>ENA-UOOC01003049-UOOC01003049.1-human-gut-metagenome-genome-assembly--contig:-C48old-NODE-3049-length-11925-cov-4.904802_pt1 | contig 11925 bp, 7 predicted proteins | sample MGYA00242469_ERZ724016 | MGnify/ENA metagenome assembly ERZ724016 | reverse complement strand
GTCCGAATTTTCGGCATCGAGCACCTTTGAAAGCATCTCGGACGCCATAGAAACACGCTCCTTTCATCGGCGAACATATATAAAGAATATTTTTCCGCCGCATTTTCTGTTATTTTACCACAAAATTATGACCGAAAAATGAACAGAAAGCACAAATAAATAATTTTTTATCTATAATGCTTATATCTATATGTCCGCATCTTACCGAATATTTTATCACACTGCAAAGCGCGATTAAATACCCAACAGTCGCCCGCGGTCGCACAGGTGCACATGCGGGCGCTCGGGGCGCATTTGGTATAATGAGGCATACCCAAAACGGAGGAAAAAGATATGACGGAAAAACTCTCGGCATTCGATCTTGAAACATTTATGTCTAAGCTCGTCGACGCGCTGCCAAAGCTCGCCGGAGCTGTGATAATAATCGCGCTCGGCTTCTGGGTCAGCTCGCTTATCGGCAAACTGCTGATAAAAGGTCTGACGCGAAAGGGCGTTGACGCATCCATCCACTCGTTTCTGCGCAGCATCGTAGTCTGGCTGCTGAGATTTGCGGTCATACTCTCCGCGCTCTCGACTCTCGGCTTCAATCTGAACTCGTTCATCGCCGCCCTCGGCGCGGCGGGACTGACCGCCGGCATGGGTCTGCAAAACAGCATCGCCCAGTTTGCCAGCGGCATACAGATACTCGTCAACAAGCCTTTTAAAAGCGGCGACTTCGTCGAACTTGAGAACATAAGCGGACGGGTTCACGAGATAAAGCTGATGTACACGGTGTTTACGACCGTTGACAACAAGCGCGTTATAGTCCCGAATTCGCACATCACGAGCAACAATATTATTAACTACAACGCCGAAGGGCGCCGCAGACTCGACATGACCTTCTCCGTCTCCTACTCCGACGACATAGCCCTCGCAAAGCAGGTGCTCCGCGCGCAGGCGCTCAAGAACGAACTCATCTATAAGAATCCCGAGCCGGAAGTCGTCGTCAAGCAGCAGTCGGCGAGCAGCATCGATCTTCTGCTCATGGCATGGTGCTCATCTTCCGATTATCTGACCGTCTACTACAAACTGCAGGAGGATGTCAAAACAGCCTTCGACGAAAACGGAATCAACATTCCGTTCAACCAGCTCGATGTCCATGTATCTAACTCATAAGTTTTAAAATTGTCATAATTAACAAAAAACGTCCAATTGTCTGCGGCAGATTTTTTTCGAAAAAGTTCTTTTTGACTATCAATCGGGCGCTTTTTATTATATAATGTTAGATGAAGGTAAAAAAGACAATTTAATCTGCGGAGGGAATTATTATGTCAGAAGCTTTAACTGCACCGGATTTTTCAACTATTCCGGTAGGACCGCTTGCGCTCATCGCCCTGCCCGGCTGTGAGGAGCTTGCCGCAAAGATCGACGCCTATCTCAAAACATGGCGTGAGATCCGCGAGAGCGAGCACAAAACAACCATCGCGTTCTCGGGCTATCAGCGCGACTCCTACCTCATCAAGGCGGCATTCCCGCGTTTCGGTTCGGGCGAATCGAAGTGCCACATCCAGCAGTCCGTTCGCGGCTACGATATCTTCATCGTCTGCGATATGTTCAACTACGGTCTGACCTACAAGATGTACGGCAAGGACAATATGATGAGCCCCGACGATCACTATGCGAACCTCAAGCGCGCCATCAGCGCGATCGGCGGCAAGGCAAGACGCATCACCGTCATCATGCCCATGCTCTACGAAGGAAGGCAGCACAAGCGTTCAAGCAGAGAATCCCTTGACTGCGCCATGGCTCTTCAGGAGCTGAGCGCTCTCGGAGTGGACAACCTCATCACCTTTGATGCGCACGACGCACGAGTTCAGAACGCTATTCCGAACCACGGCTTTGAAAACATTCAGCCCGCTTACCAGATGATAAAGGCTCTCGTCAAGAACGTTCCCGATCTCAAGATCGACAACGATCATCTGATGATAATTTCCCCCGATGAGGGCGGCATGGGTCGCTGCATCTATTATTCGACCGTTCTCGGCGTTGACCTCGGTATGTTCTACAAGAGACGCGACTATTCGGTCGTTGTCGACGGCAGAAACCCGATAATCGCCCACGAGTTCCTCGGCGACAATGTTGAGGGCAAGGATGTTGTCATCGTTGACGACATGATCTCCTCCGGCGAGTCGATGATCGAAGTTGCAACGAAGCTCAAGGAGCTCAAAGCAAGAAGGATCTTCGTCTGCACCTGCTTCGGTCTGTTCTGCAACGGACTTGAGGCTTTCGACAAGGCATACGAAAGCGGCCTTATCAACAAGGTGTTCACCACCAACCTCATCTACAGAACCCCCGAGCTCAAACAGCGCGAGTGGTATGTCGAAGTTGATCTGTCGAAGTACATCTCCTATGTTATCGACACTCTCAACCACGACACCTCGGTCAGCAAGCTTCTCGACCCGAAAGACAGAATAAACAACCTTCTCATCAAGAAAGGCTTCCGCACCGCAGAAGAAGTAAAATAAAAAAGTATAGTATAAAAGACCGCCTGAAATTCAGGCGGTCTTTTTATATCTACATCAAAATTGCAATCCGCAAGCTGTCAATAAACTAAGCCGGAGCTGAAAGCCCCGGCTTTTGTTCATTTTATTTTCCGGCTTTGAGATCCTTCATCATCTCGGCATAAGCCTTGACGAGGGTCGAAGCAACCGTTCTGCCGAAGGAGATGGTCTCCTGATAGTGGTCGCCGAGCAGGTCGGAACCGTCGAAGAAAATCATGCAGTAGTCATTGTCGGGCACGACATATCCGCAGGCATCGTTAGCCTCGCCGAATACATAGAGCTCAACATTCTTGCCCGCATAGTCGCTGACGATGCTGTTGAGCGACGGATAGCCGAAGCCCTTGCCGCTGTAAGCGTTCTCGGCAAGGCAGGCGCCTTTTCCGTCGATAAGCTCGGGCGATACTTCGCCGGGCAGAAGAGCAATTTTAATGTTCTTGCCTATCTCAAGATAGCCTATCTCCGTTGTGGTATAGAGAGTCTCGTTCTTATCGTAATATATCTTGTTGCCGACGAGTCTCGCCTTGCCGACAGCCTCGATAACGGGATTGCTTATCTCGACCAAGACTTCCTTGTGTCTGATGTTGAGTTTGGGCTCGACTTTCGTCTCCTCGACGGGCTCCCAGTTCTCGTACAAAACGGTTATCTCGTCGAGCTTCTTCTGCTTCTCTTCGTCGGTAAGCTCGGTGTTGTTCTTTATCGCCTCGGCGGCATCGGCATAGAACTTATCGTTCGTAAGCCAATCGCCGGCGCGCATGATTTCGTCCTTGGTCATAGTCAGGGCGACTACCATTCTGCCCAGCTCGTTACCGTAGCGGGTAGCCTCCTCGCTTCTGCGCACGGTGGCAACGCCGTCGTTTGTGACTCCGCGGGCGGAATAAATTCCGCACAGAGCGCCGTTGATGAACATGAAGTTCGTGTTGTTGTTCTCCGCGCTGCTGATTATCTGCTCCATGTAGTAGGTGTAGTCTGCGGAGAGCTCCTTGCCGCTGCTCTTGTCGGTCTTGAGACCGGTGATATAGGGATGAGCGGACATGTTGACTATATAGGTCTCGGTGCTGCCGTCGTCGGGGACGAAGCGAAGTCTTGTGAGATTGTCGACAGCGTCGAACACGCCGCGCTTGTCGTTGATGTAGTCCTCGCCGAGGTGGTCGAGGGTAGCCTCATACATCTCGCCGGACTTCATGTTCTTGCACGCCTCAACGATAGTGTCGGTGGTCTTGTCGAAGAGGAAATTCATATACTTCGGGTCGGTGCCGGAGGAATACTCGCCCTTACCGCTATAGGTGACGCCGATGTTTTTCGCAAGCTTGACGAAGAAGGGATTCCAGAGACCCTGCGTGTCGATGCAGCTGTGGCAATGGGTCGCAAAGACATTGACAGAGATTATGTTTTCGTCTTTGAGCTCTTTTGCAACGCGGTCGCGGATCTGCTTGATGTCCTCGCTCGCAATGCCGATGCACTCGATAGTCGAGAAAACGACCTTGCCGCGTCCGTCGTCAAGCACGACTGTGCGAACCTTCATATCGTCGAGCACGGTCTCGACAGTGTTCGACGGGAAGTTCTGGAGCAGGTAGCCCGCAAGATAATAATGTCCGTTGAGAACATCGTCGGGGACGAGGCTCGCCTGGCTGTAGCCGAGCTGCCACTTCGCGTCCTTAGAAGCCTCGCTGACAAATTCCTTGCTGCCCTTGTAGAAGTTCTCGCTCTCGGGCTTATAGTCCTCAAGCTTGGTAAGTCCCCTCGGCAGCGGGACCATGTCCGCAATGAAGCTGATTATCTTTGTGAAGATGCAGTCGAGATAGGTCATGAGGATGCAGGTCTTCTCCTGCTCCGTCTCCATCTTTGCAAGCGCCATGATGAGTCCCCACGGGGTGCTCACATCGTACTCCTTGCCGCCTATCAAAACCTTGAGCGGTTCGATTTTTGCCAGATTCTTGACCGCGCCGGCAGCGTCCTTGGCAACGGTAGAATTGAAGTCCTTTACCGAATCCGGGACATACTTGTCGTAGTACTCATAGGCTTTCTTGGCGACTTCAATGCCGATTTTCACAAGTCCCGCGATAATCTGCGGAATTTCCGAGACCGAGACGTCAGTCGGTGCGGCATTCGCGCTCGCCGCGCTTGCGGTCGAAGCGAAGGAGCACGACATAATCATCGTCAGTGCCAGAACGACTGCGAGAATCGATTTGAGTGCTTTTTTCATCGTTTGTTTCTCCTTTATCTTTATTTTTTCAGACTGTATATCACAGGCGCGGATTCCACGCCTACGTTGCGAAGAACATATTCATAGCTCCATTTGCAGCCGCTTGTGCGCCACGCATCGGGGCCTATCCAGTGGCACTTTTTATCATAAAGATGAACTGTGCCGAACGCATTTCTGCGGTTTGTATAGAGCTTCACCGCTATCTCATGCCTGCCTGCCGAAAGCTCTTTAAGCTCCAGCTCGTACGGCGGGAAGATTATCTCCCCCGCGTGAGCGCCGTCAACGAATATCTCCGTCAGCGCTCCGTCGTAGTGCGGGACGGTGAGGCGGATATCCCCGCCGGGGCAGTCGACGCCGAAGCGGTAGGTCACACAGCCGCCGTAGAACGGCAAGCCCTGATTGACTATGTTGCCAAACGCGAGCTTTTCGGGGCGCTTTACGAGCTTCTTGAGCCTGCCGCGCACCTCGACTCCGAAGTCGCCGAGCAGATAGCACCATTCGACATTCGTGCGCTTGCCGAACGGGAGGACGATATCAAGTATATTCTCTCCCTGCTCTATCTTCGGCAGATTGACGGTCTTTATCGATTTGTCAACATACCAGCCGGTCACGGTGTTGTCGACCGCCTGACCGTTGAGCGTTATCTGCGCTTTCTCAGCGTCCTCAAGCGCGAGTGACACGCCGTCGAGCGCGAGCGCGCTGTCTATAGTGAATCTGAGCTTGATTTTATGCTCGGGCACAGGCTCGTGAATAACCCAAGGCTGCATCACCGCGCCGCTTCGAAGCGGGAAACCGAGCTTTTCGCGGCAGATATTATCAGCTCTGAGAAGTTCCTCTTCTTCGCCGCTCAGCTCATCGCCGTCAAGCGCAAAACGCGCCATGTCAAGAAGCATGACATTCGGCTCGTCGAGCTCATATTCCGTCTCGCATGGAACTGCAATTTTCTTGTCCTCGCGCTCCTCCGGCTCAGTATACTGACCCTCGGAGCAGCCGTCATAGAGTCTGAGCAGCAGGCTGTCGTATTCATAGAGCCGTGCGCTTATCACGGTATTGCCGTTGAGATAATCGAACTCCGCTGGCTTTATCTCGCCGCTCAAAGTGTCGTATATCACGGGCGAATATTCGCCCTTTACGGTTATTTTTATATCATTGAAATTCGTTATGTTGCAGTCATACGGTTCGACGGCGTGCGCGACAAAGAGCCACAGGCTGTCGGTATCCTCGCGCAGCTGATAAATAAGCCCGTCGGAGAGATAGCCGTCCTCGTCACGGATGCAGACGGTTCTTGACCGGTCGAGCGCAGTCAAAAGCGACGCGCGCTGATATGGTATGTGCTCACTGTTTTTAAATAGCCTCTCTCCCCTGTCAGACGGCTGCGCGTTTTCGAGCGTCGGAGCTTCGCCGAGGAATATTACCCTGCCGCCGTCCTCGCGGAACTTTTCGAGTCTATCGAGCGTTGACGAGCGGAGCGTCTCGCACCCTGGTACGACTATCACGTCGTACTTCATCTCGCCGACTCTCAGCGGCGCGTCCGCATGCGGGCAAAGCCCGGGCAGCAGCGACTCGCTGATAAAATCGAAATCTATGCTGCCGAACAGCAGCCATTTTGTCAAATCCTGGAAATTTTTGTCAAGCTCTTCGCGGATGAGTCCCGATTTGTCGTTGGGTCCCCAGTGGAGCCAGAAGCTCTCTACCGGGTGGATAACGCCGACCTTTACAATCGGCACACCGCGGGTCATCGCCGTGTTGACTCGCGCGAAGTGATCCTCGACGCAGGAATATTTTTTGTACCACGGGGACTGATAGTTTATCGAGGCGGGATAGTCTCGCTTCGCCTCGCCTGCCATGGAAACCCACGACAGATGCGGCACGCGTACAGTGACGCCGAGAGCCGCCTGCCAGTCGCCGTTGAGTTTGTGTCCTCTGAAGTCAAAATCCCAGTCTGTAACGCCGTAAAGCTCGGAGAGCACACCTTCATAGCCGAACTGATGCGCGGCGGACTGAGCCTGCTTCGCGGTCGTGTATTCCTTCCACGAGCAGAGCATATCAATGCCGGGCAGCCCGAACGAGCGGTATGAGCGCATCGCTTCACCGAGCGCGCCCGTCTGGCTTTCGAGCGTCGGCTCGTCCATCATGTGACCCGTCAGCGCGATGCCGTTTTCGCGGCACCAGCCGCCGACTGTATCGGCGAACGCCGAAGAGAACCGCTCCGCAATATGATCGTGATAGCGGTAACGGGCGGCGGAAACTTTTCCGTCCGGCAGATCCCAGAATATTTCCGGCAGGAATTCCATGATATCCTGAGAATATGTATCTGAATATGTCTTTGCAAAATCGTCCGTCCACGGCATGATGAGGTCGTCCGTGTCGGTCGAGTTGTCCATGAGCGTCTTGCGCGTGAACTGCGGCTCGTCGGTGAAAATCGCGGGGACAGTTTCATCGAACTCGTCGCCGACGACCTCTTTGTACCGCTCGTGAGTGACCTCAACGAAGCGTTCGACCGCCTTTTTGTCGAGCGTGTTGAGATAAGCCTGACCGTTATACCACGGGTTCGCGCCGCTTATTTCGAGATAGACATACCACTTTGTGCCCTCGGCAGAGTCATTCTCGCCGATGCGCCTGTAGCTCTTCAAATATCCGTCGGAATCGAGCACTATGTCATAGCAGGCAAGCAGTTCGCCGTCCTCGGAGCGCACTCCGCGCGATGTGGAGTCGTCCGTGAAGCCCGCAGAGCCGTCATAGGGTCTGACGGTAAAAAGCAGGTGGCGCGCGCGAAAACGCTTATCTTTCGTGACTATTCCGCCGGCGGCGCCGGAGGGCCATCTGTCCTCGTCATAGAGCCACGCGAGCATTTTTTCGCTCTTCGCCTTGTCGGTGCAGGAGCGGATGAGATGCATGAACTCGTCGCTCAGATATTCCGTATCCATGCCGGTTCTAACATGCATATGAAATCCGCCGAAGCCCATCTCATGAAAAATTTCTATCTGCCGCAGAAGTTCGTCCTCTTCGAGCTTGCAGTTCCACGCCCAGAACGGCGCGGCGCGGTACTCGCTCGTCGGGGAGCGAAACAGCTCGTCAGACAGGGTGCTGAGATAATTCTTTTTATAAAGCATATATTCCTCCGCTAAAAATATCGAACCCCTTTTTGATTATATAATTATACCATAAAAGCCCCTGTCCGTTGTCACAAAAATTGACCCCGAAAGCTGTACAATTTGACGAACGGCAGACGCTTTATCACGGTTGATTTTCCGTTTCGCGTGCTCTATAATGATGCACGATGTATATTTGTTTAGTTCAAAGCTTCGCAATATGAACATTTTCCTGCGGCGAAGAGCAAAAAAACGGGCGGCACAGAGCTAATCTGTACCGCCCGATTCTGTTTTATATCGGCTTATTCAGCCTTTTTGTTTTTCTCTCTGTTGCCGAGCACAACATTCGTCAGGATGCCGAGGATGAGTGCGCAGGCGATGGAGGTTATCGTGACCTTGCCGAAGGAGACGGTCAGGCCGCCGATACCGGCGATAAGAATAACGGAGACAACGAAGAGGTTTCTGTTATCCTCGAGGTCAACTTTCTGGATCATCTTCAGACCGCTGACTGCGATGAAGCCGTAGAGCGAGATGCACACGCCGCCCATGACGCAGGAGGGAATCGAAGCGAGGAAAGTTGCGAAGGGTGAAAGGAACGCGATGATTATCGCGAGGACTGCCGTGCAAACGATAGTCGCAACGGAAGCGTTGCCGGAGATAGCCACGCAGGCTATGGACTCGCCGTAAGTGGTGTTCGGTGCGCCGCCGAAGACAGCGCCGACCATCGAGCCAATACCGTCGCCGAGCAGGGTTCTGTGGAGACCGGGCTCAACAAGGAGGTCAGTTTCAACTATGGAAGAGATGTTCTTGTGGTCAGCGATGTGCTCTGCGAAGACAACGAATGCAACCGGGACATAAGCCACTGCAACAGCCGCTATGTAAGAACCGTTGAGTTCGCCGAAGGCGCCGAAAGCCTTGAGGAAGGTGAAATCGGGCACTGCGAAGAAGGTCTTGACTCCCACTCCGTCAGCAACGAGTGCAGTGAAGCCGCTGAAGTCGATAACTTTGAGAGCGTCGTTTCCGGTCTTGATGCCGATGACGGTGAAGATAGCCGCAACAGCGTAGCCGGAGAGGATGCCGATGATGAACGGGATGAGCTTGACCATCTTCTTGCCGAAGACGGAGCAGAACATTGTCACGAAGAGAGTGACGAGACCGCAGATGATAGCGACATAGACGCTTGCGGTCGGCTCGCCGTTGACTGCATAGGAGCCTTTCTGGAGATCGCCGATAGCGTTGCCTGCGAGCGAAAGTCCAATGATGGCGACGGTGGGTCCGATAACGGCGGCGGGCATTAGCTTATTGATCCAGCCGACACCGGAAATCTTGACCGCTATCGCTATAACAACATAGACAAGACCCGCGAACACAGCGCCGAGAATCAGTCCGAGATAGCCGAGCGCAACGGTGGTCGCGCCTGCGAAAGCGGCTGCCATCGAGCCGAGGAAAGCGAAAGAAGAACCGAGGAAAACGGGGCTCTTTGCCTTCGTGAAGAGAACATATACAAGGGTGCCTGCGCCGGCGCCGAAGAGCGCCGCAACGGTGCTCATCTGCACTTCGCCGCAGTTATAAACACCCGAAGTTATCATGGGAACTGCGATGGTCGCTGCCATAATCGCAAGCAGCTGCTGGAACGCAAAGACGATAAGCTTGCCGAACTTCGGCTTGTCTTTGATACCGTAAATCAATTTCATACTATTGACCTCCTCAAATTTTGCCTGTCTATACTCAACACAGTCCCGGTGAACCGCTTCTGCGTCAAAGTCTTATTTGCTGTATATCGAGACGCTTGTCTCATCGTCGAACGGCGGGATCTTCACAACGACCACTTCGCTGCGCGAGGTCGGTACGTTCTTGCCGACATAGTCGGCGACTATCGGGAGCTCTCTGTGTCCCCTGTCAACAAGCGTTGCAAACTGTATCTTCGCCGGGCGGCCGAGGGAGATTATCGCATCCATCGCGGCGCGCGCCGTTCTGCCGGTGTAGAGCACATCGTCGACCATGACTACCGTCTTGCCCTCAACGGAAAAATCGAGCTTGCCGGAGTTAACCGTCGGCTGGCTCGCGCTCTCGCTCAGGTCGTCCCTGTAGAGCGTGATGTCGAGATAGCCTTTCTTCGTTTTCACGCCGAGGCTCTCGATCTTTGAGGCGAGGATATCCGCAAGCGGCGCGCCTCTTCTCATTATGCCGACAAGGCATATCTCATCCGAATCGCCGTTTCGCTCGATTATCTCGTGCGATATCCGCGCGAGCGCACGGTTGACCGCCGCGCTGTCCATGATATAGGCCTTGAACTCCATTTACTCACCCCGAAGCATAAAAAAAACGATTCTGTCGCACCGACAAAATCGCACAAAAACACGCAGATATACCCTATCCGCACTGAATATGACCATCTTGTCGGCATCTCTGTACCGCTCTTAAAGATTTTTTGCTGTGAATACTATATCATATTGTTTATCGGTTGTAAAGACCCAATTTATAGTTTTTTCAACTTTTTTCGCCGCCGAATCTTACACAAATGTAAGAACTCAAGCGCACAATGTAAGGCTTTGTTATTGAGAACGACCCACTCATTTGATATAATCATTATCGACAGGAGGAGTTTTTATGAAAACCAAAAGCAAAAATAAGAAGCTGCGCATCGCGCTCGGAATATGCATACCGCTCATAATCATTATCGCTGCGGCGTTGGCAGTTGTTATGAAATACGGACCGACATTCGGATTTTATCTCGTCCCGCCGTCGGCAGAGCGCTACGGCAAGGACGCTCTTGCAACCATAGGCAAAAACGGGATATATTCGAGAAGCGACGAGTGGAAAAGCACTTACGAAGAATGTCTCAAGATGATAGAAAACGCCGAGAGCTATGAGGACACATACCCCGCGATTAAAAAGGCTCTTTCGGTTTGCGGCGGCAAGCACTCAATGCTCATGACAAAATCGGAATCGCAGGACACAACCGAGAGCTATGACGAGGTTCTGCCCACCGTTTCGCTCGACGGCGATATTGCAATAATAAAACTCCCCGATTTCCTCGTCACAGCCGAAGATTTCCTCGGCACAGCCGAAGCGGGACAGAAATACGCAAAAGTCGCGGAGGACTTCATTCACGAGAACCGCGATAAAATAAAGGGCGTTGTGCTCGACCTGCGCGGCAACATCGGCGGTGACATGGGTCCGATGGCGACGGCTATCTCGTCGCTGCTCCCCGACGGTGAATTGGTTTATTATCACTACCGCAGCTACGATATCCCGGTCACGCTCAAAAACGGCGTTGTCAGCAATGCGGGCACGGGCGGCAGGAGCCTCTATCCCGAAGAGAAGCTGAATGTACCCGTTGCGATACTTACCGACGACATGACTGCGAGCTCGGGCGAAGCTCTGACGCTCTGCTTCAGAGGACTCGAAAACACAAGGACTTTCGGCGCACCGACCGCAGGCTACACGAGCGTCAATATGCTCTATAACATGTATGACGGCGCGCAGATATATCTGACCGTCGCGTTCGACAAGGCGCGCACCGGTGAGATATTCAAAGAGACGCCAATCGAGCCGGATGTCGCCACCGACTCCCCTCTTGAAGCGGCTCTTGAGTGGCTGAGAAGCTGAAAATAAAATACAGCACCCTCCGCAAAAGATCGGAGGGTGCGTTTTAACAAAGCGAAAGGATCGGCACATCTGAGCCGACCCTTTTTATTTTTTGATTATTTTGCTTTCTTGTCTTCCTTTTTCTTGTGGAAAAGAATCTTATCCACGGGGAAATAGAGGAAGAACTGGAGAGCCGAGCAAACGGCGGTAGCTATAGTGAGCGAAAGACCGCTGTTCAGATGGAACTTCGAGGTGCAGAACTCGAAAACTACGGGGTTGAACCACGCAGAGAAGCAGACGAGAGCAAGGGTGAAGATTATGTATATGGGCAGAGTAATAGCGGTGTTGGAGCCCGAGTTGAAAGTCTTTTCCTTGTTGATGAAGAATGCAACTATCTGCGCCAGAAGGTTCGAAACGTTGAATGCAATGAAGAGCGCAAGTCCGCAGCGCTGACCCTCGATGACCGGATAATCAAAGACGAACCAGTGGAATGCCTGCG
>ENA-UOOC01003047-UOOC01003047.1-human-gut-metagenome-genome-assembly--contig:-C48old-NODE-3047-length-11929-cov-5.074196_pt1 | contig 11929 bp, 11 predicted proteins | sample MGYA00242469_ERZ724016 | MGnify/ENA metagenome assembly ERZ724016 | reverse complement strand
GGCCACATACCGTTGTATTCCAGCACTACCCGCTGGATGTGGTATTGCTTTTGCCAGCCGCTTAGCTGTTGACTGGTAAGCTCCTCGGGCTTTTCCAGGGTTTTGATGTATACGTCCCGTTTATTTATAAAGCTGGCGGGGGAATATTCCTCTAGCCCCTCCTCGCAGATCAGCAGCAGGGTGCGTTCCCCCTCGTTAAAACGGGGGTCTTCCATGGTTTCTTGGATGAATTTGGTTTTACCGGCCTCTAAAAAGCCGGTAAAAAGGTATACGGGAATCTGTTCCGCCATGATCACGCCACCTCGAATAGGGAAGCTAGGGCCTCTTCTTGCAGCTGCGCTCCGATGACGCAAAGCCGGCCAGTGACGCCCGGCGTACCCTTGCGTACCTGGGCCTCTCCAGGCACATAGTCAAAATGCAGCCACTGCCCGTCTTTGCCGGCTACGATCCCTTTGGCGCGCAGCACTTGCCCATAGGCTCCGCCATCCAGGGCGGCAAGCATATGGGACAGATCTTCCGGGTCATATGCACGGAAGGTCTCCATGCCCCAGCTGGTAAATACCTGGTCCGCATCATGGCTATGGTGATGGCCGCAGGAACAGACGCCATCCTGGTCATAATGATGCACATGGCCGTGGTCATGGCCGTGGTCATGGTCATGGCCATGCTCGTGGTCATGGTCATGGCCATGCTCGTGGTCATGGTGATGGTCCAGATGTTCCGCAGCCAGGGCGGAAAGGGCCTGGGCTAGGCTTTCCCGGCCTTCCATAGCCTCCTGGATCTGGCGGCCATCCAGGGCATCCCAGGGGGTGGTGATGATGGTAGCGGTAGGATTATGTTGCCGCAGCAGGGCGGTGCAGGCTTCCAACTTTTCAAGCGACATATTGGCGGTACGGCTTAAAACGATACAGCCGGCGTGGGACACCTGATCGTCAAAGAACTCGCCGAAATTCTTCATATACATCCGGCATTTCATGGCGTCCACCACCGTGGTGGCGCTATTAAGGGAGAGGGCCTGGTCAATGCCCTGTACGGCCCGGATCACATCGCTCAGCTTGCCTACGCCGCTGGGCTCGATCAAGATACGGTCCGGATGGAACTGCTCCAATACCTGGGTAAGGGCCTTGGTAAAATCCCCCACCAGGGAGCAGCAGATACAACCGGCGTTCATTTCCGTGATCTGGATGCCGGCGTCCTGTAAAAACCCGCCGTCGATGCCGATTTCGCCGAACTCGTTTTCAATCAGCACCAGCTGTTCCCCGGCGTAGGTCTCCCGAATGAGCTTTTTAATCAAGGTGGTTTTCCCAGCGCCCAGGAAACCGGAGACGATATCGATTTTTGTCATAGAAACATAAGCCTTCTTTCGTTGTTGTTCCAAATGGATTATACGCCCAAAGTGGTTAGAATACAAGGGCGGGCAAAAGAAAACTCGCCTTTTCCTTTGCAAACATATCCTATTTTTTATATAATGAAAATGCGGTTGTAACCAGCAGGTTGCGCCAAGAGGAAAAGGAGGTATTCCGTACCCATGGCCATAGAAAGCCGGGGTTATCCCCGCATGACAGTCACCCCAAAGGCAGAACGTTCCATTAAAAACGGACACCCCTGGGTCTATGGTGGGGAAGTGACCCAAATAGAGGGGGAACCTCAAAATGGAGGTTTGGCGGATGTGCTGTCCCCAAAGGGGAGCTATCTTGGCACAGGCCTGGTGAACAGCCACTCAAAAATATTGGTACGGCTGCTCTCCCGCAACGCCAACGACCGGTTTGACGAGGGGTTTTTCCGCCGCCGGATCGCCTATGCCCTGGATTACCGACAAACGGTGATGGGGCCGGATTTTGCCTGCTGCCGCCTGATCTTCGGGGAGGCGGATCAGCTGCCCGGCCTGACGGTGGATCGGTTTTCGGATATCCTGGTAACGCAGATCCTTTCCCTGGGCATGGAACAGCGAAAGCCGTTGCTCTTCCGGCTGCTGGTGGAGGAGCTGGAAAAGCGGGGCGCCAGGCCCAGGGCCATCTATGAGCGGAACGACGTGGCCATCCGGGAGCTGGAGGGCATGGAGCAGGGCAAGGACTTTGTTGCAATGGAAGGCTTGGAAACGGAGCTATCCGGCCATGTGGAGATCTGCGAAAACGGCGTCTATTATGACGTGGACTATATGGAGGGGCAAAAGACCGGCTTTTTCCTGGATCAGAAATACAACCGCCAGGCGGTGGCCAGGCTGGCCAAGGGCCGGCGGGTATTGGATTGTTTTACCCATACGGGCGCCTTTGCCCTTAACGCGGCCAAAGGCGGCGCTGCCCAGGTGACGGCGGTGGATATTTCCCCTTCGGCTATCGCCCTTTGCAAGGCCAACGCCGCCCGCAATGGCATAGAGGGGATGGAGTTCCTGGTGGCGGATGTATTCGCCCTTTTGGAGGAGTTGGGAGGGCAGAAAAAAAGTCCCTATGATTTTATCATCTTGGACCCGCCCGCTTTCACCAAGTCCGCCGCCACAGCCCGTAGCGCCTTCCGGGGCTACAAGGAGATCAACCGCCGGGCCATGAGCTTATTGCCCCGGGGCGGGTATTTGGCTACTTGCTCTTGCTCCCATTTTATGAAGGACGAGATGTTCCGGCTGATGCTCCACGAAGCCTCCTTTGATGCGGGCCGCACCCTACGCCAGATCGAAGCCCGGCAGCAGGCCCCGGATCATCCCATCCTGCTGGATGTGCCGGAAACGGATTATTTGAAATTCTATTTATTCCAGGTGATTTAACATGATGTTTTGGATCTACATGCTGGTTTGCTCCCTGTTGATCCCGCTGATCATACTGGGGGCGGGGGCGCTGCTGGCAAAGCATCCCCCCAAGCAGATCAATTGGGCCTATGGTTACCGCACCCGGCGGTCCACAAAAAACAAAGAGACCTGGCTTTTTGCTCAGGTCTATGCGGGAAGGCTATGGATGCGCTTGAGTTGGCCTATGTTGGCGGCAGCTTTGGTGGTCATGGGATGCTTATATGGGAAACCCATCGATACCGTCAGCTTGGGTGCCGGCATTTTGGTGGGAGCCCAGACTTTGGTGCTGGTCTTGACCATCCTGCCGGTGGAACGGGCGTTGAAGCGGAATTTTGATGAGCTGGGCCGGCCCAGAAAGGGCTAAACCACATATAAGCTCATAAGGAGCCCGGTCACAGCACCTAAGATCGCCCCTACTAACACCTGGAAAGGCGTATGGCCTACCAGTTCCTTTAGATATTCTTCGTCCTCAAACAGCTCCTTTAAGTCGCCATAGTGCATGAGCCGGTTCAGGATCTCCGCCTGTTTACCAGTTTCTAGGCGTACGCCCCGAGCATCGTGGATAACGATAATGGCCACCAGGACGCTGATGGCAAAGGGGAAGCTGTCCGGGCCGTATTCCACTCCCGATGCCACCACCATGGCCAGTACTGTGGCCGCGTGGGAGCTGGGCATCCCCCCGCTGCCCACCAGCCGTTCCCACTGAAACCGGTGGTTCATCAAGGCAAAGAGCAAGGCTTTGCACACTTGGGCCACAAACCAACCGGCAATGGCGCACAACAGCACCTTATTGTGGAGAAGCCCATCCAAAAATTGCCACATGATCCGATTTCCTTTCTATTTTCAGCGCCAGGGCCCTTTCAGCACATAGGATGCACTGGAATGTAAGCCTGAATGCAGTAGTATTTTATGCCCTTCTGCCCAAACAGGTCACCCCTTTGTGCGCCATAGGTACACAAAGGGGCACGATACGCAAATGCTTTGCTGGCATGAAGATATTATAAGCAGGTTTGCCGGTCTGTGACAAGGGAATTTGCCCCGCCTAAGATAAACTTGATGAACCCCTAATGTTTTTTTAATAAAAGTAGCGCTACAATAATTCTTGTGCATAGGCGGAGACCAGGACGGGGATACTGCCTACGTGCGTGGAAGAAAAAGGAAGGAACCAACATGGTATATTTGGCGGTACCCACCCCGCTAGGGCAGGTATATATTTGCCAGGAAGGGACGTGTATTACAGCCTTGGGCTTTGCCCAACCGCTTGCTGGTACAGCAGCAAAAACGCCCTTGCTCATGGAGGCTCGCGTTCAGTTGGACGCCTATTTTGCAGGCCGGCGCCAGGCGTTTTCCTTGCCTCTGTGCCCGTCCGGAACAGATTTTCAAAAAAAGGTCTGGAAACAATTGCAAAAAATACCCTATGGTGTTACCATCACCTATGGGGAGCTAGCCTGCCGGGTGGGCTGCCCAAAGGGCGCCAGAGCCGTTGGCAGCGCCTGCGGCAAAAACCCCATCGGCATTCTGATCCCTTGCCACCGCGTGGTGGGGCAGAACGGTGGATTGACGGGGTTTGCTTGGGGATTGGATCGAAAAAAATACTTGATTCAATTGGAAAAATCCTTGACAGAGCAACTATAGAGTACTATTATAATAATAGTTACCAATCTTAAGGGAGGATTGAAACATGGAACTTAAAGGCAGCAAGACCGAGAAAAACTTACAGGCCGCGTTTGCGGGTGAATCCCAGGCGCGCAACAAGTACACCTACTTTGCCAGCGTAGCCCGCAAGGAGGGCTATCAGCAGATTGCGGAGATCTTTGAAAAGACCGCCAACAACGAAAAAGAACACGCTAAACTTTGGTTCAAAGCCCTGGGCGAGTTGGGCGATACCGCCGCCAACCTGCTTCATGCGGCGGAGGGTGAAAACTACGAGTGGACGGATATGTATGCTACCTTCGCCAAGGAAGCGGAGGAAGAGGGCTTTGTGGAGCTGGCCGCCCGGTTCCGTGCGGTTGCCGCCATTGAAAAGACCCATGAGGAGCGCTATCGCAAGCTGCTCAACAATGTGGAGATGAAAGCCGTCTTTGAGAAGGCTGGCGAGACCATGTGGGAGTGCCGGAACTGCGGCCACCTGGTCATCGGCAAGAAGGCCCCCGAGGTTTGCCCTGTATGCCTCCATCCCCAGAGCTACTTTGAGGTGCGGGCGGAGAACTATTGATCAGGATTTATGGGGGATAAAGCGTTACATGATACGCAGACCCCATGTAAATCCCTCTGTCCCATAGCCATGTATCTATAAAAAAACCCAGCCTCCGTATGTTCCCATAGAACATACGGAGGTTTTTGTAGGGCGTTTTGCGTTTAGGGTTGTGGCTTGCTTAAGCATAGAAACGGGGATACAGGATACATTTTAAAATCAGCCTATTGCGCCACCTTGGGGTTGGGAGGATACAACCCCGTTCGGCTTTTATCGGATTTGGCGACACAAGGCGAAGTGTCCCGCGCATGGTTTTCTGGCCGCGGCTTTGGCGTAAGGAACCCATGAAACCCTGGAAACGTGGCGCAAGGCATTTTCCCGATAACCAAAATCCCTCAAATCCAAAGGATTTGAGGGATTTTTGCATTTTACAGGGCCCTAGGGTTGGGGCGCCATTTCGTTCAGCGCCCGTTTAAAGTTCCTGGCAAACAGGATGCTGGTTAGGGACACGGCCAAAAAATCCGCTACAGGCTCCGCCAGGTATACGGCCATGGCCTTGTCCTGGAAGAAAGCCGGCAGGATATAGATCAGGGGGATCAGCACCAATACCTTGCGGAACAGGGCTAGGAAGGTGCTGGTCTTAGCATTGCCGATGGAAACCAGGGTTTGCTGGCAAGACAACTGGATGCCAAAGATGGCGGTGGCGGCAAAGTAGATCCTCCCCGCCCAGGCGGTATAGGCGATCAGTTCCGGGTCCGGGGTAAACATCTTGGCAAAAAGCTCTGGGAAGGCTAGGATGCTGATCCCAAAGAGCAGGGAATACCCTAGGCACGCTTTCAGCAATACGGAAAAGGAGGCTTTGACCCGGGCTGCATTTTTAGCGCCGTAATTATAGCTGGTGATAGGCTGGGCCCCCTGGGTCAAGCCCCGAAGGGGCATCATGGAGAACATCATTAGGCTGTTTAGGATGGTCATGGCGCCTACGGCCGTATCTCCCCCATAGCGCAGCAGGGAGGAATTAAAACACACAGAAATAGCGCTTTCCGTCACCTGCATAATAAAGGGAGAAAGGCCCAGGGCTAGGCAAGGGGCAATGATGGACCAATCGATCCGCAGGTATTTCCGGCGGATGTGGAGCACCGTATGCTCGCTGGTAAGGAACCGCACCATCCAAAGGGCGGAGATGGCCTGGGAGATCACCGTGGCCAGGGCAGCGCCTTGGGGCCCCATATCCAGCAGGAAGATGAAGATGGGGTCTAGGATAATATTGGCTAGCGCGCCGATGATCACGGAGTTCATGCTGGCGCGGGTAAAGCCCTGGGCGCTGATGAAGGCATTGAGCCCCAGGGCCAGCTGCACGAAGGGGGTGCCCCAGGTATAGATGCGCATATAGGGTTCCGCATATTGGATGGTGTTTTCACTGGCGCCAAACATAAGGAGCAGGGGCCTACACCAAATGAAGATCACCGCCATCAGCACAACGCTGAATAGAAGCATCAGCGCCGTACAGTTGCCCAGGATCTCCTCAGCCTTTTCGTTGTCCCGCTTCCCCATCTGAATGCTGGCCTGGGGGGCGCCCCCCATGGCCACCAGCGCCGCAAAGGCGGAGATCACCAAGATGATGGGCAAGCATACGCCTACGCCAGTTAAGGCCAACTTGCCAATGCCGGGGATATGCCCGATATAGACCCGGTCGATGATGTTATACAGGACGTTGACCAGTTGGGCAATTACTGCGGGGACCGCCAGCCTTAGCAACAATCTCCCAATCGGTTCCGAAGCGAGGAATTCACTGCGGTCCTGAATTTGTTCCATGTCAAATCACCTCATTTTGTTTTAGAAGCAACAAAAATCCCCGGCCGGGCCCCCTTTGCTAAAGGGGAGAGCCGGGGACCCATTTGTAAGCACTTAGCCCCCTAAATAGGCTTTCTTGATGTCTTCGCTATCCGCGAGCTCGGCGCCGGTACCGCTCAGGCTGATACGGCCGGTCTCCAGCACATAGGCCCGGTCTGCGATTTCCAGAGCCATGCCCGCATTTTGCTCCACCAGCAAAATGGTGGTGCCGGCGGCGTGAAGGGTTTTGATGATATCGAAGATCTGCTCCACCAGCAGGGGCGCCAGGCCCATGGAGGGCTCATCCAGCATCAACAGCTTGGGGGAGCTCATCAGGGCGCGGCCCATGGCCAACATTTGCTGTTCCCCGCCGGAAAGGGTGCCGGCAATTTGGCTTTGCCGCTCCTTAAGCCGGGGGAAGCGCTCAAATACCTTTTCCACATCCTCCTTGGAGACTTCCTTGCGGGTAAAGGCGCCCATCTCCAGGTTTTCCATTACCGTCATCTTCAGGAAGATCCGCCGGCCTTCCGGCACGTGGGCGATGCCCTGGCGGACGATCTTATGGGCCTCCACCTTGGTGATGTCATGGCCCAGGAAGGAGATGCTGCCGCTCTTGGCCCGCAATACCCCGGAAATGGTTTTTAGCACCGTGGACTTCCCTGCGCCGTTGGCGCCGATCAGGGAAACGATCTCCCCTTCGTCAACATGAAAGGAGATACCCTTTACCGCATGGATGTTGCCATAGTAAACATGAATATCCTCAACCTTAAGCATGGGCCTGGGCGCCTCCCTTCTTACCTAGATAGGCTTCAATGACCACCGGATTGGACTTGATCTCCTCCGGAGAACCCTTGGCAATGATGCGGCCATAGTTGAGCACGGCAATGCCCTCGCAAATGCCCATCACCAGATTCATGTCATGCTCGATGAGCATGATGGCGATATGGAAGGTATCCCGGATCTTGCGGATGTTTTCCATCAATTCGGTGGTTTCGGAAGGGTTCATGCCTGCGGCAGGCTCATCCAGCAGCATAATCCCGGGTTTGGTGGCCAGGGCCCGGACGATCTCCAGCCGGCGCTGGGCGCCGTAGGGAAGGCTTCCAGCCTTCCAGTCCGCCATGTCCTGCATGTCGAAGATGGAGAGCAACTCCAGAGCCTTTTCGTGGGCTTTTTTCTCCTCCTGCCAGAATACCGGCAGCCGCAGGATGGACTGTGCCAGGGAATAGTCCGTAGCGTTGTGCAGGCCGATCTTGACGTTGTCCTCTACGGTGAGGTTCTTGAACAGCCGGATGTTCTGGAAGGTGCGGGCGATGCCCATCTTGTTGAGCTGGTAGGTCTTTTTGCCTGTCGTATCCTTCCCATCCAGCAAAATGGAACCACGGGTAGGATGGTATACGTTGGTAAGCAGGTTGAATACGGTGGTCTTTCCTGCGCCGTTGGGGCCGATCAAGCCGGCGATCTCCGTGCGGCCGATGGTCAGGTTGAAATCATCCACCGCGCTCAAGCCCCCAAAGTCGATGCCAAGGTGGCGGATGTCCAGAATGGGCAACTTACCAAGATCCCGCTCCGGGATCAGGGCGTTGCTGGGAACACGAACCAGTTTATCCATTTGCGTCACCTGCTTTCTTGGCTTTCTTATCCGCCCGGATCTGCTTGCCGTTGATGATGCGCTCCAAGAGCCGGCTCATGGAGAAATCATAGGTCCCCATCAGGCCGGAAGGCTTGAAGATCATGGTGGCGATCAGCAGGATGGAGTAGATGACCATCCGGTAGGTATTCAGGGCCTGGAGGGCCAGGGGCAAGCTGGTGAGCACCGCGGCGGCGATCACGGAACCGATCATGGAGCCCATGCCGCCCAGCACCACCATCACCAGGATGTTGATGGAAGCCATAAAGTCGAAGCTGGTGGGAGTGAGCAAGCCCTGATAGCCCGCGTAAAGGGCGCCGGCAACCCCGGCAAAGAAGGAGGAGACCGCAAAAGCCAGTACTTTATAATAGGTAATATTGATACCGCAGCTTTCCGCAGCGATCTCATTTTCCCGGATGGACAGGATGGCTCGGCCATGGCGGGACTTCATCATCAGGTGGATCACCATGCAGGTGACCACTACCGCCAGATATACCACCAGGAAGTTGGCGTGTTTGGGGATTCCCATCATACCAGGGGTGCCGCCGGTGATCTCCGGCAAGTTGATGATGCACACCCGGATGATCTCCCCAAAGCCCAGGGTAATAATGGCCAAATAGTCTCCCTTGAGCCGCAGGGCAGGGACGCCGATGAGGATGCCGAAGATGGCGGCCACAATGCCGGCCAGCACCAGACCGATGAAGATGGCGATCCCTGTAGGTAGGCTACCGCCCAAGCTGCTTTTCCAGAAGATGGCCCCCGCATAGGCGCCTACGGCCATAAAGCCCGCGTGACCCAGGGGCAGCTGCCCCAGGTAACCGGTGACGATGTTTAAGGAAACAGCCAGGATGATGTAGATGCCCACCTGGAGCACCACGGAGCTTTGGGCCCGGTTGATAAGGCCGCTGGAAATGATGAGGTTGCCGACCACCAGAAAGGCTATGATCAGCACAGTGTTGATCAAATACCGGGCCGCCATGGGGATCTGCTTGTATGTGGATTTCATAGGCAGCCCTCCTTACACCTTTTCGGTCATGCTGGCGCCCATAAAACCAGTGGGTTTAATGAGCAGCACCACGATCAGCACTGCGAACACCACCGCGTCCGTCCAAGCGGACAGGCCAATGGAAGTGACCAGCACCTCGGCCAGGCCAATGGCAAAGCCGCCGATCATGGCGCCTGGAATGGAGCCGATGCCCCCCAGCACAGCCGCCACGAAGGCCTTAAGGCCCAATAGGGAGCCCATGGTGGGATTGACGATGGGGTAACGGCAGCAATAGAGGATGGAGCCGATGCCCGCCAGGGCGGAGCCGATAATAAAGGTATAGGTGATGGTATTGTTCACGTTGATGCCCATCAGCTGCGCTGCTTCCGTATCCTCGCTCACCGCCCGCATGGCCTTGCCCATTTTGGTTTTCTGTACAATGAAGGCAAGGAGCACCATGGAGATCACGGCAACCACGATGGTCACGATGACGTTCAGGCTGATGGAGAGGCCGCCCAGGTTAAAGGTAACGGCCGGGATGATCATGGTGCTGGGGAAGGCCCGGGTGTTGGCGGTCCAAATCAGCTGCGCCAGATTCTGGAGGAGGAGGGACACGCCGATGGCTGTGATCAGCAGGGAGATACGGGGGGCTTGCCGCAGGGGCTTGTAGGCCACCTTTTCAATCACAACGGCCAGCACCACGCACCCTGCTACCGTGGCGATCACCGCCAGGACAGGGTTGGAACTGGCCGCCAGGGAGACCAGGGCAAAATACCCGCCCATCATAATGATGTCGCCGTGGGCGAAATTTAGCAGCATGATAATGCCGTAAACCATGCTGTAACCCAAAGCCACCAGGGCGTAGATGCTGCCCAGCTGCAAGCCGTTGATCAGTTGGGACAAAAAAAGCATAGTGTGATTCCTTTCCTTCAAAGATGAAGCGGCATCGCAAGTGCTATGGCTTCATTTGCGATGCCGTGCGGGGAAAACGGCTGTTTTCCCCGCAGCAGCAGTTGTTGTTCCCCCGCGAAAACGGGGAAGGGTGAAATTAATACTTGCCCCAGAACTCAGCGGCGCCGCCGGTGATGTTGATAATGGCAGCGGTCTTTTCCGGGTTGTTGAACTCGTCGTAGGTCACATGGCCGGTGACGCACTCCATGTCGGTGGCGTTCAGGGCGTCGATGACGGCGGCCATGTATTCCGCGGTGCCGGCGGTGAGGCCCTGCTCTTCGGCCTTGGCCAGAGCGGCGCACATGATCATGGCGGCGTCATAGCCCTGGGCGGCAAACATGTTGGGGGAAGCGTCGTACTTCTCCTGATAAGCGCTCACGAAGGTCTGTACAGCTTCGGTAGTATCCTGGGTGGAGTAGACGGAGCAGTAGTAAGAGCCTTCCAGCAGGGAAGCATCGGTGACCACATCCAGCACGCTGTCCCAACCATCGGAACCCAGCATGGTGGCGGTGACGCCAGCGGCATTGGCCTGCTGGGCAACCAGGGCGATCACGCTATAGTAATCCGGGATGAAGAGCACATCGGGGGCCTTGGAAGCGATGTTGGTGAGCTGGCTCTGGAACTCGGTGGCGCCATCCGCATAGCTCTCCACAGCCACGACCTCCATACCCATGGCGGCAGCCTGCTCCTGGAAGGCCTCGGCGCAGCCGATGGAATAGTCGGAACCCGTGTTATACAGCACGGCGGCGGTCTTTGCGCTCAGCTTCTCGCTGGCAAAGGAAGCCATCTTGCTGCCCTGGAAGGGGTCGATGAAGCAGGAACGGAACATGTTCTCATACACGGTGCCGTCCTCGGCCACGGTGACCGCGTCAGCGGTAGCGGAAGCGGTGATCATGGGCATCTGGTCGGCCTGGCTCTCCACCACAACAGCCACGGTGGGGGCGGTGGTCACGTCGCCGATGATGGCGGTGACGCCCTGATCCACCAGGGAATTGTAGCCGGTAACAGCCTTGGCGCTGTCGCCTTCCTCATCGTACTCGATCAGCTGGATCTGCTTGCCGTTGATACCGCCGGCCGCATTGAACTCTTCCACATACATTTTGACGCCATTGGCCACCGCTACGCCGTATTCCGCCACGGAACCGGTCAGAGGAGCCAAAACGCCAACCTTAATGGCGTCGCCGCTGGCGGCGTCTTCCGACGCAGCCGTGCTGTCGGCGGCAGGGGCGCTGCTGTCACTGTCAGCCGCAGGGGTGCTGGAGCAACCCGCGAAACAGACCAGGACCATCATAAGGGCAATGAGGGTAGAAACAATCTTCTTCATGGTTTTCCTTCTCCTTTTTATAGTTGCAACTTTATACTTAAAAAGCGGCCCCGTTCTTGGAACGGCGCCGCCTAAGTATACGAACCAATGAATCTATTGGGTTCTTAGACGGCGCGGAGGCTCATGTACCAGCAGGCTAAGCAGGATGACCAGGCCGAGCAGGCGTACCATGCCTACAAGCCCGCAAATAAGAATGGACACCGCAAGCGCGGTGCCCAGTACATATACCTGCGTAG
>ENA-UOOC01003035-UOOC01003035.1-human-gut-metagenome-genome-assembly--contig:-C48old-NODE-3035-length-11953-cov-9.236006_pt1 | contig 11953 bp, 9 predicted proteins | sample MGYA00242469_ERZ724016 | MGnify/ENA metagenome assembly ERZ724016 | reverse complement strand
ACCTCGGTCTCCATATCCAGCACGCCGCCCTTGGCGCGCTCGGCCTTCTGCAGCTTCTGCAGGGCACCCCACAGCTTGTCGGTCGCCTCGGTGGGGCCGGCCAGAAAGCTTTCGTCGCCGTCATACGGGGTGTAGTTCTTCTGGATGAAGTCGCGCACATTGACTTCTTCTTTCCAGATGCGGCCCTCAAAGCCTTCCCACTGTTCAAAATTGATCATTGGAACCTCCTTGCTCCATTCTATGCGTTGGTTAGCATAGCCTAACTATTGAGCCTTTGAAAAGCCGCTCCTTGTTGGCGGCTTTCTGGGGGCGGACTGATCGGAGCAGCTCTGAACAAAAATTTGTCAAAGCGCCTCCTTGGACACACTGCACCCTTGAGAACCGCCCTGCTGCCAAAAAGCAGCGGCGAGATGTGGAGTTGCAGTGCTGCATGAACTATAATAACAAAGATGCCGGTCAAAAGCAAGAGGAAACTGGTGGATTTTGCACAGCCTTAGCCGGCTGTGTCTGTACAGGGTGCACGAATCGGGCAGAAAAAAACTTTACTGCAAAAAAGTTCCGGAAAATTTTCAAATAAGGGTTGACAAGGCTAACTGCGTATGGTATTCTGTTCTCGCAACGAGGTTAGATGAACCTAACCACTTGAAACGCGTTGCACCAGAACAGCAGAGGTACCTGCAATGCTTCTGCGCAAAACTCAAGTCTGCTATAGCGGTTAAGCTATATCGGACGTCAGGTTTGTCGTGGCGAGGCCACTCCATCTTGCTTGCGCAAGACCACCTTGTGGCTTAAAAGCCTCACTGGGGCTTTCATTGCTGCGCAAACGCCAATTCCTCCATTCCATTCTCTTTTTCAAAAGGAAGCTGCAGCATGGTTTGCTCTGCGGCCTCCGGCGCGGCATTCGGTGTGATTGGTACCGCATCGCGTGCAAAGAAAACAAAAACGGGACGTGCAGCTTGACCACCTGCACGCCCCGATTTTTGTTTTGAGTAGCTTGAGCGAGCGACAACCACCAGCTAAGCTGGTGGAGTAAAAATGCTTTAGCTACAAGATTCGAGCGAAGCGAGATGACAAAGAAATTGTCATCTTAGAAGATGCACTTTATGATACTGCTCGTTAGAGCGGTAGGGCAAGTAATGCAGATGAAAGATGCTTGCTCGTGGCCCCTTGCAGGGGCTTTGCCAGTAAGATGCCCTTCTAGGGCTTACTCAAGCCACCGGCTCAGCCGGTGGTTTTGACTATATAGAAAAGGAACGATTTATTCCACGATCTCCGCAAGCGCCTGATACAGCTCTGCGGCCCCGCCGCCGGGGTATTTGACCGAGACAAAGGCATTGTTCAGGATGCACACGCCGTCGGAATAGACGGTAAGCAGCAGCTGATGATTCTCTGCGTCATCGTAATAGCTCACGGTGATGGAATCCACCGGAAATTCGTGGGAGTAGGAGGAATAGTTCTGGCTGAGCCGTCTGACACAGCGCACGCCGGAAAGCACTTCCGAAATGTTCTGATAGATTTCATCCGAACTGGAATAAACCTCGAACTCCATTTCGTTGGAGCTGGCAAAATTCTGCTGGTGCTCCGCCCGGACACTGGCCTGTGTGCTGGCGCTGATCTTTGATGCAAGGTCGATCTTGCTGGAAGGCAGGATGAGCACCAGAAGCAGCACCACCAGCACCACAAGGCCGAACCGGTACAGGATGCTCTTGTTCTTCATAAAGAGTCACGCCTCCTTTGGCGGTGTCCGGGTCAGACGCCGCTGGGCGAGGAAGAAGCCCACGGCGCTGGCGGCAAACACGAAATAATAGCTGGCGATGCGGTAGAGCATGAGCACGCTCATCACCTCACCGGAAGGCAAAAAGCTGCTGTACAGCAGCAGAAAAGCGGTCTCGATGGAGCCCATGCCTGCCACGTTGGGCAGGGCGTTGGAGACGAACAGCATCAGGCTGGTGAGCAGCTGCACCCGCGCAAAACTCAGCGGGGACAGCTGCATGAACCGGATGCACAGCCACGGCAGGCAGAACAGCAAAAACAGCTTGAGCGCCTGCAGGGCAAAGATCTGCACACAGCGGACCTTGTCGGCCAGCAGCAGGCGGCTCTCGGTGCCCAGTACATCCAGCTGCTCCAGCCAGTCGGCCCGGCGCTGCTGCCATTTTTCGGTCTTGGGCAAGAAGCCCAGTGCCCAGCGGGCCAGATTCTGTACCAGCGGCGACACGCACACCAGCACCAGCGCCACGATCACCAGCGCTACCACAGCATATGCCATGGGCAGATATTTCAGCACGCCGGTGGTGTTGGCGGCCAGCCATTTGTGCTGGAGCAGCAGCATCACGGTGGCGTACAGCAGCACCGTGGTCTTGTGGAATACATATTGCAGGGTCATCAGGCCCACGCCGGGGCCGATGGGCAGCCCTGCCTGATGCAGATACCAGGTCTGCACCGGCACGGCACCCGCGCCCAGGGTGACCACGTTGCCAAAGGTGCCGCACCAGGCGTTGTCGATGCCCTGCCGCAGGGTGAAGCCGGGCAGCCGCCCCCGCACGATGACGTAGGAGACGCAGCCCTCCAGCAGCGGGTAGCTGATGCCCAGCGCCAGTACCACCAGCACCTGCCACAGGTTCAGCTGGGTGAGGGCGGCGGTGATCTCAGCCCAGTGATCCCGGAAGATGAGCACGATCACGCAGGTGAGCGCCAGCAGGATCAGCAGGGAAAACACGGCCTTTTTGCGGGAAGGCTGAGAGGCGGCAGATTGGTTCATGAGGGCAGGGACTCCTTTCAGACAGGATGAAACTTTTTAAAAGTATAGCACAGCCGCCGGTCGTCTTTGTGAACGGAAGCCGAATTTTCTTGTGCAATCCGGCCCGGATGATAAAAAAGATGTCCGGAACGGAAAGAAACGGACAAATATTGCAGCTTGTTTTGATGCACTGCGTGCAAAAACGCCCCGGAAGATCACACGGATTTTCCGGGGCGTTGAATTTAACAAGAATAAAACAAAAGGCTTAGCGGGACTCGGTCAGCTCCCGGATCAGACGGACCAGGGTGGAGACATAGGCTTCGTTGGTGTAGTAGCGCTCGTAGAGCTTGCGGCAGTCGGCCTTCATAGCGGCCAGCTGGTCGGGGTGCTCGATGGCATGGGCCAGCACTTTGGAAAGCTGGACGGGGTCGTCGTTGCGGTACACAAAGCCGTCCACCCCTTCCGTGATGAGCCCGGCGGTGCCGGTGTGCTCCGACACGATGGAAGGCTTGCCGAAGATCAGGCCCTCGGTCACAAAGGTGGGCATAGGGTCATCGCGGGAAGCGCACACAATGCAGGTGCACTGCTCCATCAGCGACTTGATCTCCGGGCGTTCCAGCCGCTTGCGGTAGAACACATTATGAGGGAACTGCTCGGTCAGGGCGTGCACATGGGCGGAGACGTCCCGGTCGGAAGCCTTGCCCACAAAGAGGAAGGAGGCCTTTTCCCGCACCTCCGGCGGCAGCAGGCGGATGGCTTCGCAGTAGATGTCCTGCCCCTTGCGCATCTCCATGGAGCCCACCGTGACAAACAGGGGCCGCCCGCCGGCATAGCTCAGGTCGTAGCGAGGGAAGCTCTCGCGGGCGTAGTCGGGCAGGCCGTAGATCAGCTGCTCCACCTTGAATTTGGGCCGCACCGAGTGCATGGCGGCGGTGGCGTGGGAGCCCACAGCGGCAATGTGCACGTTGTCGGCCAGCTCCTTGGGGATCTTGTGGGTGATGAAGGGATAGCCTGCAAAGGCGTCGTGCAGCCACCACAGCACCGGTACGAAGCCGCCGTTCAGGGTGCGCACGGCGGGGGCTTCCACCACCGTGTTGGCCAGCACAAAGTCTGCGCTGGAAGCCAGCTCCCACAGGGTGGAAGAGGTCACGCAGTCGCGGCGGGTGACCACGGCAGCTCCGGCCTCCAGAAAGAGCGGCAGAGAGCCCTCGTCCGAGGGGCCCAGCACCACCACTTCATAGCCAAGACTGCGCAGCACCGGGATGGCGCTCACCAGCACGATGGGCGCACCGGTCATGGTGAGTTCATGGCTCAGCACCACGGCGCGTTTGCCGGTGGCCGAGAATACGTCCTCGGCGCACAGCTCCCGGCGGAAGTGCAGCAGTGCCTGCGGGACGCAGCGGCAGTTCTGCGCCAGCTGGTTTGCCAGCCGCAGCAGTTCCAGCACATCGTCTTTGCCGCGGGCCGTCGCGCGGCAGCGGTCCAGCAGGGCGCGGGAGAGCAGGGCACAGCGCTGGCCGGGCAGGTGCTGGTCGGTCTGGTACAGGGCACTGCCGCCGTCGTAGCCGAACACGGCATCGCACACCACAAGGTCAGCCCCCTGCTGCAAGGCGGCTGCAAAATAGGTGAGGGCGGTGGAGGTGCACTCCACATCCTCGCTCACCAGCAGCACACCGTTCACGGAGGGGGTCAGCTCACCTTCCAGCCGGTCCACCAGCCGGAACTTGCGGTGCAGCTGCTCGGCCAGCGAGAGGGTCAGGGCATTGCGGCGGCCCGGGGCGTACACCAGCAGATAGGTGCTCTGGGTGTCGGTATAGGTCTGTTCCCGCAGCTGGCGGCGCTGCAGGGGGCTGTAACTGCTGTACATGTACGAACCCCCTTCAATGCCGGTGGAACAGGCCCAGCAGCTTGCGCAGCGGAGCCGTGAGCTTCCAGCTGCTGCTGGCCAGCACGTTTTCCAGCGAGGCCTCGTAGGCGGCCCGGCTGTTCTGCAGGTCGTCCAGATGCTGCTGCTGGTCGGCCAGCTGCTTGCGCAGCTGCCGGATCTCAGCGTTTGCCTCCAGCAGCTGTTCGGTGCCCTGACGGGACACGGCCTCGGTCTCTTCCTTGAGCACGGTCAGCGCCCGCAGCAGGGCCTTGCCGGGCTGCTCATGCAGGTAGCGGCCCAGGGGATAGTAGCGATATTTCACCGCAAACCGCAGCCCGGCGGGGAAGCCTACGGCACTTTCCACTGTCAGGTTGGGGTCGATGTTCATGAACAGCATGGTGCCCTCCTGCAGGGCGTTGCCGTTGAGGATGTGGTAGCTCAGCCGCTCGTCTGAGAGGGAAAAATCGGTGATGCAGCAGGCGAATTCACCGGGGTCCAGCCGCAGGGCCCTGGCCTCCACGGGCAACTCGAACACAGCCGACACTTCGTGGGTCAGCTCGTCGTAGGAGTCAGGGGCAACGGTCAGGCACTCATGGGGCGAAAAACCGGAGCCGGAGTCGTAGAACAGCTGGGGCAGAAGCAGAGCACCCTGTTCGGTGTCGGCACCCTGCGAGGCCAGCACGGCCTCATATTTCAGCACCTGCTGCTCCAGCTCCAGGCACCGCTGTGCCAGCCGGGAAACGCCTTCGTCCGACAGCCGGAGCTGCTGTTCCAGTTCGGCCACGCGGCTGCCTGCCGCGTCCAGGGTCTGGGGGGCATCGTTGTTCATAACCGGATTCTCCTCTTGTTTTATAGGATACGGCTGCACCGCAGCAGCCGGGGAAATCAATGCTGCGAAAGCGCGGGGGTGCGCCGCTGGGCCTGCCGCCGTGCGGCCGAGGCTTTGACGATCCAGCTGCGCCGCAGGTTCAGCAGGGCGCACACCAGCCCGATGGAGGTAAACGCGATCACGTTCTGCAGCAGCATACCCCGCAGCGGGTGGTCTGTAAAGTGAGCCGCGAACAGATACCACGGAATGGCGATAAGCTCCACCGTGTGGATGCAGAAGATGTTCAGCGAGTTGCGGCCGATGGCCTGCAGGCCCTGTGCGATGGGGCCGGTAAAACGGTTGAGCCGCATGAACAGGCGGATGAACAAAAAGCCGGTGGCGGCATCCAGCAGGATGCTCAGCGGGCCGAGGGTCCACTCGCCCATGGAAATGCAGTCGGTGCTCTGGGCAAGCAGAGCTCCCACAGCGGTCAGAGCTGTGCCGCCCAGCAGGATGTACAGGGTGCGGCGGGGCAGGGGCTTGTCCAGCCAGCGGTTCTTCTTGGCCAGATAGCCGATGTAAAGGTAGGGCACGATCACGGCCCCCTGCGAAAGGCTGAAGGGCAGCTCCCACACCAGTGTGGTGCCCCAGCCCAGCAGCATGATGCCGAGCACAGCCCAGTGTGTGTATTTCTCCGGGAAGATATTCAGGATGGCGTCCAGCAGCACCCAGCCGATCAGCAGCGAGAGCAGATACCACATGGGGCCGGTGGAAAAGAACTGCTGCCCGGCATAAGTAGTGGTGTGGGGCAGCCCCAGCAGAAAGCCGCCGGCCACCTTGAGGGTCTCGGTGACGCTGCTGGGGAAGTAATGGAACGCCATGTAGTGGCACAGCAGATGCAAGAGCGAAGTGCACGCCGCCGTGATGCAGTAGGGCTTGAGCAGCGCTCTGAGCTGCTGCTGGATGCACTTGCCGATGGAGCGCTTGCGGAAACCGTAGCCGCTGGCAATGAAAAAGGCCGCCATCAGGGCCTCACGATAGATAAAAGGGAAAAACGCCGTGAGCGACAGCCCGCCGGAGATCTGCATGGGGTAGAGTTCGGCGGTGTGGGCCAGCACGATGGTGATCATGCCCACGCCCTTGAGCATGTCGAACATGCCGATGGAGTTGACGGTGCTGGGTCTGGTGCCTTCCATGAAAAGGGTCCTTCCTTGCGCCGTCCGGAAACATGTGACCAACAGGCGCATACAGTAAAAAATGATCCATTTATAAGGATATAAGGCTAGTATAATGCTTTTTGTGCACACTGTCAATTTTGAATTGCCCACCGCCGGGTGGCAATTGTTGTCTTTACCGATAAAAAAGCCCGGCAGAAGGGCCGAATTTCTGGGCAGACGGCACAGGCTGCCGGATGGAAAAAACAAGATGTGCAAGATTTAATTGCCAAAAATGGAAATTAAATCTTGCAAAAGTATTGCATTGCCAATGGCGGTATTGTATACTGAACACAATCGAAAAAGCGGCCCGGCCCCGGGTGGGCCCGGCTGCAGGAATGTAAAAAAACAGTGACGTGGAGGCTAACATGGTTCATTCGCTGTATCAGTCTCTGAACAATCTGGAAACGATCTACGCAGACCGGATTGGTATCCGCTATTATGATGAGGCCAAGGGCGGCGTGGTGGAGGTGCCCTTCCGGCAGTACGCTGCAGACCTGCGCCGGTTCGTGGCATTTTTGCGCAGCCGCACCCCGAACCCCCTGGGACAGCGGGTGGCCATCCTGGCCCGCAACAGCTACCACTATATGATGTGCATGTACGGCGCAGTGCTGGCCGGGGCTGTGGCAGTGCCCCTGAACACCGGCAAGAACTGGGACGAGATCCGCTACGAGCTGGATTTGGTGGAGCCGGTGTGCGTGCTCCATGACGGCGAGTACATGAGCCTGGAGCCGGCCTTGGGCCAGGCGTACGGGGACCGTCTGGTGCCTATGGAAGCCTTTACCGCCTTTGAGCCTGCCATGGACATCACTGAGGTGCCGGACCTCAGCGCAATGGCCTTTATCATGTTCACCTCCGGCACCACTGGTCGCAGCAAGGGCGTTATGCTGTCTCAGAAGAACCTGTTCACCGCCATGCCTGCCTTCCTGACCCCCTTTGAGGATGTGCGGAGCCAGACCGGCTGGAACACCGACGCGTTCAGCTCTCTGTCCTGCCTGCCCATGTTCCACATTTCGGCCATGACCAGCCTGGTATCCTGGAGCGTCACCGGCCACTGCGTGAACCTGTGCAACGACCTGAAATATTTCTACCGGGACCTGGGGGCCATGCGGAGCGACGTGATGGCGGTGGTGCCGGTGCTGCTGAAGAGCATTTATCATGATGTGATGAAGGGCAAACGGGAGCGTCTGAACGGCCTGCGTATGCTGACCTGCGGCGCAGCGATGTTCGACCCTGCCATGCTCCAGGACCTGATGGACCGGGGCTTCTTCATCGCCCAGATGTACGGCCTTACCGAGACCTGCGGTGACGGTGCCTGGAACTCCTCCCAGGAGGGAAGGTACCTGACCAGCGTGGGCCATGTGGACGATAGCTGCCAGTACAAGCTGGAGGACGGGGAACTGTGTATGCGTGGCGACCCGGTGATGCTGGGCTACTACAAGGACCCGGAGGCCACCGCCGAGGTGCTGGACGCCGAGGGCTGGTTCCACACCGGCGACATTGCCCGGGTGGAGCCGGACGGCTATATGTACCTGACCGGCCGCAAAAAGAACGTGATCATCCTGGGCAGCGGCGAGAATGTGAGCCCCGAGGAGCTGGAAAAGCTGCTGGCTCCCTGCGCTGCCATCCGGGAGTGCAGGGTCTGCGAGCGGAACCAGCGCATCTGCGCCGTGGTCTGCTGCGACCCGGACCAGCAGGACGCTGTGCGGGACTTTGTTACCGAGGTGAACCGCACCCTGCCCCTGTACAAGCACATGGTGGTGGAGTTCTCGGCCCAGCCCCTGCCTCGTAACGCTGCTGGCAAGCTGCTGCGGTCCTGAATCTTAGCGGAAAGAGCCGGTCTCATGGTGGAAAAAGTTCCCACAAGGCGTTATGGCCGTGAGACTGGCATTTTTGAAGAATAGAGAGGGAAACGATAATGGAACTACATAAACCGAAAAATCTGTATGAGCTGCTGACGCTGAACATGGAGCAGCGATTTGCGAACCGGGTGGCCTTCCGCTGGTACGACGCCGACCAGGATGTGGTGGTGGAAAAGCACTTCGGGGAGTATGCGCAGGACATCCGCCGCGCGGTGAACTACTACCTGAGCACCATCCCGGACATTCAGGGCAAGCGGGTGTGCGTGTGGAGCAACAACAGCTACCACTACGCCGTGAACTGCTACGGTGTCATGATGGCGGGCGGCGTCATCGTGCCCATGAACCAGCGCAAGAGCTGGGATGAGCTGCACCGGGAGCTGGAGCTGGTGGAGCCTTCCGCCATCCTGACCGACGGCGATGACTACGGCTGCAACGAGGAGATGCAGGCGGCTTACGGCAGCCTGCTGCGCCCCATGGATGCCTACAAGGCTTACGAGCCTGCAGAGCTTGTGAACCGCATCCAGCCCGAGGAGCTGATGGTGCTGATGTTCACCTCCGGCACCACTGGCCGCAGCAAGGGCGTCATGCTCTGCGAGCGGAACTTCTTTGCGGTGATGCCCCACCATGTACGGGTGGGGCAGCGATTCTGCCAGCTGAAAAATGACCCGGACCTGCTGGTCAGCCACATGACCCTGCTGCCCATGTTCCACCTGGGGGCCTTTGGCTGCCTGTTCACCTGGGCCTGGATGGGCTGGGCCCAGAACCTGGGCAGCCTGCGGTCCTTCTATAAGGACCTGAAGCGGATGCCCAGCCAGGCCATGGCCGCCGTGCCGGTGCTGGTGCAGTCCATCCACCACGACCTGATGACCGGCAAGCAGGACAAGCTGGGGGATCTGTGGGCTCTGAACTGCATGTCCGCAATGTTTGACCCCCAGACCCTGATGGACCTCCACGACCACGGCATGGTGATCTCCCAGCTCTACGGCAGCACCGAGACCACCGGCGGCGGCCTCATCAACTTTGCGGAGGATGCCAAGCACATCGGCTCCATCGGCAAGGACGACGGCCACTGCGAGATCAAGCTGGACAACGGCGAGCTGTGTATGCGGGGCGGCGATGTGATGCTGGGCTACTATAAGGACCCGGAGGGCACCGCCGAGGTGGTGGACGCCGAGGGCTGGTTCCATACCGGAGACCTGGCCCGGGTGGACGAGGATGGCTACTACTTCCTCACCGGACGCAAAAAGAACGTGATCATCCTGGGCAGCGGCGAGAACGTGAGCCCCGAGGAGCTGGAGGGCCTGCTGGAAAAATGCCCTGCCGTGAAGGAATGCCTGGTGAAGGAAAAGGGCAAAAAGATCTGCGCTGTGGTCTGCTGCCAGGACCAGGACCAGCAGACGGTACGGGACTTTATCACCGAGACCAACCGCACCCTGCCCCTGTACAAGCGCATGAGCGCAGTGGAGTTCTCCGCCCAGCCCTTGCCCCGCAACGCCATGGGCAAGCTGATGCGCTGAGGCCTGCAGCCCTGATTTTGCGGTTTGTGCCGCATACTCTGCAAAAAAACTGGGCAAACCCATAGGGGTTGTGCTATACTGAGGGCAGAACCGTGCTGATCCTGATCGGCACACCCAAAATCCGTCACGGAAAGGAAGAACATTTCTTATGGAACGAGCAGAAATCATGTCCCAGATCCTGGCCATCCTGGAGGATGTGGCAGAGATCGCGCCGGAGGATGTCAACGAGAACAGCGTCCTGATGGACGACCTGGATCTGTCCTCGATGGAGATCCTGACCATCGTGGCTGACCTGGAAGAGACCTTTGGCCTGCGCATCCCGGAAAAGGAGCTGCGCAACTTTGTCACCATCAGTGACCTGGCCGATTATCTGGTAGCCAATGCCGGGTGAGCCGATGGAAGCAGCACAGCGTTCGGCGGAGTATGTCTTTCAGGGCATCATGTACTATTTCCGCCGGGAAAAAGTGTGCCCCCGGTATCAGTTCACCCTGAAGGACCCGGTGGATTCGGCCCTGCTGCAACAAGCGCTGGATGCCGCGCTGGAAGCTGCACCCTATTACCGGGTGCGGCTGGTGTGGGAGAAGCGCAAAGCCTTTCTGGAACCGAACTCGGAGCCCTGCCTTGTCTACCCGGACAGCGTGATGCGGGAGATGCCGGAGCAGACGAACGGCTACTTCTTTGCCGTGCACTGCGCACAGAACGTCGTGTACTTCGACTGGTTCCACTTCATCGCGGACGGCCACGGGGTATCGCCCTTCCTCACCCGCATCCTGGAGCTGTACTGTAACCTGCGCTACGGTACCGCCTTTGCAAACCCGCCCATCCCCTGCAGCCCGGCCTACGACATCGCAAAGCTGGTGGAGCAGTACCCGCTGCAGGTCATGGACGAGACTACGATGCAGCGGGAGGTGGTGGACACCTGCGAGGAACCCATGCACCGCATCCGAATCCGGTTCGCCAAAAAGGATCTGGTGGCCAAAGGCGTGCAGAACGGCGTCAAGCCGTTCTGCGCCCTCATGGGCCTGCTGTGCATCGCGCTGGGAGAGTATCTGGGCAAGGACACCATCCAGTATTCCTATTCCGCCGACACGCGGGACGCCATGGGTGCCCCCAACGCACGGTACAACTGCGTGTGTTCCTTCCAGGACGGAGTGACCCTGCACGAGGGCGTCCGGCTGGAAGAGTTCGTGCAGCAGATGGACAGTGCCGTGAAGGACAGCCTGACGGCGGAGCGCAAGCGCCGCAAGATGGCCGACCAGATGGGCTGGGTCTACAAGGTGGACCAGCAAAAGGCCCCTCTGCGGATCAAGCAGCGTGTGTTCCAGATGGGCGAGTACATCAGCGGCATCCCGGCAGATTTCTGGTTCAGCTATCTGGGCAACCCCCTCATGCCGGCAACGCCGGAGCTGGAGCAGTACACCACCGATTTTGGCGTGTGGGTGCCGCCGGAGGGCGGCTCCCTGTGTGTGGAAGCCTCCACCCTGAACGGCATCATCACCCTGTGCATCGAGAACAAGGTGCCGAAGGCCGGCCTGCCCGGCATCCTGCGCCGTGTGCTGGAAGCCGAGGGCATCCCGGTGCTGGAAGCCCAGGCACTGGACGAAGTATAAACAAAAGGCAAAAGCAGCCTTTCCGGAGAAGATCCGGCAAGGCTGCTTTTTTGCGTCTTATTCGGTCCGTGCAGGGCGGGTGGTCACCTCGCCGCAGCGTAATGCCTGCGGGCGGCCGTTCTCCCGCTGGACCACCAGCCGCCCTTCCTCGTCGATGGCAAGGGCCTTTGCGGCGTAGGTCTCGGTGCCGGTGCACACGGTGACCCAGTGCCCGGGCACAAAGCAGCGGGCGCGGTACTCGTCCAGACAGTCAAAGGCGGGGCAGAGGGCCAGCAGCTGCCGGGCGATGGCCCCGGCCAGCGCGGCCCGGCTCACAGGGGCAGGGCCGCCCGGATAGA
>ENA-UOOC01003033-UOOC01003033.1-human-gut-metagenome-genome-assembly--contig:-C48old-NODE-3033-length-11955-cov-4.520840_pt1 | contig 11955 bp, 7 predicted proteins | sample MGYA00242469_ERZ724016 | MGnify/ENA metagenome assembly ERZ724016 | reverse complement strand
ATGCAAAATATACTCAAGAATGTTGGATAACAAAAGACATTGAACCTATAAAAGTTGAGATTCTCTGGTTGATAGACAGCGACTTTTCAATGAAGCCTCTAACTATTGATGGTGAATCTATGTCTTATCCTGTTATTCAAAATGCCGTATGGAGCAATACTCCTGAACTTCCAACTATCTATTTGAAATACAAATCATTTGAAATCGCTAAACGTGTTCTCCTTCAAAACGGAGAACTGGAATTAGCAGCAGCAATAAAATACAGAAATTATTTTAGAAAGGACTTTTAACATGATTTCACCTATTAGAATTCACACGCCCGATTCTTGTCATGGATGGGGTATCGAATTCAATTATTCCCGTGAATTTTGGGAAGCAGATGCAACCAATTTTGTAAAGGCGGTAAAGAAAACAATTCGCGATAATAACCTCACGAAATGGTTTCATCAGTACGGAAGTGCCAGCCAGTATGGTATCAGCTATTTTGGCTACCAGTTTTTTGAAGCTTGGTCTAATACCGCAGAAGAAGATGCAAAGGAAATGGCAATCGAAATTGCCAAGAAACTCAATACAATTGTAGAGGAGAGTTGAACAATGTATAATCACGCACGAAAAATCGGTCTTGGTATTTTTGCCGCAGTCATCCTATGCACCATTATTGGAATGCTTGTAACAGTTTTTACCAGTTCCCCATTTGGTCCGGCATGGTTTTCCGATTGGTTCAAAACCACAAAAGGAGAACTTGTAGGCAACAAGTACACCATCACGGAGTATGACGACTACGGAAACAAAACCCTTAGCATTAGCGGCGAAAACGTAGCTGTCAGCCTTTTAAAAAATGATGCAAATTTTGACAGCTCTAGTTCAGGGTTCAAATCCGAGGTTTTGGAATTTACAATCGATAAAAAGGCTGCGTATCAGGTCGGCAATACTTGTATCATTGCAGAAGATGGACTAAATATGGTTACAGATTTCTCTATGCCAGAAGATATCGTATCCAGCAGTAATACAGGTTCTTTTATTCCGGCTGACAGATTCGTTAATTCGTGGAAAAACAAAATCGGTATGCGAAATACCATTATTATTTCAAGTCAGACTGGTATTCCTATTGGCATCTATCAAGGAAAAAGCGTTTATGTAACTATCCCTGATGATATGCCTAAAACAACGCGTATCATTATCGATGACAAGAGTCTGTACATTCATCGTGCAAATTATAATATCTTAGATACAAGTTTGATACAGTAATGAGGTATATCCTATGGAACTTATGCCAGAATTCAAAAGCGAACAAGAGTTTGAAAAATACTTTGCAAAAGAGAATAAGACAATGGATAAATACCGTGACGCACAAGGCCGCGTTGTATTATCAGATATTCACAATTTGGAAGGTGTAGTTCAAGACTTGTTCGAAGGACACCCGGAATTTAAACATCATTTCATTTATGAGGAGAAGCCATGAGCGAAAAGAGAAGCGATTATATTTCTTGGGATGAATACTTCATGTCGATTGCAGAGCTTTCTGCTATGCGGAGTAAAGACCCAAGCACTCGTGTTGGTGCGTGTATCGTTCGAGACAACAAAATCCTATCCTTGGGGTATAACGGAATGCCTATCGGATGTGACGATGATATTATGCCTTGGGGTCGAGAGGGCAGTAATCTTGACACGAAATACATGTATGTATGTCATTCTGAACTCAATGCCATCTTAAATGCAGGAAAAGATTTACACGGTTCTGCGATGTATGTTACCTTGTTTCCGTGCAATGAGTGTGCAAAAGCTATCATTCAGTCTGGTATCAAAAAAGTTGTCTACAAAGACGACAAATATAAGACATCAGACAACAATGTGGCCGCACGATTCCTTTTCAAAACGGCTGGGATTGAGTTTGTTAAGTACAATGCCAGCGGCAGAAAAATTGAGCTGACATTGTAAAGGTGAGGGTGATTCACAATCTACAAGCACCCATCTTTTATGAAGGAGGAATTTCCTTGACAATTTATGAATTCACCGAAAAACTTCAGGATATGGAAAAATCTTATGCCGAAGAAGAACGCAACTTAATGGATGAGTTAAACACCTACAAAAAGAAAAATCCAATTCTTCCAATGTACGGAGACGACTCAAACGTTGACAAGATGATTGCAAACAAAAATCGCGTCATCCGTAGTCAGTACACTCGCCGTGAAAATAAAATCCACAAGTTGTGGGAAAAGTTCTACGATGAAGTTACTGATATTGTTGCGGAAGAGTATGACCTGTCCCACGATATAGCTGTACTTGTGGTACAGCAGGCTCGTGATAGAGATATGGGCCGAAGTGAACTTGCTTCGCTTCTAAACCACTATGCATGCTTTGCCAGTAGCATTTTAGACACAACCGTGTAAACATCCCCTAAAATAGTATAAAACATAGCTTTTACTTTAAAGCGGACTTCCTGAATTGTCGGGGAGTCCGCCTTTTTTGTTGTTTTGATAAGATACGAACAAAATAATTTGATTCTTTGATGCGGCTTTTTATATATATGTTGGTATAGTAATAAAGAATATTGAGCCATAAGAACTATCCGTTTTATAAAAGGCTCATACGAAAGGAGAAAACACCTATGCAACGAAAAATCTTGCAACGAATGGCAAGCGCAGTCGTAGCTGGTGTAATGGCTATGCAGGTCGTTTCACCTGTATTGTCTTATGCCGATGACTCACCTACCATTACAGCAGGGGAGTCCGATGTTACTGTTGATACTGGCAACCCGGTAGAAGTTACCTCTGACAGTTCAGACAGTAGCGAAAATTTCCAAAATGGAAATGATTCTTCTGATTCAGTAGATTCTGTAAGTAGTTCTGACGAATCCACAGATGAAGACGTTTCCAGTTTGGAAACAATAGTATCAGATTCATCCGAAAGTCAATCAGAAGATAACGATACATCTTCTGATTCAACAGTTTCAGAGGAAGAAACCATCAATTCTGATGATGATACCTCTACCGATGAAGTAGAACAAAGTACTTCTGAAACTACTACACCACATGAATCTGTTACTATTACCATCAACCGTAATGGCGGTAAGTTTGAAGACCTCTGGATTGATACCGCAAACGAAAATTCTCTTACTGCTCACGCTGATGGTGATGAAACAATGCTGTCAGCTCTTGGCTTAACAGACAATTCTAGTGACTTCACTTATGAAGACAATGGAGATACATTAACTGTCCACGTAGCAGATAAAGGCTCCATCGTTATTCCTGATGCACTATCAACAGATGAAAATGCTCACTTCGTTAAGTGGGATGTATCCGGTGGTTCGTATAACGAAGATACGGATATACTGACATTCGAAGACGGTGTCGATGCCTATACATTGACTGCCGTTTACGAATCAAACGAAGAGGTAGATGCTGACCTCGTTAATAACGCAGATGCGTATAATAGCGCTTCCGAAGACGATGGCATTGCGACTATATCTCTTGACCCGTATGATACAAAATACAATCAACTTGACCTTATTATGGAAGGTCTTGAATTTACTAGCAAACATGGTCTTGTGCAAACTTTTACTGCACCTTATGAGGGTGATTATATCATAACCGCATACGGTGCTAATGGCGGAACGGGCAAGAACAAGTTTGAAGGATTTGGATATCCCGGACGCGGTGGTATGTCTGAAGGCAAAATTCATTTAAAAGAAGGACAAACCATCTACATGTACCTCGGTGAAGCAGGAGGCAAGTGGTCTACTGAGAGAACCTTCGGCGGTGGTGGTGGTCAAATTGACTGGGACCGTGCATGGTATCCTGACGAAGAGGAAGGTCAGACCAATAAGTACCACGTATTTGGACGTGGTGGTGGCGCTACCTATGTCACTATCGACAACTGGACAATGGACCAAGCAGGTCAAGCTCCCCACGATTACTGGGATAACGAAAAGACACAAAACAATCAAGCTGCCGAAAACGCCAAAAAGCACGTGATTCTTCTTGCTGGCGGTGGCGGCGGTGCTGGTGAATACGGTGGCGCTTCTAATGGTGGTGGTGAAGAGGGACAAGGCGTTTACGCTGCAAGATTCTATGCAGGTGGTTTGCCTCCTATCAGCAATGCTTTTACGTTTGATGCCACGATTGGTGGTACAACTGCCACTAATGGTCGTAAACAAACAATGGCCGAACGTATGGAAGCTCGTGTGTATCCGGCAACACAAACACGCGCTGGCTATGGCAATCATTATACAATCCTTGGTGAATTGTATGACGCGAATCCTCGCCATAAAGACCCGATAGACAATTTGTTTGATGACGGTCCGGCACGCGCCTGTGGCTCGTTCTTCTACGGCTCAAATGGTTTTACTTGTTCCGGCGCTGGTGGCGGCGGCTGGTTTGGCGGCGGCGGTGATTATGCATTTAATGGTGGCGGCGGTTCTTCCTTCGTCAACACATCCGTTCAATATAACGGAGAAAAGGTAGAAATCACAGATGCTAATTACGCTGTTGGCGGAAATGCAAAATACGACTATACTGAATCCGCACCTTATCTTGTGAATGGACGTGTTTTGATTCGTCTTGATGGGGTTCTTCCTAAAATGGCTGTCGTGATGCAGGAAGCGGCAAACGAAGAGGGAAGTAAAGACCATCTCGATGACAACGATATTTATGGTCAGGCAGTAACTCTTAATAAGGGTGAAGATGTATCCAGCACAACAGTAAAATATACTGCCATCGTGTATTATAACCTTGGTGATATTATGACTGTTACTCCAAGCTGGAATTATAATACAATTTTAAGCCCTTCCGACAAAATTTGGAACGACAGTGTTGCAAAAGGAATTGATAGCCGCTTATCCGTACAAATTCAAAATACACCTCTTGGACAACTTCAACCGGGCAATAAATACTATAACGCTAATTACCCAGATTGGTATGCTATCAAAAGTGTTATGACGCTGACAAATCCTGTGTCGTCTATGTACAATACAGAGACAATGAAAAAGTACAATTTCGATTGCAGCGCTACAGCAACTTATCAAACATCCGGAGGACAGAGAAGTTTAAGTGATAAGAGTCTGCAAGGCGGGCTTATCATCAACTACAACATATATCTTGAACATCAAGGCGTTCATGTATATGAAAATCAAAACATCATTAACGGAACAAAAGCAACAACAGTCAAAGATACTGTAAATGCAACAAACAATCATGCTTATTCTGTATGGCAGTATCCAGAGCTAGAATTGGTAAATCCAAAGAACATTAACACTGTATTGGTTCAGTTTTCTAGCAAAGATTTCAATTCAAATGATGCAATTTCCTATGATGCGAATTTAGCAAATCAACTGGGAATACAAGCGTCAGGGAATAAATACGCATACACATTCAAAGCTGCAACACATAATGGTGTAAGCACTGATTCTTGGAAAACCTTCCTAAGAAGCATGACTTTCACAACATATGATTCTGCAACGTTTTCTGAATCGGGTGTTACAGGCGGAGTAACAGTTTCTTGGTATGCAGATGAAGACCTTTGGACAAATAATATGTTCCGAGATTCTTCAACAGGGCACTGGTATTCATTCGTAAAAACAAACGGAAATATAACATGGTTCCAAGCGCGGCAAACTGCAAAAACACTGTACAATAACGCAACAGGAACTTATGGATATCTAGTTCATATTACATCAGCAGAAGAACAAGCATTTATTTCAACATTAACAGATGGTTATTCCGAGGGATGGATTGGAGCATCCCGTAAAATTGACCCTAATAATCCCTATAACTGGTATTGGGTTGATGGTCCTGTTGAAGAAACACAAACGCCATTTATGACTCAATACGAAAACTCACGTGATGGTAAATTGCTATGGGGCTATGAAAATTTCTATCGTCCATATTTTGACCATACCGATATTGGATATGGTGAAGAATATGTAGCTCACCTAACTGCTAGAAGCACACAAGGGAGTACAGCACCTCTTGATGCAAACCAATGGAATGATTATAGTCCAAGTACTCCCATGCACGCTTTGATAGTTGAATGGGACCCCGGAACTCCAAAATCAGGAATTTCCGATTCTGATGTAATCGGCACACAGGTAAAAGCTCCATCAGTTGAAGTAAAAGAATCTTACACAACTATTGCTGGAACCGTGTGGGCCGAGAATGACCGTGATGGCATCTACCAAATGGGCGATGAAACTACTATTGAGGGTGCTACTGTCACACTTTATGATGCAAGTGGTGCAACTTTAGCTACTACAACAACTAACAAGTACGGCAACTATTCGTTTGAAAAACTTACCCCGAATGTTAAGTATTCTGTTGGGTTTACAAACGGAAGCTCAAACATTCAGTCTTATACCCCAACATTGAAAGGTGCAGCCTCCGAAAACAACAGCCGTGTCAATGCAAACTGGTGCTCTGATATTTTTGTAGCAATCTATCAGAAAAATTCAGTCAACACTATCAATTGTGGTGTTTATGTACCGAGCACATTAAGCGGAATGGTTTGGGATGACACAAACCGTGATGGTATCTACAACAATAACGAAGCAAAACTCAAAAATGCAAACATCGCTGTTTTAACTGGTGAGGGAAATGCTGCTTACGATGTGTATGGCAACCAAATCACTGACATCAAGACCGATGCAAGCGGCAATTACAGTATCAGTAACTTAAAACCTCGCCAGACTTACACTATTAAGGTTTTATCTGCAACGGGAACTAATCTATCAAATGCACGAGTCTCTCCGCTGCCGGATAAATCCACTGATAAATCTGTTTCCAACAAGGCATCAAAAATCACTTCCATCCTTGGAGTAATTGGTCGCCCAAGCGGTGCTTCTGAAAGCGTCGGTGAAACATTCTCCGGTGCAGAAATCAGCAGCATTTATCTGCCAACCATGAGTGGAAACAAGATAACACCTGTTGCTGTTCAGTATCAGAATGTAGCCTTGTATGTAAATCATGGAATCAGTGGTTACGTTTGGGCAGAAAGTGATTACAACGGTGTGTTTGATGGCTTCATCTATACAAGCACAAATGCAAAACGTGAACCTGCTGTTGGAAATATTACCGTTAATTTGAAAGATTCTACTGGTAAAGTGGTATCTACCACTACAACAGATATTGCAGGCTATTATCAGTTTGCTGATGTGCTTGAAGGCAACTATACACTCGAATTCAAAAATTCCGATGGTGTTGTAGTAGAAGGACGCGAGACAGGTGCATCTGCTGGTCTGTATGACTTTGAGGTTTCTCCGAAAGCGGCCTCCAAGACGAATGCTCCCGGCAACGATGCAACTGGCGTATTCAGCAATGGCATTCTGATGTCCGCTGTTTCCGATAAAATCACCATTAAGCAGGTATCTCTTGCTTCCGCCAGTGGTGAAGAAAATGCCTACGTTGAAACCACCAACTGTGGCCTGTACGTTCCTACCTACATTCATGGTCAGGTATGGGCAGACGGCAACAAAGATGGTACGAAAGATACTGCTGAATCCCGCATTCAAGGTGTCAAAGTATCGCTTGTCACTGTAGATGGTAAGCCTGTAACTGATGTTTATGGTAAAAAGGTTGCTGACGTTATTACGGGTACAGATGGTAAATATACCTTCCGTAGCATCCCCGTTGGAACCTACCGAATTGACATCAACAGCGGCACTACCGATATTTCCGAATTTGCTGTTACCAAATTCCAAGTTGAGGGTGTAGATGAATCCGTCAACAACGACGCTCGTAACGGTGAGAATGGAAATAAAGCATCTATCGACTGGGTAAAGGTAAACAACCTTAACGATAACACCTACAAGACAGATGCTGCAAACAAAAACTTCACAGGCAAAATCAATCACGACCAGTCTACTGTCTATGACATGGATGCAGGCTTGATTCGTGCGCAAAGCATTTCCGGTCTGGTTTGGGCTGAAAGTGACTACAACATGCGCCGTGATGATGGTGAACGTCGTATTGCTGGTATCAAAGTAAGTCTGCTGGATGAAAACAACAATGTAGCCAAAGATTCCAACGGCAACTTACTGACAACCAAGACAGATGCCAACGGTGAGTACAGCTTCGTTGACTTGCCAAACGGTAAATATCGCGTGGCAGTATTCAAGTCTGCTGTAATGCCTACACAGAACTATAAGTACGTCACCAAGTGGATTGGCAAGAGTATTCCAAGCACAGACCCGAAGGTAAGCAACTTTGACGCTGACTTTGATGAAGTGCCAGCAGGAGCCTCGTATGCAGACTATATTTCTGCTCAGACGTTTGACTTTACTGGAAATGTAAGTGCAGATTCTGTACTCCGTTACGAACACATCGACTTTGGCTTCTTCATCCAGCATGGAGTTTCTGGTAAGGTTTGGTTGGACGAAAACAGCGATGGTGTCATCGACAAAGATGAACCTATCATCTCGAACGTAACCGTAAGCATCGTCAACAAGGATGGTTCTACTGTAAAGGACATCTATGGTAATGAGTTCGCTCCTGTTACCACAGACAAAGATGGCAGCTACAACTTTGACCTTGTTCCAAATGGTGAGTTTACTATCGTGGTAAAGAACGGTGATACCGTAATTGACCACTTTGAGGTATCTCCCAAGCAGAACGATAACAAAGCTACTGGCACACCCAATGAAGATGGTATTCTCGAAAAGGCAGAAGCCGATGTCACGATGACACCGAACTCTACTGATGAGGAAACCAACATTGGTTTTACTGTAAACCGCACAATCTACGGTGTATCGTTCATCGACTACAACGAAAACGGCGAACGTGAAACTGCGGATACTACAATCAAAGATATTAAGGTATCCTTGAAGACAAAAAGCTTGCTTGCTGGCACTCCGAAAGATGTCTATGGCAACGATGTTTCTCCCGTTATAACGGCTGAAATCCAACTGCCGGATGGCACTACTGCTATCGGCTATAAGTTTGAACACTTGAAAGCAGGCACATACGACGTTGTTTTCGATGGAAAGAACAACACAACTCTGAACTGGGAAGAATTGTCCTCCACTAAGTATCAAGTCGTAGGAGTAGACCTCTCCAAGAACAGTGATACAAAGGACAGCAAGACGCTTCTCACAAACAAGCTGGACGTTGCTACAGCAACTGTTTCTGTACCGTTGCTTGAAACGAACAGCGACAATTTGGTATTTGAAAACGGTTATATTGATAACGGTTTGGAAGCACCTCTTGCAATTACAAAGACAGCCAACAAATCGGATGGAACCATTCTCGCTCCGGGCCAGAGCTTAACGTATACCATTACTGTTGAAACGGCCTCAGACCGCAGTGATTTTGCTGTTAAGGATACACTTCCAAGTGAGATGACCCTTACATCTAATATCACTGTGAAAACTCCTGACGGAAAGGCTTCCGAGATTTCTAAAGCATCTGTCGCTAACAACGAACTAACGGTAGAAGGACCGTTCTTGGCTGGAAAAACCACCATTAGCTACACCATGATTGCCAACGAACTTGGTGATGAAACCTTCAAGGTCGTACACAACAAAGCGGTAACGGTTCCTGTAACCCCGAATGTTCCCGGCGCACCGGATTATCCCGAAACACCAAACACAGAACACTTAATTTCCGATGGCAGCATGGGTGACTTCACGAAAGCGGTTGCTTTGGTAGATGCAGACAACAATGTTGGTGCTGCTCAAACCGGAAGCGAAGATGAGCCCATCCTTACAAATATCCATCAGACATTAGAATACACTTTGCAGTTCAAATATGACCGTGCTGTTCCTACCGATGGTAATGTTAAGGATTATCTGTCCGGTGAACTTGTAGTAACCGACCCGCTGCCTACCGATACCACCTACATCAAGAAGAGCACAAGCATCCATTTCAGTGATGGCTCTACCGCAAAACTGAAATCCTTTAAGCGTAATGCCGAAAACTCTCTTGTCTGGACATTCGATAATCTGGCTCCGGGAGAAGTCGTCACTATCAAGTTCCGGGTGTACGCACCTGTGACCTCTGATAACCCGACTACTACCGAGTATGAGACTTCCAAAGTCTTTACAAACAAAGCAACATTGCTTGATGTAGAAAAGGAGTATAAGCTCTACGAGGAGGATGTTACGGAAACCCTGCCGGATGGTTCTACCATTGAGCATAAGAAAGGCGACCGTATGTATCCGAACGGAGAGGCACTTACCGAATCCAACAGCACCTACAATGTTGTTAAGGAGCCTCGCCTCATTGGTGTGAAAGCCATTGATGGCAAGGAATCCGGTGATAAAGTCAAAGCAGGTGAGGAGCTTACCTATACGATAACTCTCACCAACAAGGGTGAAATCAGTGCAATGAACATCGTACTGAAAGACCCAATTCCGGGTCACAGCACCTTTGTAAGTGCCTCTGACGAAGGAAAGTTTGATTTCGATTCTGATATGGTCACTTGGAGCCTTGGTACTCTTGCCGTTGGCGAAAGCAAAACGGTTACACTGGTAGTCAAGGTTGGCAGCACTACGACAGTCGATAAGCTGATTATCAATGCCGCAGACTTCACATACCAGCCGGAAGACCAGACAGGGGAGAACACTCCACCTGAAAAGACACCTACCATCCCCGGCAAGACCAATGAGGTCAATAGCCGTCTGGATGGAAACCCTGCGTTCCCGACTCCAGACCATACACCTACACCTGACCCCAATACGCCGAACCCGACACCAAGCATTCCTTCCAAAGACAATCCAAACAAACCGAATGACCCGACACGTCCCGGCGTATACATTGAAACCGTTATCTCGAAAGCTGCTGCAGTATTCTCCGGTATCACAATTCCTCGCACCGGAACCAATACCAATGGTACTGGCACAGAGGAAGCCGCTACCAATGAAACAGCAACAGCCGAAACTGCCACAGCCACAGAATCTACAACACCAGTAACTACAATTGTTATTGGAATTGCAATTCTTGTTGCTGTTGGTGCAGGTGGAGCTATCTACTTCAAAAAGCACAACAAGAACAACACAGATATGGATTCTTCGGAATCTAATGACTAAGGCATAAGCAAAAGCCGTCTATCTTGTTTTTAGGTAGGCGGCTTTTTTGATTGTTCTAATGTAGAAAATCACCCATTTCTCCACCTTGAAATACGTGAAGTATTATGGTAAAATGAAAGTACTACAAGAGAGATTTCTTTCTTGCTAAACCTACTGGGGAAGAAGTGAATGCCGATGGAAAAGCAAAACGAAGTAGAAAATCAGCTTGCTCATGCAATAGTACAAACAGAGAACGACACAAATTATGATAAAACAGCTAAGAAGCTTCTCGCCAACAAACAAATCTTAGCCCAAATCATGAAGGGTTGCGTAAATGAATATAGTTCCTGCTCTGTAAGAGAAATTGCCGAAAAATATATCGAAGGGACTCCGGAAGTCGGTTCCGTTGGTGTTCATGTTGATGATACAAACAGAGAAAAGAAACCGTCGTCTGATGACGTAATCATCGGAAGCAATAATGAGGATTCTACATTAACAGAGGGAACTATCTATTATGATGTTAGATTTGATGCTATTGCACCAACAATGGAAGATAGTAAGCCTTCTCAAGATGTAATTCGCCTTATCATCAACATAGAAGCTCAAACATCATTCAATCCGGGATATCCATTAACAAAACGTGCAATATATTATTGCAGCAGAATGATTTCTGCTCAGCATGGACCCGTATTCACGAAGTCCGAATATGGAAAAATCAGAAAGGTTTATTCCATTTGGGTCTGTACAAAGCCATCCGAAGAATTTCAAAACACAGTCACACGGTACTCCATTAAGCCAGAGCAATTGATTGGTGATGCAGTCGAGGACTCTGAAAATTATGACTTACTGAGTGTAGTAACTATTTGTTTAGGAAAACCAAACTCAGAAAACTATACTGGTATTCTGAAATTTTTGGAAGTTCTCCTATCTTCATCAAGAGCTGGTGAAGAAAAGAAAAAAAT
>ENA-UOOC01003031-UOOC01003031.1-human-gut-metagenome-genome-assembly--contig:-C48old-NODE-3031-length-11966-cov-3.793300_pt1 | contig 11966 bp, 12 predicted proteins | sample MGYA00242469_ERZ724016 | MGnify/ENA metagenome assembly ERZ724016 | reverse complement strand
GCCTTTTTTTGTCGGTAGAATGGTGGGTGGGGATTCGAACCCGAGAGGGCTCGGGCGTTAAGCAAACGCGAGTGCGTTTGTAGCCCGTGGGCGAAAAGCCGTCAGGCTTTGAAGCCGGAGGGCATGCGTAGCATGCCCGGACATCCCCAGCTCTCCGCCAGTTTAACTTTAAAGAAGGGTCCCATTTGGGGCCCTTTTTTAATTAGAAGAATGTTAGCTGGGGATTCGAACCCTCAAAAAAGAGGCATCCTTTCGGACGCCTCCTTTCAGTGGACTTATTATTCTTGCGCCCTACACCTCGGGTGCCTTGGCTACGGTCTCGCTCTCTGCCGCAAGTGGGCGGTTGTCGATGCGGCGGCCCAGGCGGTCGAGCTTCACAAGGAGCCACTCAATGGGATTCGGCCCCGAGCCTTCCTCGTCGGCAACCAAATCCACGACGGCAATCTTGGTGCCGTCCTGCTTGAGCGTAACGCTGCCCACCTTGTCGCCCACATGCACCGTGCCCGAAAGATCGTCGTAGCTAACCTTTTCGGTCACCTCGCCGGCAAGGGAAAACACGGTCGCTTGCGCCGTGGGGTCGGCGAGCGTGGCGTCGATCGTCTTGTCCGTCCAATCTGTCTGGCTAATGCGTGCCATAAGCGGGTTGCCGTTGGCGGTCTTTTCCTGCGTGTTGGCGATCGCGACCGTGACCTTGTGGCCGTAGTACCAATTGGCAAGGGTTGCGGTATCGGTAAAGCGCTGGTCGGTGGTGGTGGAGTTCAAAACGACGGTGTAGATCTCGTCGCCGTCGCGGTTGTAGGCGCTCGTAAAGCAATAGCCCGCGTCGTCGGTGGTGCCGGTCTTGCCGCCGATGTTGCCATCTTGGCCCAGCACATAGTTCTGCGTGTCCAGGTGCGGTTGAGTGCATATCGCCAGCCCACTCATCAAAGTCCAGACCATGCGGGTTTTCAAAAAGCGTACCGGTACAGCCGAGCTTCTTAGCGCGCTCGTTCATGGCCTTCACAAAGGTGGCCTCGGCGTCTTTGGTCTTAGGGTCGATCTTCTTGCCCACATATTCGGCGAGCACGATGGCGGCGTCGTTGCCCGAGGGAATCATCAGGCCGCGCAGCGCCTGCTCCACGGTAAGCTTGTCGCCTTCGAGCAAGCCGGCGGTCGAATTGCCCACGGTGGCTGCAGCGTTGCTCACCGTGACCTTCTCGTCCATCTTGCAATTCTCGACGGTTAGGATTGCGGTCATGACCTTGGTGATCGAGGCAATTTTGACCTGCTCATCGGCGCCGCGCCCATAGTAGACGGTGCCGTCTTTGCCCATGACGAGGGCATTGGTCGCATCGATATCGGGCAGGTTTTCGGCCGTGATGCCGCGCGCATCGGCGGTTTTGCCGCAAACATTGTCGGTCGTAAGCACTTGGGCGCCGGCGACGGTGGGCACGCCAGCGGCAAGGGCGATAGCGCAGACAAAGCCGGCGGCAAGCTGGGCTGAGCGCTTTGCAAAAGAGGTGAGGGACTTCACGGATTTCGCTTTCGACGGGATGGTCTCTTCTGGAACAAGAGTATATCGTTTGCCGGCGTCGGCGATCATCGCGTGCGTGCGTGGCCCACATCCGCGCCCGAACGGGCACAAGGGTGCTTAAGGCCGACTTAATCACCCACGCTTGTTGTGTGTGACGGGCGCCCCCTCGGGCATAATGGAGCGCGAGAGGAGCACGCATGAACGAGCGCATTTTGGTAGTTGATGACGAAAAGGCCATCGCCGACTTGGTTGGTATCTACCTTACAAAAGAGGGCTTTGATGTCCAGATTGCCTATAGCGGGGCCGATGCTGCCAAGGCAATCTTGGAGCAGGAGTTCGATCTGGCGCTGCTGGATGTCATGCTGCCCGATATCGATGGCTTTGAGCTGCTGCGTACGATCCGTTCCAGCCATACCTATCCCGTGATCATGCTGACGGCGCGCGATGCCCAGCAAGACAAGATCGAGGGCCTTTCGCTTGGCGCGGACGATTACGTGGTTAAGCCGTTTCGTCCTCTGGAGCTCATCGCGCGCGTGCACGCTCAGCTTCGCCGCTACACCAGCTACGGTAGCCGCGCACAGGCGGCCGAGTCGCCGACCCTCCAGCTCGACGGCTTGGAGATCAACCGCGATGCTCGTTCCGTGACAGTGGACGGTTCACCGGTTCGCCTCACGCCCACCGAGTATTCAATCTTGCTGTATCTGGTCGAGCATCGCGGCAGCGTGGTGGCCGTGGAGGACCTGTTCCGCGCGGTGTGGAACGAGGACTTTATGCCCGGCTCCAACAATACGGTGATGGTGCATATTCGCCACTTGCGTGAAAAGATCGGCGACGACGCACAAAAGCCACGCTTTATCAAAAACGTCTGGGGCGTCGGCTACATCATCGAATAACGCTTTTCGCTTGTGAGGATCTTGATATGACAAAAGACGATAGGCAAGCGTTCGAGGTGCCCGATCGGCTCTTTGAATACGTGAGGTCGGTCGTCGACAACCGCGCGCTTGCAACGGTGCTGCTCTTTTTGCTGAGCCTGCTGCTGATTGGCATCGACAACATCGTCGGAATCTTGGCGGTGCTGCTTGTCGGCTTTTTGCTGATCGATCGATTTGAGATCGTGTGCCGCTGCGTGGTGATTGGCGGCGCCGCGTGGGCCATGACGTTGGCGATTGGCGCCATGGCGCTCGGCGGCATCGAAGGGCCGGTGCTGTTCGATGCCGGCTTTGTATTCAACATGCTTGGCTTTGTGCTGGCGCTTGCAGCGTGCGTGCTGTTCTTGTGTGGCCGCGCCCTGTACTACCAGGGCTACGAGCAGGGCGAGCAGCATGCCGATTGTGTGCTGGCCGCTCGTATTCAAGATCGCCTGATCGATCACCCCGACACCTGGGATAACATCGACGGCGACTTCTTGGAGGTCGAGGGCGCCCTTAACCGCGTGCGTGACCGTGAGCGCAAGGTGCAGCAAGCTCTGCGTGACGAGTCGCATCGCAAGGACGATTTGGTCACGTACTTGGCACATGACCTACGCACCCCGCTTGCCAGTGTGGTGGGCTATCTTTCGCTGCTGCAAGAGGCTCCCGAGCTGCCGGTTGAGCAACGTGCGCACTTTACGGGCGTGGCGCTCGACAAGGCGCACCGGCTCGATACGCTCATCGAAGAGTTCTTCGATATCACGCGTTTTGACTTCCACGATATCGTGCTCACGCGCGGCTATGTTGATCTGGGGTTGCTGCTGGCTCAGGTGACTGACGAGTTCTATCCCATCCTCAACGAGCAGCATAAGGAAGTCCAAGTTGATATTCGCGAGGACCTGACGGTGCTCGTGGATGGCGACAAAATGGCTCGCGTGTTCAACAACATCATGAAAAACGCTATTGCCTATAGCTATGAGGGCTCGACCATCACGATCGAGGCCAGACGCCGGGACGGCGGTGGCGTGCGCGTGCGCTTTATCAATCAGGGCGATCCCATCCCTGCGGCTAAGCTCAAGGTGATCTTTGAGAAGTTCTATCGCCTGGATGCGGCGCGTGCGACCACTCGCGGCGGCGCTGGACTGGGGCTTGCCATCGCCAAGGAGATCGTATGCGCGCACGGCGGTACCGTTGCATGTGAATCGACGCCCGAACACACGATATTCACCATCGAGCTGCCCGCCGCATAGCCAGCGTGCCCTTACAAACACTTGACAATGCGCTCACGTGCATATGAGCCGCGATTCCTACTATCGATACTGCTGAATTGATATCGATGTGGAGGTATGCGGTATGACGGCTGCTGCGGCTGTGGAGCCCACGGAGCTTGAAGAACTCATGAAAGCGCAGGCCGAGGCCGCGCACGAGCGCGAGGTTGGGGATGCGACTCGCCCCACGGCAGAGGATCTTGCCGCCTCGCCGACGCGAATCGATGTTGAGGGCCTCGACCTGTTCTATGGCGACCACCATGCGCTCAAGGATGTGAATATCAAGATCCGCGACAAGCAGATTACCTCGTTCATCGGGCCTTCGGGCTGCGGAAAGTCCACGTTGCTGCGCTGCTTTAACCGCATGAACGACGGCATCAAGGACTGCCGAATCGAGGGCAAGATTGCGCTCGATGGTCAAGATATCCTGGGCGACTACGACATCTGCCGCCTTCGCCAGCGCGTGGGCATGGTGTTCCAGCGCCCCAACCCGTTTCCCATGAGCATCTACGACAACGTCGCCTATGGGCCGCGCGGTATGGGTGTGCGCGATCGCGTCGTGCTCGACGAGCTGGTCGAAGACTCCCTGCGACGCGCCGCCCTGTGGGACGAGGCCAAGGACAAGCTCAAAGAGTCGGGTCTGGGTCTTTCGGGCGGCCAGCAGCAGCGCCTGTGCATCGCCCGCGCACTTGCCGTGCAGCCCGACATTCTGCTGATGGACGAGCCGACCTCGGCACTCGATCCCGTATCGACGCTGGTGGTGGAGCAGCTGGCCTGCGAGCTCAAAGAGACCTGCACGCTCGTGGTCGTTACGCACAATATGCAGCAGGCGGCGCGTATCTCCGATTCGGTCGCATTCTTTTTGCTGGGTGAGCTGGTGGAGCACGCGCCCACCGCGCAACTCTTCAAGAATCCGACCGATCCGCGCACGGCGGATTATTTGACGGGGCGTTTTGGCTGATACCATCTAGTAAAGGTACCTTTAGGGTTAAGATGCGGTCATGCCGGCCGCAAAGGGGTTCAACATGATCTATTACGTCGAGGACGATGACAACATCAGGGATTTGACGGTCTATGCGCTGCGCAAGCAGGGGATTGAGGCCGAAGGCTTTTCGTGCGACGGTGAGTTTAAGGCTGCCGTGGCGCGACGGGTACCCGATGCCGTCCTGCTCGACATCATGCTGCCCGATACCGATGGCTTGGCGATTATGCGTCGGCTGCGTGCCGATCGCCTGACGGCGACGGTGCCCATCATGATGCTTACCGCCAAGGATACCGAGCTCGACAAGGTGATGGCGCTCGATGGCGGTGCCGACGATTACCTGACTAAGCCGTTTTCGCTCATGGAGCTCGCCAGCCGCTGCCGCGCACTGCTGCGTCGCGGCGGCATGGTCAAACAGGCAAGCGATGTGCTCAGCGTGGGCGACATCGTGCTCTCGCCCAGCCATCGTGAGGTGACTGTTGCCGGCGAGTCGCTTAAGCTCACCCTGCGCGAGTTCGACCTGCTCGAGTACCTCATGCGCAAGCCCGGCGTGGTCTTTACCCGCGAGTCGTTGCTGCAGAGCGTGTGGGGCTGGGACTTCGACGGCGGTTCGCGCACCGTTGACGTGCACGTGCAGACGCTTCGCCAAAAACTGGGCGAGCATGCCAGCGCCATCGAGACCGTGCGCGGCGTGGGCTACCGCTTGGCCGAGCCTTCTGCCGGTGATGGTGCCGAAGGTGACGACACCGCGGCCACCGCATCGGAGGAGTAACCCGTGGTCTTCGCCCCCCAGGGAAAACATACGCTGTCGCACCGCGTTTTTGTGACGATCTTTGTCTGCGCCATGGCGGTTATCGTGGCGTTTACGGTGCTGGGTGCGTTCTTTGTGCAAAACACCTTGGCGGATGCCACGAGTGCCAACCTGGCGCAAGAAACCGAGCTCATTGCTGCCGCCCTCGACGAGCAGCAGGAGCCCATCCCGTTCTTGCGTAGCCTCGATCGAGAGGACTTGCGCATCACGCTGATTAACAAGGATGGATCGGTTGCCTACGACAACGAGGCGCCGCCTTCCACACTGCCCAACCATGGCGATCGCCCCGAGGTCATCGAGGCCTTTGAGAGTGGTTCGGGTTCCGCGGAGCGCGCAAGCTCTACGCTCGACGAGATTATGCTGTATCGCGCCGTCGCCCTTGATAACGGCCAGGTTGTCCGCTTGGCGCAGGCCCAGCCTGGCGTTGCGGCGATTTTGCTGTCGATGGTGGCGCCGATGCTGCTTATCGCAGCAGCGGGTGCGGTACTCTCGTTTTTTATGGCGCGCCGCGAGTCCCGTGCCATCATCGCGCCTTTGCAAGAGGTGGATTTGGACCACCCACGCCGTAGCTATGAGCACGCCTATGCCGAGATGGTCCCCATGCTTGAGCGTATTGAGTCGCAGCGCCAGGAGCTCAAGCGCCAAATGGCGGTGCTGGCGGACAACGCCCGTATGCGCCGCGAGTTCACGGCGAATATCACCCATGAGCTCAAGACGCCGCTTACGGCGATTTCGGGCTATGCCGAGCTCATCGCAAACGGCATGGTCGAGGGCGAGGGCGACCTGCGCAACTTTGGCGGTCGCATCTATCGTGAGGCGGGCCGCTTGGCAGCGCTTGTCAACGATATCCTTACGCTGTCTAACTTGGACGAGGCCGAGCGTGCAGCTGAGGGCGAGGCGGTGCCCATTGGGTCCACGGAGCCTATTGAGCTCTCGCGTGCCATCTACGCGGTCGAGCAGCGTCTTGAACAGGTCGCCCGTCAGGCGAATGTGACGATAAGTCATGAGACCAAGCCTGTGGTCATCGAGGGCGTGTCGCGCTTGATTGACGAGCTCATCTATAATCTGGCAAGCAACGCCATCCGCTACAATCGACCCGGCGGTACGGTTACGCTGCAGTGCGGCACCAACGACGAAGGCCATCCGTTCCTTGCGGTCGCCGACACGGGAATCGGTATCGCGCCTGAAGAACAGGGCAAGGTATTTGAGCGGTTCTACCGCGTGGACAAGAGTAGGTCCAAGGCACGCGGCGGAACCGGTCTGGGGCTTGCCATTGTCAAGCATGCGGCCCTGTATCATCACGCCACGCTCGATCTGTCGAGCGAGTTGGGCGTGGGAACCACCATTACGGTGACGTTTCCCATACAGCAGGACGAGCCATTCGCATAGCGATATAACATAGATATTGATGCAGACGCCGCATTTGACTTTCGGGTGCGGCGTTGTTGTGCAATTTTACGATTGCTTCCGACATTTTTACAGGAGAGCCTGTTTCTTATGTATAGAGTTTGGTCTCGGTAAAAAGATGCGATAACATACGGACAGTTTTGTCAATCCGAACTGGGGAAATGAAAGGCAAGCTGCATGACCCTTCTCGAACTGTTCCAGCTGCTGAAGAAGCACCTTCAGCTGGTCATCACCCTTCCGGTGGTCTGCGCGATCGCCATGGGCATCGTGTCCTTCGTTGCGATGGACAACACCTATACCGCGACGACGAGCATGTACATTCTCGCCAAGACCGACGATAGCGGTCAGATGAGCTACAACGATCTCTCGGCGAGTCAGATGCTTTCCAACGATATCGCCACGCTGCTGGATAGCGATAGCGTTAAGAGCGGCGCAGCCAATGAACTGGGCCTCACCGATCTGGATGACTACAAGGTGTCTGTTTCCTCCGAGACCACCACGCGTGTCATTACGCTTTCGGTTACCGGCACCGATGCCAAGGAGACGGCTAAGGTCGCAAAGGCCATGGCCAGCTCGGTGAGTACGGTCGCTCAGAACGTCGGCGCTGCCCAGAGCATCAACGTTATCGACGAGGCTAAGACCCCCGAAGCCCCCAGCGGTCCCAAGCGTATGCTGTACGTTGCTGTCGCGTTCCTCGCCGGTATCTTTATCGCAGTCGCCTATGTCGTTTTGGCAGACATGCTCAATACCCGCATCCGCGGTGCCGAAGAGGCAGAAGAGCTCCTGGGCATTCCCGTTGTTGGCCGAATTCCGGCTATGAAAGGTGGTAAATAGGCATGGCTAAGGCAAAGAACACCGATAAGCTCGTTGTACAGAATGCCGCCAAGACCCTTCTGGCCAACATCCGCTTTGCGAGCGTGGACGACCCCATTCGCACTATTACCGTCACGTCCTCGATTCCCAACGAGGGCAAGTCTACGGTTTCCATCAACCTTGCCCAGGCTATCGCCACGAGCGGCAAGTCCGTGCTCCTGGTCGAGGCCGATATGCGCCGCAGGTCCCTTTCCGATATGCTCGGCGTTCGTTCGCGCGGCGGACTCTATGCGGTCCTTTCCGAGCAGATCTCCATTGACCAGGCAATTGTCGAGACGGGTCAGAAGAACTTCTACTTCCTCGATGCCGAGCCGCATATTCCCAATCCTGCCGACATCATTGTCTCTCACCGCTTTGCCAAGTTGGTAAAGGCACTGTCCGCCAAGTTCCAGTACGTCATCTTTGATGCTCCCCCGGTCGGCACCTTCATCGATGCTGCCGAGATTGCCAGCCTGACCGACGGTACGCTGTTCGTGGTGCGCGAGGACTTCACCAAGCGCGAGGAGGCACTCAACGCTATCGGCCAGCTTAAGAAGTCCGAAAAGGTCAAGCTCATCGGTACCGTTATGAACTACTGCGAGACCGAGACCAGCGAGTACTACTACTCCTACTACACCAAGGACGGTAAGAAGGTGAAGAAGGGCTCGGACGATCAGGGGACTTCCAAAAAGGGCATCTTCACCAACCGAGCAAACGTTTAGTTGATTAAGGCTGACCTATGCGTGACATTCATTGCCATATCTTGCCGGGTGTAGACGACGGCGCCGCCGATCTCGATGAGAGCTTGGCGATGCTCGAGGCTGCCAAGCGGGCCGGTGTAACCAGAATCGTTTGCACTCCTCACTGCCGTGATCCCTATTTTGATTACGACAAGATGTGGGATGCCTTTGAACTGCTGCGTGATAACGCTGACGGTTTTCCGCTCCAGATGGGCTTCGAGGTCAACCATCGAAAGCTCGTTGAACTTGGTATCGATGCCGCGGAGCACTTGCATTTCGATGGAACCAACGAGTTTCTGCTCGAGCTTTCGACGCATGCCGATGCGTATGCGTTTAGAGAGTACGAGAACACGATTTACGATTTGCAGTGCCGTGGCTACCAGGTGATCATCGCTCATCCTGAGCGCTATCGTGCGGTTCAAAAGGATGTAAGCGTGGCGGAGCGCCTGGTCGATATGGGCTGCAAGCTGCAGGCTTCGGCGGACTTTATTGCCGGCGGTCGCTTTGGTCGCGAAAAAAAGCCGGCACAGCGCCTGTTCGATCAGAACCTGTACAGCTTCATCGCGAGCGATGCCCATAACGTGGGTCATTACGACTGCCTGGCGAAGGCTCGCGCGAAGTTTAGCGTGCGCGGAGCTCATTTTCGCTAATATCTGTCCCTAACGTTCGCATTGAATGAAAGGGCAGCCATGGATATCCAACTTAAGACGGGATGCTTTGATGACGCGGCGTTGGTGCGCCGCGTCGTTTTTATGGACGAGCAGGGCTACGAGAATGAGTTCGACGCTATCGACGAGGATCAGAACTGCATTCATGTGACGCTCTATGTAGACGGCGAGCTTGCCGGTTGCTCGCGCGTGTTTCCCGAGGAGCTTGAGCGCGTGGCTGACGCAGAGGCCCCGGTGTTGCCGGCATGCGACATGGACGAAGGCGTTGCGGCGGGGGAGGCCTACATTATGGGGCGCGTCGCCGTGCTGCCGGCTTTGCGTCGTCGCGGACTGGCGAGTGCGATCGTCGAGGCCAGTGCTTCGTGTGCACGCGATGCCGGCGCTAAGCTTATTAAGCTGCATGCGCAGGAATACGTGTTGCCGCTCTATGCAAAGGCGGGCTACACGCAAATTGCCCCGGTAGATTACGAAGACGAGGGCCAGCCCCATGTCTGGATGGCCAAGCGCGTAGATGGCAGATAGGGACGTTCCTTTTCTGCCGGCAGCTGGGGACACTCCTTGGCAATTGACGCATTGGAGCGCTCGGACATACAGTTTTTCGATTCCGTATGTATATATGCGCGCTATTGGGTTATAAAATCTAAGTCTGAACATAGCAGGTCTGCGATGCGGCTCGGGCAACCGGGCCGTTTTTGCGGACGGGGGTAGCGCGAAAGGACTGCACATGCGTCAATTTAAGACCGAGAGCAAAAAACTGCTCGACCTCATGATCAACTCCATCTACACCAATAAGGAAATTTTCCTGCGCGAGCTTATCTCTAACGCGAGCGACGCCGTCGACAAGCTCAACTTTAAGAGCCTGCAGGATCCGAGCGTCAAGATCAACCAGGGCGACCTGGCCATTCGCGTCTCCTTTGATAAAGACGCCCGCACCATTACCATCTCGGATAACGGCATTGGCATGACCGCCGAGGAGCTCGAGCGCAATCTGGGCACCATCGCCCATTCCGGCTCCGAGGAGTTTAAGACCGAGAACGCCGAGCAGCAGGGCTCCGATGTCGACATCATCGGCCAGTTCGGCGTGGGCTTCTACTCGGCTTTTATGGTCGCCAGCCATGTGAAGGTCGTCAGCCGCGCCTACGGCGAGGATGTCGCCCATGTGTGGGAATCCGACGGTCTTGAGGGCTACACCATCGAGGACGGCGAGCGTGCCGAGCACGGTACCGATGTCATCCTGACGCTGCGCGAGAACGAGAAGCTCGATGCCGACGGCGAGGCCGAGACCTACGATCGCTTCCTGACCGAGTGGGGCCTCAAGAGCCTAATTCAGCAGTACAGTAACTATGTGCGTTACCCGATCCAGATGATGGTGTCCAAGAGCCGCCAGAAGCCCAAGCCCGAGGATGCTGGCGATGACTACACGCCCGAGTACGAGGACTACCAGGAGCTCGAGACCGTCAACTCCATGACGCCGATCTGGAAGAAGCACAGCTCCGATGTCGAGCAGAAGGACTACGACGAGTTCTACAAGTCCACGTTCCACGACTTTGACGATCCTGCGCGCACCATCAGCTTCCATGCCGAGGGCACGCTCGAGTACGATGCCCTGCTGTTTGTGCCGGGCCGCGCGCCGTTCGATCTGTACAGCAAGGATTACGAGAAGGGTCTGGCACTCTACAGCTCCAACGTCCTGATCATGGAGAAGTGCGACGACCTGCTGCCCGACTACTACAACTTTGTCCGCGGCGTCGTGGATTCCGCCGATGTGTCGCTCAACATCTCGCGTGAGACGCTGCAGCAGAACCGTCAGCTCAAGGCCATCGCCAAGCGTGTGGAAAAGAAGATCACCGCCGACCTTGAGGATATGCGTGACAACGACCGCGAGGCCTACGAGAAGTTCTTTGAGAACTTTGGCCGCGGTCTTAAGTACGGCATCTACTCGAGCTATGGCATGAAGGCCGATGAGCTCGCCGATCTGTTGCTGTTCTGGTCTGCCAAGGAACAGAAGATGATTACCCTGGCCGAGTATGCCAAGGGCATGCCCGAGGATCAGAAGGCCATCTACTACGCCGCCGGCGACTCGCGTGAGCGCTTGGCCAAGATGCCCGTGGTAAAGGGCGTGCTCGACCGCGGCTATGACGTGCTGCTGCTGACGCAGGACGTGGATGAGTTCACCTTCCAGGCTATGCGTGAGTACGTTGCCGCTGATATGCCCAAGATCTACGAGGACGATGCCGCCCGCGAGGCTGCCGAGAAGGCCGTGGCCGATGGTGCCGAGCCCGAGGTTGAGGATCGTCACCTGGAGCTCAAGAACGTCGCAACCGGTGATCTTGACCTGGCGACCGAGGACGAGAAAAAGGAGGCCGAGGACGCCACCAAGGAGAACGAGGACCTCTTTAACGCCATGAAGGAGGCACTCGGCGACAAGGTCGAGAAGGTTGCCGTCTCTGCGCGCCTGACCGATGCTCCCGCGTGCATCACCACCGAGGGCCCGCTTTCGCTCGAGATGGAGAAGGTGCTCCAGAAGGGTCCCGAGGGCGCGCCCGACGGTATGCCCAAGAGCCAGCGCGTGCTCGAGCTCAACGCCAAGCACCCGGTCTTTTCCAAGCTCGTCGCCGCTCAGAAGGCGGGCGACGCCGACAAGATCAAGCAGTACTCCGGTTTGCTCTATGACCAGGCCCTGCTGGTCGAGGGCATTCTGCCCGAGGACCCCGTTGCCTTCGCAGCAGCTGTTTGCAACTTGATGTAGTTAGGTATTTACGCGGTTTTACCAAACCGCGTAACGGCTCGACGCTGCCCTCAGTTCCGCCGTTCTAA
>ENA-UOOC01003020-UOOC01003020.1-human-gut-metagenome-genome-assembly--contig:-C48old-NODE-3020-length-12005-cov-4.284519_pt1 | contig 12005 bp, 3 predicted proteins | sample MGYA00242469_ERZ724016 | MGnify/ENA metagenome assembly ERZ724016 | reverse complement strand
CCACAGTGACAAGATAGGTCAGCTGCTGCAGGGTCATAGGAAAAACCTCCGGGAAATAATCTGTATCTATTGTAGCATGTCTGTGCGGAAATACAATGCGGTTTCTCGATCTATTCCCGCAATTTCATGCTATGATAGAGACAAAGGAGAGCGTAAAAATGAAAAATGTACTGTTTTACGGCGATTCCAACACCTGGGGTTATCAGGGCGACGATCCCATGCACCGCCTGGACGCGGACAAGCGTTACACCGGTGTGGTTGCGGCTCAGTTCCCGGACGTGCACTTTATCGAGGAAGGTCTGTGCGGACGCACCATCTGCAGCACCGACCCGATTGATTACGGCCGAAACGGCATGGCAATGCTGCCTGCCTTGCTGGCAACGCACGATCCGCTCGACGTGATCGTTATCATGCTCGGCACAAACGACAGCAAGGCAATGTACGGCCACTCGCCGTTCACCATCAGCGATGCCATGGACCGCACGATCAAGCTGATGCAAAGTCCGCTTTTATGGTCAAATACCATGCAGAAACCGCAGATCCTTCTGGTTGCACCGCCGAAAATGGGCGAAAACCTTGCAGACAGCGTCTACTACGGCATGTTTGACGAAAGCAGTGCCGCACTCATCCGTGCTCTGCCCACACGGTTCCGCACGCTGGCAGAAAAGTACGGCTGCGCCTTCGTGGACGGCTCGGCTGTCACGGCGGCAAAGTGCTCGGACCAGATTCATCTGACCGCAGAGGAGCACGCCGTGCTCGGCAGGCTCATTGCGGACAAGCTGCGCGAGCTGCTTTAACCCCCTATTCGAAATCATTTATCATCTTTTTCCCTGCCTTGATACCGCAAACGCGGTAAAATACAGGCACAATCCGTTTTAGCGGAATGCAGGGCGCCAGCCATGGCAGCCGCCGCAGCGCACAAGCGGAAAACAAGCGCAGGCACCTTTCTCCCCGGTTTTGTCAGGTGACAAAACCGGGGTGTTTTTTGCCGCATTTTATCCACAGCCTGTTGATAATTCCTGTGGATTGTGTGTCATTTTTTGCAGAATTTACGCGTAGTTCACTCTGTTTTTCCTATCGGTGTATTTCGTGTCGAAAATCGGACATTTCGTGTGCCCGACCGCACAGCAGGCTGCAAAGCTGCTATGATAAACGCAGGCAATTTTCAGTCTCTTTTCTGCAGGCGCGGCTCGTTCCACCGCACCGCAGAATGGGAAAAGGAGGAATATACCATGAAATTCAAACGCGGCATCAGCCTTGCTCTGACACTGGCTCTTATCGCCGGCATAGGCGGCCCGCTTGATATCCGCGCAGCGGCGGCGGATACCGGCAGCTCGGACGCGCTTGCGGCGCTCGGTATTGATTCGAGCAAAGCGCCCGACGGCTTTAATGCCAACGACCCCAGCAACCCATACGGGCGCAATACCATCAAGGTTACGCCGGTGTACGAGCTGTATACCGTTGGTCTGACGAATGATGTTCTGCCGTCGGATAAAATCGACCTGGGCAAGCGTGAAAGCGCAGAGAAATGCGATACAAGCGTTTCCCAGTCCAACCAGAAGGACAATACCCTTCAAAGCACGCTGTACGGCAATGATGATAACACATCTACCAAGGCTCAGCAGTTTTTGACGGCTAAAACAAATTCCAAGGAAATCTCCAAGGGTACTACCACCTCTACCGGCACATACGCACAGTTCCCGGTGGGCAGCAAGGGCAATGACGGCTATGCCACCAAGGGCTATCTGACCGGCATGACCAATGCCACCACCGATTTGAAAGATGGTACCGATTACGCCATGGCAGACGTGGCCGCAGGCCATTTCACCTCGGACAAGGACGCCAAGTCCTCGCAGACGGTCATGGTTTACGCCGGTGACCTGAGCGCGAAAGGCGGTCTGTACCTGCGATTCGGCGATGCTGAATCCGGCAAGTACGGCAAGCCGATCACGCTGCTGGACACCAGCAAGGAAATCGGCAACCCGAATCTGACCGACACCAGCGACGAAGGCAGCACGACCGCCAAAAAGGTCGAAAACTTCGCAGAAAACCCGTATCAGCTGAAAAACTACCTGCAGGTAGCTACCGGCGACTGGGACAACGACGGTAAGGACGAGGTTGCGGTCTATGTGCCGGAGGTCGGCAATTCCCGCATTGAGATTTACGACCTGCAGACTGAAGATTACTCCAATCCCTCTAACTGGAGACAGGCGTGGACGTACTTCTTCCGTGAGGGCAGTGTCGTTTCCAACATGATCTCTCTCGTCAGCGGTGACGTCAACCAGGACGGCGTAGACGATCTCGCCTGCACCTGGGGTTACTACTACGGTCCGCAGCAGAACGCAGGCTCGCGTGCCGTTGTAATGTTCGGCTCCACGAGCGCACACATGCTGCAGAGCTCGCAGGAATTCCCGCTGACCTACGAGGGCAGCAATCTGGTCCGCGCATCCTTCGCCTTCGGCGATATGACCGGCGGCGGCAAAACACTGATTCTGGCGGCTCAGTCGGATGCTGACCTCAAGGCAAATAAGCAGAACACGCGCTATGTAGGTTTGTACGCATGGAACGGCGTCACCTTCAAGCCGTCTGTTTCGCAGAATTTCGATCTGTTCTCCAAGGATAAGGACAAAAACTATATTTACAGCGCAATGCAGAATCACACCGAAAACGGCACCGACGTTTTCCATTCTCTGCCGCTGTGCCCGGCCAATACGGCGATTATCTCCCGTCCGACCGCAGGCGAAACAAACGATGGCGGCAAAACAAGCGATCTGCTGTACTTTGACAGCCTTGTTATCTCCTGCGATGAGAACGGTCTGAATATCAAGCAGGCACTCGACAACACGTCTGCTATGCCGAGTGAGGACTACGTTGAGTACGATGCATCCGCAGGCTCTGTGACCACCGCGGTGGATAAAGACAACAACACCGCAGGTTCGGGTACGCTGTTCACACTGACGCAGACCATGTCCAAGGATGAGAACAAGCAGTCTGAATCCTACAACGTCACCGGTAAAGTTCCCCAGTACGCAACCCGTTATTATTACAAGAGCTGGTGGCATAAACTGTTCCGCAAAAGATCTTCCTATCAGGCTTTTGTCGGCTATGTAGATGCTACTACATCGCAAACAACACCTTACACCACCCGCACGCCGGGTACAACCAGACTTTCGACCGTCAACCTGTTTGACGGCTCTCAGCCGGTAAAAACCGATGTCAACAGCTCGTACACGCTCTGTCTCGCCAACACGGACGACGATACCAGCTACATGACCTACACCGGCAAGCACTATTACACCTACTCCGACCCGCAGGTTCTGGCGGTACTGGCTTCACCTCCGTACTTCTCCGATCTGCTCGACCGTGATGACCTGTCCGGCAACTATGCCGAGTCCTCCACCACCTACTCGAGCATGAAGGGCACCGAGAACGGCACCAGCTCCTCCTCTACCATCTCGGTCGGCGCATACGTCTCCTTTGAGCAGGAATTCTCGGTATTCGGCGTTAAGATCGGCAGCGTTGAGGCAGAAGCCGCCTTTACCTCCGGTTTCACCTACGAGACCGAGCACACCTCCTCGCTCGAGCAGTCCATCACCTACGAGACAACCTCCGGCGAGGACAGAGTGGCGTTCTATTCCATCCCGATGGAGATTTACGAGTATACCTCCTACATCCCGGACGGAACAGGCAAATACACTGAAGTAACCTCCACCGTTTCCATCCCGCACGAAGCCTCGATCGGTCTGATCGACCTGTCCGACTACGAAAATATCGCCGAGGATTACAGCGTTCTGCCATCCATTTCGGGCAGTGTGCTGACGCATACGATTGGTGATCCGTCGAGCTATCCGACCAAGGAATATGCAGGTTCCAAGGCTTATAACGGTGATCCGGCTAAGGTTGACTTCACCGCAGCAGACGGCGGCTCTGGCATCACGCAGGAGATCAGCTTCTCCACCTCGGACAGCAAAAACTACACCAACACCACCTCTATCGAAACCAAGGCCGGTGCAGGCGCAGGCGGTGTAACCGCAGGCGTAGTGGCCGGTTCGGAAAGCTCTGCCGGCAAGGTGTCTGTCAACACCGCAGGCGGCTCGTTCTCCGGTTCGCTGCAGAACATGCCGATTGAAGCACAACCATACGGCTACGGCATGAACTGGCGTATTTTCTGCTACAACTACCGCAGCGGCAATCAGGCGTTCCCGGTTGTTACCTATGCGGTAACCGAGCCGCATGCTCCGTCTCCGCTGCCGGAGGATTTTGAGCAGGATGTTGCGGCAACCACCGATGATTCCGTCACCCTGACGTGGACCTACGACAAGATTGTTTCCGGTTTCCAGCTGTACCGCTACTACAACTTCCCGGACGGCTCCGGACGCAAGGAACTCGCATTTGTGCCGTTCACCGATGGTGAGCGTCACGATGACGGCACCTACACCTTCAGCTACACGGATAAGAACCTGTCTCCCTATACCGAGTATGAATATCAGATTCAGACCCGCAACAACAACAAGGCTGAGCAGCAGCGCAACAGCATTTACAGCGAACCGCTGACCTGCCGCACCAAGACTACAGCAGGCTATCCCGATATTTCGGTAACGATTGACGGCAAGGAGAATCAGACGGTTCTGCCGATCTATCCGGATTCTCTGGCAACCGCAACGGTTAAGTATAACGGAGACAATAAAAATCCGGACGGCGGCAAGTACAACAGCGTAAGCTATCAGTGGCAGAAGCTGAACAATGGTTCCTGGACCGAGATTGCCGGCAGCGTTTCCGATACGCTGAGCATCGAAAACGCCGGTTCTGCCGACAAGGGCACGTACCGCTGCCGACTGAATGTGCTCTACTTCGACAACACCGCCCAGAAGGAGTTCAGCATTTCCGCTTACTCGCCTGAGATTACCACACAGTACAGCAAGCGCACGCCCAAGTGTGAGCTGAATGTTACGGCGGAGAATGTTCAGGTTGGCGGTACGTACAACCGCACGCTGCATATCAATGCTACGATGCGTTCCGCGTCTGCTACCTCCACCATCCCGACCGGCACGCTCAGCTTCCTGATTCGCGGCACGGACTTCTCTACCACGGTTGCGGCTGAGATTGACAAAACCGGCAAGGTTACAAAGGATGTTATCGTGCCTGCAGACGGCGCTTACACGGTTACCCCGTATTATCCGGGCAGCTATGTATTCAAGGATATGAGCAATGCGGAAGGCCAGATGGTTCTCGTTGGCGATGCAACCGGCTACCAGCTGACGCTCACCAACGGCAAGGATAACAACAGCGTCACCCGCTTCACCTACGGCGATACGGTAACGCCGTCGCTCTCCCGCATGACCCAGAGTTCGAATAATCTGGAAAAGATCAGCGCAACCTTCAAGTATGTGGTTGCCGGTTCCGAGGATTCGCATCCGCTGACAAAGAACAATAAGCTGAATGCCGGCACTTACACGCTGTATGCTTATGTAAACGGCGAAACCAAGCCGGTTGCAGAAACTGAGTTTACCGTTGTTCAGCGTGCCGTTACGCTGCGCGTTGTCACTCCGAAGGACGGCGTTGATCAGACTCTGGTCAATCCGAGCACCCAGCTTTCTCTCTCGGCAGACACGAAAAACATGACTGCTGATGAGATTGCCAAACTGAAATTTGGCTATACCGCAGTCAACACCGCAGGCAACGAGGTAACGCTCGCGCCGAAAATTGCGCCCAGCAACTACACGGTTTCCCCGTGCAAGACCGATGAGACCAACGAAACGCTGTACAACAACTATGAATTTACCTTTATCCCCGGCGTTTACACGGTAAACGGCACGACTTACATCCTTACCCTCAAGGCTGAGGACTTCGGCGAAGGCGCAAACAAGCACTCTGTCGGTTCTGCGTCGATCATTACCGCAGGTCTGAATGCCGGCAAGGCGGATGACGGCAGTGCAATCTCCAGCTTTACCGCAGACACCGATGTTACCCTGACGGCTGTGCCGGATGCAGGTTATGCAGTCGATTACTGGACCTATGACGGCAAGGAAATCGAGGACAGCAAGGAGAAGAACTCGGTTACCATCAAGACCCTTGCAAAACCGGCATCTGTTTTGGTTTACTTCAAGACCACCGATACCAAACTGAATGCTTCCGTTCAGAATAAGCAGGGCGGTACACTCAAATGCACGGATGAAGATGGCTCCGAAAGCCTCAAGAACTTCCCGGTTTACATTGCCAGCGGTGCAAAGTTCAACTTCACCGCAACGCCGAATACCGGCTGGCACTTCAAGCAGTGGATTCTCGCGAAACGCGGTGCAAACAGTTATCCGTCCGGCACCCTGCACGATAACGGCTCCAACACGCTCTCTGTTGAGGTTGGCGTGCAGGATATTGATCTGGCTGCCGTATTCGAGCGCGACAGCTACACACTGACGCTGGAAGGTGAACTGACCGCAAGCTATCAGACGGTTGATCCGAACGATACCTCCAAGACGCTCACCAAGTCTCTCAAGAGCGGCGAAAGCGTCACCGGCGATACGGAAATTACGGTAGCGCCCAAGGCAGGCTATGCTGCAGCCACGGGCGAGACCTATCAGGTGAACGGCAAGGCTGTTGAAGCAGGAAAGCTCAACGCTGACGGCAGCTATATCTTCCCCATCACCGAGAACACCAAGGTTTCGCTCAAGACCGACCGTGCCGCATTTGCGATTACCACACCGAAAATGGAGCATGGCACAATCATTGCAACCGTAGACGGCGAAGCTGTGGACGATCTGTCCAAGATTCCCGGCGGCAGCAAGGTTGAGCTGCAGGCACGCGCAGACCGCGGCTGGCATTTCAAGAACTGGGTTGTAAACGATACTGCTCAGGATGAGGCTGCGGCAAAGACCAACGGCACTTACACCATCAGCGAACTGGCCGGCAATCTGTCCATCAGCGCTGAATTTGCCCAGAGCGCTTCCTACACCGCCAAGGCTACCGCTGCAGCCGGCAACGGCACCTTAAAATACACGCTGTATGATATCTACGGCAAGGAAGTTGAGACCAAGGCTATGCCGACTGATGGCATAACCATCTATAAGGATGAGGAAATCACCTTCCATGCAGCGCCGAAGACTGGCTATCAGGTTGAACAGTGGGAAGTAAACGGCAAAAAAACTGCCGGAAACTCCAAAACCAATCCGGAAGGCAAAATCCGTGCGGACAAGAATATTACTGCGACCGTATACTTTAAGGTTACGGCAAGCTATCAGCTTACTTTCGGCACTGCTAATGAGAACGGCAGTCTGACCGCCAAGATTGGCGACACCGCGGTTGTCTCTCAGACCAAGCAGCCGAACGGCAGTGAAATCACCTTCACTGCAGCACCGAACACCCAAAAGATGGTCGAAAAGTGGACGGTTACCCAGGGTGACATTACCGCAGCAGAAAACGATGCAGCTGTACAGGTTGATGGTGTAAATCTTGTCGATCCAATTTATATTCACACACTCGATGACAACCAGACCATCCGCGTTCACTTCACCGACCTTGTACAGTACGATGCCAAGATTTCCGGCACGAACGGCACCGGCAAATTCACCTACACCACGCCGATTCAGCCGAACGACACCGGTGCAGTCAACAGCGCATCCGCTCAGGTTCGCAAGAACGGCACGGTCAAGCTGACGCTCGCACCGAGCGCAAACTGTGTCGGCACCGCCGAGGAAATCAAGTCCGAACTCCAGAAGGCGGCTCCGAATGCCGTTGTTTCCGTAACCGAGAAGGACGGCAGCTTTGAAGCCGTTATCCGCAACGTAACGGAAGCTCTGGCGGTCAACACCGACAATCTGTTCCACAAAACTTACGCAATTACGGCCGGCAAGGCCGAAAACGGCAGCGTTTCCGCTTCTGCGGCACGCGCCAAGGCTGGCGACAAGGTAACGCTCACCGCTGCACCCGCAAGCGGCTATCAGCTGAAAACCCTAACGCTGACACCGGAGACCGCGCTCGACAAGACGGTTTCCGCGTCCACCCTGACCTACACCTTCACCATGCCGGCGAATGACGTTGCAGTTACCGCAGCCTTTGCCGTCAAGCCGAGCAGCGGCGGCGGCGCAGGCGGCGGCGGTGGAGCAGGCGGCGGCGCTGTTGCACCGACTCCGACCGACAGCGGCTCGTCCTCCATTACCGCGCCGGACGGCACCAAGGTTCCCGCAACGGTTGAGGTAAAGAACGGCACCGCAGCGGTTTCCGCCGACAGCTCCAAGCTGACTGCGGTTTCCGGCAAGGATTCGCTGACGCTTGACCTGTCCGCAGATTCCACCGTACGCACGGTATCGCTCACCGGCGATGTGGTAGCTGCTCTCGCCGGTGCAAAGAACGGCGCAGCGCTTACCCTGCCGAACGGCACGGTTGCACTCGACCGTGAGACGCTGACCGCACTCGGCAGCGCCGCACAGGCCGATGGTATGGCAAGTATTTCGATTGCTTCCGCTGACAAGTCCTCTCTGACGGACGCACAGCGCAAATACCTGCCGAAGAACAGCACCATCCTGAACATTTCTGCGCAGGTGCAGCCGAAAAACGGTACTGCAACCCGCATTCATGAGCTGAACGGCACGGCTTCGGTCTCTGTAGTATACAGCCTCAAGAGCGGCGAGAACGCCGCGCATCTGGTTGCATACTATCTTGCTGAGGACGGCTCGTTCGAAAAGCTGCCTGTCATTTATGATGCAGCGACCGGAAAGGCTACCTTTAAGACCACCCACTTCTCCACCTTCGTTATCACCCACGAGTACAGCAGCGACTTCTCCGATGTCAACCTGCGCAAGTGGTTCTACAACGAGGTTAACACTGCACTCAAGAACGGCTGGTTCAAGGGCCTGACCGCAACCAAGTTCGGTCCGAATGACGGCATGACCCGCGCAATGCTGGTTCAGGTGCTCTACCGCATGAGCGGCAGCAAGGCCGCTTCCACCGCACAGTTCACCGATGTGGCGGACGGCAAGTGGTACGCAGAAGCCATCGCATGGGCCTCCGAAAACGGCATTGTCAACGGCTTCACGGACGGCAGATTCCAGCCGGATACGCTGATCACCCGTCAGCAGCTGGCGGCCATCCTGTACCGCTACGATACCTATCGCGGTCATACGCCGCAGGGCAGCACAGCACTCGATGGCTACGCAGACGCGGCTTCTGTCGAGTCGTGGGCTGCTGAAGCAATGAGCTGGGCGAACGGCAACGGTCTGGTAACCGGCGTTACCCCGACTACGCTCGTGCCGAACGGCACCGCAACCCGTGCTCAGGTAGCGGTTATCCTCAGCCGCTACACCGACCAGTAATCCCATCCGATCCATACCACCCAACGGATATGGTATGAACAACCGCCCTGCAAGGGCAGACAATACCGACAGCGCCTGAAAACGCACACAAGCGACACCAATCGAAATATGGTGTCGCTTGTTTTTTTGCTTCTCACACGGAATACGCTCACGCGAGAACGAATCGAACAGCCGCGGCAGAAATTCCATGCTCATATGTCAGCTTCTCCGGCGTGATATACTCTGCCAACCGAATCGCAAGTATTTTCAGGCTCGCGGCTCATTATATCGTACACCATGTTCTATATTTGCATAATACTGTGCAAATTTGACTTATTTTGATTTACAACGTCGTTGCAGGGTGATATACTGAAATTACCATATAAGATGCGCCGGATTATGCTTTGAGGAGAATGCTATAATGACCATGAATGACCCGCTGCTCCGCACGGACAGCTATGCAAAAATCTTCCTGTATAACACCCATGAAACCGTCGCCTGTGTGCCGCGCCACACCATCCGCATGCGCGATAAAGTGCGCCCGGACAAGCTGCGCGAAGCCGTCGAGCAGGCACTGCTGCGCTTTCCGCACATGATGCTGACCGCCGAGCCGACCGAGACTGCGTTCCGCTACCGCCGCAACGTGCAGCCCGCCGTAGTGCTGCCGTTCGACGGTGTATCCACCCGCTACACCATCGGCTCCAAGGATACGAACGGATACTTATTTCTCGTCGGCTACCACGACAAGACCATCTATATGGAGTATCAGCACTCTATCTCGGATGGACGCGGATTCGAGGAGTTTATCCGCTGTGTACTGTTCCAGTACCTGAAAAACTGCGGTTTCCCGGTTGAGAATGACGGCTCTGTGCGCGGCATGGAGACCCGCTGGTCTCCTGAGGAGAGCGCAAACGGCTACGAGCAGCTGGCAGACCGTGAATTTTCGCCGGATGGCATCTGGAAAAAGCCGGAGGCTGTTCATGCCCCCGAGGTACAGTGGGGCGCTGACGGCTCCGAGGTCGTCACCGAGGTGACGTTCCCGTTTTCTCAGCTGCACGATTACGCAAAGTCCATCGGCGTCAGTCCGCTGTCTGTACTGGCTCCGCTGATGATGAAAGCGTTTGATGATAAGTTCGGCGGAACGGACAAACCGGTTATCGCGGAGATTCCGGTCGATCTGCGTCCGCTGCTGCCAACGCTTACCACGCGGTATTTTATTTGCTTTATCGATCTGCCGTATTTTCCGGAATACCGCGATCTGCCGAATGACGAGGTGTTCCGGCGCACGAAAGCGTTTTTGAAGGATCAGATGCAGCGCGAACAGCTGCTCTATCGTGCAAAAGCCGCCGCAGACCGCTGTGAATTGCTGCATGAGGCAGACATGCCGCTCGCGGAGAAAATGCAGGCGGCCCAGAAGGTCACGACTGATTTTGTGCTCGAGGACAGTTTCCTCATTACCAACGTCGGCCGGTTCACGCTGCCCGAAAGCTGCCGTCCGTATGTACTCGATTACGGCGCAATCCTGCCGTGTGCTGTGCAGCCGTTTGCGCTGCTGATCTCGTCGTATGGAGATAAAATGAAACTGTCCGTCGCGCAGCGCGACCACGATATGCAGGTTGTCGAGGATTTGTGCGCCGGTCTGCGGCAGCTTGGCATCCAGCCTGAAACACTCAGCTATCCGTTTGTGGTGACACGGTATAACGGACTTGAGTGCGGGATGTAAGTTCAAAACTGTAATTTCAAAAGCAAAACGCTCAGCTACCAAACGATAGCTGAGCGTTTCGCTTTCTTTATCCAAGCCGCGCGACTGTGTAGCCGACATACAGACCGGCTCCGGTCACAAGTGCATTCTCGTCCACATCGAAGCCGCCGTGATGGTTGGTGATCATCGTGTGCGGCAAATCCGGGTTGCCGGTGCCGAGATACGCATACGCGCCCGGCTTATACAGCTCAAACTCGGCAAAATTATCGCCGCTGAGCGACAGCTCACGGTCTGTGACAACGTGTCCTTCTCCGAGCATCTCGTCCACGACCCGAGCAGCTTCCTCGCACACCTGCGGGTCATTGACGAGCGCAGCGGCAAAGTCCGTCCACTCGATTTCCGCCGTGCCGCCGTACAGCGCCGCAATGCTCTGCGCAGTCTCACTGACCTGTGCACGAACGCGGTCGCGGCTCTCCTGCGAAATGGTGCGCGTTGTGCCCTCCATTTCAGCAAATGCTGCCACGGCGTTGTAGGTCGTGCCTGCGTTCAGCTTGCCAATACCGATGATGACCGGCTCGGTCGGTGAAGTGCGGCGCGTAACCAGTCCCTGCACTGCCACGACAATCTGGCTGGCGATGTACAGCGCATCTACGCCCAGATGCGGCGTGGAAACATGCGTGGACTTACCGTGCACGCGAATGCGGAAATGATCGACTGCAGCGTTGTTGATGCCCGGTTTGAGTCCTACCGTGCCTGCCTCCAAATCATACGCGGTGTGCAGACCGAACACGCGCTCGGCGCCGTCCAGCACGCCCGCCTTGACAAACGGCTTTGCGCCCTGACCAATCTCCTCAGCAGGCTGGAACACCAGCCGGATCTCTCCGCCGAATGCATCGCGGTTTGCCGCGAGAATCTTCGCCGCGCCCAGCAGACAGGCGGCGTGGGCATCATGGCCGCAGGCGTGCATGACGCCTGCATTCTCCGAGCGATAGACGCACTCGTGCGTCTCCTCAATGGGC
>ENA-UOOC01003011-UOOC01003011.1-human-gut-metagenome-genome-assembly--contig:-C48old-NODE-3011-length-12024-cov-6.496616_pt1 | contig 12024 bp, 11 predicted proteins | sample MGYA00242469_ERZ724016 | MGnify/ENA metagenome assembly ERZ724016 | reverse complement strand
AACAAAAGAAAACGAACACAAAATAAAAGAAAAGGAGGTACGGACCACCAAAAACTTAAACTTAATCCAATAATCTAATGAAAGAGGTATAGACCAATGGGACATTAATTTTAATCCAGAACGAAATTTACGAAAGGGGTACAATCCAATGGGATAAAAAGTCTTTAACTTTAATCTGATATGAATTTTATGAAAGAGGTACAGACCGATGGGATGCTAATTTAATTCTAAGTAAGAACATAAGAACGAATTTTATAAAAGAGGTACAATCCAATGGGACGTTAATTTTTAAATAAAATTTCACTATTTGAGATAATAGTTTTAAATAGATATTAATTGAAGAAGGAGGATATTCCAATGGATGGAATAAATTGAAAGATCCACTGTATGACTTGTAGAAGCGTATGGTGGATTTTTCGTATGCTCTTTTTGCGATTATTCATGGATTTTTTGTATGCCCATTTATCCTTGACACTTCCGTATTTCAGCGATATAATTAGTTTCTAAAACTGATGTGGATTTTTGGAGTATCACGATGAATGACGGGCAAATGGTTTCCGGCATAATGTGATACTACTTTTCGCCACATGACTACTTTTCCTGGCAGTCATGTGGTTTTTTTATGTCATAACTTATTAATACTAAAAAAGATCCATTGGATCTTTGTCGTATGCTTAACAACTGAGAAATCCCGAAAGGAGTCTGAAAATGGAACAAACTTATATGAAAGAACAACCAATCCTGAACCTTCTGTTAAAAATGTCATTACCAATGGTTGTGTCTATGCTCGTAAATTCACTTTATAATATCGTTGACAGCTTTTTTGTTGCTAAGATCAGTGAAAATGCAATGACCGCACTTTCTTTGGTATTCCCTGTTCAAAATCTGATCAATGCAGTTATGATCGGTTTTGGAATTGGGATTAATGCCGTCATTTCCTTTTATCTGGGAGCAGCAGATCAGAAAAAAGCAGATCAGGCGGCAAGTCAGGGAATGCTCCTTGGAACATTTCATGGTATTCTCCTGATGATTATCTGCCTTGTAGTTATCCACCCTTTCCTCAGTCTCTTTACCAACGATGCAGAAATTGTCAATTTAGGGCTTCGTTATTCAAAAATCGTATTTTTATTTTCTGTATTTTTTGCATGGGAACTGGTTTTTGAAAAGGTTTTTCAAGCTGTTGGTAAAATGAATATCTCCATGATCTGTCTGATGAGCGGATGTCTCGTCAACATTTTTCTCGATCCGGTTCTGATTTTTGGACTGGGACCATTTCCTTCACTCGGGATCGAGGGTGCTGCCCTTGCCACAGGTCTCGGACAGACATTCAGTGCAATCCTTTATCTGATTTTTTATATGGTTGCTCCAATCTCTGTAAAATTCAGAAGAGCTTATTTTAAACCTGATTTTGCACTTTGTAAAAAAATGTATTCCATCGGGATTCCTGCAAGTCTGAACATGGCTCTTCCATCCCTGCTCATTTCATCATTAAATGTAATCCTTGCAGGCTTTGGTCAGTCTTATGTCTTTGTGCTTGGAGTCTATTACAAATTACAGACATTCCTTTATCTTCCTGCTAACGGAGTCATTCAGGGGATGAGACCACTGATTGGATACAATTATGGTGCAAAAGAACATAGCCGTGTAAATAAAATTTATCAGACCTCTTTAATCCTTGTGCTGGCGATTATGGCAGTAGGAACTGTCCTGTGCTTATGCATCCCAGGAACTTTGATCCATCTGTTCACAGCTACACCTGCAACCATAAAGATTGGTTCCTCTGCTCTTCATATTATCTGCCTCGGATTCCTTGTATCTTCTGTTTCAGTTACAAGTTCGGGAGCTTTAGAAGGACTTGGAATGGGATTACCATCCCTCATCATCTCCCTCTGCCGCTATACGCTGATCATCATTCCGCTGGCTTTTCTTCTAAGCCTGCTGCAGGGAGTATCCGGTGTCTGGCACGCATTTTGGATTACCGAAGCAATCACCGCAATCATTTCTTACTGGATCTACCATAAGAAAGTAAGAGCTTTGTAAACTTTTTTGACCCCGACATCTATAAAACAGTATAACATAAAACGATTCCTATTTGACTACATACTTGACTACATTGGAATTATCCAGAAAATGAAAAAAGCCAGAAGCCTTGAAAATTCAAGGTTTCTGACTCTTCAGTCAACAGGGGATGAGAGAATCGAATTGCAAGACTCTATCCCCTAAAAGGCTAAAATTTGTTGAAAAATCAGGCTTTTTCCTTGTTATTAAATTGATACCTTTTGAATCCAGTTGATACCGTGGCATAAGTATGAATTAAAAGTTAATGGCATTATTAATCTGCGCGATTTTTGTTTTTTCACTTTTGTTACAGAAATAATATAACTTTCGTGTTGTAGCGATATCGCTGTGTCCCATTTGCTCAGATACGATACTGTCGTCCACATTATTATCAAGTAATGTTGTACCATAAGTCTTTCTTATCTTGTGCGTTGATCTATGATCAATTTTCAAGATATCACAGATAGAAGAGAGGCGCTTGTTAAATGTGTTCTCTCGTATTCTTTTACCATTGTTCATAAAAAGGTATTCGCCATGCGGGTTTAATTTCTGGATTTGTGCTAAAGTCCATTTGACGGAGTCAGGAAAATACAAGTCTCTATTTCCAGCATCAGTTTTTGCAAATGCTTTGATTTCAACTTTCCATTTTCCGTTATCATCTCTGTATTTAACTTCGGTTCTGCAGACACGAATGTAATGTGATTGTATATCTTCCGGTTTCAAAGCTGATAGCTCACCAATACGCATACCAGTTTGTAGTTGTAGAAGTAATCCCATATTCCAAATATCAATATTATGTTTCAAGTAACTTGTTAGAATAGGAATTTCCTCTTCGGAAAATACTTCTTTTCGCTTGTTTGTAAGTTTCTTTTCAAAAATATTATTCGGCAGTTCTAAATCTCCAAAGAATTCTGACATACTAAGCTGCGTATAACCTTTTGATTTACCGTATTTAAAAATTCCACGTACTAACAAACGAAGACCAGCGTAGGATTTACGGGTTAAATGTTTTTCGTGAATGCTGGATTTGATGAAATCAGTTAAATCAGGGTAAGTAATATTTTTAAATTTCTTTCTGCAGATTGGATGAGCAGAAGGAAAAAAACGTTGAAAGTCAGTGCAGTATCTGTCATAAGATTGTTTCTGAATTTCGCCATATTTTAATTTACTTTCTGACCACTCCGTGAATACATCTTTCAGATAAATCTCTTGTTGGTGACTGATATAATATTTAACGATGAGATCTTCAAGATCTTTTTTGTTTTTTCTTTTACGAAATATGCGGCCGTTTTTATTTTCTATATCAGGCAGATATGTTTTCCAAAGATTATCTGTTTCACTATACCATATAGAATAAGGGTGATTTGATAAGATTTCTTTTCTTTTCATATCCTCTATTCTCATGGATATTTCATTGATATCAATTATACCTGATTGCAAGGCAACCTGCAATGTTTCTTCTTCGGAGATGCCGCTATTAAGATATTCCATAATAATCAGATCTCCTCAAGGTATATTAAGTTGTCAAAGAACAATGATAAGATATACTCAAGCATTGTGTGGGTCATGCGTTGTTTGAGTTTCCTTATCTTCAAAAATTGTTTTTAAATACTTCATGTTTTTTTCAGCAGTCTTTTCTCGTTTGTTTTCACCGTCTACTAAAATCGGTGTACACCGCTCAAGAATCCGGTCATAGATCCTTCTCTTGTTAATATTAGATTCTCCTTTTATCTCTTTCAGAGGAAGATTTGTTGTCGTGATCAATGGTTTTCCGGAACGATATCTATGGTCGATCACATCAAATATGATTCCAAGTGCATATTCGCTACTTCTCTCAAGACCTAACTCATCGATTATCAATAATGAACAGCGAGATAGTTCATTCATATATTCCGTCTTATTCTCTGCTCTGAACATTGTATCGACAATCGTATTAAAGTTTGTCATTTTTACAGTGACGTTCCTTTCCAAAAGGGCATTGGCAATGCAGGCTGCTACATAGGTTTTTCCTGTACCTAATGGTCCCCAGAATAAGAGCCCTTTTGATTGCTGTTTCATTTCATCCCAGTTATCAACATATTTTTTTGCTTTACATATAGCAGGAGTCATCTCTTCTGTATTTGCAAAGGTCTTATTCTTCATTGTAGCCTCATCAAAACAATTCTGTCTGTTTTTAGCGATTTGTACTCTGCGTTCTTTCTCTTCTTGTTCGGCCTTTTCAATCGCATTTGCATCCCTTTCACAAGCACACTGTCGGTAACGTAACCTAACTCCTAATAGATCGTTTTCTGGCAGCCATGCTTGCTTAGGTTCCTTGCAAACAGAACAATGTATCAGATCATCTTTTCCTATAAATGTATTTTCTTTCTCCATCATAAACTCTCTCCTTCCTGACATTCATAGTTCAGCTTATTATTACTAATATTATTCTTATTTATTATTACTTTATTAGGTGCCGACTTTTTGACCCTCATATGGCCAGTATTTTGACCATACAATGGTTGATTATACGACCGTCCATTTTCTAACTGGGTTGAATCACTGACCTTCTGATAAATCTCTTCCGTAGGAATCTTTATATACAAGTGGTTTGGCCTGGAAAATCCACCAGATTTTCTTACCAGTAGTCCGGCTTCATCCAATTCCTTTAATGCAGACTTTATGGATGACCTGCATTTCCCAGTATGTTTTATTAATTCCGTAATCGGATAGATCACATAGATCCAACCATTTTCATCCAGCCAGTTATTCATCTGTGAGAGTCGCGCCCGGTCATACAGCAGCATATACACCACCTTCCCGTTTTGAGAAATCGGGTACTTCAACAGGAACTTAGGAAACTGGAAGTATGTAACCGAAACTTCTTCCTTTGTTATGTAGTTATAATTCAATCTTTCACCTCATTTCGATTTTTCGATATTGATATATAGGGTTAAGTTCTTCAGATGGTCGGCTTTTTACCCCTTCACATATACAAAAGGAGTAGGGACAAAAAACAGGCTCAGTACTAAAATTAAAAAAGGAGATTAATATAAATCAATAGATTTGATATTTTTGAATGTAATGTATTAGTAACTATTAATGATAAAATCGATTCTGTGCTAAAATACGATGTCTAGACATTAGATTTTGCGACTGGAATTGGAAAGGCATAGTATGTATAGGCTACGAAAGTCAAAGTACCTTTTCAGGCCATATTCAATACGTTGACAGAAAGAATATCAAAAGGTCAAAAAGCGAACTTTCCCTCTTGGACCTATACATTTTATCGTCTAACAAATTTTGATTTCATTTTTACTCATGATCATGGGAACTTTTTTGCTCAAATCGTATACAGAGCTACTTGTTTGTGAATTCAATTAAGGAAAATTTAGGTGAGGTTTGTTGGAAGATGAATATTCAGTGTAAACGGTGAATAGTAGGTACCAAGATTTTTGTTAGTTTTCATGAGATGTCTATTTAATTACAAAAATAAGCGAATATTGTCAAGAGCACTCAGAAAAATCTGGGTGTAATTTTTCTTGATATATTATTTAGAATTACATCCTCAATCGGTCAAGGGACATGATTTCCAATTCACTTCGTACTTTTCCTCAGTTACGGATTGACATTGTCCATTTTTTTGCGATTTCGAAAGTACTCAGGTATAATGCCTTCATTAGCGCCTGGGAACTTGGAAATACGCTCCTCTGCTTGTTCAATCTACGATAGCAGGAATTTAGTGATTCTATAGCATTTGTAGTATAAAAAGCAGTACGGACATCCTTGGAAAACTTGAAGATTGGAGAAATAGCATCCCAGTTGTTATACCAGTGATTCATAGCACTTGGGTATTGTCCGGACCATTTCTTTGTCACAGTTTCTAACTGCTTTCTAGCAGTTTCTTCGTTTGCTGCTGTATAGATTGTCTTTAAATCCTTTGCAAAGGCTTTCATATCTTTGTTTGCAACATATTTCAGCGTATTTCTCACCATATGTACAATACAACGCTGTTGCTCTGTTTTAGGAAAAGCCGTAGAGATTGCATCCTTGATTCCTGTTAATCCGTATGAGCAGAGAATGAGGATATCCTGAACTCCTCGATTCTTCAAACTGTTCAATACAGAAATCCAGTACTTACTACTTTCATTTTCGCCCACAACAATGCTTAGGACTTCTTTCATACCATCTTCATTGATACCAAGCACGACATATGCTGCAAGTTTCCTGATTACACCATCATTGCATACTGAGAAATGTAGCGCATCAATAAAAACAATTTGCCACACAGGCGACAAAGGACGATTCTGCCATTCCTCGATTCGAGGAAGTAATTTATCTGTGATATCCGATACCATTCCTTCACTTACTTCAAATCCGTAAATATCCTCTATGGTTTCTGAAATCTGTCGTGTAGTCATTCCCTTTGCATACAAGGAGATAATCTTGTCATCAATCGAAGAAATGTCTTTTTGACGTTTTGGAAGCACCTGTGGATCAAATGAACTCTGACGATCCTGAGGTACCTCTACCTAAAATTCACCATATTTACTACGGACAGTCTTGGGTTTCGTACCACTATGGTAGTTAGGCTCACCGCATCTTTCATAACGGTCGTAGCCGAGATGATTATCCATTTCTGTTTCAAGCATATCTTGAATTGTTCCGGAAAGCAGATTTTTTAGAGTATCCTGAATATCTTCAGCAGAAATTATGATTCGGTATGCACAAAAGCGATTTCCATATCATCGGACAGTTGATGTAAAACCATCTGGAATATTCATTCACCGTTTACACACTAACAGTCACAGAAGATAGAAAAATAGAAACCGACTCACAGTTTTCAATCTATGAATCGGTTCCTTGAGGAAAGGAAAATGTTCTAATAGTCTATTTAGCCTGAACTATTCACGGAACAGTATTAAAACTGATAACAGCACCACGAATCTTAAAAATGAGCCATGAAGTCATTCGCAAGATAGGATGCTTTTTCATGGAGAAGTACCATCCTCTTTTAACCGGATTACATAGATTGTGCCATTTTGAGCCTGTGCTTATAAAGAACAGACGTAGCGAAACCGCTGTCATCACGAAACTGTATTTTTATCAGGTCTCCGGTCATTCCATCATAACAGACAAGTGGATGCTCTTTTTTTATTCACTTGATAGGTGAAACAGCAATATTCAATTAAAATACAGTAATTATGTGGATTTTAGCCACTTCACACGGCATAACTGTGAATAATCTAGGTTTACTATTCCCATTCGCAAATAAACATCATTCCCCCTCTGTCTGTTTGTTTTCCAAAATCTCCATCATTCCAAGAGCCATCTGAAAACTTAAAATAATACATTGCGAAATTTTCATCTAAATTATCATTATTTGGTTCTTCTGCATGCCAATTCGTATAAGAACTTACTTCGCCGTTATCCCACACCCAAGTTCCTTCCTCTTCTTTATCCGTGAATCCAAAATAAGCGTTTTCATATCCGAATTTATTTTTTAAACATGAATAAACAAATTCATCCTCTTCTTTACTAGTAATCGTAGCAAGATAGCCCCCTTTAGATTCACAATATTCTTTTGCTTCTTCCCATGTAGTTACTGAGCTTAAATTATACACATAATAGGAATGTCCATTAAATTTAACAGCCTCTGATGGAATATCTGTCTGCTTATCTTCCAAATTTATTGGTGTATAATCTAATGCAAACTCAACAGCTTTAGCTGCGTTTATCATATAATAACTGCCGTTATCAGCTTTTCTTCGGCTAGAAACAGCTATATCTGCTGTCTGTTGAATAATATTCTTAACAGTACCAGAACTCATATCTAAATTTGTGGACCATACCATCGCTGTAATTCCAGCAACAATAGGTGCTGCCATAGATGTCCCTGAATCATTAGCATAATTTCCATTTAGTCCTCCCATTACTGTTGTACTAAATACATCAACCCCTGGTGCACACACTGTAATAGTTTTACCATAATTAGAAAAATTTGCCAATTGCCATGTTCCATTTTTCTTCTTTTTATCCACAGCTCCTACTACCAAATACGAATCAAGCACATCCTGAACTGAAATATTATGTTCAAGTTGTATATTATTTTTATCAAAGGAATCAAAAACTTCTTTCACCATCTCCTCATCAATTGAAGAAAAATATCCTCCATATTGTTTAGCATCAATACCATTTTTATTTTTATCTCCATTTCCAGCCGATTGTGTGATAATAAAATCGCCCTTGGTATCTTTTGAATCTAACATGAATATTAGATATTTAATTGTCTCGCGTGCACTATTTTCTGCATTAATCCGCGTTTCTTTTGCATTAGTTGGAGCAGTTCCACTTGACATATTAACAACTTTGCAATTATTTGAAATACATAATTCTATTCCAGCTAACAATGAACTTACCGCTATATTACTCCTTTTCTGCTTTGATGTAGCATAACAATCAACACCATATAATTGTACTTTATCTAAAATTCCAGTTATTCCCGTCTCGTTGTTATTAGTTGCACCTATAATTCCTGCAACATGTGTACCATGATGCTCTACACTATTCACTTCATTGTTAAGAACTGTAATATTTAAATCTTCATGTGATGTATCAAATCCATTGTCTACAACACCTACATTAATAGTAGCTAAAGACTCATTATATTGCCATGCAGATAATACCTTTGAGGCCTCAATCCACCAATTATAACCTTGCGGTTTTTCTTCATTCCAATCTACGCCTAAAATGCCCTGAAATACATCTCGCCACGGATCATTAGGTAATGCAATATCTTCTTTCTCCATACTATATACTCTATCAATAATTGCATACTTAACTTCTTTAAATCTCATAACTTTTTTGCAATAAAATTCTAGGCTTTCTTTATCCATAGCTCCAACTTGAATTTGATATTGATAAATTTCTGGGATTTCACCAACAATGCTTCCTCCAAGACTATCTGCAATATTCACAATTTGTTTTCTTGGAACATCACTATAAGCAAATATCAATATCATATTATTTACATACCCACTTGTTTTACTGTCATTATCATATACAATATTCTCTTCTTTAGGAATGTAACTTTCACCTATCAATTGCCCTGAAAAATCACCAAATTCCTGTTTTTGTTCTGTTCTTTCTAACAGATCGACTACAAATGGTATCTTGATTATGTTAAAATGTACACAGATTCCAATTACAGATATCAATAAAAATAAAAGCACACACACAATTTTACATGTACGCCTTCTTTTTATATCTTTCAATTGTTTGTCCTTTTTCATAAAATAAAATTCTCCTTAATACTACAAAAGCATAGAGAAAATCAAATCTGTTTCTCTATGCTCAATAAATTTCAATATTTTATACTCTACCTATTTTCATTAAAAAGATTTCCTGATATCCAAAAACTTTATTCTGTTTTAGTGTATTCGTCTCCATCTATAACCAGAGTTTCCTTTGAAACAAAATATTGACTTCTATTATCAAGTGCTTCTTCTTCTGAATCTGTTAGTTCATAAGAGCTATCCGTATGGCCTCCCGCACTGCTCAAAAGCAATGTCCCGTCATCCTTCACTGTATAACGGTCTGCACTTTCTAGCCAAGCTCCATTGTAAGTAAATGGCGCTACACATGAACCATCTTCATGAAATTCTAGTATATCGTTTTTTTCTGACACCCATGTTCCTTTGAGAAGATCCTTTGGCTTATTGCTACCACAAGCTGTTATTGAAAATACTGTAAATACTAAACATATAATTAATATCCATTTAATCGAACTTCTTTTCATACTTTTTTCCTTCCATTAACACAATTTTCCGCACTTCGTTTCTAACATTTCACTTACTTGTTTTGCATCTTTACAAACTACACGATACTGCTTTCCTTCAACTAAACTTATATATATTTGACAATGAGCACTATCTGCCTTCACGGAAATAATAGATGAATATGGCACGCGAACATCTTTCATATATTTACTACTTGTCAAACCCAATAAAATCTTATTTGTACAATCGGAAAACTCTATAAATTCATTATATAATGTTATTTTTGTTCTCTTTAAAGAGATTATTATTCCCATAATTAAAATACCAAACAAAATAAAAATTATCGCCATTGCTAGTCGTGGACCGCTAGACAATGCATAACTACTTTTTAAACTTATCTGTCCTACATATACCGATCCCTCTTCACTGAATGTATTATTTCCTTTTTCCAATACATGTGAATACCTTTTCTGAATTAAAAAAAACACACCTAACGCTTCCAATGCAATAAATAAAAAAATCATTGATAGTGTGTACCTTTTACTAATCCCTTTTCCTTGATAAATAATTTGTTTTTTCATTTTTCCAAATCTCCCTTCCTTTGATTTTTCTCTATGTGTTAATTTTAGTACATATATTTACTAAAATCAATAGTAAACATATGTACTATGATATTTTATCTTTATGAAAGAGATAAATAGAAAATCAATGAACAAATCATATATTGATATTATGCGTGGGCTCCGTGAAGATAACGATAAGACACAGCAAGATATTGCTGATTTTCTTGGGATTTCACAAACAATGTATGCTCGCTATGAACGTGGTGCTAATGAACTTCCTATTCGCCATCTTATAAAATTATGTCAATACTACCATGTATCCGCAGACTATTTTCTCGGATTGTCGAAATACATCAATAAAAAAGGTAAATCCTAGTCATCTATTAAAAAAAAATAGATGTACTTATTTTAAATTATTAATCCATTTTCATATTTTCTTTTTGATTATTTCATGTAACTTTTTAATTTGTTTGTGAAATCTGATGCATAAACAAAATAATCAGTGAAAATGTCCTAACATAAGATAAACTATGTTGATGTTCTTCTGAAGTTTCAGTACCGTTTTCCAGTATGTTCTATAAGATTCCATGCCTGACCTAATGTCAGGCACGGGTAATAAACTATCGGCATTTATTTTAATCCACAAAACTGTTTGCTCATATCTTCGTCATTGGCATACTTGAACAGGTTTGGATCACGTATGTGGTGTTTATCTGAAAAAATTCCATTTTATAGCATGATATTAAAACAAGTGCTGTGAACACCGGTAGGTGGAACCAACAGAAGACAGAAATGTCTGTCTGTGAGCGGGTATGGGGAATCCACATCAAGATAAAAACCCATAGGATAATAGGAGGCAGAAATGCAGAATTGTTAAACATGGGTGGATCTTGCTCTTGTTATCCTGAATTAAGTATAACTCTAACTAATATATATCAAAATAGGTTATTCCCAAAAGTGGGAAAAACTCAAAAGATTGGTTTACTGCAAGTACAATGAGTCATTTATCAACTAGAGCAAGATCCACCCATATATTACCTTATCGCCATTTTATAGCTTCGGTATACTTCTGGGTCATCTTGATGGGAATTACGTTTTCCCATACCCTCGTGACGACATCAAAGATGTCTATTGGCTTTCTATCAAAGATAGACGCAGCACTTTTATGTAGCCGGAATAAATAAACGGCTAAAAAGTGGAAAATGCCCTGACGGAGTTTTTCGTGCATATAAGTACGAATTAATCTGCCAGGGCATTTGGTTTAAGTGTTGTTTTTTGATAAATTCATCAATTTGTGAAAATAATTTCATTTGTCTGAGTGGAAGAACGTATGTTTGATTACCTTTATGATTACCTTTTTGGGGAAATGAAAAAAGTTTATAAAAAATTTATAATTGTAATTTGTAAAAAAGAACGTGGAAGCTTATTTTTATTAAAATTTCGAGTATTTTTCGAGGGAAAATGAAATATCCATAAGAAATTCCTCCTTTTTTTAATCTATTTGATACCCTCGTTGATACCTTTTGATTTTTGAAATAAAATAAAAGAGCCAGAAAGCCTTATTTTCTAGGCATTTCTAGCTCTTTTTAGTACAGGGGATGAGAGAATCGAACTCCCACCAAAGGTTTTGGAGACCCCTATCATAC
>ENA-UOOC01002989-UOOC01002989.1-human-gut-metagenome-genome-assembly--contig:-C48old-NODE-2989-length-12087-cov-6.843418_pt1 | contig 12087 bp, 11 predicted proteins | sample MGYA00242469_ERZ724016 | MGnify/ENA metagenome assembly ERZ724016 | reverse complement strand
GATATGGAAAAAACCATGGAAGATTTAGAAAAGTACTTTTTATCGGAAAAAGTTGAAAAATATGTCATGGCTACTGGAACCAAAAATTTCTATTCTCGTCCAAAGACTGATTTAGAAGTGGCTAGACCATTATTAACAACTATGCATAAGATGCACAGAGCGGGCGTGGATAATTATGTTCATACCAATGGTAGATTAAGAAAACTTACTCCAAGAGAGTGTTTAAGGCTAATGGGATTTTGTGATAGTTTCAAAATTGTAGTTTCAGATACAGCAATGTATCAACAAGCTGGAAACTCGATAGTTGTTGATGTGTTAATTGCAATTATGCGACAGATTTTTAACTCGGTTGCAGAAGATGAGCTTGTATAAGGAAGTGTAATAATATGACAAAGATAAGCAAAATTATTAAAGGAGTGCCATCAAGTTTTGTTTTTAAGAATATGAAGCTTGATACCGATAAAGGTGCTGGCGAAGCTAAATTATTTGTGGGGTCTATAAGTCAGATTGAGGATATTAATGACTTTTTTAAGTTTGATCAAGAGTATAGCTATAGATTCGATAAATCAAACTTATTAAACTATTTACATGAAGTGAAAATGGAGTATGTTTTTCAACATGTTAATAAATATAAGGAGGCAAGTATTGAAACATGGCAGGAATTTTATACCACTGTTGAAAATATGCAAGATTCAGAAATGCAAGTACATTTAACTGAATTCACTGATACAAGTCGAGTATATGTTAGAGCGAATGAAGAGATTTTTAGTAAGTTATTTAGGAAAATCACTGTTCCAAAACTTACAGATGTCGAATTTGTAAGAGATGATGACGCTCGTGAGATTATAATACTCTTGAAAGTGAATTATGGATACGATAAGGAAAGCAATGAAAGTTCAGAGGTGGTCATTTCTGATGGAATCATTTTCAACACAGGCTATGAATCGCCATTTTCAAGAAACAGAATCTTGTTTGGTGCACCGGGTACAGGTAAGAGTTTTACTATTAATAGCGACCGCGTAGAACTGTTGGGAGAAGGCAACGAGGAAGACTATGAACGTGTAACCTTCCATCCCGATTATTCTTATGCAAACTTTGTCGGAACATATAAGCCTGTTATGGTTGATGACTCTGCAGAGATTATTTCTTTAGCTTCCGAAAAGGAAGTGTTGGCTATTTTAACTGATGAAACAAAATCTGCACAAGAAAAGTATGATTTGCTTTATGACAGATTTAAGGGTGATGGACTAACAAGACTTTCGCTTTTGCTTGGACTCTATACAGACGAAAGTTTCAAAACAAGAAAAGCTGATGGTTCAGATGCGGCTAACGATAATAGCGTTGAACGTAATCACGGAAGAGCAATCCGACCATATGTAAATCTTTCAAAGCCAACAAATGGTAAGAAGGATATATCTTATGAGTATGTTCCGGGTCCTTTCATGCGTATGTATGTCAAGGCACTTAAGAACAGCAGAACTGATAATATAAAACCATTCCTGCTAATTATTGAGGAAATCAATCGTGCCAATGTGGCAGCGGTATTCGGAGATATCTTCCAGTTGCTTGATAGAGGTGATGACTTCGTCAGTGAATATCCAATTCAGGCAACAGAGGATATTAAGAAGTATCTTGCAAAAGAACTGGGTGGAAATCCGGATGATTATAACAAAATAAAAATCCCGGATAATATGTTTATTTGGGCAACTATGAATAGTGCTGATCAGGGGGTATTCCCGATGGATACAGCATTTAAGAGAAGATGGGATTTTACATATCTGGGAATCGATGACAATGACCAGGATCTTCAAGGTAAGTATGTATATCTCGCTGACGACAAATCCCAAAAAGTGGAGTGGAATAAGCTGAGAAAAGCTATCAATAACTTCCTTGCCAAAGAGAAGATTAACGAAGATAAACAGTTAGGACCTTATTTCATATCACGAAGCATTGTTGTTCCTAAAGATAGTGAAGAGATTGATAGAGGCAGATTTATCAATACATTTAAAAACAAGGTGATCATGTATTTGTTTGAGGATGCTGCAAAACAGAAGAGACCTAGACTATTTGAGGGATGTTTCCAAAATAGTAGTAGATACTCAGAAATCTGTAGAGAATTCGAAGCAAAAGGTATCGGAATTTTTAACCATGATGTTCAGTTAGACTGTGAAGTGGAAGATGTAAAATCCGGTGAAGCCCTACAGGAATAAGGAGGTCTGACTATGATCTCTGAATTTGTACGAGAACAGAAAAGATATACGCAAAAAGAACTGTGTCATATTTTAGGATGCAGTGAAGATCATGCACTTCCTTTAATTAGAAAGTTGAAAGAGTTCGGTGTTCTTAAAACGGTGAAATCTTCCGATGCTCAGAAAAATATGGCAGACCTGTTAGATGAGGATATTGAGGTAGTGGATGTAGAGGTAGGTGAAAACGAATATCTCTATGTATTCACGTTCGTCGGCGTTATTGTTGTAGCTGGAAGAGTCCTTAAATGTTATCCGAAGTATCTCTTGAGTGCAAAGGAACCAACTGATGAACTGCGAAAGGTCATAAAGGTTTTGGAGAAATACAATTCCAAGGAGCAGATTGTTCGGATGTTTAATGACAGCAGTGAAAGTAGCTCATTTAATCTGTTAGCTGTGCTGCTGTTTATTTTGCAGGATTATTTTGAGAATGGCACTTATACCAATACAGAAGACATTATTGAATGCAACGGTTCTGGTGAAATTCTATGGGATAAGACTATCAATGAAACATTTACTTTACTGTCAGAGAACCGTCCATATTATATAGAATTACAAACTCGAAAAAGAATCACCAATGATTTTGATTATTTCAAGAGGCTTCATGAGTGCATAGTAACGAAGGCATCAAAAGAACTTCAAGATGCAGAGCTACTTAACTTATTCGAAATAACAGGGGTGGATCTTACAGATGAAGAGTTGGATGATTTCGGAGACAAAGAATATATTTTATATCGAATTGAAAACGAACTTAATACTCAGTTCAATACAAGAAAGCAGTTAGTTCTGAAGACAATGTATGCTTACATCGATAGAAGAGGAAGTCTTTACGATACGGAGAGTTTGTCTTTATTTGGAACGAATACTTTTAATCTTGTATGGGAGAAAATTTGTGCAGATATTATGGATAATCAGCTAGATGCTCCACTTGGTGTTCTAAAGCTTCCTGTTCCATTGAAAGATGGATATAACAGAAGAATGAAGTTAATTGAGTTAATCGAGAAACCATTGTGGACAATTACTGGGAAGTGTGCGAAAGATACATTGATTCCGGACTTGATTTCTATTTGCAAAGTTAACGGACAGCATCAATTCATTATATTTGATGCAAAATATTATAATGCTCATTTGGAAACGGGAATTGCTCCGACAGGGCAGCCTGGCATAGAATCTGTTACAAAACAATATCTCTATCAGTTGGCATATCAAAAGTTCATTGAAGATCATAATTTCTCTTCTGTAAAGAACTGTTTTCTACTGCCGACAGAAAACAACGAGATAGAGGATAAGGGTGAGGTTCGAATGGAGATGCTTTCTAATTTGGGACTTCAAGATATAAAAGGAAGGTTGATTCCTGCAACAATGGCATATGATTTGTACCTTTCAGGAAGAAAAATGGATATTGCTGATCTAGAATTGTAAATTTTATCTGAATATACGTGTGAGCATATTGACAGACGAACAAATATTCGGCTCAATATTGAGCATAGGAATTAAACTTATCAGCTTCGCTACCTGATAAAAAAACACAATATAAAACTTAATAGGAGTGTCACGGCCTAGTGACAAATCCCTTTTCATGGCCGGACAGAAGTTATAGCTATTCTCCGTAGAGATATTATGCCTTCTGCTCGGTCATTTGTAAACGCACCATAGTCGGTACTGTCATTTAACTTGCCGCTCGCTTGAGCGGCAAGGAGTTATTGCTTTTTCCTGCAATCCGCGGGCAGATTTTCTGACCAAGGAAGCAGACTTTCGCAGAAATCATCATTCTTATCATCAAGGCGTTTTGGGATTTCTGTCAAAAGATATTTAAAATAATCATACGGTTTCAGATTGTTTGCTTTTGCTGTTTCTGCCAAGCTGTAGATTATGGCACTGGACTCAGCACCTGCGATGGTATCAATCATTACCCAATTCTTCTTTCCAATACAGAAACCGCGGATAGATTGCTCCGCAGGATATTTTTATCCTCATCTTTTGCCCAATATAGCATAAATCAAGGCATTGTTCAATAAAAGATGTGGATAAAAATCCACCTTATCCCTGATAATGGAATCATCAAATTTATGGAGGTGATTCCACATGGAACAATACGACAAAAATGTAACTGTCATCCTTGAATTTCTTATTGCAGAGAAGTTCAGTGCATCTGTGATAAGTCTTCATCGGCTCTGCTATAAGGCATTGCGAAAACATCTGACTGAAGAAAAAATACTTTATTCGCCAGATGCCGCATATCGATGGATTGATGACAACAAAGCTTGCTGGACCTATCGGCAGCATACTGGCTAGAAGCATTGCGTTGACCAGCTGGAGGATGTATATACTAACGGGTTCATATTACCTGATCACTTGGGTACAAGGTGCTCCGCATACTGCCTACTGTCAGAAACATTGAAAGCTGAACTGGATGATTTTCTGGACAACGGGTTGGTCACTCCTGATGATGACCGTTACCGCATCGCTTGCGCAAGGTTTTTATTGTATCTGCAAAACAAGGGACTCCAAAGCATTAGCCAGCTAGATTATTCTGGGTTGCTGGACTTTCACAAGGACGATTACCACAAATCTTCCATCTCCAAAGATATTTATGAAGATTTGATACGGGTGTTTTTAAGGTATAGTTCTGACCTTAAAAAATGCTCTCTGGGGTTTTCGCTTGCCCTTAACAAGCTGCTAATCCATCAGATAGTGGAGATTCCTGATGCCGAATTGTCGGGAACAAGCCCAACTGTATTGCCGGTTATTTCATGGTCGATTATAGAGAGATTTCTTCAGGAAATGGCTAGTGCCCGGTATAAGAACACCGTCCTCAAAAGTACCAAACATATCCTGACACTTTACTATATTTTCCTGGATATGCATTCTTTCAGCAGGACCGAAGAAAACCTGTGGTTATGGTTCGAACATGTAAAACCTTTCTTGGGTGTCGGATGGAAACAGCACAGGCACAGTTTATGTTAGTTCCTACACTATTTGAAAACTGGCATTATTACTACCAGCTATACCGGTGACCCGTCTTATGTTCCCACTCTTGACAGACTCCCTGCATGGGCGAGTGACAGCATCCATTCCTATCTTGCTCTGCTTGAGCGTGAGGGATGGAAAAATTCAACCATAACCATGCACCGTTCCTGTTGCATCCGATTCTGTCAATATCTGCAAAAAGACGGGATAAATGATTTTTGCGAAATCACCACGAACACTTTGCAGGATTTTAACCGTAAGGATGTACATACGACGCCTGAGGGCAAAGCAGCTTATAACTGCAGAATAAGATGTTTCCTTATATATCTTTATGAACAAGGCCTGATCTGCAATCCCTATCTGTATAAAGCACTTCCGACTATGTCAGCTCCACGCACAGTCATTGTGCAGACATTGTCTGCGGAGGATATGGACTATATATGGTCTGTCGATATTGATACACTTTCACCTGTGGGACTGCGGGATTATGCCATTGTATGTGTCGGACTGACCATGGGGTTCAGAGCCATTGACATCGTCTCTCTTCGTTTTGAAAATATCGACTGGAAGAGACGGAGCATATGTCTGACACAGGAGAAAACAGGCAAAAACATCGCATTGCCGATGCCGGTGAAAACCGGCAACATTTTGTTCAGATATCTCCGTGATGGCAGACCGGAAAGTGCCGATGTACATGTATTTATCAAGCACAAAGCACCTTTCAAAGGACTTCATCGCTGCGTATGTACAAAAGCCTTAAAACGGTTCCCGCCTCAGACGGATGCTAACAGCGTTGGTTTCCATGTGCTTCGGAGAACATTTGCAACAAACTTGTTAAGAGGCAACACGAAAGCTGAGCTTATTGCCGACTCGCTCGGACACAGCACGAACAGTACTGTGCATAAATATCTTTCGCTTGATGAGGAAAGGATGAGGCAGTGCCCTATATCGCTGGATATCGTTGGCATCTCTTTAAAAGGAGGTGTCTTCCATGCATAAGGATTTCAATTATTCTAGTATATTTGCAGATTTAATCAGTACTTATATACAGTCCCGTAGAGAAGCCGGTTTTATGTTTGACAATCCTGCGTACTGGTTATTCCGCTTTGACCAGTTTTGCAAAACCAGACAGATAAATAAGGCAGAAATAACAAAGGAACTCTATGATTCGTGGTCTGCAAAACAGTTAAGCGAATCAAAAACCACGCAATCAAACCGATTACAGGCACTTAGATGCTTCAGCATTCATCTGAATAGCATTGGCATACCGAGCTACATACCGACACAGCTTCCAAAACCAGAGAAAACAGTTCCATACCTGATGTCTGACAAGGATGTCAGGGAATTCTTTAAACAGGTTGATCTATACGAATCAGATGCCCCAGTAAAAGCTTTTGAACGTCTCGCAACTGAATATAAGGTGTTGTTCCGGCTTATATACTGTTGCGGTCTCCGAAACAATGAGGCCTGTACCTTAAGGTTGGAAGATGTGGATACCGACAGTGGAACACTGACAATTATTCACTCAAAAGGAAACAAGGATCGTATCGTTTATCTCTCTGATGATGTATGTCAGTTATGCACCGAATACAAACAATGGTTGAAGGAAGAACTGTCAGACACATATGGATGGTTCTTCCCTGGCAAATATCCGGATAAATGTATCCCGAAAACATCTGTCGACCGAAAGTTTAACGAGTTTTGGAACTCCACACAAGCTTCCCAGAAGTGCGATAAAAAGCCAACTGTACATTGCCTGCACCATGCCTTTGTAATTAAGAGGATAAACCTCTGGATGGAGTCAGACATCAGTCTCCGGGTGATGATGCCTTATCTAAGCAGCTATCTTGGGCACAAAGGACCAATGGAATCGTATTATTATTACCATTTAGTTCAGGATGCTTTTAATACAATCCGACGTAAGGACACCATAACATCCCGTGTGATTCCGGAGATACAGCATGAAGAATAAAGACTTTGAAAAGCTGTTTTTCTCCAAAACAAGGGATTTTCTTGATGAGTATCTCACAAAGCAATGTAGCCGCAGCCCGCACACAGTAAAAGCGTACAGAGATGCACTGACTGTATTTCGTAAATATGTTTCTGTGCAGGGATTGTCTCTTAAAACATTTGGTTTTCAGGACTGCACGAGAGACTTTCTTCTCGGATTTATGGAACATCTGCAGAAAGAGGGTTATACAAAATCCTCCTGTAATCAGCGTTTGGCGGCTATAAAATCATATATGTGGTATGTTGCAGATGGTGACATCACCCAACAGCAAACGGCACTAATGGTATCCCGTGTTCCTTTTCTGAAAAATCCGGAAAAAAGCCCTGTTATCAGAAGAATGCTTAAAAGCTCTCCTTTCAGCTCCAGGCAACCGCAAGATTGAAATACGCGATACCGCTATTCTTGCATTGCTGTACGATTCAGCAATAAGACTGAGCGAACTGCTATTCTTAAAGCTAACAGATGTAAACCTAAAAAACACTACACCATATCTCAGGATTCATGGAAAAGGGGATAAAGAACGTATTGTATCTATATCGGAAGGTACTGTAAAGCATTTGATGAATTACATAAAGCTTTTTCATAATCAGGATACACCCGACACGGAGTATTTATTTTATACACTAATTCACAATCAGGCAAATCCGATGTCTCCAGGCAATGTTGAGCGAATCATTAATAAGTATGCCGAAAAGATACGCCCCGAGCATCCTGAACTGCCAGCTAAAGTTCATCCCCATATGTTGCGCAGGACAAGAGCCACAAATCTTTATCAAAGCGATGTGGAGCTTGAACTGGTGTCAAGAATTCTCGGACATGCATCCACTCAGACTACCAGGATTTATGCAAAACCGTCCTTAGAGATGATAAAATCTGCCATGGATCGCAGTAATCCAGAGTTAAACGCCGAACAACCACTTTGGCCAGATGACGAAGTTGAACTAGCAAGGATTTTCGGAATCAGATAATTATGTTATCCTCATCTTTGACGACAAGACTACTGTATTTAAGCACATTTTCCGAAAAGATGAGGATAAAAATATCCTGCGGATAAGCTAAGTTATCCTTATATGAAGATAACTTAGCGAGCGTGCAATCAAAAATTTTGCAGTAGGCCGCCGGAATTGGCTGTTTGCCAAGAGTATCCGTGGTGCAGATGCCAGTGCTGTTGTTTATAGTATCGCAGAAACAGCCCTGCTGAATGGTCTGAAGCCGTATGTATATCTTTCCTATGTATTAGACGAGCTTCGTAAAATGGGACCTTTTCCAAAACCGGATGACCTAAATCGGCTTCTGCCATGGTCAGATGAATTACCGGAAGGATTTCGAACTAAAGAGAAGAAATAAAATGTGCCGCCCAATGGGCGGCATTTATTAAAATACAAGGTACGGATGATTACCTACTTACATTCTATCATGAAAGGACAACATCACCTGATTTAGAAACCATAATAGCAAGAAATCTAATACCAATAAGACCAAACCGACATCGCTCTCGCAAACTAGGTTCAAAAGCATTTCATGGTTTCCTATATAGAGTAGCATAAAATAAATGAAATGAATAATGTTTTTGGCAGAATTTATCTTCTGCCTTATTGTTGTGCTCAAAAAATAAAAATAGAGCTAAAAGATTCATTTGATCCCTTAGCTCTACTCTAATTTTATTTTAATTATAATCTTAACTTAATGACATTGCTGTTTTTAGTCCTTCTTTTTTTTGATGTACAACTCAAGCTTGATAGATGAAAAGAAAAAACGAAAAAATTGACGCGATATATTGACGCTAACTAGAAGAAGTGATAATATATTGAATATAAAATGGAGGAAGCAAAATGGCAGAAGTTTACAAATTACCAGGATCATCATATGAAGAAATTGTTAAAATAATACGTGCATATGCATTAGCATCAAAAAATGGAGCAGCGGTTACTTTGGCTGAAGTTGCTCAAAGTTCTGGGATAGACAAAACTATAATAAGTAGAAATAACGGATTTTTGATGCAAATAAAGTTATTGTTGGAAGGGAATAGAAAAAAACCTACTGATTTATGTCTTAAATTAGGGAGAGCATACCAGTTGAATATGCAAGAACAGATTATTGAGTGCTGGAATGAAATCATAAGAAATGATGATTTTCTAAGTAGAATGATTTCAATAATACAGATAAAAGGTGAAATGTCAAAAAGTGATTTTATTAATCACATAGTGTATTCATCTTCTGAAAAGAATACCAATAATACAAGAGCGGGGGCTTCGGCAGTGATAGAAATGTTAAAGTTGACGCAGATTATTGAAGAACATGATGGAAAAATAAGTATGGGTACTGGTAATGTAACAAATGTAGAAGTTCAAGAGAAAAAACAAGAACCTGAAAGAGAAAAAAATATTGTGGGAATAAAAAATGCCGAAAACAGTATAAGAGAAATACAAAATCCAGAAAAAGAATACTATATTCAATCTTATACTTGTGAATCCGGAAAAGCGGCAAAGTTTATTATTCCAGAAGATGCTACAGAAGACGATCTCTTGGCATTTTGCGATATGTTAGATATTGTTTTGAAGAGAAAGTTTAAGATAAAAATGGCTGAATAGGAGGACAAGCATAAATGAAAGAGTATTTTCTTTTTTTAGATGAATCAAAACCGAATACTAATTTTCAGAATTTCACATTAGGTGGAATTGCTATCGAAAAGGAAACATATGAGTTAAAACTTAAACCGCTAGTTAATGGTTTGAAAGAACAGTGTTTTGGTAATACTCAAGTAATATTACACGAAATTGAAATCAGAAAAAAAGAAGGGGATTTTAATGGAATTTCCAAAGAGCAACAAAAAGATTTTTTTGAAAAATTAGGCAAATTATTTTCAGAAAATGACTTTTTTTCTGTGCTGGCTGTGTCTGTTAATATTGATGATTTAGACAAGTTGTATAAGGAAGATGATCGAAATGATATTTATTATATAGCTTTACAGCTTTTGATGGAAAATTTTGCACAGTTTTTGTCTGTAAATGATGGAGTAGGAACTGTTTACTTAGAAACAACGGATACGGTTAATAATACTAAATTACAAAACTTATTTTATTTATTAAAAGCTACAGGAACATTATTTATTAAGAAAGAAGCATTGCAAGAACGTTTGTCAACAATTAATTTTGCAATAAAATCAGAAAATATTATAGGGTTACAACTGGCAGATTTTATTCCTAATCCTTTAGCAAGGCTGGCACTTGGAAAATCACAGAAGCCATTTTCTATACTTGAAGGAATTAAGACAAAGGTGTATGATGGTGCAGTCGGAATGAAAGACAGATTTGGGTTTAAAATTATAAAATAATCTTGACAAATTTATATGGAATGGTATAATATGTGCTTGTAAGAGGAAATGCATAGCTATTCGTCTTGCACATAAAAGAAAAGAATTGCATAGCTTTTCTTTTTTTTTCTAAAAATCAAGGAAACTGCATATAATAATAATCCAAGTGAACGTAATATATCTTTGCTTGGGTTGTGGCGGGTTGCATTATATAATTTTGCAACCCGTTTTTGTATAATTAAAAAAATAATATTACGAGATTAAAATACAACTTGCTATACCGAAAATAGTATTGTAACATGCAACACCACAAGGAGGGGATTGTGATGACAATGCAGCAAATAATCCAGCAGTTTCAAGATGAAGTTATGGAAGCACATTTAAGAAAACTGCGGGCAGAGGATGAAGAGTATCAGGAAATTGAAAAGGAATTATTGAGGCTGGCACATAAGGTTCAGGAACATATGGAAACGATTAGTGACAGTCAGCAAAAAATTCTTATGGATTACAGTGATACTAGGAATAGTCAAGAATCTGCCAATTACAATTGTTTGTATCTTGCCGGAATGAAAGATGCGGTTAGAATATTACAGTATTTGGAAGTATTGTAAGAAAAAAATGAGGAGGTGGCGATGTAGCTACCTCCTTTGTATATACTACTTGACATTTTATAAATTCAGAGTGATTACTGAACGAAACAAAATGAAAAGGTGGTAAGAAAATGTTAAATGAAGAACAGAAAAAACAAATCCGTCAGATGGCAGAAGCTGGGTGCGGTTATTGTGAAATGATACAATGCCTGCGTATATTAAGACAAGAAATTGTGGATTACCGTACCAAGTTGGTAGAAGAAGAGTGGACACCTGCGAAAGAAAAGTTCGGAGAGGGAATAAGGAAAAATACATGCTTGTGGTGTGGAAAAGAATACCAGACATTCGCTACGGGGAGAAAGAGAAAATTCTGTAGTGATCAGTGCTGGAGAAATTATTATATGCTATATCCTTCAGAACCAAGAAAAAGTGCAAGGTGTGCGTATTGCGGAAAAGTATTTAAAATGGTAAACTCAAAAAGAAAGTTCTGCAGTCATGAATGCTATATAAAAAATCGGTTTTGGAGTAAAGAAGATGCGACAGAACTGATTGATGCACTTATGGCTGGAGAAGATATTGTAATTCCACAGTGGCTGAAAGAAAAATTAAAAGAACGATTATAATGTGGTAGGGTATTGCGAAACTGTATTGGATACTTTAGGAGTAAAATACTTTTGTTAATCTGTATGCGATACTACCCCTATCGCATGTTGAGACGGTATGTTTGCTGCCTAAAAAAGATAAATAAGTGCCAGAAAGTGGCGTAAATCCGGGCTTTTCCGGCGTAGGAGAGCCTATGCCGATAGCCCGGTTGCTTTATATGAAAACATATCTACGGGAAATCTGCGCTTAGGGTTTAGGCTGTGGATTAGATGTCGTGGGTTGTGGAACTAGGATAGATGTTATCTAGTATAATCCACTTTAAATAACAAACTATTTTAATTCACATTCCTATTA
>ENA-UOOC01002986-UOOC01002986.1-human-gut-metagenome-genome-assembly--contig:-C48old-NODE-2986-length-12095-cov-6.004817_pt1 | contig 12095 bp, 9 predicted proteins | sample MGYA00242469_ERZ724016 | MGnify/ENA metagenome assembly ERZ724016 | reverse complement strand
GCAAAAAATTTAATACTGCAAATGCCTCATGCAATTTTGTCGGTAAATTTTTCCCGGCCCGGCAAAAAACGACCGACCCGGAAATCAGAAAAAAGTCCGCTGCCCAAACGGACAGCGGACTTGACAGGCATGATACAGAGACGCTTAATTCGTTTTATTCTGGTTCGCCTCGCCGATTTCCGGGTTGGCAATCACGACGGAACGCGGCAGCTGGAACCGCATGCCGGATTCGTTCTGCTCCCACATGGCTTTGTAAATGTGGTTGTTCGCAACGCCTGCCGCCGTCATCGCGGCATCGTCCCGGCGATCAATCGGCATATTCAGACGCCGGCGGTCGAGCCACTCCAGAGCGCCCTCCATCCACATCTCGATACGTTTCTGAAGAATGATCTCCTCGACGACATCGTCGAGCGAAGCGGCCGTGATGTCATAACCCGGATCGCGGTAGGTCGTCACGTAATCCTTGAGCGTCTTCTTGGCCGCGGCGATGTTGCTGTGCGCCTCGGCTTCAGCCTTGATGAAGACGGCCTCTTCGGCGCGCATATAGATCAGATCGGTATTGTTCCAGTCGCCGTTGTAACTGCGGAACTTGACCGAAACGTACTCCGAACGCGCTTTCACGCCCGAAGCAAGCGTATTGGGCAGGTTGGAAGGCAAAAGGCAGGCATAACCGCTCGTCGCAGCGTCCGGGTCCGGATTGTCCGTCTTGTTGAGCCACCAGCCGCGACGCACGTCGGTCGGATTCAGACGCGCATAGAGGTAGGAGTGGATCGGACGCTCGGCCCACATACCCGCATAACCGCTCATGTAGGGGTCCATCTGCGAACACCAGGTAGCCCATGTCTGGCAGTTGTCGGCCGTCATCTTGAAGCCGAAGATCAGACTCGGAACGTTCTCGATACGGTTGAAGCCGCTGTTGTAGTTCTCCTTGGAGACGAGCGTGTATTTGGCCAGAATATCGTCGGCCAGCGAGACGGCTTTCCCCCAGTCCTCCATGACCAATGCGACACGGGCGCGCAGAATGGCGGCCACGCTGGCGTCGAAATCGGTCCGGGAACCGGTGTCGTCGTATCCGATCTCCTCGAAAATACGCAGCGCTTCGTCCAGGTCGTCGGTAATGCGTTTGTAGACCTGCTCCATCGTGGCGCGCGGCAGATTCTGGCCGAGGGTCTCCTCGGTGGCCAGAGGCACGCCCGGAAGGTCCTTGTTCGCCGCCGAGTAGGGATACTGGTACACGTTGATCAGGTGGTAGTAGCCGAACGCGCGGGAGGTCAGCGCACGGGCGCGGTAGGCCTTCATCGTCTCCGACTCGGCGGAAGCGTCGAGGGTCGCCGTCGCGAGAATCTCATTGGCCGTGGCGATCGGAATGTAGAACATGTTCCACACGTTGAAAGTCGGCGTATACTCCTCCTGCCAGTAGTCGTTGATGTACATGTAAAGGTTCATGCTGTGTTGCAGCAGCAGGGTCATGTCCTGCCCGGTCATGCCGAACGCAAGTTCGAACCCTTTGAAACCGGTCAGCCACTGAAGATCGTTCTTGTAATAGGTGGCATAGTGGGTGTAAATGGACGCCTCGATACCCTGAAGCACCTTGTCCGGGTCCTCCTTGGCCACCTCGTCACGGGTCTCCGAAGAGACTTTTCCCGAAGGGTCCACGTCGAAGATATCGTCGCTGCAGGATACCGCAACTGCCGCGCTCATTAAAAATATCAGTATTTTTTTCATATCAATGTCGCTGCTTAGAAGTTAATATTGAGACCTACCGAAGTGGTGCGGATCGGCGAATAATACGTACCGTCCACGCTGTTCAAAGCGACCGTCGCGCCCTGACCGCCCATGCTCGTACGGGGATCGTAGCCCTTGCGCTTCGATGCGAAGAAGACGTTGTCGCAGGCGAAGTACACGCGAACGCTCTTGATGCCGATCTTGCTCATCCAGTTCGCCGGGAAGGTGTAGCCCAGCGTGATGTTGCGCAGGTTGAAGTAGGTTTTGCTGATCAGGAAACGATCCGACGAAGCGTTGATGTTCGAGTCGTTCGTGTTCCAGATCGGCGCCGAACCTTTCCCGGTCTCCGGATTCCAGGCGTCGGCATAGTTCTTCAGACGGTTCATCGGGAAATTCGCACTGCTGAACGCCGAGAAGTCGTAATCGTAGCCGTAGCCGCCGAACTGGAAGTTGGTCATAATCGTCAGGTCGAGGCTCTTCCAACGCAGCGTGGTGTTCAGGCCGCCCGTGAAATCGGGAAGCGCGCTCTTCTCCAGCAGGTACTGCGTGGCCTCGGTAGCATCGCCGGTCGTGACTTTCTCCACGCCCACAACGTTGCCCTCACCGTCCGTGAGATCCCGGTCCATATACCAGAGCGAGTTGCCCTTCTCATCCAGACCTGCGAACTGCCGCATCTCCCAGCGGTAGATGTCCTTGCCTTCGTAAATGCGCTGGTTGCCGTTGGGCATGCCCGAGACTTTGTACTCGTCGGGCAGGTTGAGCATCTTGTTGGCATAGGTGTAACCGTTGACCGACATGTCCCAGTACCAGTCCTTCTTCTGGATGAGCTTGACGTTCAGGTCGAATTCGAAGCCCGAGTTGCGCAGTTTGCCGACGTTGTACCAGTCGTAGGCGCGGCCCGTCGAAATATCCTTCGTACGCTTGAAGAGCAGACCGTCCGACACGCGGATGAAGTAGTCCATCGTCAGGTTGATGCGGTCGTTCAGCAGACCCACGTCCAGACCCAGATCGAACGTCTTCTGCTTCTCCCACGTCAGATCGGGATTGCCGTAGTAATAGATCTCCGTACCCAGCTTGCCTTCGGAAATGGTAACCGTATACTGGTCGGTATAGGGATAGTAGTTGGTCAGGTCCTCGTTACCCTGCGTACCGTACGTGGCGCGGAGTTTCAGCTCCGAAAGCCAGCTGTGCGTACTCTCCATGAACTTCTCGGCTCCGATGCGCCACGAAGCGCCGACGGACCAGAACGTGCCCCAGGGATTGTATTTGAAACGCGAGGTTCCGTCGCGGCGGATACCGCCCGAGAAATAATAACGGTTGTCGTAGTTGTACTCCAGTTTGCCGAAGAAACCCTGAATGCGCAGCACGTCCTGATAGCCGTTGATCGACCCCATCTCGCCGGCGTTGTTCAGCTGCGGATTCTTGGGATCGTAAATGTTCGTCTTCTCGACCTCGGCGTAATCGCGCACCCAGCTGTTGTACTCATGTCCGATCAGCGCATTGATATTGTGGCGTCCGACGGATTTTTTGTAATTGAGCATCTGGATCAGGTTCAGATCGTAAACGTCCGTAGACTTTTTGTTGATCCGGCCCTTGGAACCGCGTCCGTCGCCGATCGTGGGGTTATAGAACAGCAGTTCGTCGGAGGCGCGATAGCCCAGCGACATGCTCGAGGTGAAGGTGAAGTCGCGCAGGAAATAGATCTCCCCGTAAGCGCGGCCCTGCAAGTTGTTGCGTTTGATGTCGCGCGTGTCCATCTTCAGCGTGGCGATGATGTTCTGGCCCGAGGTTCCGGGACGGGTCGTCGTGCCGTCGGTCTGCCCCGTACCCAGGTCGTAAACCTTGTCGCCGTTTTCGTCATACTTGATTTTCCCCTCGGCATCGCGGGCGTAGACCGGATAAACCGGCTCCCACGAACGCGCCGTGGCGAACGCCGACGAAGCGAGGCTGCTGCCCTCCAGAATGTTGTTCTGCACCGTGTGGGCATAGGAGAGGTTGGCGCCCACCTTGATCCACTTGCGGAGCTTGGTGTTGACGTTCACGCGGGCGCTGTAACGCTCGAAATCCGATTCGATCACATAGGATTCGTCCTTGAGGTAACCCAGCGAGATGAAATAGTCGGACTTCTCGTTCCCGCCGCTGACCGAAACGTTCGTCTCGTTACGGAATCCGGTCTTGAAGAGTTCGTCCTGCAGGCGCTCGCTGTACATGCGCCGGGCCGACGGGTCGAGTTTGCCGGTCGCAGGGTCGATCAGGTAGGTCGACGAATATTTGTAGGGGCTGTAATTTCCGTGTGCACCCAGCACCTCCTGCGAGGCATAGAGCGCCGCGGCAGCCAGATCGCCGCCTCCCTCTTCGGGGCTCGCCGCCCACTTCGTGTCGCGCATCGTGCGCCACTGCGCCTCGAGGTATTCGCCCGGATCGGTGATGATGTCATACTCGGGGACAGCGCGGGTGTTGATACCGAATCGCGTGTCGACGCTGATCGTGGGATTGTCCAGGCTGCCGCGCTTGGTCGTGATGAAAACCACGCCGTTTGCGGCGCGCGAACCGTAGAGCGAGTTGGCCGTGGCGTCCTTCGACACGGAGATCGACTCGATGTCGGCCGGGTTGATGTCGGACAGGCTGCCCTGATAGGGCGAGCCGTCGAGCACGATCAGCGCGCCGGTGCCCGCATTGAGCGAACCGACGCCGCGGACGTAGATCGCAGCGTCCGTACCGGGCTGGTTGGTGGCCGTAGTCAGCTGCACGCCGGGAACCGCTCCTTCGAGCATTTTCGAAACGGTCGAAACCTGACGCTTCGCAAGCTCCTCGCCGCGGATGGTGGCGATTGATCCCGTAAGGTCTTTTTTCGTCGTCGTGCCGAAAGCGGTCACCACGACATTCTCGATGGCCTGCGCATCTTCGTGCATCACGACTTCGACATGCGTCTTTCCGGCGACAGCCACTTTCCGGGTCTCGTAACCGATGAACGAAACCGCCAGCGTAGCGTCGGCGGGTGCGGCGATGGTGAATTTACCGTCCGTGCCCGTGGTCGTACCGGTCGACGTGCCGTCGACCATAACGGTTGCGCCCGCGACAGGCTTACCCTCCGCATCGGCAACTTTACCGGAAACCTGCCGGTTTTGGGCGAATCCATATACGCAAAGCCCCAAAACGGCAATTAACGATAGTAGAATAAGAACGGATTTGAGAAAGATGGCGGGGCAGTACAGCCATAGCAAGCATCCCGAACAGTCTATTTCAGTTCGACAAGTTCGTACTTCTGACTTCCCATACCGAGCTGTTCGGCATAGTCGAGTGTATGCATCCCGTGGCGCGAGTCGATACGTTCGATCAGGTGAATTTTACCGTGGTCTTCGGAGGAGCGTACCAGATCGGTGCAGGCCCGGTCAAGCGCTACCGGGTCAAGCGAGGCAAGGATACCGATGTCGCCCATCCTCGGATCTTCAGGCGAGGAGTCACAGTCGCAGTCCACCGAAAGATTGTTGGCCACACTGATGTAGAGAATCTTATCGCCGCAATGGTCCGTGACGGCTTTGGCGGCCTCGGCCATCGACTCCAAAAAGTTATCCTGTTCGGGAAGGTTACCCCAGACTTTGCTTACGTCCTTGGTCGTGCCTGCCGAATGAATCCACGCCTTGCCGCCCGACGAGGCGATGCCGATGGAGATATTCTTGATTGCGCCGCCGAAACCACCCATCGCATGACCTTTGAAATGCGACAGCACAACCGTAAAATCGTAATTCAAGTAGTTCTTGCCCACGAAATCCTCTTTCAGGTGCTTGCCGCCTTTTACCGGCAGGGACACTTCGCCGTCGGCATCCATGATGTCCACTTTCGCAATCGCCGTAAAACCGTGGTCGGCAGCAGCCTTGAGGTGTGCCTCCGTATTGGCACGTCCGCCACCATAGGCCGTATTGCACTCCACGATTGTGCCGTTCATTTTCCGTACAAGTGGTGCAATGAGTGTCGGCTGGAGAAAATTATGTCCGCCCGGTTCGCCGGTGGAGAGTTTTACCGCAACCTTTCCTTCGGCTTTACGACCGAGAGCCTCGTAGATCTTCACAAGATTTTCCGGGGTAATTTCCTTGATAAGATAGACCTTTGGGAGTTCAGATGCGCTATCCGATGTCTTGTCCTGTGCCTGTACATATCCTATTCCTATGGTCAAAAATACCATTGCAGCCATTATCATGCTCATTATCTTTTTCATATATACTGTAATTTATCAATTAAAAGTTCAGATTTATACCTGCCATCACTGTAGCTCTCGGCATCGGGTATCCGGCATTGATTTCGTAACGCTGTGCCAGCAGGTTTTCTCCGCGTGCCCAGATGTCGAGCCATGGGGTGGCACGGAATTGTCCGCGCAGATTCCATAAGACAAAATCCTCGGTTGTAGCCGGATCTGTCGAGGTGTAAAGTCCGGCGATGTACTGTATGCCCGTCGATACCGACCAGCGTCCTTGCGTGAAGTTTGCTCCGGCATAGAGCTTATGTTCGGGAGCGGCAATCACGGGATTCTCCATGTGCAGGTAGCTGTAATTGGCATCCACCGACCAACTCTTATTGAAACGGTAAGCGACCTGTGCTTCGACGCCTGCATTGTCTATCTCTCCCGAATTCTGGTTCAGCATACCGCTTCCGCTCGGATTGGGCAGGGTCATAATCAGGTTCTTGCCATCGATATAGAAGAGATTGATGCCATACGACAGGCTTCCACCCAACAGTCTTTGCGAGAAGGCTATCTCGTAGTTCCACATAGATTCCGGCTTCAAGTCGGGATTCTGCGGCGGGAACATGTACATCTCACGGAGAATCGGATAACGGAAACCTTTGGAGGCAGAAGCCTTCAGTTCGATGGTATGAGGCAGGTGGAATGCCAATCCGGCCTGCGGCACCCATTCTGTTCCGACACGGGAATGATGATCAACGCGCAATCCTGCGTTGAACGTGAGCCACTTCCCGACATCCTGCCGGAAGTCCACATAGCCTGCCACCTCGTTTTCATGCTTATCCACCAAATCGCTACGTGTTCCCGCGTCTTCTCCGCTCACATATTCGCTCCATGCCTCGCCACCGTAACGGAACCAGTCGAAGCCTACGGTGATGCGGTTATCCTTGAAGAACCGGGCGCTCTGATACCATGAGATACCCATCATGTCGTCATACGAGTTGAAGCGGTCATCCTGCGGACCTTCCCCTGCGGAAGGCGTATAGCCGTCGTTAATCCAATGGTCGCCCCAGTTGTAGAAGAAACTCAACGCACCGGAAGTCTTCCCGTATTCATTTTCGACGGCAAAAGAGGTCATGCCCCGTGTAATGTGCTGGTCACCGTCCAGCAGCGGAGCCGATACCGGGCCGGGATAAGAGGCGTTGAAGTGGGTCACGTTCACGTCGGCACGCAGATTCCAGTGGTCCGTCACCTCGTAACCGATCCGGCCGTAACCGCCGTACTGCTCGAATCCCATGTCGGCACGATGCCCGTCCGTGCGGTTGTACGAGCCGCTGATGACGCTCGAAAAACGCCCTTTGCGGATGCGGTTCGTCAGTTCGGTTTCCAACGTGTTGTAGGAACCGTACCCTGTGTGCAGGTGGGTGCGAATCCCATCCTCGTGCATTTTGCGGGTCACAATATTTACTACGCCACCCATGGCATTCGAACCGTAGAGTACGGATGCCGGGCCACGCAGTACCTCCACCCGGTCGGCCAGGAGCGTCTGGTAGGCATCGGCAATCGGATGTCCGAAGATGCCGGCATATTGTGGATGCCCATCAATAAGCACCATCAGGCGGGCATTGCCGCCACTTAACCCGCGTAACGAAATACCGCCTGCCGCCCCGTTGGAGACCCCGTAGCCCATCACGCCGCGCGAAGTAGTGAACAGACCCGGAACCTGTTCCGTGAGCACAGGGAGCAGGGAAGGCTGCATCGACTGCTCGATTCTTTTCCTGTTCACTACTGAAACAGTCTGCGACAAGTGGCGTATATCCGTCTGATGACGGGTTCCGGTAACGACCACTTCGTCGATAGTCAATGTTCTTTGGGCTGACAAGCTGTCTGCCGTATCAGGTGTTTGGCCCGAAACGGTCAGGCTTCCGGCCAATATGAATGTTGCAAATAGTAAATGTTGTTTCTTCATTTATCTGAATTCATTCTTTTAGATTGTAATGTTATAAACTCTTCAATTCGGACGAGACAATCCTGTGGAGTAAGGCAATACCGGCAACAAGTTTCCAGCGGGCACCATCCCGTCTTTGTACGGTTGATAATGTGCGGGACTGCCGTACCGTAACTGACGCGTACCCCGCTATCGGCAAACAAGTCGAGGGCCGGACGGCTGACCACGTCCGCATGGAGCTCTCCGACCTCTCCCAAAATCATCAGCGCCGCAGCCGCCTTGCCTACGACTTTGTCCGCAACGGAAGCTCCTTTCAGGAAATCGGAATCTTCCCGCAGCAGGGCATACAGGTCGGCCACACCGCGTCTGTCGAAAGTTCTGACTTCTCCGTTGGAAACGACTAAAGAATGTTTCCCTTCATGCAGTAATCGGATGATATCTTCCAGCATAATGTTTCAGAAACTATATTCGTCGAATGAGTTTGGCGGGATTGCCCGCGACAAGGGTATTCGGCTCCACATCGTGCGTGACGACACTGCCGGTTCCACAGTCTGTTTTGGTGCTTTCGACGGGTTACTGAAAGTAAGTAGGCTCATAAGTATCAATACTATCTGTTTCATGTCATTTTAATTTAGAATATTCTTCATCACCGACAGGTTCCAGCCATTCGGTACTGTTGTTCTCACCGGGCACTTCGATGGCTAAATGCGAGAACCAGCTGTCGGGAGCAGCCCCGTGCCAATGTTTCACGCCTGCCGGAATATTGATTGCATCCCCGGAATGTAGTTCCACCGGCTCTTTGCCCCACTCCTGATAGTAGCCGCGACCGCCCACGCATACGAGTGTCTGACCGCCGCCTTTCGTTGCCTTGTGCACATGCCAGTTGTTGCGGCAGCCCGGCTCGAAGGTCACATTTACCACGGGGACTCCGTCCGTTACCACGGGAGCCGTGTAACTTTGACCGATGAAATACTTGGCATAGGCATCGTTGGGTTTCCCCACGGGGAAAATGATGGTTTGCGCGTACGCTTCGAGTGAACCTGCCGCCACGCTGTCGGCATTACCGTCGGTCCAAACTTCTTTTGCCATACGGAAAGCCGCCCACGCTTTCGGCCAGCCCGCGTAGAATGCGGCATGGGTGAGTATTTCGGCTATCTCGGTTCGGGTCACTCCGTTCTTCTTCGCCGATTCGAGATGGTACTTGAACGACGAGTCGGTCAGCCCCTGCGACATTAGGGCGACCACGGTTACGATGGAACGGTCGCGGAGCGAAAGCAGATTGTTCCGGCTCCACACTTCCCCGAAAAGAATATCATCGTTCAAACGTGCAAATTCGGGGGCAAATTCTCCGAGCGCGTCGCGTCCGGCAGTCTGTTGGATTTTTACTTGTGATTTTGCCATGATCGGAAAAATTAAAGTCAATAATAAAGCTAATGATGCTACTTTTGTTTTCATACGATATGATTTTTAGTTCGACATTTCCAAGACAACCGACAGGTCTTTCCTGTTTCCGATACAAAAGTACGGGCATTATTCCACAACAGCTTTGCTGCAAGGCTCAAACTGTTTTGTCCTGAAGTTCATCTTACCATGAAGGAGCGACACCATAAGCCTCCTTGTATATCTTGGAGAAATGCGACAGGTTCTTGAAACCCACATCGAAGCAGGCTTCCGTCACTTTCTTCTTGCCTGATTTTATCAGGCCGTGCGCGGCTTCCAGACGACGTTTGATAATCCACTTTTGCGGTGTCAGGTTGCTGACTTTGGCAAAGTCCCGCTTGAAGGTAGCCAGGCTGCGTCCCGTATAACTGGCGATTTCCTCCAGAGAGAGATCACACATGTAGTTCTCGTTCAGATAGTCGAGAATGTCGATTTTCCACGGCTCCACGAAGTCGAACAGCGACGCATAGAGATTCCGGTCTGTATTAAGCAGTACATATATCCCTTCTACCATTTTCAGCTTCAGTACGTCTTCGGACGGTTTTTCGCCTGCATCGAAATAGGGTATGACCGATTCGAACAGCGAACGGATATCAAGCCTGTTACTGGGCAACACGCGCAGGCTTACCTTCTCACGTTCGGAGTCGTTCGGAATCTGTTGCCGGTTAAGCGTCTGGTAAAATTCTCTTAGAAACGGTCTTGAGAACTTCAGTACGACAGAACGGTAAGGCTTTCCGTCCTCTACCTTTTTCTGCAACCACATCCGGTTATCGCGCCGCATGAAAGCACAATCCCCCGGATGCAACACGGTTTTCTTACCACGTTCCTCTATCTCCAACTCACCGGAGCACAAATAAATAAGCGTATGCTCCCTGTTTTCGTGGGCGCATCCCCGGTCATCGGTGAAATAACTCGCTATAAGCACGTTCGAGCAATCGAATACATCTAATCGTTCCATATTGTCAGTCTTTAATTTTCGCAAATATAACGCATTCCAACCATAAAGTTTTTGTTGTAAGGCTCAAATTTGCAAAACGGATAAAATATTTTTGTACGCTTGACCTCGTATAGCAGCTGTTACCTTACAGACTACAGTACAACACATTACGGTTTCAACGGGCCATAAAAGTACGATGCCGTAGCACCGCCGTCGATCAGAAAGTCCGCTCCCGTGATAAATGCCCCTCTGTCGCTCATAAGTAGTTCGGCAACATTGGCAACCTCGTCCGCGGTTCCGGGGCGTCCTGCCGGACATTTGGCGAACATGTTTTTGTAAAAATCACCTCGCTGCCCGTTGAACTCGTCGATAGCCAAGGGAGTTACAATGATACCAGGTGAAATGGAGTTGATTCTTGCCCCGCGCTCGCCCCATTTCACAGCTTCGGCCATTACACGTTTCACGTTACAACGCTTGGCCATCTGGTAAGCGTGTAACGTATCCTTGATACTATCCGGTTGCAGCATGTCGAGCGAGAGCAATTCTTCGGCAGGAGTCGTGGCCAGTAGCATATCCTCCTCGATGGTCAGTGCGGGCATCCGATGCCCTGACTGGCTGGAAATCGTTACCCCGACACCGTTTTCTTTAATAACCTTCCCAACTTCTTCGAGCAGGACAGCCGTTCCGTACAGATCGACTTTCAGAATCGTTTCGATGGAAGCCTGACTCGGTGATACGCCCGCCGTATTGACGAGCATTGAAATTTCACCATGTTTCCGTGCAACCGCAATCAAGTTCAAAATGGACTCCCTTGAAGAGAGATTCATTTCGACGGGTACTGCATCAAATCCCGCCTCATTCAATATACGGCAAACAGCCTCGGTACTCTCCGGGTTCAGGTCTCCGACAACGATCTTTTTCCCATATCCCATACGGCGGGCTATCGCCATTCCTATCTGACCGGCACCGGTCAATATCATTACTTCTTTCTTCATATTTACTTTTTCTTTATTCTTTGATAACGTGATTTTTTATCTCATTGCCGGTTTATTCTTCATTTTGTTCCAGCACACGGGCCATCCGCTCCAACCCTTCAACAAGCAGTGTTCGGGGGCAAGCAATATTCAGACGGATAAATCCCTCGCCGCCGGGTCCGTACATCGTACCTGAATTGATCATCAGTTTTTGTTCCTCTTGCAGGCGCAAGGTCGTAGCATCCGAACCGATACCGAGTGCTCGGCAGTCTATCCATACTAAGTAAGTTCCTTCGAGTGGTAACACGGGATATTGCGGTAACCGCTGCTCAAAAAAGTGGCAGAGATATTCGTAATTCCTACGCAAGTATTTGCGCAAAGCATCGAGCCACTCTCCACCCTCGTTATAAGAGGCGATTGTAGCGATTACGCCGAACGGGTTGACATCGCACACTTCATTGATGTTGATGGCGCGGTCAATACGACGACGTACATCATCATCGGCCGCAATGATATTGGCAATTTGCAGTCCGGCAAGATTGAATGCCTTACTCGGTGAAACGCAAGTCACGGAATTTTGTTGGAAGCGTTTAGACAGGGAAGCAAAAGGAGTATAGTCATACCCCTCATAGGTCAGTTCGCAATGAATTTCATCTGCCACAACAAACACTCCGTTGCGCAAACAGATGTCTCCGATATGCCGCAGCTCTTCCGGCGTCCAGACCCGTCCGACCGGATTGTGAGGATTACATAGTAATAGGATTTTCGCCTTCGGATCAGCCACCTTTGCTTCGAGGTCGTCGAAGTCGATTGAGTAGCGACCATCTCGGTAAATGAGGTTATTGGCCGATAGCTCGCATCCGTCGTTGCGAATCGACGAATAGAAGCAGTTGT
>ENA-UOOC01002985-UOOC01002985.1-human-gut-metagenome-genome-assembly--contig:-C48old-NODE-2985-length-12096-cov-5.169089_pt1 | contig 12096 bp, 12 predicted proteins | sample MGYA00242469_ERZ724016 | MGnify/ENA metagenome assembly ERZ724016 | reverse complement strand
TACTTGCTGTATTGCAAGGTTGCTTGACGACGAGTGGGCTTATTTTAGCGGAGGATGTGGCTATAGGGTGATTGGGAATTAGTATCAGGGGGGATTTTCGTTGTTTGAGAATATAGTGACAAAGATAAAGCTCGCCGCAAAGGTGCTTATGATTCTGGGCGTTTTCGGCTCATTCGGGGCTTTTGTCGTTGTTCTTATGAAAGTCAGCCTTCCGTTTGGCATATTTTCGCTGATATTTGGTATTATTTTAACATGGATTCTTTCCTGCCTTGTTTACGGCTTTGGCGAGCGTGTGGAAAGCGCGCGTATCTTTGCTAACGCATACGCGAAAAGCTGTAACTCCGCTCAGCCGTCTGAAAGCAGACGGAACGAATCCTGCCGCAATCATTGACAGGCAAAAGCAGGCTCGGCGGCAAACGACATATTGAGACTGCTTCCCTCCATATCCGTAGCATTTATACTAATTCCCAATCAGACTGTAGCCAAAGCCGACAGATAAAATAAGACCAATCAAGGAAAGCGACCGCAGTAATACTTGCTGTATTGCAAGGTTGCTTGACGCAGAGTGGGCTTATTTTAGCGGAGGATTTGACTATAGACTGATTGGGAATTAGTATAATACATTGACAATCCCCTCTCAATCGTATATAATCATAGTAGATTATTTCGATTGGAGGGGTTTGTCATGCCCGAAAAGACTTTAAATAAAACCATCACCGAAAACCGTCAGGCTCGGCATGAATATTTTGTTATAGAAGCACTGGAGGCAGGAATCGAGCTTATCGGCACCGAGGTAAAATCCATCCGCTGCGGTGGGGTAAACCTTAAAGACAGCTGGTGCGAGATAAAGGACGGTCAGATTTTTGTAAACGGTATGCACATAAGCCCATACGAAAAGGGCAATATCTTCAATCGCGACCCGCGTCGGGTTCGCCGACTGCTGATCCACAAATCCGAAATCCGCCGCCTTTTCGACAAGGTGCGGCAGGAGGGGCTTACACTTGTGCCGCTTAAGCTGTACTTCAAGGGCTCGCGGGTTAAGATGGAGCTGGGGCTGTGCAAGGGTAAAAAGCTGTATGACAAGCGCGACGATATGGCTAAACGCCAGTCGCAGAGGGATATCGAGCGGGCTATGAAGGACATAGCACGGCGCTAATATACAAAAAAGTAAGGGAACCCTTTGTGGATTCCCTTACTTATTTTATTGGGGGATGTATAGCAAATCGCGCCGTGAGATAAGAGATAAGAGTGAAAAGAGAAAAGATGAGGTGTTGGCTATACACCAACGTATCTTAAAAGCGGCTTCGCCGCCGCGCCAAGCGTTTCACTGCCGGACGAAATACCGGTATCACTTTACGGTAACATCCACTTTCGTCAACGGATTAATCTTTCCGCACTCAATTTCCAGAATGATGTGCCACCCCGCCATATCTTCCGTACCCGTCCCCGGTACCTTTCTTTCAATATCCACTGCAAAGCTTCCGTCAGGATTTTTGATAACGCTCTTAACCTCGTGGCGGTTTGAGCCGGAGCCCTCCGCCAAGACAATCATAATAAGGTCGTTTGCCTTGAAATACTCATCGTCGTACTTCTCTATAGCGTCGAGCCAGCCGATGGTGGTGTCGGCATATACCTTTTCCTGCTTTTCAAGGTCGTATAAATCCTTGTTCTGGGAGTAATATCTGTTCAAATCCTCCACTGAGCGGATAATCACGTAATAGGGGTATTGCTGACCGTCGATGTAACCGTCGGTACGGATATACTGCGCCGTAAACTTCTGCTCCTGCGCGGTTATTTCCTTGTAGTCGGGACCCGCAAACTGATAGCCGTAGACAGAATCGAGGACGTTTAAAAGCTCGCCGCTTTCAGACGAATACTCGACAACGATATTGCCCTTGCGGAAGAAGTGGGTGGGTGCGGGACGGTCGAAGTTTATTGTAACGGCAGATTCGCCCTCCAAGCCTGTGTAGGCTGAGCCGTCGTGCGAAAATCTCGAAGCGTGATCAGCCGCGGAAGGCTCGTCCTCAAATTCTAAAAGATAAACCGTTTCGCCGTTTGAAGCACTTACAAAGCAGATTGTAACCGGCTTGTACATATAAATCTTTTCGGTAGACGACAGCCCGCGCGACGCACTGCATTGATATCCTGCTTTTTCAAGAGCCGCGACAAGCTCGGAGCTGTAGTCGGGGCGGTAATAGTCGTAGCCCGCGCCCATGCTCTCTTTTCCGAAGTATTCGTTAATGTCCTGCAAAAGCTCGCCTGTTTGCGAATAGTAGGTTATTATCTGACTTCCGTTGAGCCAGATATGGTGCGGAGCTTTATAAGTGATATCAACCGAAGCTCCGTCTGACTCCCAACGCACGCCGTTGTCTTTAAAGCACTGTATCGACTGCGCAGCCTTCTCCTCCGACTCAAAGTCGGAGATTATAAAGCCTTCGTCTTCGGAAATAATGTAATCGGTTTGCGAAAGCGCGCCAATTCCGCCCTGATTACCGGAATCGGGGGTTACATCCTCCTTCTTGTATTCAACGTCGTGATTTTCCATGACCGTCTGAATAGACGCATAGGTGTCGGCAGGCTGAAGAGGCGAATTGTCACCGTAGCAGTCCCCAGCTCCTGCAAATTCGGAGCCGAATACTCCGACAAGAGCAGAATATTCCGCCCCCTCGGAGGAGCAATACTGGATTATATACTTGTCATAAAGCCATAAGTGAACAGGCGCGATATAGTCGATTACCTTGTATTCCTTGCCGTCGTTATAGTGGCTTCCGGTCTTGTCGTAGCACTCCGAACGCTTTTTGGCAGCATCTGCGCTTTTAAATTCGGTGATGTAAATGCCTGCATAAGGGTCGGACGTCATCGAAAACGACATTGAACCCACCTCATCCGGGTCGTCAGACTTTGTTCCTTCAAGCTCCGTATATCCGATTCCGTTGGAATCAAGAATCTTTTTTACAATGTCGTTGGCGCTGCCTTCAAGCTTGATTTCCGAGCCAGCGTCAGGCGGGGTAACGCCCTGCGAGCCGTCCTTTGATACCTCCGTCTGAGGGTCGGGCTTTTTGTCGGTATCACCCGCACATCCTGCCAACGAAAGGCAAAGCGCAAAAGCAATAACAAGTGCAGATAATTTTTTAAATCTATTCATCAATAAAATCATTCCTTTCTTAGAAACGTCTACAAACAATACAATTCAACGGGGCAAAATATTGCATGAACTTATTAAATCAGGCAGGGAGCTTTGAATCTCCCTGCCCAAAACCAACAAAGTTTCAATAGCTAAAAGTTAAAAAAGCTTTCCGCCCACCCTTTCTCGAAAGGGCGGCGAGGTCGAGGGCGAGAAGCCCTCGTCGCTCCCCGCAGGGAGCGAAATCCCCAGCGCAAGCGAAACGCAGGATGGGAAGTAAAAACAGTCCAGTGGACTGTTTTTACGTAGGGAGACCCTCGTCTGGGGTCTCCCTATGGGCGCACAAAGTGCGTCCATGACTGCACAAAGTTGCGATTATAACAAAACTCAGATAGAACACAAAACCATCCCACAATATACCGTTTATACAGCCTAAATTGTTAACGCCCTCATCACGTCTTCGACACCGCCTGAGAAACAGCAGTAATAAGTATCCAAACCAAATTATATGCCAGCATGACAGTTCCTGTAAACAGGCTTCCGAACGAGCCTATCGCCGCGAAAACTATGCAGGCGATAAGTCCTATAAGCGCGGAAAGCACCTGAATTACTATTCCCACAGTCGCCGAACGCTGCAGCCGCTTTGCTCCTATAAGAAGCATTGCAAGGGATGCAAATCTTCCCGAATATATCATCGGTGAGGACATTTCCGCAACGTAGGAGGTCTGCGAATCGTAATCGGCGTGATATCTGAACGGAAGCAGCTTAAAGGTGTTGGGCGATACCTCAAACATCTCCGAAAGCCTTGTTATGCTTAAAAGCGAATCCACCGAGCGCAGGATAACCGTTATATTCTGCTTTTCAAGGTCGGCAAGCGCTCTCGAAACCGCAACCGACGCCTTCAGCTTGACAACAAATATCATTGCAATATTGCCGCCGATGGAAAGATATGTTAAGCTGTCGCCCTTGGAATACTCCTTCTCCTTTTCGGGAGTGGGCAGACCCTCAACCGAGTGGCTTTCCATAAGTGTTCTGTTGCCGAAAAGCACCCTTTTGTTTTCTATCCAGCCTGAAAGTCCCAAGCCGTCCTCATAGATATAGCTTTCAACGGGGAAGAGCATTTCAGTCTTGCCCTTTATCATCTTGTAAAACGCAGGGCGCAGAATGGATTCGGTCTGGCAGCAAAGCGAGGCAGCGTATAAAATTCCTTCCTCCAGCGAAGCCTTTTTGGCAGGCTTAAGGTTTACTATTTCAACCATACCATCGGGGAAGAGGTCGATAGCGTCGACAAGCAAAGAGTTGGTGTCCGAGAACTTGTCCACAGCTGAATATCCCAGCATCACAGCCGAGGCTTGCAGATACTTCTTTGAAGCCTTTGCAAGCGGGATATTTGTTACAAGCATCATGCCCATCGCGCTCATTGCGCACATTGTTCCCGCCGCACAGCTTAAAGCGTAAAACGCGCGCTGTTCAAAGTCCACAACGTTTTCGGGATGTACAAACACCGCAAGCACTCCAACAAGTATGGAAGCCACAGCAGCTATCGGGACATAGAACTTTGAAAAGCTGTCGGTAAGGTCGGGCGAGTAGCTGTTGTTGATGAAATCGCGGACAAATTCGGTCTTGCGTGCCGTTGCAAGGGAAGGAAAATCGGTGAGCGCGCCCTTGGTGAACTTGGCTGCAACGTCCTCATTGTCGATATGCATGGCGGCGTATTTTGAATATCCGCCCGAAATATACTTGAAATTGCGCTCGGTTCGGGTGATAATCAGCAGCTTTCCTGCGGTGTTTATTATCAGGGCGAGTATCGCCGCGCTTACATATGCGTGGGCGGTTCTGGTCTGCACAATCTCGGAGTTGGCAAGCATTGCCGTCGCCGCGACAAGGCTGAATATCGTTGTAACTGCGGCAAGGCTGTCGCTGTCCGCCTTAAGCGTGAACAGCTTTTTAAGACCCACCGCTATCACAGTGTAGGAGACAAAGCAGGAAACAAGTCCCAGCATAACGTTTACAAACAGATGGGCGGTAGACTGCGAAAGTATCGGAATTATAGGCATACCGTTGTCCACCGCGACGGTAAGATACGCGCTGACAATTCCCATAACCAGCAGCACGCAAAGCCTTGCAACCAAGCTCTGCTTAAGTCCCGAAATGCTTGCGGACATCTCCTCCGCCTGGTCAAAGCTTTCAAAGTCAGCCACCGAGCCTTTCTGTGGCTTTTCTTCCTCCTCGTCTTCAGTGATGAACTCCTTCACCCTTTCGCGGCGCTTGGCGTTCAGGTAGGCAAGCTTTTCCTCCTCGCTGGCATTTTCGTCTATGCCCATTTCGGTGTTGGGGATCACCTTTTTCTCTATTCCAAGATCTATATCGTTTATCGACGCGCGGTTTACGGGGTCCACCTTGTGAATAGGCACTCTGCCAGTTCCACGCTCGTTTTTAAGCTTTATAAGGGACTGCATTATAGCAGTGTCCGCGCCGTGACCTGTTATCGGACGTAAATTATCGGGCTCCTGCGGGGTGCGCCGTGGTGCGGGTGCTTCTGCCGGCTTTGCCTGATTTTTCGGCTCGGCGTTTTCCAAAGCCTGTCCGCTCACGTCCTCAGGCTCCTCTGACATAAGAAATTCCTTAGCCTTTTCGCGGTTTTCCATAACCTTTTCTATTGCCTGAGCTCCCTGAGTTGTACCCGTTCCTACGCGCAGCTTTATCTGAGGCATCTGCGGCTTTACAACCGCGTCGCCCTCCTCTGCAATCGTCGGCGGGATATGAACAGCAAGCGTATTTGCCGACTGTGCCGCCGAGGGGATTTCCTCCCGAGCTGCGGGTGCGCTGTCCTGAACAGGATTTACAGCGGCGGCAGCCGGTTGCGGAGCCGCGTCAGGCTCGGCGGGCTGCTCCTCCCCAGGGTCGAAGACAAAGCTGTTGTCGCCTATCTCCAAAACGTCCTCAATAACCTCGGTCTTTCTCGAAGCCCCCGAAGTGCCCATGCTATTAAGGAACGAATCGAGGTCAAAATCTTCCTTCTCCGGCTTTTTGGATGATTTCTGAGAATACTGCTCTATGATTTCCTCAACGGATAAATTTCTTTCTGCCATGCAAACCTTTCCTTTCACTGCCGTATGCCATCAAGTCTGTCAGCTAAAAACTGTTATCCGGCTTTTGCGCGATATGCGAAACTCTATGTGTACGCTATACGCTGTCAAATAGCCGTCCTTCGTGAGCTTTTGTGTGCTTTTATAAGCTTTTGTGAGCTTTATGCTTGGCGCTGTCTTACAACCTCGTACATGAATATTCCCGCCGCCACCGAGGCATTGAGCGAGGTTATTCTGCCCTTCATTGGCAGGCTGAGCATAAAATCGCACTTTTTCGCCACAAGTCTTCCCATGCCGAACCCCTCCGAGCCTATAACCAAGCCGATGGGTCCTTTAAGGTTGACCTTATTGTATTCTTCGCCGGAAGCATCCGTTCCGTATATCCATACGCCGTTTTGCTTAAGCTCGTCAAGTGCAGCAGGGATATTTGCAACCCTTGCCACAGGAAGCCAGCTTGCAGCGCCCGCGCTCGTCTTGAAAACCGTATAGTTGAGCGATGCCGAACGCCTTTTCGGGATGATGATTCCGTGCGCTCCCGCGCTTTCCGCCGTTCTTATTATCGCGCCGAGGTTGTGCGGATCCTCAATCTCATCGCAGATGATAATAAACGGATCCTCCCCCTTTGAGCGCGCGATTGCGAGTATTTCATCTATACTCGAATACTCCGCGCAGGCTCCCACAGCGACAACTCCCTGATGCGAAGCCCCGCCGGTCATATGGTTGAGCTTTTCGGCGGTTACTTCCTTAACCACTATATCAAGTCTCTTCGCCATGTCAATGATATGACTCAGCGAGCCCCCGCCGTCTTTATTCACATACAGGGTATCTATCGGCTTTTCTGCCTTTAACGCCTCAATAACCGGATTTCTTCCGACGATAAGCTCTGCGCTTGCGTTTTCAGGAAGGGAAAAGCTTTCCTCGGTGCGCTCCGGCTTTGATATATTATCCTCCCTGTGAGCAGGTATTGATGTATTATTCCCACGTATAGGGTTTGGCGTTCTGTCTCCTCTGCGTACAGAGTTTGATGTATTATCTCCCCGACGTGCGGAGCTTGATGTCTTGTCTCCCCTGCGTGCGGGCTTTGATGTCTTTTCAAATCTATTATCCATAAATATCCTTTAATGGGGTGATGACCCCTGAGATTATTCGCAAATGTATAGTTTCAGATAATATGATTATACCACATATTGTACGCAAAGAAAAGTGTTTTTTGAATGAATATTTGACAAAATACTTATAACATTTTTGTATAAACAATCAATAGAGCCGCGCAAAAGCCGCATAAAACGACAAACGCCGCGACAAGAAGCCTTATCGCAAGTTTCAGGCGGCGGGTTCTTTTGGCGTATTCGTTTACAAAATCAGGCAATGTTGGCGTGTCCGAAGAGTCATTCTCCCCCGTCTCAGCCGACCTGACATATTCACGGGCAAGCCGCGGAAGCTTATCCGCAGGAGGAACCTGCGAGCCTGCCTTTAAAAACAACAGTGCCCTGTCAAAATACTCTCCGTCCGGATTTTTAACCTCGATTATCTGTCTGTTTACTCCCTTAACCATACTTCCTCCATATCCGTTCGGCGGGCTGAGTCTCACAAAAGACACATTTCAAGCCCTGCCGATACTGTTTTCCGCCCAAAGGTTCGGATTTATCAATAATGATTATGGGATGGGCGCGATAAAAATATACAGGCTGTAGATACCGTTTTCAACCCATATGTTGAAAACTGCGTTGAAAGTGTTGAAAATATCGGTTTGAAAGCTTTGAAATTGTTAATAACTCGGTTGAAAAGTTGATAAACCCGCTAAAATCGCAGTTCAGGTTTTCAACTGTCATAAAAATACACTTATACATCCGGTAAAATTCCGATATTCACCCGAAATTATCGGGTCGGGCTGATAGAAAGTTGGACAAACCCGCTCTTTTCGGGAGTTTTCCCCGCAGAGATGAAAAGCAGTATCCCGCAGATGCAGAATAGAAGAGCCGAAGAAATCCACGCATTTCAGCGCTTTTTCGGCAGGTTGATACTGTTTTTTGTACTGTTATACAACGCGGTGAATATAATTCAAGAATTTTGCTGTAGGTTAAGGTCAATGTAAAAATAATCCCATTACATTTTGCAGATAGGAGCAGGGCTGCGCCGGCGCTTATCTCGATTATTTTTTCCGGAAAAGCCGTCAGCCAAAGTCGGTAAAAAGACGCAGCTTTAAAATCGCATAAAAAAGCGCAAAAAAGAAAGCGCCGTTGATTCTGCCCCCCTGTGGGTTCAGATATCAATGGCGTTTTCATAATTTTCACTCAGGCATCAAAGCCAAAAGCTCGCCGCAGCCCAATCCTACTTGACTGTGCGAAAACCGTTCTGTCAGACGGAAAATTACCGCAGCTTCGACAGCCTTGACCTTTTGCAAAAGATAATGCACCTTGCCGTCCTCCACCCTTATCTCAACTATATGCAGAGAGGACAGCTTTTCCAAAGCGTCCATCACTTCGTCCGACGTGAGTCCAGCGATACTGTCAGGCTTTATGTCCTTTTCAAGGTATTCTGGAGCGGCATAGTCAAACAGAGACTGACTGTGAAAATACTCGTTGCAGACATACGAAAGCACGCTTCTGACGTTTGTATCAGACAGCTTTCTTAGTGCGGATGTAATTTCGGGGCTTTTAAATACTGTACACATATCTGCGGGCGATGTGCAAGCATCTATCATTGTCAGATCGTTGGAGACAAATGCTGCTCCCGCTGTATCGGATAAGCGGCAAAGGGTGGTATATCTTATAATCCGATCATATTGAGATGTCGAGGGATTTTTTTGCAGCCTTCAAAAATTCCCCCGTGTGGCAGTTTGGCAGGTTGGATTTACGATACAGGCTGTCAACGATCGCCGCCTGTGCGTCCTTGGGAAAGTTGTGAATGCAGTCCATATTTAAGGTGTCGGATGCTGCCGGGCTGTCCTGCGCAGGTTCCGATGAAAACAAATCATCCAGTGTGATGCCCAATGCTGCCGAAATTTTTGGGAGAAGCATTATATCCGGCATAGACGCTTCGGATTCCCACTTTGAAACGGCTTGGTTGGTAACTCCAAGCTTTTCGCCAAAAGCTTCCTGAGTCAGTCTCAGGCTTTTTCTGTATTTTGCTATGTTCTTGCCAATGCTCATATAAATTCACCTCCCTGCTTTGATGTATTTATAATACCACAAAAATGTGCCGAATTGAAGATATTATTTATCGATTTTTGGGGATGCTGAAAAGATAAAATCGCCGGATAGTTGGATTAGAAATCTTTGAAATACAGAGGCTTCTCTATCAGGCAACAAAAAAGACCCACGAGGGGGCTTTCTTCGGGTGACAGGACGTTGAACAGCGTTAGACGGTATATAAAATAAGTCGGAGTAAACATGTTTCGCTGTCTGGCAAAACTATTGACACGACACTTTTCACTTTTCTCTCTTATCTTTTATCTGGAAAAGCCGCCCAGAGTATACAAGAGAAAGGAGAAGAGTTAAGAGAGAAGAGAGAAAAGGTGTCGGCTTGCGCCGACGGATTTTAAGAGTGGCGAAGCCACATAAAATCCATCGCCGCGCGTTTCACAGTAAGGTGAAACGCTGATACTGCCACTTTTCTCTTTTATCTCTTATCTGGAAAAGCCGCCAAGACATAGCAGAGAAAAGAGAAGAGTGAAGAGATAAAAGAGAAAAGTACAAAAAGAAAAACCGCCTCGTCGGCGGATTTTCTTTTTGGTGGACCCGATGGGATTCGAACCCACGGTCTCTGCGTTGCGAACGCAGCGCTTTCCCAGCTAAGCTACGAGCCCTTGATTACCTGACTATTTTATATCTAATCCTGCGATTTGTCAAGAGCTTTTTTAAGATATTTTGATTTTTGAGGATTTTTATTCCTCAACCATCTTTTTGGATTGACTTTTTGACAGATTCGTGCTATACTTTATTACAATATGCGGGTGTGGTGAAATTGGCAGACACGTTAGATTTAGGTTCTAATGCTTAATTGTGTGCAGGTTCAAGTCCTGTCACCCGCACCATTAGAAAGGTCGTCGACTTTTGTCGGCAGCCTTTTGTTATATAGCTCGTTGTTGAAATTGCAAATGAAAGGTTTGTCTAAAAATCTTATAACACACTTGAAAAACAATTTTAGTGATAGGTGCTTGCCTATATGATATAATCTATTTCACACAAATAGTCAGATGCCTATGGAGACTTATACGAAAGAATCAATATTGCGCGATTAATTGCACAAAAAATACAAAAATTAAAGCCCGATTTAACTTTGCTCCAAAAAGAACAATATATTCCCAATGAATATGGCACGAAAAGCTTTATTGATTTATACGCAACAGATGAAGAAAAGCGTCATGTCCTGATTGAATTAAAACGCAGCGATGCTGCTGCACGTCAGGCAATTCATGAAGTCAATAAATATGTAGAAAGCGTTAAGCGGCACTTCGGCGCAAAAGATTCGGAAGTGCATGTTATTATTGCATCCACCGAGTGGGCAGAATTGCTTTTGCCATTTTCACGCTTTTACGCAGACGCTGGTTTTTCTGTTGAGGGAATGCAGATAGATGTGGCGAAAAATCAAATTGATTTTCAGGCGCGTCCATATCACCACTACCTATTGTGTAGGGTCGATTTATAGCGCCCTGGCATAATGTATATTGGTATGCTGACAGCGACTCTTTTCAACAAGGAATTACTGCAATCGAAGATGCATATCACCAAAAAGGGATTGAAGATTATGTAATTGTGAAGTTCCATTTTCCCGATCCCTCAATGTCATATACTCAATATTCTGCATTAAAAAGCGAAGACGTGGATGGACTTGATGTGAAAAAATTGCGGGAAAATGAGTATATTGCATATACTGCCGTGCAAATGCTTTCAAAAGACAAATGCCTAAAGATACTTTCTCAAGATAAAAGCATGTTAGCGGAGGCACAGGAACTTTTGCCTGACATGGAGGAAGAAGAGGCGCTGTGCTATTTACATGAAAGCGTTGAAACAGTTGCTCCATTTCCCAAGTCTGATCATTACGAAATTGGATATCCAGCTAAATTTAGCTATTTCTTCGAGCATGAAGACTCCATGCCTCTTGGAATTATTCGCCATGGTATTTTCTTGCGAAACACTGTGCTCAGCGATGATACTTTATATTCGGAGCTTCGAGGAGAGGACGGTTCGACGGGACAGATATTTAAAAAACATGTTCGCATGAGTAGTCTTGCACACGTAAAAAGCTCAAAGAAAATATAGCCAAAGTCCTTCAGCCCAACCCGGTATGGCAAAGCCACATCCTTCGCATTATTGAAGAAATTAAGTTGAATTTTCCCAATTCGGAAATTGATATTTCAATTTTTAATCCGGGCACTGGCATACTTACAATTTATAACGCACTTACAAAAAAGCAGGGATTTTTATACTTGCCTAAATATTTCATCATCGTTAAGGACCCGGAGAAAGTCCGCCTGTATTTTGGTGCGCTGGAAGCTACCAGCTCTGCAAAGACGTTTTCGCAACTGCTTACTAAATATTATGACGGGAACCTTGCGGTCCTTTTACTCTCTACAACCTGGGGCGGTAGGGATGAAAGAAACAGCGATATTATTGAAGATCTCGGAGCCCAATACAGATCATATCAAGCAAATATAACCAATGGTAAAATAACCGAATTTTTTACTCTTCGAGAGGACAAATGGAGGCACTGTGAACCAATTTCATTGGTTGAATTGTTTAAAGAATATACGGAAAAAACCATATGCTTGTTAATCAGATTGTCTCAATATTGCGGTCCCATTTTTTTGACATCAAAGATGCAGATATTGCGTTGAAAATGCATGTAGATATGGTTACAGCTAAAAAGATAAAAATATAC
>ENA-UOOC01002981-UOOC01002981.1-human-gut-metagenome-genome-assembly--contig:-C48old-NODE-2981-length-12103-cov-5.954100_pt1 | contig 12103 bp, 9 predicted proteins | sample MGYA00242469_ERZ724016 | MGnify/ENA metagenome assembly ERZ724016 | reverse complement strand
GGAGGTTGCCCGAGATGCTGCGGCTCTCGAGCTCGTGCAGCGGCTCGTAGAGATTCCGCACGGCGGAGATTTCATTTAACTGGGGGAAGTCGGACAGGTCGGAGAATGCCTCGAGCATGATGCCGACCACCGTGATCTTCTGATCGTCGGGAATGTCGGTGTCCGCATACTGCTCAAGGATCTGCTTGGCCTCGCTCTCGCGGTAGCCCTCCGGCGGCTCGGGGAACATGTCCTGCACGCTGTGTAGGAACGGATACGTCGTGCCGCGAGAGATGTAGACCTCAACCGCCGACCAAGGGGAAATGAGGTCGTTGTTGGCGGTCTCTTTGTAGATAGAAGAACTGGTGTAGAGCTCAAAATAGCACGCGAGCGTGACAGAGAGCATGAGCATGATGCCCGCAAGGCGGGAGCGCGGGCTCATGCGCTCTTTTCGGAGCATCAGGCACGAGAGCGCGAGCATCAGCACAAACCCCTCAAGAACGACGATCACGGGCGCGGAAATTTCGAACGTGTAGTTGCCCATGATGCCGCCCGCCGTGCGGATGAGCCGCAGGTCGGTGGCGAGCACGGGGTCGCCGCGCAGCTGCACCTTGTAGTAGCTCACGAGCGCGAGCGTGAAAAACGGCAGCGCCGAGAGCAGGTACGCCGCCCACGGACGAGCAAAGAGGAAAAAGCCGAGGTAGACGAGCAGGATCGGCGCGAGCAGGTTCATCATGACGAGCAGCGGAATTTTGAAATACGACTGCAAGAGTGCCGTCGCGTCGATGCTTGCGTAGGAATGTGCCGTGAGGTAGAGCGAGAGAAGGCCAATGCCAGCGCCCAGCACCGTGAGCCAGAAGAAGACCCAGATGCGGTGCACCCAGCGCATCACCGCGCCCGTCGACTCGTCAGGCCGCACCAGAGAAGAGAAAAAACGCATGTTGGGGACGTCCCCTTTCTGAAAGCATAATAACAAAGTATATCATTTCGACAGGAAAAACGCAACCGGACAAGTTTCCCGCTTTGTGGGGTTCTTGCCGGCGGGCGGGGAAGTGTGGTAAAATAACCCCGCAAACCGAATTGCAGCTATATCAAAATATTCGATATTCTAACAATTGCGGAGGTGTTTTCATTGATCAAAGAGATCGAAATTCAAGGATGTGTCACCGTTCCTGAAGAGGTTTCCGTGGATGACTTTATTGATAAATTCCTCGCATTTATTGAAGAGAACAACTGGAGCTTTGGCGGCGGTTATCGGACCATTATAGACGGGTACTATATGAATGAGGACGGGACAAGGGGAAAGCACGTCCTTGATGCCTGAATGAAAATTTCAGCCTTGCTGAAATTTTGCACTGCCGAACGGAATTAGAAAAAGGACAGCCTTCTTTCGAGAGCTGTCCTTTACTATTCTGTGGAAAACTTTTCTCAGAACGCGCACTTTTCGCGCAGGAAGTCCTTGACCTGATCGATGGGGATACGGACCTGCTCCATGCTGTCGCGCTCGCGGATGGTGACGCAGTGGTCGGCTGCGATGCCGTTGGCCTCGTCGCCGACGGTGTCGAAGTCGAACGTGATGCAGTACGGCGTGCCGATCTCGTCCTCGCGGCGGTAGCGCTTGCCGATCGAGCCGGTCTCGTCGTAGTCGACCATGAATTCCTTGGAAAGCTCGTTGTAGAGCTCCATCGCAGGACCGGCGAGCACGTCCTTCTTGGAAAGCGGCAGGATCGCGGCCTTGAAGGGGGCGAGTGCGGGGTGGAAGTGCAGCACGACGCGCACGTCGTCGTTGCCCTTCTTGTCCTGGCCGACGACCTCTTCATCGTAGGCGTCGCACAGGACCGCGAGCACGCTGCGCTCCACGCCGAGCGACGGCTCGATGACGTAGGGGACGTATTCGACCATGTCCTTGCCCTCGCCCTCGCGATAGACCATCTTCACGCCGCTGGTGTTCTGATGCTGCGTGAGGTCGTAGTCCGTGCGGTCGGCAACGCCCCAGAGCTCGCCCCAGCCGAACGGGAAGAGGAACTCGAAGTCCGTCGTTGCCTTGGAGTAGAAGCACAGCTCCTCGGGATCGTGGTCGCGCAGGCGGAGGTTCTCGTCCTTCAGGCCGATGGAGAGCAGCCAGTTGTGGCAGAACGTGCGCCAGTAGCTGAACCACTCAAGGTCGGTGTCCGGCTTGCAAAAGAACTCGAGCTCCATCTGCTCGAACTCGCGCACGCGGAAGATGAAGTTGCCCGGCGTGATCTCGTTGCGGAAGGACTTGCCAATCTGGCCGATGCCGAACGGGAGCTTTTTGCGCGTGGTGCGCTGGACGTTATTGAAGTTGACGAAGATGCCCTGCGCGGTCTCGGGGCGGAGGTAGACGGTGTTCTTTGCGTCCTCGGTCACGCCCTGGAACGTCTTGAACATGAGGTTAAACTGACGGATATCGGTGAAGTTGTGCTTGCCGCAGGTGGGGCAGGGGATGTTGTGCTCTTCGACAAAGTCCTTCATCTCCTGCTGGGAGAAGGCGTCGATGGGCTTGGGAAGCTCGAAGCCGGTCTCGGCGCACCAGTCCTCGATGACCTTGTCGGCGCGGAAGCGCTCGTGGCACTCGCGGCAGTCCATCAGAGGATCGGAGAAGCCGCCGAGATGGCCGCTCGCCACCCAGGTCTGCGGGTTCATCAGGATCGCGGCGTCAAGGCCGACGTTGTAGGGATTCTCCTGCACGAACTTCTTCCACCAGGCGTTCTTGATGTTCTTCTTGAGCTCGGCGCCGAGGGGGCCGTAGTCCCAGGTGTTGGCAAGGCCGCCGTAGATCTCGCTGCCGGGGAAGACAAAGCCGCGGTTTTTGCACAGCGCGACGATCTTGTCCATCGTCTTTTCGGTGTTTTTCATGGTGAATTTCTCCTTTCGGTACTTGGCTCAGGAGATAAAAAACGCCCTGAGCCTATTAAAGTAGGCTCAGGGCGAACAAATCATTGTCCGTGGTTCCACCTGAATTCCCCGCTGGATGCGGGGCACTTCGTTCCCTTGTAACGGAGGGACCGGCGCGGCATTTCCGCCGCGCGGCTCAAAAGCGCCGCCTTTTCCGTTCCGCAGGGACTTGCACCGGCCGTCCCCTCTCTTGAGCGGGTGAAAAGAAAAGGCTTCTTTCTCAATGCCTTTTGTTGTGGTCAGCATACCATGACTGAAATTGTTTGTCAAGACAAACTGATAATCCCTGCGTACCCGCAGGGGAGCGGGCAAAGGGGGATATTCTCTTTCGCAAAAGAGAATATCCCCCTTTTGATCCCCCAAGAGAAAGGTTTTCACATTGCAAGCGAGCAGCTCGAAGAGCTGCAATGCTTGCCGATGCTACTTCCTGCGCGCGGCGTTGCCGCGTTTGGAGTTGCTAGACGATTTGACCTACTCCTATTATCCGCTGCCGCTCTGTCTGTCTCGTAGTAGTGCAGCCTAATTTCCGTCTACCGAGGCACCCATCAATGCGGCGAGCGTTAGCAATGCCGCATTCCGCACGCAGTCCGCCGCCAAGCAAACGTCACTCGCGCCTCACGGTAGTAAGGCGCGGTTGAGAGCAGTAACGAAATGCAGGGATTCATGGCGAAGCCATGTACACCGCACCCGATTCCGCAGGCTGAGCAGCTCTTCAAGATCGAGACTGCCAATGTGCGGGGTCGAGGGGGAAGGCCCCTCGTCCTTTCTCTTTGGGGATTTAAAGGGGGATATTCTCTTTCTGAGAAAGAGAATATCCCCCTTTAACGCACTCCCGCACGGTGCGGGAGCTTCCCCACCGCGCAGCGCGCGGCGTTATAATCTTTTTCCATACATGAAAAGATCACATTTAAGCATGCCATTGTACAACTTGCGTTTTTTATCGGCAAAGCGCCCGTAGCAGCGCTCAAAGTCAGGATGTGACGACAGCACATACACCCGCCAGGTGTCGGGTAATTTGTCCATCGCCTTGCCGAAGGCTTTATAGAGCTCGCCCGCCTCTTCGCGCTCAAGAAGCCGCTCGCCATACGGCGGGTTCGTCACGATGCGGCCATACAAGCCGCCCCAGTGGAAACGCGTGGCGTCATCGACCTCGAACTTGACGATGTCATCGACCTCGGCCAATTCCGCGTTGTGGCGCGAGAGCTCGACGGCGTCGGGGTCGATGTCGCCGCCCCAGATCTCGTACTTGCCGTGGAATTCCTTGTCCATGGCCTCGTCCGCCGCGTCGAGCCAGAGCATTTTATCGAGCGTGGCCCAGTGCTGGGCGGCAAAGCTGCGGTTGAGGCCCGGCGCACGGTTGCGCGCGATGAGCGCGGCTTCGATGGCGATGGTGCCGCTGCCGCAGAACGGGTCGCAGAACGGGTCGCGGCCATTGTAGTGCGAGAGCTTGACCATCGCGGCGGCGAGCGTTTCCTTGAGCGGGGCGGCCACGCCGTGGGCGCGGTAGCCGCGCTTGTAGAGTCCCTCGCCCGAGGTGTCGAGCCCGACGGTCACTTCGTCCTTCATGATGGAAAAGCGCACCTGATAGCGCCGCCCCGTTTCGGGGAACTGCGCGATGCCGTAGGCCGCGCTCAGGCGGTCGACGACCGCCTTTTTGACGATCGACTGGCAGGCGGGCACGGAGTGGAGCGTCGAGTTGATGGAATAGCCCACGACGGGGAACTCCCCCTCGCGGGGGATCCAGTCCTCCCAATGCACCGCGCGCACGCCCTGAAAGAGCGATTCAAAATCCGTCGCGCGGAACTTGTGCAGAACCAGAATGACGCGCGCACCGCAGCGCAGATTGATGTTGAGCCGCGCGATGTCGCGCGCTTCGCCGCGGCAGAGGACGCGGCCGTTCTCAACGCGCACGTCAGAAAGTCCCAGTTTTCTGATCTCATCGCCCACTAAGCTCTCAAGGCCCAAGAGGCAGGGAATGACAAATTCCAGCATAATAACGCTCCCGAAAAAATGATTTGACTTTAGTATAGCGGATGGGAACAAAAAAGGCAATCGCCGCGTCAAAATAAGCATGGTAAAGCGGTGGAGCGTGTGGTACAATAGGAAAAACAGCGCGGAAAGCGCGCTGTCACATGAATGTAACATCAAACTTGCGCGAAATTTTTCGAAAAAATACGGAATGCAACACTAAAGTTGCTGGAAATGGACGCGCGGTTTTGCTATCTTATCCTCAGACAGAGAAACGGAGGGAACGCAATGGCATTTGGCGAGCGGCTCCAGGAGGTCCGCAAACGCAGCGGACTGACGCAGGAGGAATTTGCCGAACAGCTTCAGGTCTCGCGCCAGTCGGTTTCGCGCTGGGAGTCGGGCCGCGGCTACCCTGAGATGGAGAAGATCATCTTCATCTGCAACCGCTACGGTGTGACGATGGACGGGCTGTTCAAAGAAGAAGTCCCCACTCCCGGCGAGCCGCCGGTCGAAGCCCCGCTGCTGTCCGCGCGCACGCTCGGCAGCGAGTTGTCGAACCTGTACGCGAATCTGTCACCCTACAACAAAAGCATCGGGATCATGCTGCTGACCGTCATCGCGATGATCGGTCCGGCATACGTCTACTGTATGCGCAGTTTGAAAGGAGGAGCAGATGAAATGATGACCATTATCTGGATCGCCGCCATCATCATCTTCGGCATTGCCGAGGCGGCGACGGCGGGGCTGGTGTCGATCTGGTTCGTCGTGGGCGCGGTGGCCGCGCTGGTCGCGACGGAGCTGGGCGCGGCGCTGTGGCTGCAATTCGCGGTCTTCCTGATCGTATCCATTCTGGCGCTTATCGCAACAAGGCCCCTTGCGCGCAAGATGCTGGATAAGGCGATCGTGCCCACGAATGCCGACCGTGTGCTGCACCACGAGGCCAAGGTGACCGAAACGGTGGACAACGAGAACGCCACGGGCGCTGTGTACATCGACGGCAAGACATGGACGGCGCGCAGCGAAGACGGCAATATCATCCCTAAGGGGAAAATGGCAAGGATCGTTCGCATGGAGGGCGTCAAGCTCTACGTGCGCGAGAGTAAAGAACCCAGCGAGAGAAGAGAGTAACCCCAAACTACACAACATTTTAGGAGGAAAAGAACTATGGAATGGATCGGCTATATCGGTATCGGCATTTTAGTGCTGCTGGTGCTTCTGGTGCTCGTCACGAACATCCAGATCGTGCAGCAGTCGCGCGCCTACGTCGTTGAGCGCCTCGGCGCTTACAGCGCGACCTGGGGCGTGGGCCTGCACTTCAAAATTCCGTTTTTCGAGCGCGTTGTGAAGAAGGTCAGCCTCAAAGAGCAGGTGGCCGACTTCGATCCCCAGCCCGTCATCACGAAGGATAACGTCACGATGCAGATCGACACGGTCATCTACTTCCAGATCACCGACCCCAAGCTCTACACCTATGGTGTCGAGCACCCGATGAACGCCATCGAGAACCTGACGGCGACGACGCTGCGTAACATCATCGGCGAGATGGAGCTCGACCAGTCGCTCACGAGCCGCGATGTCATCAACGCCAAGATGCGCTCTATCCTCGATGAGGCCACCGACCCCTGGGGCATCAAGGTCAACCGCGTGGAGCTCAAGAACATCCTGCCGCCGCGTGAGATCCAGAACGCGATGGAAAAGCAGATGAAGGCCGAGCGCGAACGCCGCGAGTCCATCTTGCAGGCCGAGGGCCAGAAGCAGTCCCAGATCCTCGTGGCCGAGGGCGAAAAGCAGTCCACCATCCTGCGCGCGGACGCCGAAAAGCAGGCGGCCATCCTCAAGGCCGAGGCCGAGCGTCAGGCCGCCATCCTCAAGGCCGAGGGTGAAGCGCAGGCCATCCTGAACGTGCAGCAGGCACTTGCCGACTCCATCAAGATGCTCAATGAGGCCAACCCCAACGAGCAGGTCATCAAGATCAAGGCGCTCGAATCGTTCGAAAAAGCCGCCGACGGTCAGGCGACGAAGATCATCGTCCCGAGCGAGATTCAGAGCCTCGCCGGTCTCGCCGCGAGCTTCAAGGGGCTGCTTGAAGACGAGAAGAAGTAATTTCAAAAAAGAGGCTCTGCCTCTTTTTTGAGAAAGCCGCACTCCGCTTCGTGCCTTGCCGCCCTTGGCGGCTGCGACACAAGCTCCGCGAGAGGAGTAAATCGCCACGCGCCGGTCGCGGCGATTTACAACCTCAATTTTTTCCGCGTCTGCGGACGGCAAAGTCTGCGACGCTTTTGTGGCAAGTCAAAAAAGGAAGAGGTTCCCATCGGGAACCTCTTCCTTTTTGATGTAAGGTGTTGCGAACTCAGCCCTCGGAATCCGTGCGGTTTCTCCAGGAGATCTCCTGCTCGAGCTCGTAGCGCAGCTTCTTGTTCTCCTCGACAAGCTCGTCGTAGTGCTCGCCCTGCACGTAATACTTGACGAACGTGAACGTTGCCTCGTCAAGCTCCTCTTCCGTGTAGGACGGGAGAAGCGAGCCGTTCTTGCGCTGAAGGCCGGAGATATTCACGACCACCAGGCGGCGGTGCTGCTCGGAGAGCTGGAAGAGCTGGAGCTTTGCGGGAATTTCAAGCCCTAAGTCATAGGTGCTGTTCACGCGCTCCATGATGTTGCGGTACTCGGGCTTGGCCGAGACGATGACGCCGTGCTGCATAAACAGTTTCTTGAGGTAGTCCACAGAAACGTCCTCGCGGGTGATCGTGCACTTGCCGAGACCTGTGAGCATCGTGTTAGACAGATTCAGGCTGACGTAAACTTCTTCGCCGGTCTTGGGATAGCTCATAATTTGCCTCCATTAAAGTCTGCGCCGCAAGCGCGGCTGGGATTGATATGACATTTTTATGGTAGCATGGCGGAGCGGAAAATACAAGCGGCAGGTTGTATGAACTGTCGCTTACAAATTTGTCGGAATCGCCGCCGCGGCGGGATTTTCCTTGACAAGAGCGCGCGCCGCTGATACACTTTCCTTGTCTATTACGGGTGCGCACCTACCGGCAGTCAGGCGGAAGTCTGGCTGCCGTTTTGCATCCGGCATTTGAATAGGAGGGAATATTTATGGCTTACTTCTGGCCGCTCATTCTCGTTGTGGCGTCGAACAGCGTGTATCACATCTGTGCAAAGTCGCTGCCTGAGAGCGTTGATCCGCTCGCGTCGCTCACGGTCACGTATCTGATCGGCTCAATCTTTTCGGGCATCCTGTATTTTGTGACGAACCGCGGCGGGGCGAACCTTCTGCACGAATACAGCCAGATGAACTGGGCGCCGTACCTGCTCGGTCTCGCGGTCGTCGGTTTGGAAGCTGGCAGCATGCACGCCTACAAGGCGGGCTGGCCGGTCAGCGCGTTTCAGGTGTCGTCTGCGGCGGCCATCGCGACGATTTTGGTGTTCATTGGGTATCTTGTCTACCACGAGGCCATCACGGTCAACAAGCTCGTGGGCCTTGCGCTGTGCCTTGTCGGGCTATTTTTCCTCAACAAATGAGTTGTGCCGCGGCTTTTGCCGTGGTATGATGGGGAAAACTGATTTGAAGAAGGAATTTTGACCTATGAAAGCTGCACGCGACTATCCGATCCTGACCGTTACCGCCAAGGGCACGCGCTGGCTCGAGAGCGGCCACCCCTGGGTGTACGACTCCGACGTCGCCCGCGAGCCGGACGAGAGCGAGTGCGAAAACGGCGCGCTCGTCGACGTGGTGTCGGAAAAGGGCAAATATCTCGGCACGGGCTTTTTGAGCAGACTCAGTAAGCTCCGCGTGCGCATTGTCTCGCGCAACGCGAACGACCGCTTTGATGAAAATTTCTGGCGGCGGCGCGTACGCTACGCCTGGGACTACCGCAAGGCGGTCATGGATGGGCAGACCGGCTGCTGCCGCCTGATCTTCGGCGAGGCGGACGCCTTCCCCGGCCTGACGGTCGACCGGTTTGAAAATCTTCTCGTCACGCAGACGCTTTCGCTCGGCATGGAAAAGATCAAGGACATGCTCTTCCCCCTCATTGTCGAGGTGCTGGAGCAGGACGGCGAGACGATCGACGGCCTTTTTGAGCGCAACGATGTCGTGCTTCGCGAAAAGGAGGGCTTGACGCAGAATAAGGGTTGGTTTCCCCTCCCCGGCAAAAAAACGCCCGAGAGCCCCATCACTGAAATTTGCGAGAACGGCGTTTTCTACCGTGTGGATGTCGAAAACGGGCAGAAGACGGGCTTTTTCCTCGACCAGAAGTTCAATCGCCTCGCCGTCGCGCACCTCGCGCACGGCAAGCGCGTGCTCGACTGCTTCACGCACACGGGCTCGTTCGCGCTCAACGCCGCCAAAGGCGGCGCAGAGCACGTGACGGCGGTGGACGTGTCCGAGAGCGCCATCGAAATGGCGCGCGCGAACGCGGCGCGCAACGGCCTTGAGGACAAAATGGACTTTCTCGCCGCCGACGTCTTCGACCTGCTCCCTCAGCTCGAGGCCGCGCACGAAAAGCCCTATGACTTCATCATCCTCGATCCCCCGGCGTTCACAAAGTCTCGCCGCACGGCGAACAACGCCGAAAAAGGGTACAAGGAGATCAACCTGCGCGCGATGCGCCTGCTGCCGCGCGGCGGCTACCTTGCGACCGCGTCGTGCAGCCACTTCATGCCCGCCGAACGCTTTGAGCGGATGCTGCGCTCCGCCGCCGCGGACGCGGGCGTCGAGCTGCGGCAGATCGAAGCGCGCACGCAGAGCTGTGACCACCCCATCCTCTGGAACGTGCCAGAGACGGATTACCTCAAGTTTTATCTATTCCAAGTGGTATAAAGAATGCAAAAAAATCCCCGCTGTTTTTACAGCGGGGATTTTTTATTGATTTACTTGTTTTCGTCAGCGCTTTCCGTAGGAGCGTCGGGTGCTTCACCCTGTGGGGCGTCCGGCGTTTCGGGCTCAGTCGAGGACTTGTCCTCAGTCTGAGCATCTTCGCCCTTGTCCTCCGGCGGCATTTCGATCTTTTCGCTCGTCATCGAAATGTGCTTGGCGGGCGCTTCGATCACGCTCGGCTGCGAGGGGCGGAAGCCGTCCTCGCTCTTGCGCGTGGAAGCGTAGGCCTCTTCGACGGTCGAGGGATCGCGGCCTTCGAGGATAGCGACCATTTCACCGCCCGTGATGGTCTCCTTTTCAAGGAGGTAGGCGACGACCTTGTCCATATCCTCGCGGTTGTCGCGGATGACCTGTACGGCGTCCTTGTAGCACTCGTCAAGGATACGCTTGACCTCGCGGTCCATGATGGCGGCGGTATCCTGCGCGCAGTCGAGGCCGTAGCCGCCGTCAAGGTACTGATTGCGCACCGACCCGAGCGCGACCATGCCGACCGCGTCGCTCATACCGTACATGGCGACCATGTTGCGCGCGATGCTCGTCGCCTCCTGAATATCCTGCGAGGCGCCGTTGGTCATCGTGTTCATCACGACCTCTTCGGCCGCGCGGCCGCCCATCGAGACGGCGATCTTCGCCATCAGCTCATCGCGCGTGCGCAGGTTCGTCTTGTCCTCTTCAGGCATCAGGAGCGTGTAGCCAAGGCTTCCCTCGGTGTGCGGGACGATCGTGATCTTCTGCACGGGCTCGGCGTTTTTCTGCTTGTAGGCGACCATCGCGTGGCCGACCTCGTGATAGGCGACGAGCTTCTTTTCAAACTCGGTGAGGACGCTGCCTTTCTTCTCGCTGCCCGCGATGACGAACTCGAACGCCGCGAGCATATCCTCCTGCGTAACGAGCTTGCGTCCCTTGCGCACGGCGCGGAGCGCCGCCTCGTTGGCGAGGTTTGCAAGGTCCGCGCCCACGCAGCCCGCGGTCGCGAGCGCGACCTTCTTGAGATCCACGTCCTCGGCGAGCTTGATGCCGCGCGTGTGGACCTGCAGCGTTGCTAAGCGGCCGGCGAGGTTCGGGCGGTCGACGGTGATGCGGCGGTCGAAGCGGCCGGGGCGCAGCAGCGCCTTGTCGAGCACCTCCGGGCGGTTCGTCGCGGCAAGCACGATGACGCCCTTGCTCGGGTCAAAGCCGTCCATCTCGGCGAGCAGCTGGTTGAGCGTCTGCTCGCGCTCGTCGTTGCCGCCGCCGTAGCGGCTGCCGTCGCGGGATTTGCCGATGGTGTCGATCTCGTCGATGAAGATGATGCAGGGGGCGACCTTCGCGGCCTCGGCGAAGAGGTCGCGCACGCGGCTCGCGCCGACGCCGACGAACATTTCAACAAAGTCGGAGCCGGAGATGGAGAAGAACGGTACCTTTGCCTCGCCCGCAACGGCCTTGGCCAGCAGCGTTTTACCGGTACCGGGAGAGCCGACGAGCAGCGCGCCCTTGGGGATCTTTGCGCCGATGGCGGTGTATTTTTCGGGGTTATGCAGAAAGTCGATGATCTCGACGAGCGATTCTTTCGCTTCGTCCTGACCGGCGACGTCCGCAAACGTCACGCCGGTGGATTTTTCCATGTAGACCTTGGCGTTGGCCTTGCCGACATTGCCGATGCCGCCGATGCCGCCCATACCGCCGGACTTTTTCGTGATGAAGTTCATCAGCAGCATGAACGCGCCGACCATCAGCACCGTGGGCAGAATATAGCTCACCATGAACGTGAGGATCGGCGAAACGGGCGGCTGATAGGGCTTGGTGTAGGTCACGCCGTGCTCATCGCACAGGGTGATCAGCTTTTCCGTCGCGTCGGGAATGATGGTGGTGAAGAGCGTATAGTTCTGATCATAGCTCTTGCCGTCGTCATCCGTGTAGGTAAAGCCGTCGACCGGCGTGATGGTGAAGACCGTGTCGCCGAATTCGATGGACTTGACCTTTCCCTCCTCCACGAGTTCGACAAGCTCGCTGTATGCGATCTCGCACGAAGACTCGGCGGTGCGGGCCTGATCGAGCATGACGGAGAGGTAGTTCACACCGATCGTCAGCAGCAGCGCCCATAGGACGATCGACCACATGCCCCCGCCGCGCCGGCGGTTCTTGTCGCCGCGATTGCGGTTGTTTCTGTTGTTTGGCTCCATGTTGTTCCTCCTGTCGGGAGACAGAAAAATGCGAAGATGCGCACTTTTTGAATTAGTGATTTCAACTATACCATATATAAGAAAATCGCACAAGTTTTCTACGGTGAATTTTCGATGAACTTTTGCTTTGCGCCCTCTTTATCTTGCCCTTGTTCTGTGTTATAGTTGCAATGGAGTATTCTATAAAAATTTGTCA
>ENA-UOOC01002978-UOOC01002978.1-human-gut-metagenome-genome-assembly--contig:-C48old-NODE-2978-length-12110-cov-4.933472_pt1 | contig 12110 bp, 10 predicted proteins | sample MGYA00242469_ERZ724016 | MGnify/ENA metagenome assembly ERZ724016 | reverse complement strand
AAGCGTATTTACCATTGGCGGAAGCTTAATTTCGAGATTGTCGAATTTTTCCTTGTGCTTGGGATTCTCGGCAAAATAACGCTCAATTTCAGTGATTACATTGTCGCTGACAGGATTACACCATTGGATATCGACACATTCAACATCGGCTTTGAATTTCATTTTCGGCGTAAAGCCTTTTTTGACGACGGCGTACTGCCCGATAATCTCACCCTTTTTATATTTAGCATAAGCATCATTGCGTGTTTCATCTGCGTATTTGGGTTTGATATCAACAACCTGCCAGTACCCGGCACTGTATTGCGTTACCCAATCGCCTAAGTTTATCATTTTATTCCTCTTCATTTCCGCCTTCCGCAATTCCTCTGCTGCTCCAATCATCTCTGATAAAGCTGCCGAGGCTTTTAACGGTTGACTTCTGCGTATACAATACGGGATTGTTTTTCGTGGTGGTGATGACAGACTTTTCAGAATCCGTCATCTCCAAATCGAGGTTGACATAATCGCCGCTAAGCTTAATTTCTTCGGCGCAGTGGTGATATGCAAACTCGACATCATTAATGGTGTAAATCGAAAATTCCAGCTTTGTGTTGGCGACTACCCACGTCTCATTTCCCGATACCGCAGCGGCGTATTTATGACCGACCGCATATCCCGGACAGCCATAATACTGGCTTGTCTCGTCGCCCGCGTGATATATATTAATATAGTAGTCGCACTCCGAATCGGACAAAAAGTCGTAATATACATGAGCTTTATACAGGGTTGAAGACCTGCTTTCGCCCACAATCCCGATTTCCTCCTCCTCGGAGTAAACCGACTCTACCTCAAAAGCTATAAAGCAAAGATTTTTCCGATACGGCAGGTCGTTTTCTGCCAAATCTTCATAGCTGCCGGCTTCGCCTGCCACAGAAGCCTCGGAGATTATGTCCACATTGTCATAAATCGGCTCTTCACTGAGTTCAAGAACGTAGTCAAGCCCGTTTAAGGCTGCTTCGCTGTTGTTGTCAGCGTTTCCGCAAGCCGTGAAAGCTATAGACAATACGGCGCAAATAAGGATAAGCATTGCTTTTTTCATGTTTCCTGCTCCTTGGTAATAATTGTATTTGGTGAGACGATACAAAACAGCATATCATCAAGATAATTACCGAATTTTATGTCTTTTATTATACAACGCTGCCAATTTTATGTCAAGAGAAAATTAAAATTGCAATGCAATTTTTTTACGGAGCAGAATCGCGCGCGGCAGCACGGTCTGATAAACTATGCCGGAGCTATTACCCCCTGATAGCCCTCTTAGCCGCTTCAAGTGCGTCGATGACCCTGTCGCACCATGCGTCGAACTCGGGGTCTTCGGTCTGACATTCCTTGTGCGAAAGCACATATTCGACCGTCGCCCTTATGCCTTCCTCGGCTCTTACGGTGGGGACAAATCCCGGGACGGCTTCTTTCAGCTTTCGGTTGTCAAACACAACGGTGTTGGCTTTGTCGCCGATAAGGCTTCCGGTGAAGTCGTAGTTGCTCACATCCGCCAGAAACGCCGATGAAACATAGTAGGACTTAAGCTCGACACCCAAGCAGTCCACAACTATCCCATAAATCTGATTCCACGTCAGCGACTCGTCGCAGGTTATCTGAAAAGCCTCGCCGACTGCGTGGGGGTTGCCCATCAGCCCGATAAATCCCTTGGCAAAGTCTGAGTTGTGGGTGATAGTCCAAAGCGATGTGCCGTCGCCGTGGATGATAACCGGCTTGCCCTCCATCATGCGCTGTAGCACCTGCCAGCTTCCGCCGTTTCCGTGAACTCCCATGGGGACAGAGCGTTCGTCGTAAGTATGGCTGGGGCGGATTATGGTTATCGGAAAGCCGTTTTCGCGGTACATCCTCATAAGAAACTCCTCGCAGGCGATTTTGTTGCGCGAGTACTCCCAATAAGGGTTGGCAAGTGAAGTGCCTTCACAGATAACATAGCTCCTCACCGGCTTGTGATAGGCGGACGCAGAACTTATATACATAAACTGCTTGGTTCTGCCGTTGAACAGCCGATAGTCGCGCTCGAGCTGGGAGGGGACAAACCCGATAAAGTCGCATACCACGTCAAAGCTCATGCCATCAAGTGCCGCTTTAGCTTCGGCCTCGTTGTTGATATCCGCCGTGATGAATTTTGCGCCGTCTCCGAGTATGTCATTCCGCGAGCCACGATTTAGTATGTAAAGCTCACATCATTTACGGATAAGTTCCTTGGATATTGCGGTGCTGATGGTGCCTGTTCCGCCGATGAATAATACTTTCATGTGTTTCAATCCTTTCCAAACCTCTCTAATAAAAATTATATCAGAGATTTATTTTGGATTTGTGAATATTATATAAAGATTGTATAAATATCAGTTAATAATTTTGCATTTATTTTTCAGGGGAGACAGTTGGAGAGGAGAAAAGCACACAATTTGCGACCGCATTATTATAATAAGGTATAAGCAATTGCGCCGTCTGCATATTAGAATACAGCAGGCGAATCCTGATCTTCGCCGCTCATTTCCAGATAACAAACGCTGTAAGCATAATAAAAGCACACCGGACCCACAACCCGATGTGCTTTTTTTCATATCCAACCTCAGTATTTGGTGAAATATAACAATATGTGTTGTAAAAAAAGGTACACATTAATTAACAATTCTCTATTGACATAAATCAGGCAATGATGTATAATATAAGATAGAAAATTAGGTGATTTTGCCGGAAAATTTACCGATTTTCATTGCTTTATCCATGTTTGCGCTATGTTAATTAATGTGTACTTTACTTACCAGCCGGAGGTGTGAAGGATGATTGAATTGTTCGCTCACAACCGAATAGCCTACGAATCGGCAGTAAAAATGCTGTCCGAAGCGGGCAAGGCTGCGGTAATCCACCCAACCGGCACCGGCAAGTCCTTCATCGGCTTTAAGCTGTGCGAGGACAATCCCAAGGAAAACATAGTCTGGCTTTCGCCGTCCGAATACATCTTCACCACTCAGCTTGAAAATTTGCAGGACGCCTGCGGATATATCCCGCAAAACATAATTTTTCTCACCTACGCCAAGCTGATGCTGATGACAGATGATGAGATATCCGCGCTCGACTGCGGGTATATAGTGCTGGACGAGTTCCATCGTTGCGGAGCAAAAATGTGGGGCGAGGGAGTAAGAAGACTGCTTTTGTCCCATGCGAACGTCCCTGTTCTGGGTCTTTCGGCTACAAATATAAGATACTTAGACAATCAGAGAGACATGGCAGACGAGCTTTTCGAGGGCAACATCGCCAGCGAAATGACTTTAGGCGAAGCTATAGCAAGAGGAATCCTTTCGGCTCCAAAGTACGTTGTTTCTCTCTATTCATATCAGAACGAGCTTGATAAATACGCCGCGCGCTTGGAAAAAGCAAAGGGCAGACCCTGTTTTTCCGCCGCCCAGAGGTATTTTGAAGCGTTAAAGCGGACTCTTGAAAAGGCGGAGGGTCTTGAAAAGGTCTTTGCCAAGCACATGAGCGACAAAACCGGCAAGTATATTGTCTTCTGCTCCGACTATGAAAATATGCAAAGCTGTATTTCCAAGGCGGGGGAGTGGTTCGCGTCTGTTGACCCGAATCCGCACATCTACTCGGTCTATTCAAGCGACCCAAGCTCAGATGAATCCTTTAAGGCGTTCAAGAATGACAACAGCCAAGCGCATCTGCGCCTTCTTTTCTGTATAGACGCCCTAAACGAGGGGGTACACGTCGGCTGCATATCAGGGGTAATCCTGTTCCGCCCGACAACGTCTCCCATCATATATAAACAGCAAATCGGCAGGACTCTTTCGGCGGGATACGCTTCCGCAGAGTCTTCTGGGATTGACCGCGCGCCCATCATCTTTGATATAGTCAACAACTTTGAAAATCTTTACAGCGTGGGAGCAGTCGAAGAGGAAATGCGCTCGGCGGTGGTCTACTACCGCGACTTGGGCGACCCCGACGAGATCGTGACCGACAGCTTTGAGATTATAGACGAAGCGCGCGACGTAAGAAGCCTTTTCGAGAGGCTGGAAGACACCCTTTCCGCCTCGTGGGAGCAGATGTTCCAAAAGGCAAGAGAGTACTACGCTCAGCACGGCTGCTTGGATGTCGAGAGACGGTACAAGACCCCCGACGGCTACTCCTTGGGCAGCTGGCTATGCACTCAGAGAAAGATACGCGAGGGCGAGCAGTTCGGCTCTCTTAGCAAAGAGCGAATCGCAAAGCTTGATTCAATCGGCATGAGATGGCAGAGCGTGGCGGATATTTCATGGGAGAAGTACTTTACTGCCGCGCAAAAATATTACGACAACAACGGAAATTTAGATATAAAAACGCAGTACGTCACGCCGGACGGAATCCGTCTCGGAAGCTGGCTTGCGGGCATAAGAACCTGCCGCAAAAACGGTCTGCGAAGCTCGTATCTAACCGAAGAGAGAGCTAAGCAGTTAGACGGGATCGGCATGATCTGGAGCCAGCCCGACTACGTCTGGGAAAGAAACTACTCGGCGGCGCTTGATTACTACAGGCAGCACGGCGATTTGGAGGTCCCTGCGGACTGCGTTGTAAACGGCGTTCGTCTGGGCAGGTGGATAGTAAATCTGCGGACGGCGGCTTCGGGCAGGGGCGGCTATGCCATGCCCACCGAAGCGCAGAAGCAAAGGCTCGACGAGCTTGGCATGAGGTGGACGGACAAAGCGTCCCGCCAATGGGAAATCGGCTATTCTCACGCAGAGGAGTTCTATAAGAGTGCCGGCAATCTGGACGTTGCAAGCTCATATAAGACCGAATCGGGCTACAGTCTGGGCGCGTGGATATCCAAAAACAGAACCGCCTACAAGAACGGCAAGCTAAGCGATGAGCGCATAGACAGGCTTAATTCCATTGGGATGATCTGGGACAAATCCAACAAAAATTCCTGGAGCGAGTGCTACGACTATGCCAAGGCTTACTATCAGGAGCACGGCAACCTGAATGTCCCTGCAAATTACAAGGCAAACGGAATCTGGCTGAACAAGTGGCTCAACGAGCAGAAGCAGATTTATCTCGGGAAGAGACCTGGGAAGAGTCTGAGCCGCGAGCAGGTCAGGTGGCTTGAGGATATCGGGGCGGGGATATTAAACGATAATAAGCCGGTATCCCGCAGAAGAAGCTCGGTTATGGAATCATCTATTCAGATTATCGGTCAGAGCAGTGGACGATAGATTATAACGGTCGGAGTGTTACAAGTGAATTATGAGCTGAGCAGAATTATAGAAAAAATCAGCGGTAGATTTATATGTGTCTTCAACGGCGAGCAGAGAGAATTTCAAGATATAAACGAGCTTTCTGACAGCGGTTTCGGAGATGGCTGTACAGTTGAATCTATCTGTGCTCAGAACGATGTTGTTGTAATCACGCTTAAGCTTTGGAATACCCCAACTGCCGATGTCAATCACGAATGGGCAGATGATGAAAAGCTGCTGAGTGGCAAAGAGCCAAGCTTTTTCTGATAGAGACTGCGAACTAAATTAATGTAGAGAAGGATTTTAGATAATGGAACGGGAAAATATGAATAAAAGATTTATCCCTTTCAGCCCACCGGATATCAGCGAGCTTGAAATACAGGAAGTAGCAGAAGCATTAAGATCCGGATGGATCACCACCGGACCGAGGACAAAGCTGTTAGAACGTCGTATTGCGGCGTATATCGAAACCGGAAGAACAGATGTTGATTGCAATACAGAGGAGGACGTTAAGAAGTATTCCAACCGTGTTGTATGCTTAAACTCAGCAACGGTTGCGGAAGAACTGAATCTGCGAATCTTCGGCGTTGGTCCCGGCGATGAGGTTATTGTTCCCGCTTATACATATACTGCTTCTGCCTCTGCCGCAATTCATTGCGGCGCGAAGGTCGTCTTTGTGGATATCCAAAAGGACGGCGACCATGTTACTCGTATGCCGGAGATGGATTATGAGAAGCTGGAAGCAGCAATCAACGAAAAGACCAAAGCCATTGTGACAGTTGATCTCGGTGGTATTGTCTGCGATTATGACCGTATTTTAGAGATTGTAGAGCAGAAGAAAGATATCTTCACTCCCATGGATGACCATAGCAATCCGCTGAAGGATTTGTCTTCACGCATCCAAAAGGCTTTGGGCAAGGTCGCTGTTGTGGCGGACTGCGCACACAGTCTCGGCGCCAGCCGTGCTGTCGGTGGAGTGAAGAAATACTGCGGTGCAATCGCTCAGTTTACAAGCTTCAGCTTCCATGCGGTTAAAAACTTCACAACCGCTGAGGGCGGTGCTTCTACTTGGCTGCCGATTCCGGGAGTTAATGATGCTGAGATCTATCATATGTATCAGCTGTTATCTCTCCACGGTCAGAATAAAGATGCTCTTGCTAAGACCAAGATTGGTGCTTGGGAATATGACATTATCGGTCCCTGGTATAAGTGCAATATGACCGACATCATGGCGGCTATCGGCTTGCGGCAGTTAGACCGCTACCTTGGTCTCCTGAATCGTCGCGTTGAGATTATAGCTAAGTACGACGCCGTTTGCGATGAGCTTGGAATTTCACATCTGGTTCATCACACCGACAAAATGGATAGCTCTAATCATCTCTATCTTATTCGCGTGCCAAATATCACTGAGGCACGGCGTAATGAGATCATCGAAAAGATGGCTGAAAAGGGCGTTGCGACAAATGTCCATTATAAGTCGCTTCCGATGATGACGGCGTATAAGAGCGATGGCGTAGATATCAAGGATTATCCGAACAGCTATGATTATTATCATAATTTGATTACGCTGCCGCTGCATACTTTGCTGTCTGATGAGGATGTGGGGTATGTTTGTGAGACGCTTAAGGCGGTTGTGGAGCGGTATATCTAAAAAATATAAAGAATAATCGGGAGTTTCCCGCTTAGGAGTATATAAAATGCTGAGAAAATGGGAAGAACTCCCTGACTTCATGCGGACTCCGGAAGTCCGTACATATTGGGAGATTCTCAATAAACGTAGGTTAAGTCTGCTGATAAAGAGAGTTTTCGATTTTGTCGTTGCATTGATTATGCTGATTGTGCTTGCAATTCCAATGGTGATTATCGCTGTTTGGATCAAGCTGGATTCTAAGGGCCCGGTATTCTATCGTCAAGAGCGTGTGACTACCTATGGCAAACATTTTAAGATACATAAATTCCGCACTATGGTTGATAACGCAGACAAAATTGGTACTGCTGTGACGGTAGGAAATGATAGTCGGATTACAAAGGTTGGTGCAAAGCTGCGACGCGTTAGACTGGACGAGTTTCCACAGCTGATTGATGTTCTGGAAGGGGAAAGAGGTATAATAGAGACAACCAAGAAAAATGCTGATTTATCAAGGGTTGTCACGGTTAATTCAATTTCGCTATGAGGTTTTGTGCGAGGTTGGAAAAGGCGGTAAACAGCCTTTGGAAAGTCAAAATGGCTTCTTGATTGCTTATTTTGACCCAATCTGATAAGCGCACAAAATTTGATAAGGAGGTTGAATTAGCCGAGGATGAGGTTATCATCACTCGGCTATTCGTCGTGCTATAAAGGGAAATGTGTTACATGATATGACTACATAAACCGGAATATCGGATAGATGCGATGAAATAAAGGTTTTGTGTAGTCTGTGGTACGAGAGTGTCCGGACTTTTTTATATTTAGAATGTTGCTTATCGAATTAAAATGCCGGAAGAAGGAGGCAAGCGATGACAATAAAATTTATGTTCAATTCTCCCAATGATGCAAGCCTCCTGTATGTTTGCACAGAAGAAACAGGAGAATCACCCTTTGGCGGTGAAGATACAGTCAAGGTAGAGATAAGACGTTCAAAGGAATACAGCGAATCTATCCTTGATGAAGTGAAATCCTGCTTATCCGGATTTACAGAATACAAGTATCTTGGTTGCCGAGAGCGTATTGCCCGTGAAGCATATCAGCTTACGATAAGCGGCATGACATACGATGTTTTCTTCGTGTTTGACAAACGTGAGGATGACAATATCCAACTGCACATCGAAATTGAATCTCCTACTATAGAAAGTCCCGATTTTGAGACAAGGTACAACAAGACTTTGGAACTGTTGAAACTTGCCTTGAAAGATCGGGTCAGCAAAGACTGGCAAGGTTGCACTTGGCTGATCGATGATCAATCGGAATATTTGTGTGCCGAATTGTACCCTCATTTCTTCCGGCTTGAAAATCGCATACGAGCTTTTGTAAATGAAGTTTTAATTCAGCACATGGGACAGAACTGGCTGAACTATCCTGGACTTGAACAATACAAAGAAGCAATTCGAGGAATGGAAAATTCATTCAAGCAGACAGTCCCACAATTTGCAAATATCAATTCTTCTCTACTCTCAATGACATTGGAGATGCTTTCCGAATTGATGCAGGACGCAAAAGTCTATAACAACAATACTGTTCTTTCATCTGCAGACATTTCAAGGGTAAATGAACACTTAAAAGGACAAAACACAAAGGCGGCAAGAGATTTTATCAGGAAAAAGCGGGATATTGAGATAGATTTATGGAACGATATATTTTCACAGTATTTTACCGATCCGGATCAATTTGTAACTGAGCTAAAGCAATTTACCAAAACCCGGAATCATATAGCGCATAACAAACTGATTACGCTTGCTGTTTTTCATCAAATTTATAACGAATTATCTATCTTCGGAGCGCATGTGCAAAATGCGGCGTCTGAATTTGAACGTAAAAACGCTTCAGAAGAACTTCTTGATACTTGGCAGTATGAGCGAGAGCAGGACGAATACGATGAACAGTATTGGCGTGATCGTATCTTCGGAGAGACGGGGGTTGAAATCCGTGATGAAGATGAAATTTATGAACTGCTTTGTCAGACTGTAGCCGAGTTGTATGATACCGTTTCGGATCGGTATCATTATGATCCTTGCTTTGAGGTTTCCGATATGGAAACGCCTGTGAAAGACGGAACAACTAAAGTATTCTCAGTAACAAGCAACGCATCCGATGAAAAGATAACCCTTTTTGTTTCGATTGTGGTCGATGATGACATGGACACATCAAGTTATTTGACCATTGAAGCCAAGCACGGTGAGGATGTAATTGCAAAGGCTGAATGTACTTACCACAATGGTGAAGGGCATGAGGGTGAAGAAGGTCTATGTGTTGCCGACAGCGATTCGGAATATGACGATACTGAGGTTCACGATTTTCTTGAAGATTTGATTGCGTATATTGAAGAAGATTTGAACCCTTACGTGAAACAAGTGTCAGCTATGGAGTACGAATGCGGCAGACACGGCGGTACGTCTCCCGTTGCAGATTTTGCCTGCCAAGAATGTGGCAAGGATGGCGTGTCTATCACCGAAGATTTATTACCAATCGGAAAATGCTGTTATTGCGGCTATGAGAATGAGCATTATGTATGCGAACTCTGCGGAACGGTGTATGACGATATGGGCGGCGATGAGCATCTGTGTAATGGGTGTATGCCGAGAGATGATTGAAGATTGATTTTGAAAGGTGGAATATCAAATGAACAAGAACTTGTTGATTTTATGTGATAGTGCTTATGGAACTGTAGCAAAGGAGATTGCTCTGTCGATGGGATGCTTTGAAAAAGTTGATATGCTGAATCAGCACTTTGGCATACCGGAAGTTGCGGGAGAGTACCATGAAATAAGTATTGGCAAATTAGAAGATTACGAAGAATTTGCAGGCACATATAGTTATGCCGTTGCTGCATTTGAGGATTCGCATACAAGATTGGCTTGGTCTGACAAATTGATCGAAGCTGGATTTGCGATTATTTCTCTGATTTCCCCTAAAGCATATGTGTCCACCTCCGCACAGATCAATCAAGGCTGTATCATTGAACCCCTTGCAGGTGTTAATTCCAATGTTTCAGTCGGTGCTTGTTCCATCATCAAAATGGGGGCATTGATCAATCATAACAGCGTTGTTTCGGAAGGATGCTGCTGTGAAAACTATAGCATCATAAAGACAGGTGCATATGTTGAACCGCATCGTGTTGTGGAAATGCGATGCACCATTGAAAGCTATGAAGAAGCGCAGAAAATCCGTGAAGCATACAACTGATAAGATTGAGGTTTTGATATATGGAGAAGTTTGAGAAGAAGGTCTGGCTTGCCACACCGACAATGCACGGCGAAGAAATGAAATATGTTCAGCAGGCTTATGATACAAACTGGATGAGTACAGTTGGCGAGAATATCAATGAAGTTGAACGGATCGCTGCTGAAAAAGCAGAGATGAAATATGCCGTTGGTCTGTCTTGTTGTACTGCTGCGCTTCATCTGGCAATAAAGCACGCAGGCGAAACTCTTTATGGCAAACCTGCAATCAGTCATGGAGCTTTAGAGGGCAAGCGAGTATTCTGCTCCGACATGACTTTTGATGCTACATTAAATCCTGTTGTTTATGAAGGCGGTATCCCCGTGTTCATTGACACGGAAGCGGAGTCTTGGAATATGGACCCTGTGGCACTTGAAAAAGCGTTTGAAATGTACCCCGATGTAAAATTGGTGGTTTCCGCCGAACTATACGGTTTCCCCGGACGCATGGATTTGATTAAGGAAATCTGCGAGAAGCATGGTGCGCTTCTGATTGAGGATGCAGCCGAAGCGATGGGCGCAACTATTCACGGCAGACAGTGCGGTTCTTTCGGTGATTATTCAGCTATTAGCTACAACGGCAATAAGATCATTACAGGTTCTGCTGGCGGCTGTTTGCTGACTAATGATATTGAGGTGGCAAACAAAGCTCGCAAATGGTCGACTCAAGCAAGAGAAAATGCCCCCTGGTATCAGCATGAGGAAGTCGGCTATAACTACCGCATGAGCAACGTGATCGCAGGTGTTGTTCGTGGGCAATATCCCCATTTGGAGGAACACATTGCACAGAAAAAGGCAATCTATGAGCGTTACCGTGACGGCTTCAAGGACTTGCCTGTGCAGATGAATCCGATCATGGACGGCACAGAACCGAACTATTGGCTGTCTGCGATGATCATCGACAAGGATTATATGTGCAAGCAGGTCAGAGATGATTCAAAGGCATTGTACATAAAGGAGCCGGGCAAAACTTGTCCTACAGAAATTCTTGAAACTCTCGCAAGCTACAACGCAGAAGGCAGACCAATTTGGAAACCGATGCATATGCAGCCGATGTATCGTATGCACGAATTTGTGACTCGTGAAGGTAGCGGACGTTGCAGAACCAATGCTTATATCGCAGGCGACTGTGTGGATGTTGGTGCGGATATTTTTGAACGTGGTCTGTGCTTGCCGTCTGACAATAAGATGACGGCTGAGGAACAGGATAAAGTAATCGAGATTATCAGAAGCTGTTTCAATTAAACTTGAATGAGGAATACATAATGTACGCAAAGTTTTTTAAGAGAATGATAGATTTCATATTGTCTGTGACAGCTTTGATTGTGTTGTCTCCTGTTCTGTTGATCTTGACGATAGTTGGTGCAATCGCCATGAAGGGCAATCCGTTCTTTCTTCAGCCAAGACCCGGCAAGAAAGGTAAAGATGGAAAAGAAAAGATTTTTAAGCTGATTAAGTTCCGTACCATGAGCAATGCAAAAGATAAGGACGGAAATCTTCTTCCCGACGATCAGCGTCTCGGAAAGTACGGTGCATGGCTCCGCAGTACTTCGCTTGACGAACTTCCAGAGCTTATAAATATAGCAGTGGGGCATCTTTCATGTTGTGGTCCGAGACCCCTACTTGTTTCCTATCTCCCCCGCTATTCGTCCGAACAGCGGCGCAGACATGATGTTCGTCCCGGATTGACTGGTTATGCACAAGCATATGGCAGAAATTCGCTGACATGGGAAGAAAAATTTGAAAAAGATGTTTATTACGTTGATAATATATCGTTTTTACTTGATGTTAAGATTATATTAAAAACTATTTCGGTTGTTTTTAAACGTGAAGGTATTTCTTCTGACACATCGGTAACAATGGAAGAATTTAAGGGTACTAAAACTGAAATAGAAATGGAAACGGTGAGCAATGAATAGTTTGGTAATAGTTGGAGCAAGC
>ENA-UOOC01002967-UOOC01002967.1-human-gut-metagenome-genome-assembly--contig:-C48old-NODE-2967-length-12133-cov-13.362394_pt1 | contig 12133 bp, 9 predicted proteins | sample MGYA00242469_ERZ724016 | MGnify/ENA metagenome assembly ERZ724016 | reverse complement strand
GCGCTGGTGAACTTCCTGCTGGCGCTGGTGTTCTCCCTGTATCTGCTGGCCCAGAAGGAGACGCTTCTGGCACAGTCCCGCCGCCTGCTGCGGCGGATCCTGCCCCAGAAGGCCGCCGACCGTCTTATGCGCCTGCTGAGCCTGACCAACAACGCCTTTTCCAGCTTCGTCACCGGACAGGTGACCGAGGCGTTTATCCTGGGCACCCTGTGCTGCATCGGTATGCTGATCCTGCGCCTGCCCTACGCGCTGCCGGTATCGGTCATCATCGCGTCCCTGTCGCTGATCCCCATTTTCGGCGCGTGGATCGGCGCGGCCACCGGCGCGTTCCTCATCGTGTTCCAAAGTCCCATCAAGGCGCTGACCTTCCTGATCTTCCTGCTGATATTGCAGCAGGTGGAGGGAAACCTGATCTACCCCAAGGTGGTGGGCAAGTCTGTGGGTCTGCCGGGACTGTGGGTGCTGGCGGCCGTGACCATCGGCGGCGGCGCCTTCGGTGTGCTGGGTATGCTGCTGGGCGTACCGGTGTGCTCGGTGGTCTATGTGTTGGTGCAGGATTACATCCGTTCCGGCAAGCCTGCCAGGACAGATAGCGTACCTCCGACGCAGTCATAACACATTATATATAAATATAAAAGGGTGTCCCGCCGCGGCGGGACGCCCTTTTTTCCGTTGTTCACAAATAATTAAAACCCCGGCTATTGACAACGGTTCCCGCCGGTGGTACACTGCGTTTAGCACTCAAAGATAACGAGTGCTAAATGGAGAATGGACCTATGGAACTGACCCAACGAAAAAAGCAAATACTGAAGATCGTGGTGGACAGCTACATCAACACCGCTGAACCGGTGGGCTCCAAGGCCATCGTGGCGCTGATGCCGGAAAAGGTCAGCTCCGCCACCGTGCGGAACGAGCTGGCCGACCTGACGGACATGGGCTACCTGGAGCAGCCCCACACCTCGGCGGGACGCATTCCATCGGCCAGGGGCTACCGGCTGTACGTCAACGAGCTGATGGACCGCAAGACCCTGTCGGCAGAGGAGGAGGCCAGCATCAATACGGCGCTGGCAAAGCCCCTGCAGCAGGTGGAGCAGGTCATCGACCAGGCGGGACAGATGGTGTCCAGCTTTGTGGGCTATCCCACCTACGCTGTAGCGGACCACCGCACGGCGGCCACGGTACAGCGGTTTGAGCTGATCGGCGTGGACGCCTCCGGCTTTATCGCCGTGGTGATGCTGTCGGACAGTCGGGTGAAGAGCCAGCTGATGCGGACGTCGCTGCCCGTTGAGGCGGAGGCGCTGCCGCAGCTGAGTCACCTGCTGAACACCCACTTTACCGGGGTGTCCGCGGAGCAGATGAACGCCACGCTGATGAACCTCAGCGAACAGGTGTCCGGCCAATGGTTCCTGATTTTGAACCAGGTGACGGAGTACGCCGGGTCGCTGCTGGAGGAGTCCAACCACCAGCAGGTGTACACCAGCGGCGCCAGCCAGCTGCTGAAGTTCCCGGAATTTCGGGATATCGACAAGGCCCACGACCTGATGAGCTTTATGGTGGACAACAAGCAGGAGCTGCCTGTGCCTGCCGGGGACGCGCCCATGCAGATACTCATCGGGCCGGAAAACGTCAACGACGCGCTGAAGGAGAGCAGCGTGGTGATCGCCAGCTATGATATCGGCGATAATATGCGCGGCTTAGTGGGCGTTGTGGGTCCCACGCGTATGGATTACGCCGCGGTCGCGGCGCGGCTGAGCTACTTTGCGGAGAGCCTGAGCCGTATGTTTGGTAAAAAACAGCTACCGGAGGATACAACGGAATGAGCGAAAAGGATAATAAAAAGAACAAGAAGGCGGCAGAGGCCGCCGAGAGCGCCGCGAAGGAAGCCGCGCCGGAAGCGGCGGAGAGCGCAGCGGAAGCGGCCGAGACGACCGAGGATACCTACACCGTCACCAAGGCACAGATGGAGCAGATGGAGGCGCTGGCGAAAACGCTGGCGGACGCCAATGACAAATACCTGCGGCTGGCGGCGGAGTACGACAACTACCGGAAGCGGACTGCGCGCGAGAAGGAGCACCTGTACAATGACGCGAAGATCGACACCATCAAGCCGTTTCTGGCGGTGCTGGACAACCTGGAACGGGGCGTGAGCCAATTTGAGGAGGGCGACGCACACCGGCAGGGACTGGAGCTGATCTGCAAGCAGTTCAGTGAGGTGCTGACCAAGCTGGGCGTGGCTGAGATCCCGGCGCTGGGCGAGAAATTCGATCCGGAAAAGCACAACGCGGTGATGCACACCGAGGACGAGACCGCGGCGGAGAACACCGTGGTAGAGGTATTCCAAAAGGGCTACACACTGGGCGACAAAATACTCCGCTTCGCCATGGTGAAGGTAGCCAACTGAGAGGGAGGAAGCTATTATGGAAGGCAAGAAGCTGTACAAGAGCAGCACAGACAAGAAGATAGCCGGTGTATGCGGCGGCATCGCGGAGTATTTCAACATCGACTCCACGCTGGTGCGTTTGGCGTGGGTGGTGTTCTGCCTGCTGGGCGGAAGCGGTGTGCTGGCCTATATCATTGCCGCGCTCATCATGCCGGACCGGCCCTATTAAGCGGCCAGATCAAATACAGTAAGCAATAAATATTTATCTATATACAGGAGGCAATCATTATGTCTAAAGTTATCGGTATCGACCTTGGTACGACCAATTCCTGCGTAGCCGTGATGGAAGGCGGCGAGGCAGTCGTTATCCCCAATGCGGAGGGCAACCGCACCACCCCGTCCGTGGTGGCGTTCAGCAAGACCGGTGAGCGTATGGTGGGCCAGGTGGCAAAGCGCCAGGCCATCACTAACCCGGAGCGCACCATCTCCTCCATCAAGCGTGAGATGGGCACCGATCACCGCGTGACCATCGACGGCAAGAGCTACACCCCCCAGGAGATCAGCGCCATGATCCTGCAGAAGCTGAAATCCGACGCCGAGGCCTATCTGGGCCAGACCGTCAGCGAGGCGGTCATCACCGTGCCCGCCTACTTCACCGACAGCCAGCGTCAGGCCACCAAGGATGCCGGCAAGATCGCCGGCCTGGACGTGAAGCGTATCATCAACGAGCCCACCGCCGCCGCACTGGCCTACGGTGTGGATAAAGAGCAGGCACAGAAGATCATGGTCTACGATCTGGGCGGCGGCACCTTTGATGTGTCCATCCTGGAGATCGATGACGGCGTGATCGAGGTGCTGGCCACCGCCGGCAACAACCGCCTGGGCGGCGATGACTTCGACCAGTGCATCATGAAGTATCTGGTGTCCGAGTTCAAGAAGTCCGACGGCATCGACCTCAGCGGCGACAAGGTCGCCATGCAGCGCCTGAAGGAGGCCGCCGAGAAGGCCAAGATCGAGCTGTCCGGCGTGACCACCAGCAACATCAATCTGCCCTATATCACTGCGGACGCCACCGGCCCGAAGCATCTGGACGTCACCCTGACCCGGGCGAAGTTCAATGAGCTGACCGGCCACCTGGTGGAGGCCACCATGGGCCCCGTGCGTCAGGCTATGTCCGACGCCGGTCTGAAGCCCAGCGACCTGGCCAAGGTGCTGATGGTGGGCGGCTCCAGCCGTATCCCCGCCGTGGTGGAGGCCGTGAAGAGTTTTACCGGCAGCGAACCGTTCAAGGGCATCAACCCCGATGAGTGCGTGGCCATGGGCGCCGCCCTGCAGGCAGGCGTGCTGACCGGCGACGTGAAGGGCCTGCTGCTGCTGGACGTGACCCCCCTGTCCCTGGGTATTGAGACCATGGGCGGCGTGTGCACCCGTCTGATTGAGCGCAACACCACCATCCCTGTGAAGAAGAGCCAGATCTTCTCCACCGCCGCCGACAACCAGACCTCCGTGGAGGTCAACGTGCTGCAGGGCGAGCGTGAGATGGCCGCCGCCAACAAGAGCCTGGGCCGCTTCCACCTGGACGGCATTGCCCCGGCCCGCCGCGGTGTGCCCCAGATCGAGGTCACGTTCGACATCGATGCCAACGGAATCGTGAACGTCAGCGCCAAGGACCTGGGAACCGGCAACGCCCAGCACATCACCATCACCTCCTCCTCCAACATGAGCAAGGAGGATATTGAGAAGGCCGTCAAGGAGGCCGAGCAGTACGCCGCCGAGGACGCCAAGATCAAGGAGAAGGTGGAGGTCCGCAACCAGGCCGACCAGATGGTCTATCAGGCCGAGAAGACCCTGAACGAGGTGGGCGACAAGGTGCCCGAGAGCGAGAAGGAGCCTATCCGCGCCGGTGTCGAGAAGCTGAAGGAGACGCTGAAGGGCGAGGACACCGACGCCATCAAGGCGGCCACCGAGGAGCTGACCCAGCTGTTCTACAAGATGAGCGAGAAGCTGTACCAGCAGCAGGCGCCTCAGGGTGACCCCAACATGGGCGGTCAGCAGCCCGGCGGCGACCCCAACGGCGGTCAGCAGTACTACGACGCCGACTATAAGGTAGTCGACGATGATGACCAGAACAACAAGTAAGGCAAATATATCCCGCAATAAGGGGCAGGAAGTACCTGTCCCTTGTTGTGGCGTTTAGGAAAAGCGCGCCTTTTGCGCCCTGCCATCGTCAGACCTCCTCGACGTACACGCGGTACGCCGTCGTCGGTCTGCCATCGGCAGGACGCAAAATCCATCGCTTTGCCGATGGAGTCGGCTCCGCAGGCAACCAGACTGGCAATAGGAGATTTATCCCATGGCACAGGAAAAACGAGATTATTATGAGGTCCTCGGCGTCAGCAAGGGCGCATCGGAGGACGAGATCAAAAGAGCATATAAAAAGCTGGCCCGAAAGTACCACCCGGACATGAACCCCGGTGACAAGGAGGCCGAGGAGAAGTTCAAGGAGGTCAACGAGGCCAACGAGGTGCTGTCCGACCCGGAGAAAAAGGCCCGGTACGACCAGTTCGGCTTCGCGGGCGTGGATCCCAGCTACGGCGCGGGCGCAGGCGGCGGCGCGTATGGCGGTGCGGGCGGCTTCGACTTCGGCGATCTGGGCGATATCTTCGGCAGCTTTTTCGGCGGCGGCTTTGGCGGCCAACAGCGCCGTAACCCCAACGCGCCCCAGCGGGGCGAGAGCATCCGCGCCAGCGTGTCCGTGACGTTCAAGGAGGCGGCCTTCGGCTGCGAGAAGGACGTGACCGTGGAGCGCAGCGAGCAGTGCGCTACCTGCAAGGGCAGCGGCTGCCAGCCGGGGACCACGCCGGAGATCTGCCCCGATTGCCGCGGCAGCGGACAGGTGCAGGTGCAGCAGCGGACGCCTATGGGCGTGTTTGCCACCAGCCGTCCCTGCCAGAAGTGTCACGGCACCGGCCGCATTATCCATCAGCCCTGTACCGACTGCGGCGGACAGGGTCGGGTGCGGAAACGCAAGACCATCAAGGTCAACATCCCCGCCGGCATCGACCACGGCCAGACCATCTCTCTGCGGGGCCAGGGCAATGCCGGAAAAAACGGCGGCAGCGCCGGCGACCTGCTGATCACCGTCATGGTGCAGCCGGACGAGACATTCCGCCGGGAGGGCGTGGACGTGTTCTGCGACGCGCCCATCACCTTCGCCCAGGCGGTGCTGGGCGCCACGCTGGAGATCCCCACCATTGACGGCAAGGTGAAATACGACCTGCCGGAGGGCACCCAGACGGGCACGGTGTTCCGGCTGCGGGGCAAGGGTATCCCGGTGCTGAACGGCAGAGGCCGCGGCGACCAGTATGTCACCGTGAACGTAGAGACGCCGCGAAATCTGACGAAGGAGCAGAAGGAGGCCCTGCGGAGCTTCAGCGATATGCTGGGCGAGAGCAACTACGAAAAGCGCAAGAGCTTCTTTAAGAAGAAATGAGCAGGTGAAGGATGTATCTGGCGGACTATCATACCCACTCGGCCACGTCGCCGGACGGACAGCTGACGGTCAGTGAGCTGGCGGAAGCGGCGGTGCGGGCTGGGCTGGACGAGATCTGCGTGACGGACCATGTGGACACGGTGCTGTGGGGCGACCACCGGCCCCGGGAGCATTTCGACTGGTCGCGGCTGCTGCGGGAGCTGCCGGAGGCGCGGGAGACATACACCGGGCGGCTGGCCATCCGGCTGGGGGCGGAGCTGGGCGAGGCGCCCATGGGCTTTGACCGGGCGGAGAAACTGCTGGGCGAGGCGCCAAAGCTGGACTTTGTTATAGGCTCCGTGCATATGGCAGGCGAAAAATTCAAACATTTTGACCTGTATTACATTGAAAAAAACAGCGAAACGTATTATCATAGGGTCATAGACAGCTACTTGGAGGACGTACTGCGTCTGGCGCGGTGGGGTAGGTTCAGTGTGCTGGGCCACCTGACGCTGCCGCTGCGGTACATGAATGAAAATCTGGGCGAGCAGATGACCTTCGATGGGCATTACGACCAGTGCCGGGAGATTTTCCGGGCACTGATCGAAAGCGGGTGCGGCATCGAGTGCAACACCAACCGGGGCAACGTGCCCCTGCCGGACGCGCCGCTGTTGAAGCTGTACCGGGAGACGGGCGGCGAGATCATCACCATCGGCTCGGACGCGCACTCCGCCGAATATGTAGGCTGCTGCGTCCGGGAAACGCAGGCGCTGCTGCGGACGTGCGGGTTCCGGTATTTCTGCACGTTTGAGGGCGGAAAGCCCACGTTCCGGAAGCTGTAAAAACACAAAGGAGACGACCACTATGAAAATTGCCATCGCCTGTGACCACGGCGGCTACCTGCTGAAGCAGGACATCCTCATCTGGCTGGAGGAGAACGACATCGACTACGAGGATTTCGGGTGCTACTCCACCGAGAGCGTGGACTATCCCGTATTCGCTGAAAGGGCCGCCCGGGCGGTGGCTGCCGGGGAATGCGACAAGGGCATCGTGATCTGCACCACGGGTATCGGCGTTTCCATCGCCGCCAACAAGGTGAAGGGCATACGCTGCGCGCTGTGCACCGACTCTCTCCAGGCGGAGATGACGCGGCGGCACAACGACGCCAACATGATGGCGCTGGGTGCCGGCATCACCGGCGGCAATCTGGCCAAGCGGATGGTGGAGATTTTCCTGCACACGGAGTTTGAAGGTGGACGTCACGCCCGGCGTGTGGCGCTGCTGGATGCGATACAGTAAACAGGAAAACGTATTTGTGAGGTAAACGCCTATGGCAACAAAGGGATACAACAGCTACCGTGGCCGAATGTCCGGCGGAAAGATCGTGCTGATCGTGGTGCTGGCGCTGGTGCTGGTGGGCGCTGTGGCCTATCTGGCATTGCAGAACTATGTGGTGTACGATGAGGCGGGCAACGCCACCATCGACCTTCCTTTTTTCCACAGGAAGGACGACCGTAGTGAAAAAACGGATGACAGCACCGTCGACGGCACCGGAGACCGGGATGACATCGTGGACACGGTGGTGCCGGAGCATCCCCATGTGAAGGTGGCGGCGCTGCACGGCACGCGGCTGCCGGACGACTGCCTGTGGTGGGGCGCGGACTACATCATGAACACGCTGGCGCCGGAGGACCTGGTGCTGGCGCTAAAGCGTACCACCGGCGGCATCACCTACGCCACTGGCGTGGAGACGCCGCAGGGCGTGGTGGTGGAGACGGGACGGCCCATCGAATGTCTGCGTACACTACTGAGCAGCGGACGGTACACCGTGGGGCACATCGTGTGCTTCCGGGACAGCGCCTACGCCCGGAGCGTGCCGGAAACGGCGCTGGTCCGGGAGGACGGGCAGCTGTGGTACGACGCGGAGGGGCAGGCCTGGCTGGACCCCACCGACCCGCAGGTGCTGCAATACATCACCGCGCTGGTGAAGGAGTGCGGCGAGCTGGGCTTTAAGGAGGTCCTGCTGGACCAGTTTTGCTACCCGTCGGATACGACGGGCGTTGCCAACACGGCGGCGGACCCGGCGCAGGTGCTGGCCGACTTTGCCGAAAATCTGCGGTCGGCACTGCCGGAGGGCACAGCCCTGTCGGTGGTCGTGCGGAACACGGCGGACCTGGACATCGCGCAGATGACTGAGCTGTTCGACCGGCTGTATGTGCCGTCGGCGGACACACTGGCCGCGGTGAAGGCCGTACTGCCGGAGGGCTATGACCCGGAGACGCGGGTGGTGGCCATGACGGCGGAGGCACCGCAAAGCGGAAGCTATGTGATCGTAAGCTGAACAAAAAAGAAGCACCCGGGCGGGTGCTTCTTTTTTTGCCTGATTTATTCCTGAGGCGGTGTGCTGTCGGCCGGGGCGCTGTCCTTGGGGGCGGAGCAGTGGGGGCAGACACCGTTCTCCAGCTTGGCGCCGCACTGGCCGCAGAAATTGGCGGGCCGGCTCTGTGCCGCCTGTGCCGCAGCTTGTGCCGCCTGTGCCGCTTCACGGTGCTGGCGGAGGGCCTCCTTCATCTCCTGCATATTCGGGGCGGCGAACACATCGCCGCTGCCCTTGCCGGTCTGATCGGCCAGCTTGTGGTTGATGGAGATGACGTTCTTCAGCAGCAGGATGGCCATCATCATCAATTCATAGCTGAGGCGGATCGCAATGGGCCCCAGGATGATGATCAGCAGACCATAGCCGCCCATCCAGATGCGGTCGCCGGTCCAGTAGTTGTACTCGGTGCGGAAGAGCATGAGCACGCCGAAGATGATAACGGCGGCGGTGGTGAAGATGTACAGGGCCTGAAGGATCTTTTCCACCATCAGGTACTTGAAGTTGCAGGTGTCGTGGAGGAACTTGCCGAAGGCGCCCAGCTTTTCCCGCTTCTTCTCCGGGACCACATAGATGAAGGCCAGGACAGTGGCGACGAGGGCCAGGACACCGGCGATAATGAGCATGGTGGTAGGCATCATGATTTCTCTCTCCTTTTTATATGTGATATCCTCAATATATCGGGAAACCGGGCTATTGTCAAGGCAAAAACGTCCCGCGGCGAGAGCCGCGGGATGTTTCGTTTTCTCTGTTGATCAGTTGTTGTCCTCGGGACGGGGCCGGCGGTACTCCTGGGCCTTCTCCTCGCCCTTCAGGACGCGCAGGGCACCCTGGGCCAGGGCCAGCAGCTCATCTTCACCGGGATAGACGGTGATGGGAGCGATCCAGCCGACCATCTCGGAGATGGCGTCCACAGTCTCCTTGCCGTAGGCGATGCCGCCGGTGAGGATGATCTGGTCCACCTTGCCGTGCATGACGGCGGCCATGGCGCCGATCTCCTTGCCGATCTGGTAGTGGAAGGCATCCACCACGCCGGCGATCTTCTTATCGTGCTCGGCCTGCGCCAGCAGATAGCGCATATCGTTGGAGCCGGTGTAGGCCACCAGACCGCCGCGGCCGGAGAGCATGCGGTGCATCTCGCTTTCGGTGTACTTGCCGGAGAAGCACTGCTTCACCAGCTGACCGGTGGGCAGGGAGCCGGAGCGCTCGGGAGAGAAGGGACCCTCGCCGTCCAGCGCGTTCTGGGTGTCCACCACGCTGCCCTTCATGTGCGCGCCGATGGAAACGCCGCCGCCCATGTGGCAGACGATGAGGTTCAGATCCTCATACTTCTTGCCCTGCTCCTTGGCAAAGCGCTTGGCCACGGCCTTCTGGTTCAGAGCGTGGAAAATGCTGACGCGCTGGAACAGGGGGTGGCCGGCATAGCGGGCCACGTCTGTCATTTCATCGATGACCACAGGGTCGACGATGTAGGAGGGGATGCCCAGCTCGTCGCCGATCTCGCGGGCGATCAGGCCGCCCAGATTGGAGGCGTGCTGTCCCTGCACGCCGATGGTGCAGTCCTTGACCATGTTGTCGTTGACAGCGTATGTACCGCCGCGAATGGGGCGCAGCAGACCGCCGCGGCCGGAGACGGCGGAGAGGGTGCGGGCGTCGAAGCCCTGCTCGCGCAGCGCCTTCATTACCAGGTCGCGGCGCCAGTCCTTCTGGGCGGGGATAGTGTTGAACTGGGCGATCTCCTCCGCACTGTGGCGCAGGGTCTTGTCGAAGAGAAGCTGCTCATCCTCATAGACACCGATCTTGGTGGAGGTGGAGCCGGGATTGACTACAAGAATTCTGTAAGACACGTTTGTTTTCCTCCTATGCTCTTTTGTTCCGCGGCACAGCGGGTAAAATCAACATTCCTTATTATACAGAATATGATGCCGTCTGTAAATGGGTTTTTACGCAAAAATGCGGTATTTTACATACGGGGCTGATTGACAAAGCGCATAGTGTGGGCTAAAATGATATATGTGAGTTTATACCGTTCTTCCATTCGGAACGGGGAAAAGGAGAACTATCCTATGGAGAAGAAGACGTTTTATATCACCACGCCCATCTACTACCCCTCGGACAAGCTGCACATCGGCCACAGCTACTGCACCGTGGCTACCGACGCTATCGCGCGGTACAAGCGTTTGCAGGGCTATGACGTCATGTTCCTGACCGGCACCGACGAGCACGGCCAGAAGATCGAGACGAAGGCCAAGGAGGCCGGCATGACGCCCCAGGCGTTCGTGGATCACATCGTGGAGGGCGAGAAGGGCATTCTGGACCTGTGGAAGCTGATGAACATCAGCAACGACCGGTTTATCCGCACCACCGACGACTATCACTGCGCCGCCGTGCAAAAGATCTTCAAGACCATGTACGAGAAGGGCGACATCTATAAGGGCACCTACAAGGGTAAGTACTGCACCCCCTGCGAGAGCTTCTGGACCGAGAGCCAGCTGGTGGACGGCAAGTGCCCCGACTGCGGCCGCGAGGTGAAGGACGCGGAGGAGGAGGCCTATTTCTTCCGGCTGAGCAAGTACGCCGATCGGATACAGCATCTGCTGGAGGATACGGACTTCCTGCAGCCCCGCACCCGCGTCAACGAGATGGTCAACAACTTCATCAAGCCCGGCCTGGAGGACCTGTGCGTCAGCCGCACCAGCTTCAGCTGGGGTATTCCCGTGGACTTTGATCCCGGCCACGTGGTGTATGTGTGGGTGGACGCGCTGTTCAACTACTGCACCGCCCTGGGCTTTGACAACGATAAATATGACGACTACGACAAGTACTGGCCCGCCGATTACCACATCGTGGGCAAGGAGATCGTGCGCTTCCACAGCATCATCTGGCCCGCCATGCTGATGAGCATGGGTATGCCCCTGCCCAAGCATGTGTACGGTCACGGATGGCTGGTCATCGACGGCGGCAAAATGTCCAAGTCCAAGGGCAACGTCGTCGATCCCTACGCCCTGTCCGAGATGTTCGGCGTGGACGCCCTGCGGTTCTTCCTGCTGCGGACGTTCCCCTTCGGCAGCGACGGCAACTTCAGCAACGAACTGCTGATCGGCACCATCAACACCGACCTGGCCAACAAGCTGGGCAACCTGGTCAGCCGCACCACCGGCATGGCGGAAAAGTACTTCGGCGGCAAGCTGCCCGTACAGCGGGAGGACGCTCCGGAGGACTGCGAGCTGAAGAAGATGGCCTGCGCGCTGCGTGACCGCTATCAGGCGGAGATGGACAAGCTGCAGCTGCAGAACGGACTGGACGAGGTGTTCAAGGTCATCGACCGGGCCAACAAGTATATCGACGAGACGGCCCCCTGGGCGCTGGGCAAGGATGAGAACAAGCGCGAGCGCCTGGCCGCCGTGCTGTACAACCTGCTGGAGACCATCCGTATCTGCACGACCCTGCTGCTGCCGGTCATGCCCGACACCTGCGATAAGATATTCGCCAAGCTGGGCGCGGACGAGGCCTGCCGCAGCTGGGACAACGCCAACGTGTGGGGCGTGCTGCCCAACCAGGCGGTCATCAGCAAGGGTGAGAACCTGTTTCCCCGTATCGATGTGGACGAAGCCCTGGCCAAGCTGAACGAGCTGCAGGAGCAGCAGAAGAAGGCCGCCCTGCCGGCCGTGGAGCTGGAGCCCTATGTGGAGGACGAGGTGGACTTCGACACGTTTCTGAAGTCCGATTTCCGCGCCGTGAAGATCAAGAACTGCGAGGCGGTGAAGAAGAGCGACAAGCTGCTGAAGTTCACCCTGGACGACGGCAGCGGCACGGACCGCATCATCCTCTCCGGCATCCACCAGTACTATGAGCCGGAGCAGCTGATCGGCAAGACGGCCATCGCCATCCTGAACCTGCCGCCGCG
>ENA-UOOC01002964-UOOC01002964.1-human-gut-metagenome-genome-assembly--contig:-C48old-NODE-2964-length-12140-cov-4.997104_pt1 | contig 12140 bp, 8 predicted proteins | sample MGYA00242469_ERZ724016 | MGnify/ENA metagenome assembly ERZ724016 | reverse complement strand
CACGTGTGCCGCGAGGAAGCAGCGCCAACAGCGCTGCACGGGTCAAAGGGGATATTCTCTTTCGCAAAAGAGAATATCCCCTTTGGAACCCTAAGAGAAAGACTTTGTATTGTCAGATTGCAGCTTGAAGAACTGCACGCGCTGCGCAATCAGGTGCCTGCTTGATGATGTATCTAAACGATTTGACTTTCTTCTATCTTCGCTGTCGCTTTGCCTGCGTGTCGTTAGCCTTACGCAATCTCCGTCTACTTCGGATTTGCACAAACTTGCTATTGCCTGCCAAGGCGGCATTGCTGTGCTCGCCGCAGTACGCATTACCAAGACGATATGTATTGCCGATAGTAGGTGATTAGGCTGCACAAAAACAAGATGAGCAGAGCGGCAGCGGGTAGTAGAAGTAGGCCAAGTCGTATAGCAACACCAAACGCGGCAACGCCGCGCGCAGGTATTCTCATTCCGGAGGCACAAGGGCCATTCAAGCCTGAGACTGCCGATCAAAACCTTTCTCTTGGGGGTTCAAGGGGGCCATTCTCTTTTGCGAAAGAGAATGGCCCCCTTGTCCGCGTCCCCCTGCGCGGCGCGGGGAACAAGGAGCAGCGCTTTGCGCTGTAGAAATGCAATTTTGCATACTTTTCACCGCGCGGTAAACAATAACTCCGCAAGTTTTATTTGGAAGGAGAGCATTTCAATATGGAAAAGCGAAAAGAATTCTGGCGCGCGCTGCCGTTTGTGATGGCGCTGCTGCTGCTCACCCTCGTGCCGGCGCAGAGCGCGTCGGCGCTGTTCGGCAAGGGAAAAGAGGAGGCGAAAGCTGTCGACGGCGCGCCGGTGGCAGAGAACATGGAGATCAAGGTCTACCGCGGCGTCGCGTATGAGGGCGAATTCCGCGCGGTGGACAACGAGGGCGACGAGATGACCTTTGCCATCGCGCAGGAGCCGAAAAAGGGCATGGTCGCGCTGACGGAGGACGGCCTCGGATTTGTCTACACGCCGGGCGGCAAGCTGGGGACGGACAGCTTCACCTACACGGCGATCGACGCCTACGGCAACATCTCGCTGCCCGCGACGGTGAGCATCACAATCGAAAAGGCAAATAGCGGCGTCTGCTACGCTGATATGGGCGGCAGCCGTGCGCATACGGCGGCGGTCGATCTTGCCGAGCACGGTGTGTTTGTGGGCGCGAAGATCGGGGACAGCTATTTCTTTGAGCCCGAGCGCACGCTCTCACGTGGTGAATTTGTCGCGATGGCGCTCGCGGCGATGGATGTGAGCGCGGAGGATGTGCAGATGACTGGCTTCTGCGACGATGCGAGCATACCGACCTGGGCGAAGGGCTACGCCGTGAGCGCGCTGAATGCGGGCGTTGTGTCCGGCGTCAGCACGGCGGAGGGCGTTGCCTTTCGCGCGAATGACGCCATTACGCTCAATGAGGCCGCGGTCGTGCTGAACCGGCTGCTTCGCGTGACGGACGTAGACCTCTCGGACTACGATGTGCAGGACGCGGACAACGCCTGGTGCGCACAGGCGGTGGCGAATTTGCAGTCCGTCAGCGTGATCGAGAGTGGGCGTTTTTCCACTGACGAGATGCGCTCGGGCGTGACACGTGCGCAGGCGGCAGAGATCCTCAGCGCGGCGATGACGCTCAAGGACGGACGCGCGGGAAAGGGCGGACTGCTCTCCGGCATTTTCGGCTAAGGGCAAAAAGTGAGAAAAGCGAACAAAAGAGAGCGGTTTTCACGCCGCTCTCTTTTGCTTGTATTTGGGAAAAAGCTGTGGTAAAGTATAAATTAGTATAATATGGATAAACGGGGCGGCGACGTCTCTTTCAAAAATAAGGAGGAAAACGGTATGCGTATCGTTGTTTTAGCAGGTGGGCTGAGTATGGAGCGCAATGTGTCGCTCTCGAGCGGCAACAAGATCTGCCGCGCGCTGAGAGCGCGCGGACACAAGGCCATTCTGGTGGATATGTTCATGGGCTTTGAGGACTACGACGGTAAGCTCGAAGATGTTTTCGACGCACCGAACGGCTTCTGCGGCGACTATTCCGTCGCCGAGGCGGAGCCCGATCTCGCCGCTGTGCGCGCGAGCCGCAAGGACCAGAGCAAGAGCCTTTTCGGTCCCGGCGTGCTCGATGTGTGCGCCAAGGCGGACGTTGTCTTTCTGGCGCTGCACGGCACCTGCGGCGAGGATGGCCGCGTGCAGGCCGCGTTCGACCTGCTCGGCATCCCGTACACGGGTGCGGGCTACTTATCGAGCGCCATTGCGATGGATAAGGACCTGACGAAGCGTCTTGTGTCGGAATATGTCATCACGCCGCAGTGGCGCACCGTGCGCTATACGGAAGGCGACATCGCGCGCCTTGTGTCGGAAACGAAGCTCCCTTGTGTCGTCAAGCCGGTCGCCAACGGCTCGTCTGTCGGCGTCTCCATCGCGCATACGGGCGCGGAGCTCAAAAAAGCGCTTGAAGAGTGCTTACAGTTCGGCGCGCAGGTCGTGCTCGAACAGTACATCTCCGGCCGCGAGATCCAGGTTGGTATCATCGCGGGCAAGGCGCTGCCCTCCATCGAAATTATCCCGAAGACGGGCTTTTATGACTATGCGAACAAGTATCAGGCCGGCGCGGCGGAGGAAATTTGCCCCTCTCCCATCCCCGAGGACTGGGAGATGCGCGTGCGCACCGCGACAGAGACGGTCTACCGCCTGATCGGGCTGAGCGTCTATTCCCGCGCGGACTTCATTGTCACGCCGGACGGCACGCCGTACTTCCTCGAGATCAACACGCTGCCCGGCATGACGAAGACGAGCCTTCTTCCGCAGGAGGCGGCGGCGGTCGGCATCGGCTACGAGGAACTGTGTGAAAAGATCGTCGAAGAGTCGCTGAAGCAGAAAAGAGGGCTGTAAATGGAGGCCATCACGGTAAAGGAGCTGCTCGCGGCGGTGCACGGTGAGCTCTTGCAGGGAGATGAGACAGCGCAAATCCTCGGCGTGAACACCGACAGCCGCACCGTCAAAGCGGGTGAAGTTTTCGTGCCGCTCGTCGGCGAGCGCTTCGACGGGCATGACTATATCGAAAAGGCGATTTCCGCGGGCGCGGAGGGCTGTCTGTGCGCCCGCGTGCCGGAAACGCTGCTGCCCGGAAAGTTTTACATCAAGGTGTCTGACACGCTGCTTGCGCTCAAGGACTTGGCCGCGTGGTACCGTGCGCAGTTTTCTATCCCCTTTGTGCAGGTGACGGGCAGCGTCGGCAAGACGACAACAAAGGAAATGATCGCCTCGGTACTGGGCGTGAAGTTCCATACGCTCAAGACCGCGGCCAACTATAATAACGAGATCGGCACGCCGCAGACGTTGCTGGGCCTCTCCCACGCGCATCAGGCGGCGGTGATCGAGACGGGCATGGACCGCGCGGGGCAGATCCGGTATCTTGGCGAGATGGTGAAGCCCGATATTGCCGTCATCACGAACGTCGGCGACATGCACATTGAATACCTCGGATCGCGCGAGAACATTCTGAAGGCCAAGTGCGAGATCTTTGAAAACCTCAAAAAAGACGGTCTCGCCGTCTTAAACGGCGACGACGAGCTTTTGAACACCGTCTCTCTGCCGCAGAAAACGTTGCGCTGCGGTCTGTCGGAGCACTGCGATGTCCGCGTCAGCGAGGTCGAAGACCTTGGCATCGACGGCATTCGCTGCGTCGTGACGACGGCAAAGGAGCGTTACGCGCTCTCCATCCCCGTGCCGGGAAAGCACATGGTCTACTCCGCGGCGATGGCCGCGGCCATCGGTGAGTACCTTGGCGAGACCAAAGAGGAGATCGAGCGCGGCGTCGCGGCTTATGAGCCCGCGGGCTCACGCATGCACGTCATCACGTTCTCTGAAAACCGCCGCCTGCTCGACGACTGCTACAACGCGGGTCCGCAGTCGATGGCGGCGTCGCTGCGCGTATTGGGCGCGAGCGGCGGCAAAAAGGCCGCCGTCATCGGCGATATGGCGGAGCTCGGAGAGCTCACCGAGCGTGCGCATAAGGAAATCGGAGAACTCACCAAAGAGCTCGGCATCGACACTGTCATCGCAATCGGTACACGGGCAAAATACTTTACAGAAGGGAACCCCTCTGCGCAGTGGTTCGGGAGCGTGGACGAGGCGATGGGCGCCGTCAAGGCGGCGTTCACGGCGGAGACGGCGATGCTCGTCAAGGCCTCGCACTCCATGCACTTTGAGAAGATCGTAGAGGAACTGACCAAAGCATGATCGACATCAGTGTTACGGGACTCATCAAGTCCTTTGACCTCGAAAAGAAAATACTGGACGGTATCACCTTTCAGATCGACACGGGCGAGCGCGTGGGTCTTCTCGGCAAAAACGGCGCGGGCAAGACGACGCTCTTCCGCATCCTGACGGGCGAGCTCGACTACGACGCGGGCGAGGTGAGCATCGCTTCGGGCCGCAGGCTCGGTCTCATCTCACAGATCCCCGTGTATCCCGAGGGCTACACGGTCGAAGACGTGCTCAAGAGTGCGTTTTCGCGCATGCAGAGGATGGAGGACGAGATGAACGCCCTCTCCCAGCAGATGGCAAGCGGCGACGAGAGCGAAGAGACGCTGCGCCGCTACGGCGAGCTTTCGGCCAAGTTCGAGGGTCTCGGCGGCTACGACACCGAGACGCCCATCAACAAGGTTGCCAACGGCCTTTCCATCCCGCCGGAGATGCGCGAGCGCCTGTTTGACACGCTCTCGGGCGGCGAAAAGACGCGCGTGAACCTCGGCCGCCTCATTTTGGAGGATACGGATATTTTACTTCTCGACGAGCCGACGAACCATTTGGACCTGCACGCCATCGAATGGCTGGAGCAGTATCTCTCGACGTTCAAGGGTACGGTCGTCGCCATCTCGCATGACCGCTACTTTTTGGACCGTACCATCACGCGCGTCATTGAGGTGCTCGACGGCAAGGCGGAGTTTTACAGCGGCAACTACAGCTTCTACGCGGTGGAAAAAGAGCGCCGCTATTTGGAAAAGATGCGCCAATACGAAAAGGAGCAGGCCAAGATTGCCCAGCTTGAAAAGAGCGCCGAGCAGCTGCGCATGTTTGCCTTCAAGGGCATGGACAAGACGTACCGCCGCGCGCTGTCGATGGAAAAGCGCATCGAGCGTATGCGCACGACGGACAAGCCGACGAAGGAACGGGCACTGAGCGCGCAGTTCAAGTCGCAGGAGTTCTACGGCGACGAGGTGTTTGCGCTCAAAAAGCTCAAAAAGAGCTTCGGCGACCGTGTGCTGTTCCACGACGTGGACTTGCAGGTGCGCGGCGGCGAGCGCATCGCGCTCATTGGCGACAACGGCACGGGCAAGTCAACGCTCATCAAGATGCTGATGGAAGAGGAATATCCCGACGAGGGCAAGATCAAGTTCGGCCCGTCGGTGCGCATCGCGTACCTGCCGCAGATCGTCGAATTCGACGTGCCGGAACGAAACTTGGTCGACACGATGCTCTACTCCAAGCGCAACATCACGCCGCAGAGCGCGCGCAACCGCCTGGCCGCGTTCCACTTCACGGGCGAGGACGTTTTTAAGAGCGTCAGCGTGCTCTCGGGCGGCGAGCTTTCGCGCCTCAAGCTCTGCATCCTGATGGATGAGGAAGTGAATCTCCTGATTCTCGACGAGCCGACGAACCACCTCGATATCGCGTCGCGCGAGTGGATCGAAGAGGCGGTGGAGAGCTACGACGGGACGCTCCTGTTCGTGAGCCACGACCGCTATTTCATCAACCGCTTTGCAACGCGTGTGTGGGAGCTTGAAAACGGCGTCATCACCGACTATCCGATGGGCTTTGCGCGCTACCGGCAGGTCAAGGCACTGGAGGCGCAGAACAAGATCGACCACACGCCAAAGGCTGTAAAGGAAAAGACGGTTACAGAAAAACCGAAGCCGAACCGCTCTGCCCAGCAGGCGCGGCGGCAGCTCACCATCTGTGAAAAGGAAATTTCCGCGCAGGAGACCGCCATCGCCGAGATCGAGCAGCGCCTCGAAGAGGCGGGCGGCGACTACGAGCGCTACAGCGAAATTTATAAGGAGAAGGAAGCCGCCGAGCAGATGCTCAGCGAGCTGATGGAAAAGTGGGAAACGCTCGCCGAGCAGGCGGGCGAATGAGGAACATACCATGAAGAGACAGAAAAGACTGTGGACGGCGGCAGCAGCCTGTGCCGTGCTCGGCGCGGCGTGCCGGGCCGTCCCGGGTGTGCGCTTTGCAGGACTGCTGTTCTGGTGCCTGACGGCGCTTTTGATCGTCTTTGCGATGCTCGAGCAGTACAAAGAGCATGCGTGGGCAAAGTGGGGAAAACGTGTTCTGCTCGCGCTCGTGTGCCTAGGCCTTGTCGTATTCGGGTATCTTGAATCGCTCGTTATTCGCGGCGCGCACACGGACGGGCGCGCGGAAGACGCGCAGTGCGTGGTTATTTTGGGCGCGGGCGTGAACGGCACGACGCCGTCGCTGATGCTCTCGTCGCGGCTGCAGGCGGCGCTTGACTTCATCGCGGACAAGCCGGACATTCCCATCATCTGCTCAGGCGGTCAGGGGCCGGGGGAGGATATCTCCGAGGCCGACTGCATGGCCGACTGGCTCATCGCCCACGGCGTGGACGAGAGCCGCATCTACCGCGAGGACCGATCGACCAGTACGCAGGAGAACTTTGCTTACAGCGAAGAGATCATGGCGGAGCTGGGGCTTGATGCGGGCGACATGTTCGCCTTTGTCACGAACGACTACCATATTTTTAGGGCGGGGCGCATCGCCGGAACAGATGCGGCCTGCGGCGTGGCGGCGACGCTGCCGCGCAGCGCCTATTACGATGCCTTACAGCTCAACTACTATGTGCGGGAGGCCTTTGCCACCGGTTGGCTCCTGCTGAGAGGAAACTGAGTATGAACGATAACATTTTATGCCTTTACTATTCCCGCACGGGAAACACGAAAAAAGCCATGGAGGAGGTCGCCGAGGCGCTGGACTGCGAATGTCTCGAAATTCGCGACAAGGTCGATCGCAGCGGCACGATGGGCTACCTTCGCTGCTGCTTTGACGCGATGCACAAGCGCACGAGTGCGGTTTCGCGCCCGAAATGCCAGAAGCCGCTGTCGGACTACAAGCTCGTCATCCTCGGCACGCCCGTGTGGGCGGGCCGCTGTTCGAGCGTTATTCGCGGCTTTTTGAAGCGCCGCGGCTATGAGATCCAGAACGCGGCGTATCTCATCACGCACAAGAGCGAGCAGGACTATAAGGACGTCTTCCGCCAGATGGACCTCTATTTGCAGACGCCGCACGTGTCGGAGGTCTCGCTCTGCCCCGATTCCGCGGGCTACCACTTCTGGCGAGACCAGTTCGTCAAGGCCTGCTCTGACTTCATTGCGGAGGACAAGGCCTGATGTGGGAAAAGCTCAAACAGCTCGCGCGCCGCTATGACGAGATCGGCGAGCTGCTCGAAGTGCCGGAAATTTACGCTGACCCAAAGAAGCTGCGCGCGCTCACGCGCGAGCAGAAGGAGCTTTCCGCCGTGGTGGAGACCTACCGCGCGTACCAGAAGTGCGAGGACGACATCGTGCAGGCGCTGGAGCTTGTATCCGATCCCGAGCTCAAGGACATGGCGCAGGAGGAATTGAACACTGCCAAGGCGGAAAAAGAGCGCCTTTTTGACGAGCTGCGCGTGCTGCTCCTGCCGCGCGACCCGAACGACGACAAAAACGTCATCGTCGAGATTCGCGGCGGCGTGGGCGGGGAGGAGAGCGCGCTTTTTGCCGCCGACCTCTACCGCATGTATGCGATGTACGCGGAAAAGCGGGGGTACCGCGTGGAGCTGCTCAACTACAACGACACGGAGCTCGGCGGCGTGAAAGAGGCCGACTTCATGGTCAATGGCGATGGGGCGTATTCGAGATTCAAGTTTGAATCCGGCGTCCACCGCGTCCAGCGCGTGCCGGAGACGGAGTCCGGCGGGCGCGTGCACACCTCGACCGCGACGGTCGCCGTGCTGCCGGAGATGGAGGAGGTCGACGTCGACCTCCGGCCCGAGGATATCGAAATGCAGGTCTACCGCGCTTCCGGTGCAGGCGGCCAGCACGTCAACAAGACGAGCTCTGCCGTGCGCCTCATCCACAAGCCGACGGGCATCGTCGTTTCGTGCCAGGAGGAGCGCTCCCAGCTCCAGAACCGCGCCAAGTGTATGGCGATGCTCGCGAGCAAGCTCTACGAGGCTGAGCGCGAGCGCGTGGAGGGTGCAATCACGAGCGAGCGCCGCGCGCAGGTCGGCAGCGGCATGCGCAACGAGCGCATCCGCACCTATAACTTCCCGCAAAACCGCGTGACTGACCACCGCCTGACGGGCGAGAACAAGAATTTCAACATCGACGCCGTGATGAACGGCGATTTAGACCCCATCATCGACGCGCTCACGATGCAGGAGCAGGCCGAAAAGCTGCGCGAGAGCACGGAGAGCTAAGAAAGAAGAGAGAACATTGGAGACAAAATGGTTTACCCTCCGCACGGTGGAGGATAAAGAGAGCATCGCGCAGGCGGCGGACATTCTGCGCCGCGGCGGGCTTCTGGCCATCCCGACGGAGACGGTCTACGGCCTCGGCGCGGACGGCCTGGACGAGACCGCCGTGCTGCACATTTTCGAGGCCAAGGGCCGCCCGCAGGACAACCCGCTCATCCTGCACATTCCGGATGCAAGCTGGCTTACGCGCTACTGTGAGGACGTGCCGGACGCGGCCTACAAGCTGGCCGAGCGCTTCTGGCCCGGCCCACTGACGATGATCTTAAAGAAAAAGCCCTGCGTGCCGCTGCGCACGACCGGCGGGCTCGAGACCGTCGGCATGAGATGTCCCGACCATGCGGTCACGCGCGCCATCATCGAAGCATCCGGCGTGCCGGTCGCCGCGCCGAGCGCGAACACCTCGGGCCGCCCGAGCTGCACGACGGCAGAGCACGTGCGCGAGGACATGTGGGGCAAGATCGACGGTATCGTCGACGGCGGCCCTTGTCAGGTGGGCGTGGAGTCGACGATCATTGACCTGACGGTCACGCCGCCGCAGCTGTTGCGCCCGGGCGGACTGCCGCTCGAGAGCCTGCGCGATGCGCTGGGCGAGGTGACGGTCGACAAGGCCGTGACGCAGAAGATGAATGACGGCGAAAAGCCGCGCGCCCCGGGCATGAAGTACCGCCACTATGCGCCTAAGGCCCCCGTCACGGTCGTGACCGGCGGGGCGAAGGTGAGCGCGCGCTATCTGCTCACACACGCGGGCGAGAAGTCCGGCATCATCTGCTTTGACGAGTTCGCGCGGCTCTTCGACGGGCACATCGTCCACCCCCTCGGTGCGAGCGACGATAAGCGTGCGCAGGCGCAGCACGTCTTCGACGCGCTGCGGACGTTCGACGAGACGAATGTGGGCGAGATCTGGGCACAATGTCCGGACAGTAAAGGTCTTGGCCTTGCCATCGGCAACCGCCTCAAAAAGGCCGCGGGCTTCCATGTGGAGGACGCGGACGACGGCAAGATCGTCATCGGCATCACCGGCGGCACGGGCGCGGGGAAGACGAGCCTTCTGCGCGCGCTTGAAAGAAAGGGCGCATGCGTGCTCGACTGTGACGCGGTCTATCACGAGATGTTAAAAGATGACGAGCCGCTGCTGCGCGCGCTGCGCGAGGCGTTCGGCGATGTCATTTTTCGGCAGGACGGCAGCGTGGACGTCCACGCCATCGGCCTGATCGTCTTCAAGGACAGAAAAAAGCTCGCCGAGCTCGACGCCATCGTGCATGAGCGCATCCCGCGCGCGCTGGCGCAGAAAATGGCGGCGACGAACGCGGAGATCATCGGCCTCGATGCTATCAAGCTCATCGAGAGCGGCCTTGGCGCGATCTGCGACGCGACCGTCGCCGTAACGGCGCCTGAAGAGGTGCGGATCAAGCGCATCATGGCGCGCGACAGCATCACCGAGGAGTATGCAAGGTCGCGCATCGCGGCACAGAAGGACGCGGACTATTTCCGCGCGCAGTGCGATTATGAATTTGTGAACGATCTGCCGACCGCTGAAAAGGCGGAACACGCGGCAGAGGTCTATATCAACACGATCATCAACAATTTGAAGGAGGAAACTGAGAGATGAGTGAAAAGAACAAGCTCGCTGAAAAACTGCTCTACGCCCCCAAGAATGGCTATGACCGCCTGAGCGCAGAGGATGAAAAAGCGATGGAGGCCTATTGCGAGGACTACAAGAAGTTCCTCAACAACGGCAAGACCGAGCGCCTTTGCGTGGAGTACTGCATCGAGCTGGCGGAAAAGAAGGGCTTCAAGGCCTACGAAGCGGGTATGAAGCTGAGCGCCGGCGACAAGGTCTACTTCAATAACCGCGGCAAGGGCATCATGCTCGCTGTCATCGGCAGCGAGGACCTGAGCCACGGCGCGAACATCGGCGCAGCGCACACCGACTCCCCGCGCCTCGACTTAAAGCCCCGCCCGCTTTACGAGGAGGCCGAGATGGCCTACTTCAAGACCCACCACTACGGCGGCATCCGCAAGTACCAGTGGGTGACTATCCCCCTCGAGCTGCCCGGCGGCGTCGGGCTGCACGACGGCTCGAAGGTCGACGTCCACATCGGCGGCAAGGAGGACGATCCCCAGTTCATCATCAACGACCTTTTACCGCACCTTGGCCGCGAGCAGGGCAAAAAGCCGCTCAACGAGGCCATCCCGAGCGAGAGCTTGAACGTACTGCTCGGCGGAAAGCCGTTTGAAGATAAGGACTGCTCCGACCGTTTCAAGCTCGGCGTTCTCCAGTATTTGAACGCGCAGTACGGCATTACGGAGGAGGACTTCATCTCCGCCGAGCTCGAAGTCGTCCCCGCCGGCAAGGCGCGCGACATCGGCTTTGACCGCAGCTTCATCGCGTCCTACGGTCACGACGACCGCGTCTGCGCGTATGCAGAGCTTGCAGGTATTTTTGACGCTGTGTCCCCGAAGAAAACCGCGGTCTGCATCTTCGCGGACAAGGAGGAGATCGGCTCCGAGGGCGTGTCCGGTATGCTGTCTCAGGCGTTTGAGTGGTTCATGGGCGACATGTGCCGCACGCAGGGCGTCGCGCTTTCTGACTGCTTTGCCAACTCCTTCTGCCTGAGCGCAGATGTGACGGCGGCCTATGACCCGAACTTTGCCGACGTGTACGACAAGCGCAATTCCGCCTTCGTCAATTACGGCGTGGCGCTGTGCAAGTATACCGGCTCCGGCGGCAAGGGCGGCGCAAGCGACGCAAGCGCTGAGGTCGTTGGCAAGGTACGCAAGCTGATGAACGACAACGGCGTCTTCTGGCAGATGGCCGAGATGGGCAAGACCGACGCAGGCGGCGGCGGTACGGTCGCCAAGTTCATGGCCCAGCGCAACATCGACACGCTCGATGCGGGCGTGCCCGTGCTCTCGATGCACGCACCATATGAAACGGTCGCCAAGCTCGACTGCTACATGACCTACAAGTGTATGAAGGCTATCTTTGAGCAGGCGTAAGAAAATATTCTGAGATTCCGAGAAGCGCTCTCCCACGTGCCGTGGGAGGGCGTTTTCTGCCAAAAAGTCATACATTGTTGAACAAATTGTAAAGTTTCCTGCGGTTTTACTTGCATAAGCGAGCGTGGCGTGATAAGCTGTCAGAATGCCAAAGGATCAGGAAGGGAAGAGAGTCATGCTCCAGTTATTCACCGATACGTCCGCGAACCTGCCGGTCGCGCTGACGAAACAACACCACATCACCGTCGTGCCGTTTTCCTACACGGTGGATGGAAAGGAGACGGACTATCCCGATGATGTGGATTTCGACGGCGCGGCGTTCTACGGCGCGATGCGCCGCGGCGCGGTCGTCAAGACCTCAATGGTCAATCCCGCCCTGATGGCGAACTACTTTGAACGTGCGCTCTCTCAGGGCGACGATGTGCTCTACGTCGGCATGTCCGGCGGCATCAGCGGCACGGCGCAGGCCGCGGTTATCGCCGCGGGCGAGCTGACGGAAAAATACCCCGCGCGGAAGATCGTCACGATCGACACCTACGCTGCCTCCCTTGGCGAGGGGTTACAGGTGCTCGAAGCCGCGCGCATGATCGAAGAG
>ENA-UOOC01002952-UOOC01002952.1-human-gut-metagenome-genome-assembly--contig:-C48old-NODE-2952-length-12162-cov-13.249608_pt1 | contig 12162 bp, 8 predicted proteins | sample MGYA00242469_ERZ724016 | MGnify/ENA metagenome assembly ERZ724016 | reverse complement strand
TCAGCACCCACTTGTCGCTCATGTCCAGCTTGTCCTCGCTGGGCAGGCCCGGCTCAAAGTCCTCGGGCAGGTTCATCAGCACAAAGCGGGTGGCGTTCCACAGCTTATTGGCAAAGTTGCGGGCAGCCTCCACCTTCTTTTCGATATAGCGCATGTCGTTGCCGGGGGTGGAACCATCCACCAGCATGAAGCGCAGGGCGTCGGCACCGTACTGGGCAATGACTTCCAGCGGGTCGATGCCGTTGCCCAGGCTCTTGGACATCTTGCGGCCCTGGCTGTCGCGGACGATGCCGTGGATGCAGACGGTGTCGAAGGGAGCCTTGCCGGTGTAAGCCAGACCGGAGAAGATCATGCGGCTGACCCAGAAGCCGATGATGTCGTAGCCGGTGACCAGCGTATTGGTGGGGTAGAAATACTTGAGGTCGGCGCTGTCCTCGTTGGGCCAGCCCAGCGTGCTGAAGGGCCACAGGGCAGAGGAGAACCAGGTATCCAGCGTATCGGGGTCCCGCGTCAGCTTTGCGCTGCCGCACTTGGGGCAGGTGCAGGGAGCGGACTTTGCCACCACGGTCTCGCCGCAGTCGTCACAGTACCAAGCCGGGATCTGGTGGCCCCACCACAGCTGACGGCTGATGCACCAGTCACGGGTGTTCTTCATCCAGTTCATATAGTTCTTGGTAAAGCGCTCGGGCACGAACTTGATCTCGCCCTTTTCCACGCTCTCGATGGCGGGCTTTGCCAGCGGCTCCATCTTGACGAACCACTGCTTGGACACCATGGGCTCGATGGTGGAGTGGCAGCGGTAGCAGGTGCCGACTTCGTGCTTCAGGGGCTCGATCTCCTTCAGGAAGCCGCCCTCTTTCAGGTCGGCCAGAATGGCCTTGCGTGCCTCCAGCGTAGTCATGCCGGCATACTTGCCGCAATCCAGCACATGGGGCTCGTTGACGGTGTTTTTGCCGGCGGCAAACAGAGCATCGGCGGCAGCCTTGTCGGCAGCGCCGGTCATGTGGCCGTCGTAAGTGAACACGCGCACGATGGGCAGGTCGTGGCGCAGACCGACCTCAAAGTCGTTGGGGTCGTGAGCGGGGGTGATCTTCACGACACCGGTGCCCTTGGTCATATCGGCGTGCTCATCGCAGACGATGGGGATTTCCTTGTTCAGCAGGGGCAGCACCACATGGCAGCCGTGCAGATGGGCGTAGCGGGGGTCCTCGCCGTTGATGGCCACGGCGGTATCGCCCAGCATGGTCTCGGGGCGGGTGGTGGCCAGTTCCAGCATCTCGCCGGTCTCCTTGACCGGGTACAGCAGATGCCAGAAGCTGCCGTCCTTCTCCTCGTACTCCACCTCGGCGTCGGAAATGGAGGTGTTGCAGTGGGGGCACCAGTTGACCATGCGGTTGCCGCGGTAGATCAGCCCCTTGTCGTACAGGCGCACGAACACTTCCTTGACAGCCTCAGAGCAGCCCTCGTCCATGGTAAAGCGCTCGCGCTCCCAGTCGCAGCTGCTGCCCAGCTTCTTCAGCTGACTGACGATGCGGTTGCCGTACTTGGTCTTCCATGCCCAGGCGCGCTCCAGAAAACCGTCGCGGCCGACCATCTCCTTGGTCAGGCCCTCGGCGCGCATAGCTTCCACCACCTTGGCTTCGGTAGCAATGGAGGCGTGGTCGGTGCCGGGCACCCACAGGGCGGCATAGCCCTGCATCCGCTTGGTGCGGATGAGGATATCCTGCATGGTGTTATCCACCGCATGACCCATGTGCAGCTGACCGGTAACGTTCGGCGGCGGCATCACGATGGTATAAGGTTTCTTGTCCGGATCGGCCTTCGTGTGGAAGTAGCCGCCGTCCAGCCAGAACTGGTAGATACGATCTTCCACCTGACTGGGATCGTACTGCTTTGCAAGCTCTTTCATAGTGTCCTCCCAAAAATTTGATGAAGTGGGACGCAAAAAGCCGCCCCACGGAGCGTTCCATGGGACGGCTGTAAATACATAACCGCGGTACCACCCAAATTGCGCGGAAGCCTCCGCGCCCCTTGATGCCCCTGTAACGTAGGGCAGACCCGAAAGCGGCTTACCGGCAAGGCTCACCGCTCCTGCTCCAAAGTGACAGTGCCCCGCCGGTATCCCGCCGGGTTTTCAGCTGCCCCCGGCTCTCTGTGCGGCTCCAGACGATGCACACTCTTTTTCAACGCATTTATAAAAAGAATATAACGTTTTTTGTGGGATTTGTCAATCAGTTTTTCAAACCTTTCACCCACCGCACCAGCTTCCATGCCTTTGCGCCCAGATGCGGGCAGTAGCTTACCATCAGCGCCTGCAGCTTCTGGCTTTGATTTCCCGGCGGAATCTCCCACGCAGCATGACGGTGCAGCTTTGCTGTTTTCAGCACCATTTTTTCCTTCTCGGAATCCCGCTCCGGCTGGTTGACCAGCCGGAAATATACCTCGGCGCAGGACATGACGCAGCGCTGTTCCGTAGTGCTGCGGAAGGGGTCCGGCTGCCCCTTTACCAGCTGCCAGATCTGTTCCCACGCCAGTGCCGCCGTGTAAAAGCGCAGGCTCGGCTCCTGCCGCACGGCAGAGCTTGGACGTTCAAGGTAAGCATACAGCGGGCAGTTCAAAAATGCCAGACTGCCTGCCTTGAGGAATTCCGTTACAAAGAACAGGGCATCCTCCCCGTAGAACAGCGCCGGGTCAAAGCGAACATCCTGCAGCACCTCCCGGTGGGTCAGCATCCGCCAGCAGTGCCCGCCGCTCCATTCCTGCATCCACGAGTAGTTTTCCGTCGTGATTTTCTGCGGTGCCGGGCACTCCGTCACCGTCCACAGAGTCTCGTTTTCCCGTATGCTGCGGTAGCGGCACATGGCAATGCGGGTACCGCAGCTGCACAAAGCATCGTACAGCCATTCCAGATACTGCGGCAGCACAAGGTCGTCGGAATCCACAAAGCAGATATACTCGCCCCTTGCCTGCTCCAGCCCAAAATTGCGTGCCGAGGACACCCCGCCGTTTTCCTTGCGGAAAATACACACCCGGGCATCCTGTGCCGCATACTGCTGCAAAATTTCCCAGCATTTATCCGGCGAACCGTCATCCACAAGGAGCAGTTCAAAATTCTGATACGTCTGCGCCAACAAGCTGTCCAGACATGCAGGCAGATACTTTTCCACCTTATAAACTGGCACGATCACCGAGATCAAGGGCTGCTCCTTTGCGTTCATTCCGCTCTCCTTTTCAATATCTTCAGTCCGCGCTGCTTCAGCGTATCATATTCTTCGCTGCCACGGTAGAACAGTACGATCACTCCTGCGAACACAGCTGTGTAAAGCAGCCCATCCAGAATAAAAATACCGAAATTGCCCACCGGGAACCGCTGCACCCACAGCACCGCTGCCGCAGAGACCGCTGCTGTAAGGAGTGTGCGCTTCAGATACTCTGCAAAATAATCCCGAAGTTTCTTCTGCCATGCATCCTGAACGCCATACTTCAAAAAGATGTAGGGTTCTACCCAGGCACAGGTACACAGCGTGCTGATGATGGTGCCCCAGATAATGCCGGTCACGCCGTACTGCCGCACCAGTACAAGCGAGGCCACCAGATTGATGATGGATTCCGCCACCGCTTTGTAGCGGTCGTTCCAGAACAGCCCCATGGCCTCCCGGAACAGCAGATTCGTCTGCCGCATTCGTGTAATGTAAAACTCTGCCACAATGACCATCACTGTGGTCATCGGAAAACAGTATCTTCCGCCAAACAACAGCGTGATAAAGGGGTTAAACAGCATCATCAGCCCGCCGGTCAGGTAAGCGGACATGACAAAGAACATAAAATCCATTTCCTTGTAGATTTTATACAGCCGGTCCGAATTTTCCATTACTGCAAAATTGCCGATACTGCCGGAAAAAGCCACAGCAAATTTTCCCATCAGGTTGTTCAGTGCATTGATCACCAACCGGTAATTGGAGTAAAGGCCCACCGTCGCAAGGCCAATAAAGGAGGACATCAGCAGACTGTCCGTATTGCGCACGATGATGGTTGACAGCTTGTGCATACTCATGGCACCGATATTTTTCAGGATGCCGTTCCGTTCCTCCCTTTCTGGCAGCTCATGGCATTCCTTCAGGTATGGAAACTCCTTGTCCACCATGCGGGAAACCATAATGTTGGGTAAAAACTGTATCGCCTGCTGAACCGCCAGATACAGGATGAAGTTCCGGGTCAACAGCAGCACCGTGATCTGCGAAACAGTCTTGATGCACTCGCACGCCATACTCCATCCTGCGCAGATATAGCCTTTCTGGTAGGCCTGATAGATGGAATTTTTATAACTCAGCAGATAGGAACTTGCTGAACCGAGCACATATATCATATAGATCAGGGTGATATGTTCAATGCCCTCGCCGCCCTTGATGAGGTAGGGCAGAAACGGCAGCAGCACCAACCCGAACAGCAACACCGAGACTGCCACCGCCCGGTACATCCACTTGTACAGGTTCATCAGCCGCGCCAGTTTCTGCTCGTCATCCCGGGCTGCCGGTTCATACATGCTGAACACCATAGCCGTACCGATGCCCAGCTCCGCAAAATTAAGGATGCTGAGCACATCGGTAAACAGGCCGTTGACCCCCAGATATTCCGCTGAAAGGCAGCGGATGAACACCATCCGGTTGATGAAGGACAGCAGCATCGTCAAAAACTGCCCGCCGATGTTAAACAGCATATTGATGATCGAATAACGTGTTCTCATGCGATTTTTAATTTTCCCCTGCCTTTGATGTTCCGCAGCCACATATATTCCCGCGGAAATAGCCGCAACAGCAGGCTTTGCAGCCAGAGTCCCGCCGGAACGGTACAATACTGCCGCGTCCGGTCCACCACATCAAACTGCATCCGCAGCATTTCCCGGCTGCGGGGTGCCTTGCGCAGTGCCGTGGGCAACTGCCGGTACACCCGGCTCACACTCCCCATCGTAAACTTTGCCGCATTTGCCAGCGCATCGTATACCTCGTTTTCCACGAGGCAGTTCCAATACCGCTGTGCGGCCTCGGCAGCATCGAAATGACGCAGCGTTTTACTTCCGTTCATAATGCTGCTGCCGCGCTGCACATAATAATACAGCTCCTTTGGCACCACCACGGCCTTTTTGGTGTTCAGACAGACTTCTGGGAGCACAAAAATATCCTCGTTGAGCTTGCCCTCCGGGTAGCGTAGCTGCGCAAAGATAACGCGGCGGTACAGCTTGTTCCACGCAGGCTGCGCCATCGTATTCGTGGCTTTTTTCAGCAGTTCCCGCCCGGTAAAGATCCGCTGTGCAAGCCCGGTGTACGGCGGCAGGCAGGGTATGCCTGCCTCGTCCACCGCAGCGTAATCGCACAGGGCAAGGTCTGCCCCGGTGCTTTGCACGGCCTTGTACAGTGTTTCGTACATTTCCGGTGCAATATAGTCGTCGGAATCCACAAAGCCGATCCACTCGCCCCTTGCCACATCCAGCCCGGCATTGCGGGCAGCAGAAAGCCCGCCGTTTTTCTGGTGAAGCACCCGGATGCGGGCATCTTTCGCGGCAGCGGCATCACACAGCGCAGGGCAACCGTCCGGCGAACCGTCCTCCACAAGGATCAGCTCAAAGTCCGTAAAGGTCTGTGCCAGAATGGAATCGATACATTTTTGCAGATAGTTTTCCACCTTGTACACCGGCACAATGATGCTGAGCAATGGTTTTTCGCAGGGCACAGCGTGTTCCTCCCGTTTTATCTTTTCAGCCCGTCACCTCGGTGCGCAGGCGGGCAATGAGCCGTTCCATCAGCGCCACCCGGTTGAAGGGGGTCATCAGGTAAAAGCCGTCTGCATAGGGTGCAGCCGCCTTGGCAGCCTGCACCGAGACTTCCAAGCCCAGTTCCTCGCCTGCGGCGCGGTCCAGACCCTCAAACCTTTGGATGATGGCATCATCCACATGGATGCCGTTGACCTCGTTTTCCATAAAGATGGCGTTGCGCTGGCTGACCACCGGCAGGATGCCCGCCAGAATTTTTGCCCGCTCACCCAGCGTCTCCCGGGCTTTTTTCAGGTTTTCCACCGCCTGTGCCGACAGCACCGGCTGGGTAAGGAAGCCGCTCATGCCGTTTTCCAGTTTTTCAGCGGCACGGCGCAGTTCCACCTCAAAATTGCGGGCGTTCAGGTTCAGCGCACCAAAAACCGTGATGGGTGCGGGCATCTCCCGCCCTTCTCCTGCCAGCGACACGATATACTGTGCCAGCTTGCGGGAGTTGAACTGGTACACATTTTTCACCTCGTCCCGCTCGGCGGTGGGAATGGGGTCGCCGGTAATAGCCAGTACCTCCCGCACACCCTCGGCGTACAGTCCCAGCAGCAGCGCTTTGGTAGCGTTCAGGTTGCGGTCCCGGCAGGTCATGTGGGGCAGCACGTTCATGCCCAGCTCCCGGTGCACCCGGCAGGCCACCAGCGAGGAATCCATCCGTGCCCGGGCAATAGGGCAGTCTGCAATGGTCAGCAGGTCGGCACCGGCAGTCTGCAAACGGCGGGCCCCCTCGAGATAGGCGGTCAGGTCGGCGTCCTTGGGGGAGTCCAGCTCCACCGCAATGACCCGCTGCCCGGTGCGCAGCTTGCTCAAAAAGGCATCGTCCGTTTCCACTGCAGGCTTTGCCGCTGCAGCGGGCTTTGCCGCCGGGGCGGCGGGCAGCGCTTCCGGCAGAGCATCCAGCGCGGTGCGCAGGGCAGCAATGTGCTGCGGCGTTGTACCGCAGCAGCCGCCCAGAATGCGCACGCCCTCGGCGGCAAGGCGGCTCAGCTCCCGGGCAAAATACTCCGGCTTGCCCTGATAGCGCACCTGTGCCCGCGCCACCACCGGGTAGCCCGCATTGGGCATGACCGAAAGGGGCAGTCCCGCATCCCCCAGCTGCTGCACCAGTGCCCGCATCGCGCCCGGGGCAGATACACAGTTCAGGCCCACGGCATCCACCACGCCGCTCTGTGCCATGCGGCGCACCAGCTCAGCACAGTAACGTCCCTCCCTGGTGTAGCCGTCCGGCAGCACCGCAAAGGATACCAGCACAAAGGCCTCCGGCACGGTCTGCTTCAGCGCACGAATCGCTTCCAGCACACCGTCCTCGGCGCTCAGGGTCTCGAACAGAAAATTCCGTGCACCCAGCAGCGCAAAGCGCTTCGCCACAGCAAGATACACCTGCTCCGCCGGGAGATTTTCGGTATCCGGTGCGGGGCCAAGGTCCGCAAACACTGCCGCGCCGGTCTCCCCGGCGGCCTTTACTGCCAGCTGCCAGCCTGCATCCGCCAGCTGCTCCCAGCCGAGCTGCTGCGCCGCCGCCAGACGCGGCAGGCTGAAGGTATTGGTCTTGATGGCGTCCGCTCCGGCAGCAAGATACGCCCGGTGCACCGCCAGAATGCCCTCGGGGTCGGTCAGGTTTGCCTGCTCGCACTCCTGCCCCGGCTTTGCTTTATAATAGGTACCCATACCGCCATCGAACAGCAGCGGCCGCTGGGCTAACAGTTTGCGCACATCTAACATCGATACTTTCCCTTTCCTATAAAAAGACTTCATCTTTCAGTTTATCGTAGTTCACCCATCCGGTCAAGCGGTTTTCTTGATTTCGCTTGCAGCGTGGCCGTTTTTGTGCTATCTTAGGGATAACTTTTGAGAAAAGGGAGAGGATGGATCATGCGCCACACCGGCACACCTGAACTGGAGACCGACCGTCTGCTGCTGCGCCGTCTGCTGCCGCAGGACGCCCCGCAGATGTACGAAAACTGGGCAAATGACCCGGCTGTGACCCGGTTTTTGCGCTGGGAACCGCACAAAAGCCCCGCCGAGACCCGGGAACTGCTTTCGGCGTGGGCAGAGTTATATCCGAACCCGGATTATTACCAGTGGGCCATGGTAGAAAAGGCCACCGGACAGGTGTTTGGCTCCATCTCCGTATACAACGCCCTGCTGGGTGAGCCGCAGCAAAAGGCCAAGTGGCCGGGGCTGGAACTCTCCGGCGGCATCTGGGAGCCGGGCTACTGCATCGGGCAGAAGTGGTGGGGCAAGGGCCTTACCACCGAAGCACTGCAAGCTGTGGTGGATTTCTGGTTCAATCAGGTGGGCGGTGCCTTTCTCACCTGCTGCCATGCGGTGCACAACCCCGCCAGCGGCCGGGTGATGGAAAAGGCCGGCTTTGTGTACCATCACAACGACGTTTACCACAAATTTGACGGCACCCCGGTGGAATGCCGGTGCTATCTGCTGACAAAAGAACGCTACGATAACAGAAAGGACTTACTTTGAGCGAGCTTTATGATATTCTGACCGAGACCCCTCCCACAAAGGTGGTGCTGCTGGCACTGGATCAGGGGCTGTGGGACTGCGAGCGCAGTCTGGCAGAGCTTTCTGCCCTGTGCGAGGCCAACCACATGGAGGCCGTGGCGCAGATCACCCAGAAGCGCCAGACCCCGGAGACCGGCATCGTGCTGGGCAGCGGCAAGCTGGAAGAAGCTTCCCTTGCCGCCCAGACGCTGGGCGCGGAATGCGCCGTGTTTGACGGCGAGTTGACCGGCAGCCAGATCCGCAACATCTCCAGCGCGCTGGGCGGGCTGGAAGTCATCGACCGCACCATGCTGATCTTGGAGATTTTCCGCAGCCGCGCCGTGACCAACGAGGGCAAGCTGCAGACCGAACTGGCGCTGCTGCGCTACCGTCTGCCCCGCCTGCAGGGCATGGGCGAGGCGTTGAGCCGTCAGGGCGGCGGCGGTGGCGGTGGCGGCGGTGCCCGCCGCGGTGCCGGTGAGACCAAGCTGGAACTGGATCGCCGCCATGTGCACGCCCGCATTGATGCACTGGCCGAAAAGCTGGCCGAGATGGAAAAGCGCCGGGGCGAGAGCCGCAAGGCCCGCGCCAAGACCGGGATGCCTGTGGTAAGCCTTGTTGGCTACACCAACGTGGGCAAATCCAGCCTGATGAACGCCCTGTGCGGCCCCAGCGTAGCCGAAGCCGATATGCTGTTTGCCACACTGGACCCCACCAGCCGCAAGCTGGTGCTGCCCAGCGGCATGGCGGTGCTGCTGGTGGACACAGTAGGCTTTGTGTCCCGCCTGCCCCACAATCTGGTGGAGGCCTTCAAGTCCACCTTGGAGGAAGCCGCATGGTCGGATGTGATCATCCGGGTTGCAGACGCTGGGGATGAACAGCGCGAGGAACAGCTCGCCGTCACCGACGAGGTGCTGGACGGGCTGGACTGCGCCGATATCCCCCGCTTGACCGTGTACAACAAGTGCGACAAACCCAACACCCTGAGCTTTGACCCCGATATCCTGCTGACCAGCGCCAAGACCGGCTACGGGCTGGACAAGCTGCTGCAAAAGCTGGACGAAGTGCTCAGCGACCGGGTGCACACCATCCGGGTGCTGCTGCCCTACGACAAGCTTGGGCTTGCCGCCCCCATGCGGGAGCGCGGCAGCGTACAGGTGGAGGAATACCGGGAGGACGGGCTGTATCTGGAAGGCATCGTCAAAACCGAGGATCTGCACTGCTTTGAGGGCTATCTGGTCTGATAGACGCATCCAATTTAAATAGCCTCCGCTGTGCTCTGGCTATCATCAGCGGAATAATATTTTGATCTAGAGCAAACCCGGAAAGTCTGCGGACTTTCCGGGTTTGCATTTTCACGGGTGGGGTCGTGACCGGAAACAGCTGCTCTATGAGCCAAGTACGTTGTCTACCACTGCTTTTTTCATAAATAAAAAGCCCCAACAAACACAAAAACCCGCCTGGCAGCGGGTTTTTGTGTATAGAGGGGTGGGAAAGTATATAAAGTGGTGAATCTCAATATCATTGGCAGACTTTTATTCATTGCGCTGCCTTGCATGATGTATTATACCCGTTTTTCTTTTCTTGTCAAACAGGATTTTCGGATTTTGCTTTAAAATAATACTTTACTTTTTTGCAAAAACTTTATATAATTAACATAGAATTTCAGAAACGAAATTTTATTCCATTTCCGTGGGTTTGCACAACATAAAAACTTTACTTTCAGAAAATTTTATACAATCCAACATATTTTGAAGGAGGCTCTTCTCATGGACGATCTTGACCGCAAAATCCTCACCCTTCTGGCAAAAAACGCACGGATGCCCGTCAAAGAAATTGCGGAGCAGGTGTCGCTTACCAGCCCGGCAGTCTCCAGCCGTATCCATAAGCTGGAGACGGACGGCATCATCAGCGGCTATACCGTCACGCTGAACCGTCCGGCAGACCGGATGTATGTTGATGCGCTCATCAGCCTTTCGGTTGCCCCCTCCAAGCAGGATGCCTTTCTGGAGCTGCTGCAGAACAGCCGCGAGGTGCTGCAATGCTACCACGTTACCGGTGCGTACACCTTTCTGGTCAAGGTCAGCTGCGGCAGCATGGCACAGCTGGAGCACCTGATCTTACAGTTCCAGAAGCTGGGCACCACCAGCACCCAGATCATCCTGTCCACCCCGGTGAACCATGGCGATCTGGACGCCTTGATGCTGTAAGCAGGCGCTGTTCATAAAACTGTTACTTTTTCCCTGCAATTTTGCGGTGCGGTGGTTCGTATCCAGAATAGCAGCCCAAAACCGGCACACACTACCTGTAACGTGTGCGCCCGGCTGCACCTTCCACACACAGCACTATGAAAGGAAAGGAAATGCAATACTATGAAAAAATTCATCGCTGCCCTGCTGGCAGGGCTGACCCTGTTTACTCTGGTGGGCTGCTCCGGCGGAAGCAAGGCCGACAGCTCCACGCCCAAGGATTACGCCCAGATCATCCACGACGCCCGCAGCGACGAGGACAACGAGTACGATATGATCTTCACCAAGGGCGAGGACGGCAAGTTTACCGCCATTGACGGTTACAGCGCCGAGTACGAGGCCGACCAGCTGAACGAGGAGATCCGGGACATCCTGATGCCCCCGCTGAACCTGGAGGATGACCAGTACACCGCCTTTGCCGCCAGCATTTCCAGCATGATGGTACGCAGCTACGCCGTTGCCATCGTGAAGCCTGCCGAGGGCAAGACCGATGAGGTGAAGGCCGCACTGGAGGCTTATGTTGCCAGCGAACAGCAGTCCATGGAGCACTATCTGGAGGATCAGTACCTCGTGGCCAAGGCTGCCACCGTCACCGTAGCCCCCACCGGCGAGGTGGTTCTGGTCTGCGCCGAGGATCACGACACTATTCTGGCCAACATTGAAAAGGCTCTGGCCGCATAAAAAGCTTTTTGAAACCGCACTCTGTACAGGGTGCGGTTTCTTTTTGCGGCGGGTTATGCTATAATACCCCTTGGATCCATACATCCGCAGGAGAAAAACTATGAGCAAAGCAACCATCGTCATCCCAAACATCAACGGCAAGGGCTGGCTGAAGGATTCCATCGAGTCCATCTACGCCCAGACTGAGCAGGATTTTGACCTGATCGTGGTGGACAACGGTTCCACCGATGAAAGTCTGGAACAAGCCCGCAGCTACTGCACCCGCCCCAATTTTACCCTGATCGAAAACGGGCGCAACACCGGCTTTTCCTACGCAGTGAATCAGGGCATTGCCCGGGCGCAGAGCAAGTATGTGGTGCTGTTCAACAACGACGCCTTTGCCGAGCCGCAGTGGCTGGCCGAGCTTTTGCGCACCGCCGATGCGGATCCCAAGATCTTTGCGGTGCAGAGTTTGATGATCCGGCACTTTGAGCGGGAACTGGCCGATGACGCCGGGGACTATGTGACATGGATGGGCTTTGCCTGCAAAACCGGCGATGGCCGCCGCGTCAGCCGCTACACCAAGCAAAAGCGTATCTTCTCGGCCTGCGGCGGCGCAGCGCTGTACCGCAAAAGCATTCTGGACGAGATCGGCGGTTTTGACGAGAATTTTTTTGCCTACTTTGAGGACGTAGACCTGAGCTGGCGCGCCAACAATGCCGGTTACAAAAACGTGCTCTGCCCCACTGCCAAGTGCTACCACATCTGCGGTGCCAGCACCGGCGCAGTGCGCTACAACGCCTTTAAAAGCCAGCAGAGCGGCCGCAACAGCATTCTGCTGCCGCTCAAAAACGAGCCGCTGCTGATGCTGGTGCTCAACTTTATCCCGCTGGCGCTGGGCTATCTGCTCAAGTGCTACAAGTTCCACAAGCAGGGCTT
>ENA-UOOC01002941-UOOC01002941.1-human-gut-metagenome-genome-assembly--contig:-C48old-NODE-2941-length-12199-cov-5.273880_pt1 | contig 12199 bp, 9 predicted proteins | sample MGYA00242469_ERZ724016 | MGnify/ENA metagenome assembly ERZ724016 | reverse complement strand
GTAAAATAACGCTGTTCCGGCAATTTTAACCTCCCGGCCGTAACAACGGCCGGGATATTTTCTTATATTTGTTTTCACCTTACTTGATTAGTTTGCAGAGGCATACAACCAACTAACTATAATTTATGATATGAACATTCCTTCGATTTTCTGGATCGTGCCTGCCGCGTCCGTCGTCGCCCTGTCCTTCGCATGGGCGTTTTACCGCCTGATGAAGCGCGAGGACGAGGGTACGCCGCGCATGCGCGAGATCGCCGCGCACGTGCGCAAGGGCGCCATGGCCTACCTGCGCCAGCAGTACAAGGTCGTCGGCATCGTCTTCGCGGTGCTGGCGCTGTTTTTCGCCTGGCTGGCCTACGGCGCCGGGGTGCAGAACGGCTGGGTTCCCTTCGCCTTCATCACCGGCGGCTTTTTCTCGGGGCTTGCGGGCTACTTCGGCATGAAGACCGCGACCTACGCTTCGGCCCGTACGGCCAATGCCGCGCGGCAGTCGCTGGACCGCGGCCTGAAGGTCGCCTTCCGCAGCGGTGCGGTGATGGGACTGGTGGTCGTGGGCCTCGGCCTGCTCGACATTTCGTTCTGGTACGTCATTCTGAACCATTTCGTCGAGGTCGCCGGGCCGCAGAAGCTCGTGGTCATCACCACGACGATGCTGACCTTCGGCATGGGCGCCTCGACGCAGGCGCTCTTCGCCCGCGTCGGCGGCGGTATCTATACCAAGGCGGCCGACGTGGGTGCCGACCTGGTGGGTAAGGTCGAGGCGGGGATTCCGGAGGACGACCCGCGCAACCCCGCGACCATCGCCGACAACGTGGGCGACAACGTGGGCGACGTGGCCGGCATGGGCGCCGACCTTTACGAGAGCTACTGCGGTTCGATCCTCGCCACGGCGGCGCTGGGCGCCGCGGCCTTCTCCTCGGCCGGTTCCGAGGCGTTGCAGATCAAGGCCGTGATGGCCCCGATGCTGATCGCCGCGGTGGGCATCCTGCTCTCGATCCTCGGCATCTTCCTCGTGCGCACGAAGGAGGGGGCCACGATGCGCGAACTGCTCCGTTCGCTGGGCGTGGGCGTCAATTTCAGCTCGCTGCTGATCGCCGCCGCCACGTTCGGCATCCTCTGCCTGCTGGGCGTCGAGAACTGGGTCGGACTCTCGTTCTCGGTCATCACGGGCCTCGTGGCGGGCATTGTCATCGGGCAGGCCACGGAATACTTCACCTCCCATTCTTATAAACCGACGCAGAAGATCGCCGGGAGCGCCCAGACAGGCCCTGCGACGGTCATCATCGCCGGCATCGGCTCGGGAATGATCTCCACGGCCATCCCTGTCGTGACGATCGGCGTGGCGATCATCCTTGCCTACCTCTGCGCCATCGGCTTCGACATCGAGAACATGATGGCTCCGCAGAACATGTCGATGGGTCTCTACGGCATCGGCATCGCGGCCGTGGGCATGCTCTCGACGCTGGGCATCACGCTGGCCACGGACGCCTACGGCCCTATCGCCGACAATGCGGGCGGCAATGCCGAGATGAGCGGCCTCGGCCCCGAGGTCCGCAAACGCACCGACGCGCTCGACGCGCTGGGCAACACCACGGCCGCCACGGGCAAGGGCTTCGCCATCGGATCGGCGGCCCTGACGGCCCTCGCGCTGCTGGCTTCCTATATCGAGGAGATCCGCATCGGTCTGATCCACAACGGGGTGACGATGCTCGAAATGTCCGACGGGACGATGCGCTTCGTGCAGGACGCCTCGATTCTCGATTTCATGGAATATTACCGCGTGTCGCTGATGAACCCCACGGTGCTGATCGGCGTCTTCATCGGCGCGATGATGTCGTTCCTCTTCTGCGGGCTGACGATGAACGCCGTGGGCCGCGCCGCGCAGAGCATGGTCGAGGAGGTGCGCCGCCAGTTCCGCGAGATCAAGGGCATCCTCACGGGCGAGGGAACGCCCGACTACGCGCGCTGCGTCGCCATTTCGACCCGCGGTGCGCAGCGTGAGATGCTGTTTCCGAGCCTGCTGGCCATCGCCGCTCCGGTCGTTGTCGGACTGGTCTTCGGGGTGGCGGGCGTAATGGGCCTTCTGGTCGGCGGATTGAGTTCCGGTTTCGTGCTGGCGGTCTTCATGGCCAATGCCGGGGGCGCCTGGGACAACGCCAAGAAGATGGTCGAGGAGGGGCATTTCGGCGGCAAGGGTTCCGACTGCCACCGGGCCACGGTCGTGGGCGATACGGTCGGCGATCCCTTCAAGGATACGTCGGGTCCGTCGCTCAACATTCTCATCAAACTGATGTCGATGGTCGCGATCGTGATGGCGGGGCTTACGGTCGCCTTCCATTTATTCTGATTTTCGATTCTCACGGGCGCCTTTCGCCCTGCTTTGTCCGGCCCGAACGGGAAATACCTCCGTATGTCCCGTCCGGGCCGAACTGCGTTAAGCCGAAATCTGCTCCGCGATAATCAAAAATCACGATAGGTGCTTTTGCATCTGCGTCGCACTGATCAAAAATAGGGGTGCAAAATCTGCTCTTCCTTAAAATGAATTTTTAATTACTTCTTGCTGGCTCCGCTTTCGAGGATCGAGACGATGGAGTAGAGCGTGAAACAGATGGCGCCGAATCCCGACAGCACACGCGCCGGGACGAAGAATTTGGCCTGGAATGCGGCCTCCTCGTAGAGAAACGCCGCGAGGAACAGGCATGCCAGCGCCGTCAGCACGGGGATGATCGGAATGCGGTTGGCCAGCGGGAAGTCGGCGTGCCAGATTTTCGCCAGCAGAATCACCTTGCTCGAAATGCTCCAGCAGATCAGCGCCAGACCGATCAGCACGAATCCCACGAAGTTGATCGGATGGTCCCAATAGGCGAAAATCAGGATCAGCCCCAGCACGAATGCCAGCGAACCCATCGTCAGCACGAGGCCCGTCCATTTGCCTTTCTCGGCCATCGTGTAGCTGCCGCGGGCCTGGCGGGCGATGCTGGCGACCAGCGCGATGAGCGACGTGCAGACGCAGGCGATTCCGAACATCACGCTCCCGGCGACGATGTGTGCCGGAAGCGTTCCGCGCACATAGAGCAGGATGCACCAGACCCAGGCGATGGCGGCGATTGCCGAGACGATGAAGATCAGCAGCGACGACTCGGCGCGGGTGAATCCGGCCGGGTTGACCGAGAAGGAGTCGTCGGCGGAGTTTTTGGGAATCAGGCTGAAGCGTGTCGACGAGGTCGCCGCCGTGGCCACGCAAGCCGTGATCAGCCCCAGTCCGCAGACGACGTGTCCGGTGACCAGCGCGCCGGGCCAGTGCGAGGCGATGATGAATGCGCCGCTGATGAGCGTCAGCACGGCGAACGTGTAGCCGATCGCCGGGAAGAGGTACTTCGCCGCCGCCGTGTAGGTCCCGATGATCTGGCGGATGATCGTTGCGGCGGTGCAGTAGAGCGCGATGCAGATGGACCCGAGGTAGAAGACGACGGGACCTGCCGTCAGACGAGCCGCGTCGGTTCCGGCCGCGAAAATATAGGCTCCGTAAGCGAAGCAGAAGGCGGCCATTGCGAGCGGAATGGCGCGGAAAAGGATGCTTATACCGTGATTCATAGGCTTGATTGTTTTCCGGACACCCTGCAAATCCCGCACCAACAAAATTTTTCGTATCTTTGGGGTCGTAACGATCCTTTTACCAGTCGGAAGGTTTTACGGAGTTGCGAGCGATTTTGTGTTGCGCCCCATTCGACTTTTTAGTATCTTTGTCCCTATGAAAAACATCGTTTTTGACCTTGGCGGAGTTCTTTTCGCCCGTGATAAAAGCAAGTGCACCCCCGAACTGCTCGAATTTTTCAGTTTTCTCCGCGCCCCGCGCATGCCGCTCTTCTGGGAGGAGTACGACCGCGGCACGTCGACGCTCGAAGAGGTGACCGCCACCATCAGCGGGATGACCGGCCGCCCCGTGGAGACCTGTGCCGCCGTCCTTCGGCTGGCCGTCGACCTGCAGGAACCCGTGAAGCCGACCGAACGGCTCGTCGGCGACCTGAAAGCGGCGGGCTACCGGCTCTACGTGCTTTCGAACATGTCGCGCGAGTTCATCGACTTCCTGCGCCGCTTCCCCGTCTACGGGCTTTTCGACGGCGAGGTGGTCTCCTGCGAGGAGCACACCGTGAAACCCGAGCCGCGCATCTACGAGATTCTGCTCGAACGCTATGGCCTGACCCCCTCCGAGACGCTTTTCATCGACGACCGGGAGATGAACATCGAGGCGGCCGCCGCTCTGGGCATTCACGGCTTCGTCTTCGATCACCGCGATCCCGACGCGGCGTGCGACGCCCTGCGCCGGCGGTTGTTGCAATCGGACTGCATATAAACAAAAGAAAGAGACCGGCGCAAACCGGTCTCTTCCTTTTTGAGCCTCTTCCGGGAGATTAGTTGAAGGTGTAGCGGATGCTGAACATCGCCGACCAGGTCGAAATCGTGCCGGCGTACTTCGACCATGTGGGTTTGTTGAACGTGTAGGCGCCGTTCTCGTATTTCAGGATGTTGGTCGTGCTGATCCGTTTGACGTTGCCCCAGTCGCGGTTGAGCATGTTGGCGATGTTGTTGACATCGAGTCCCAGCGAAATCGTGTTGCGCCGGCCTTTGACGTTGACGTAGAAGTCCTGCGAGAAGCGGAAGTTCAGCATGTGCTGCCAGGGCATCACGGCGCCGCCGCGCTTCGAGTATTCGCCGGTGTGCTTCGAGAGATAGTCGTCGTTCCGGATGAATTTCCAGTACTCCTCCCTGTTCTCGTCCGACGTGAACGGCATGCCGTCGAGTTCCTCGCGGGTCGGAATGTAGATCAGGTTCACCGCGCCGCGGTCATTCGTCACGGGATTCTGATACTTGCCGCTCTGCACGTACATCGTGTAGGAGTAGCGCGAATAGGAGTACGAACCGATATATCCCTGACGGAACGCCTCGTAGTAAAGCCCGAAGTTCGACGCGCCGCTCTTGTGCGCGAGGCGGTAGCCGACGTTGAGCAGGATGCGGTGGGGCGACACGTAGGATGCGTAACCCAGTTCGGGCACGTTCGAACCGTTCTTGTTGAACGTGTTGGTGCTGAATGCCGAGGTCACCTGATCGCCGATGCCGTCGATCACGTTCTTGGCGCTCGACTAGGTGTAGGCAGCCATCAGCGAGAGACCGAAGCCCCAGGTTTTCGACACCTGCGCCGAGACCGAAGCGTAGTAGCCGTCCACGTCGTCGGTGTTGTTGATCAGGTAGGGATTGACGGTCTCGCCGTCCTTATTCCTGATATTGCCGCTTTCCCAATAGGTGCGCGCCTCGGGTTCGCCCGGGAGCCGGATGCCGCCCTCTTTCTCGACCATGCCGAGTTTGGTGACGGTCACCGAGTTGAAGTCCTTGTTGTAGATCCCCTCGATATTGAGGTTGACGTCGCCCGGAAGTTTCAGGTCCAGCGCCAGCGAGCTTTTCCACGTCGAAGGCATTTTGAGGTTCTTGTCCAGAATGGTCGGCTGCGTGTTGGCCGCCAGGTCATGTCCCTTGTAGGTTCCCTTGTACACGTCTTCCAGCATGTCTTTGACATTGGTGTGGAATTTGGGCATGTTGTCGCCCTTTTCGTTTCTGTAAAGCGTCAGTCCGTTCTGGATGGTGTTGCTGTTTCCGGCCACCGATACGAGCCATACGAACGGCAGGCGGCCGTTGAACACGCCCGTACCTCCGCGGAGGATATACTTGCGCTCGCCGGTCATGTCCCAGTTGAAGCCCACGCGGGGAGCCACCGACAGACGCGCCTTGGGCATGTCCGAGGTCTTGTAGCCGCCGTGTTCCGCGAAGATCTCCGTAAAGTCCTTATTTTCGTTGCCCGAGATCGACGGATAGACCGGAACCTCGAAACGCACTCCGACCGTCGCCTTGAAACGCTCGCTCACGTTGATCTCGTCCTGCAGGTAGACCGAGTACTGCATGTGGGTGAACTGGGGGAACGCCTGCGACAATGCGTCGTTGTTGCCGTGTGCGATGCGGAACGCCAGCGGGGCCTTGTCGTTCTTGAAATCGTCCCAGCTCTCGTAGACGTAGTATCCCGCGCCGCCCTGCAAGTAGCCGTTCGTGGTCAGGTTGTGCTCGAACTGCAAACCGGCCACCAGCCGGTGCTTGCCCAGCGTGTAGCCGATCTCGTCGGTTACGATGTGCGTCGACACTTCGCGCAGGTTGCCTTCGGTGAAGGGGTCGAGTCCGAACGAGGCGTACAGGGCGCTCGCGCCGTTCTCGGCTGGCTCCAGAATGTCCACCGTCGGGAAGATGCCGCCGTCGTAGCTGCGCGGCTCGTACTGGTGCGAATAGGTGTAGCGCAGCGTGTTCGTCAGGCGGCTGTCCATGAAGCGGGAGTTGAGTTCGGCGGCCACCGACGTGAAGTTCTGCTCCTGATAGTAGCGCGAATTTCCGAAATACATGGCGTAGACCGAGGTGCGGCCGTAAACGTCCTTGTCGTACACTTTGCCGGCGTTGAGCGGCGAAATGGACGACGACGGGGCCGACGAATACTTGTTCTGCGTCCGGCTGAACCGCACGTTCAGCGCGTGGTTGCGGTTGATGTTCCAGTCTACGCGGGCCATGAGTTTGTAGCCGGGCGTCTTCACCGAATAGTTCTGGTAGGCGCCGGGGTTGTAGCCGTAGTTGTCGATCAGAAACCGGCTCATCTCGTCGAGTTTCGCGGTCGTCGGGCGGTTGTATTGCAGGGCTTTGCCGAAATCCTGGCTTTCGCTCGTGCGGGCCAGCCGGGAGTTGCCCGGCGTGGTGTTCCACTCGCGCTCGAAGTTGGCGAACACGAAGAGCTTGTTCTTGATGATCGGGGCGCCGATGCTGAATCCGAGCGTGTTGTCGCGCATCTCGCTCAGCGACAGTTTGCCGCCGTCGTACTTGTCGCCCTGGAGCTGGTCGCTCTTGGAGTAGAGGTAGGCCGAGACCTTCAGGTCGTTGGTTCCCGACTTGGTGACGGCGTTGATCGCTCCGCCCGTGAATCCGCTCTGGCGCACGTCGAAGGGGGTTATCGACACCGATACCTGCTCCAGCGCGTCGAGCGAAATGGGCGAACCGCCTGCGGGCAGGTTGCCGCCGATGCCGAACATGTTGTTGAACGCCGCGCCGTCGACCGTCACGTACGACTGGCGGTAGTTGCCGCCGCCGATGGCCAGTCCCGAGGTGGTCGACGAGGCCTGCGGCGTGAGGCGCATGATGTCGTTCATGCTGCGGTTGACCGTAGGCATCAGTTCGATCTGCTCGTTGGAGATGCTGGTGACCGCCCCTGCGCGGTTGACGTTCATCGAACTGTTCTTGCCGTCGGCCGTGATGACCACGGCTTCGAGTTCCTGACTGTCTTTGAGGAATGCGTCGCGCTTGAGGGTCTGGCCCAGCGACAGCATCAGTCCCGGGAATTCGACGCTCTGGCAGCCCACGAACGAGAAGGTCACCGTGTAGGGACCTCCCGTGCGCAGTCCTTGCAGGTTGTAGCCGCCGTTCTTGTCGGTGACAGCACCGTACTGCGTGCCCGAAGGGGTGTGCACGGCGATGACCGTGGCGCCGGCGAGCGGCTGTCCGTCGGCGTCGGTCACCGTGCCGTTCATTCCCGAAGTCGTCACCTGCGCATCGGCTGCGCAAAATGCGAAGACCGAGAGCATGAGAAGGAAAAATTTCTTCATAAACGTTGGTTTTTGTGAATAAGGGATTTTTTGGGGTTTCGTTGTAGATGGATCGTTTGTTTCCTTTTTCGCGGCGTTTCGGTTTCCGGATTCGGCCGTTTTGAGAAAACGGCGAGAGACATTCCTGTTGCAGGAACATCCCTCGTCAGTCGTATGTGTGTCCTGAAAGAGCTTTTCGCCAATCGTGGGAACTCATTTCCGGGGTGTCTGTGCAGACGATTTCGGCCATTCTTTCCATGACGCAAATATATATCAAATATTTGTGAGCCGCAATAGAATAGCGCAAATTTTCAGTCGACGATAGTTCAACATTCCGGCCTCCCGGTCCGGAAGCCTGCGGCACGTTCCTTGCGCGGGGCCGGGGTATGCTTTCGGTGCGTGAAAAATACTGGCGTTATTCGCTTTTCGTGCTTATCGCGGGGCTGGGCCTTACGATCTTCGTCGAGCTGACGCCGTTTCTGGGCGGCTTGCTGGGGGCCGTGACGATCTACGTGCTGCTGCGGCGTCAGATGTGGTTCTTGAGCGAACGGCGGCGGTGGCGGCGGAGCCTTGCGGCGTCGTTGCTGCTCGGCGAGGCGATCTTCTTCTTCCTCGTTCCGATCAGCCTGATCGTCTGGATGGTCGTCGACAAAATCCAGGGCGTGGCCCTCGATCCGCAGTCGGTCATCACGCCCGTCCGGCACGTCGCCGAACTCATCCAGCAGAAAACCGGCTACGACCTCTGGTCCGAGAGCAACCTGCAATCGGTGCTGGGCTACCTTCCCAGGGCGGGGCAGTGGCTCGTGGGCGGCATCGTGAATTTCGCCGTCAACCTCGTCGTGCTGCTCTTCGTGCTCTATTTCATGCTGATCGGGGGCCTGCGCATGGAGACCTACTGCCGCGAAATCCTGCCGTTCGACCGCCGCGCGGCGCGCAGCGTGATGCGCGAAATCCACATGATCGTGCGCTCGAACGCCATCGTCATTCCGCTGCTGGCCGTCTCGCAGGGCGTGGTGGCCTATGTCGGTTACCTGGCCTTCGGCGTTCCCGAGCCGCTTTTCTGGGGCGTGCTGACCTGCTTCGCCACGATTCTGCCCATCGTCGGCACGGCCCTCGTGTGGCTTCCGCTGGCGGCCTACATGAGCCTCGACGGCAACTGGGGGCAGGGCGTCGGGCTGGTGATGTACGGCACGCTGGTCGTCACGCAGGTGGACAACCTCGTGCGGATGGTCATGCAGAAGAAGATGGCCGACGTGCACCCGCTCATCACCATTTTCGGGGTCTTCATCGGCCTGTCGCTCTTCGGCTTTATGGGCGTCATCTTCGGGCCGCTGATGCTGGCGATGTTTGTCTTCTGCGTCAATGTCTTCAAACGCAGATACCTCGACGGGCTTCCCGACCGGGAACTGTTCCAGCCCGGCGGCAGATCGGGCGTATGATCGTTCTGTTTCCCGTATTTTTTACGGAAAGAAAGCGGCCGGGGCGTTTTTCCTGAAAATTCCCCGGAAAAAAGTTGCATATTCGTGAGGGTTTATTACCTTTGTTATTCGAATAACAATAGATTCGTGCCAAAGAACCCTTAAATGATATTACAAAATGGCGAGAAATCTCAAAATCAGAGACCTTACGTTGCGTGACGGCCAGCAGTCGTCCTTCGCGACGCGTATGAACCAGGAGCAGATCGACCGCTGCCTGCCGTTCTACAAAGATGCCAATTTCTATGCGATGGAGGTGTGGGGCGGCGCCGTTCCCGACTCGGTGATGCGTTATCTCAACGAGAACCCGTGGACGCGCCTCGAAACCATCCACAAGGCAGTGGGCGATGTCTCGAAACTCACGGCCCTTTCGCGCGGCCGCAACCTGTTCGGCTACTCGCCCTATACGGACGAGATCATCGACGGCTTCTGCCGCAACTCGATCCGGAGCGGTTTGGGCATCATGCGGATCTTCGACGCCCTGAACGACGTGGACAACGTGAAATCGACCGTCAAATACGTCAAGCAGTACGGCGGCATCGCCGACTGTGCGGTTTGCTACACCGTGGACCCGAAATACCCCGAACCGGGTTTCTGGGCCAGGCTGACGGGCAAATCGGCCCCCAAGCCGGTCTTCACCGACGCCTATTTCCTCGACAAGGCCCGCCAGATGGCCGCACTGGGCGCCGACATGATCACCATCAAGGACATGTCGGGTCTGATTCCGCCGCGCCGCGTCGCCACGCTGGTGCGCCTGCTGAAGAAGAACCTTTCGGTTCCCGTCGATTTCCATACCCACTGCACGCCGGGCTACGGACTGGCTTCGGTGCTTTCGGCCATCATCGCCGGGGTCGACGTCGTGGACACCAACTGCTGGTACTTCGCCGAAGGCACGGGCGCCCCGGCCATCGAGCTGATCCATGTTTTCTGCAAGAAGCTGGGCATCGAAACGGGCGTGAACATGGAGGCCGTGGCCAAGATCAACACCCAGCTGCGGGACATCCGCAAGGAGCTGAACCAGTCGGTCTTCGGCGTCGAGAAACCCGAGCCGAAGGCGTTCAACCCGGTGACCGACACGCTTCCCGCCGAGATCGACGCCCTGTTCGACCGGGCGATCGCCGCGGCGCAGCACGACGACGAGAACGCCACGATCGACGCCTGCCGCAAGATCGAGGCCTATTTCGGCTTCCCGGCTCCGAACGAACTGGTGCAGAAGGCCGAGATTCCCGGCGGCATGTATTCGAACATGGTGGCCCAGCTCAAGCAGCTCAAGGCCGAGGAGATCCTGCCCCGCGCCATGGAGCTGATCCCTTCGGTGCGCCTGGCCGCGGGTCTGCCGCCGCTGGTGACCCCCACCTCGCAGATCGTGGGTGCGCAGGCCGTCAACTGCGCCCTCGACGAGAAGGCCGGACGTCCGATGTACACCAACAAGTCGTCGCAGTTCGTGGGCCTCGTGAAGGGCGAGTACGGCAAGACGCCGGTGAAGATCGACCCCGAGTTCCGGTTCAAGATCTGCGGCGTGCGCGAGGAGACTCCCTACGACACCTCGAAATACCAGATGCAACCCAACCCCGAGCTTCCCGAAGCCGGAGGCGTGAAGCTCGCCGCCGATGAAAAGGAGGTGCTGCTGCTGGAGTTGTTCCCGCTGGTCGCCAAGACGTTCCTGACCAATATGAAGGTGAAGGCCTACGAGGCTTCGAAGCCGGCCGAGCCGGCCGCCAAGGCCGGGGAGACGCCCGCCAGAGAGACGCAGGCCGTAATCACGGGCAACGTCGTGACGGCTCCGCTGCCGGGCCGCATCATCGAGCTTAAGGTGAAGGTCGGCGACGCGGTGAAGGCCGGACAGGAGGTCGCCGTTCTCGAAGCGATGAAGATGGAGAACGCCATCACGAGCGATTTCGCCGGTACGGTCAAGCAGATTCTGGTCCGTCAGGGGCAGACCGTGGCTACCGACGCCGTTCTGATGGAGATCGAATAACACGATCCATTCTTTCCGGACGCCATTCCGTCCGCAGCGCCCGAATGCGTTGCGGACGGAACTTTTTTTCGGTGGCTTCGGTCGTGATCCCGGACGCTTCCGCGACGATGCTGCCTGCTGCATTGCAGTACGCTGCCCCGAACGCATCGGCCGCCGCGCCCGGGCGCGGACCGGGGCTTGCCGGGGATGTGAAGGACGCCTTGCGGACCTTGCTTCCGATGCTGCGCGAACGTTCCGACCGGACGTTCTTCCGACCGCCGGCTGAAAATCTGCGGCGTCTTGTGCGACGACATGACCGTCGCGCCCGTGGCGACGGCCACGAGCAATCTGAAACACCTCCGCGAACTGGTCTGACCGGTGCGACGAGACTACTCTTCCGGCGTGGGGGCTTCGTCCGTCCGGTCGGTGTAGAGAATTCCGTCGAGATGGTCTGTTTCGTGCTGGAAGATTACGGCCGTGAATCCGTCGATCGTCTCCGTTTTTTCGGCGAACCGCTCGTCGCGGTAGCGCAATACGATCCGCTGCGCCCGCACCACCGTGCCCGCTAATCCCGGAATCGAGAGACATCCTTCCCGTCCCGGGGCGGTTTCGGCCGACGATTCGACGATCTCCGGGTTCAGGTAGAATTCGAACGGCTCTCCGGGCTTGTCGAAACGCTGCACGGCGATCATCCGCCGGAGAATCCCCACCTGCGGGGCGGCGATGCCTACGCCCGTGTTCTGCGGGTCCAGCACCGTCGCGAGCATCCTGCGGCGCAGGACGGCGTAGTCGTCCGTCCGCAGCATCCGCCCGGTCACCGGAGCGGCCTTTTGACGCAGGACGAGCGAGTCGGCCGGGTCTCCGACGGTCAGTATGCGCATGATTTCTCCCTTCCCGGCGTGAATGGTCTCCTCCTCTGCGGCGCTGAACCCTCCGGAGCATCCGGTGAACGCCAGCGTTGCGGCCGCGCAGGCCGCCAGTATCGTTTTCTTTTCCATGATAGCCGCTGTTTCTGTGAATAGGCTTTTTTTCGGTAATTCGCCCGGTTTTTCCGGATAACGAAAAAACGGAGATCGTTTAGACCTCCGTTTCATTCCGTAGCG
>ENA-UOOC01002937-UOOC01002937.1-human-gut-metagenome-genome-assembly--contig:-C48old-NODE-2937-length-12203-cov-5.506997_pt1 | contig 12203 bp, 8 predicted proteins | sample MGYA00242469_ERZ724016 | MGnify/ENA metagenome assembly ERZ724016 | reverse complement strand
GTTGCAAAAGTAAAGATAAAAATTGAACTAGCAAACATTTTATAAAGAAAAATGCAATAAAACATCAAATTTGATATTTTATTGCATTAAAACTCAGAAAAAAGATATTTATTTATTCTTTTTCATCGACTTATAGACAGGAATAAAGACTAATGCTGCCGAAATGACAAGCATTACTATTGTCATACCGTCAATACGTTCGGCTTTTGTGAGAACTAAATAGCAAAGCGCCAGCCAAAGCAGGCTGACGCAAACTATTTGTGATTTTGATAACGGTCTTCTCATCGGCTTTCGTTTTTCTTCTTCACTACGATGGCGTCGATCACGGCTACGGCTGTGATGTTCACAATGTCGCGGACAGAACTTTCAAAGTCAGTGAAATGGATAGGCTTGTTCAGTCCCATCTGGATAGGGCCGATGAATTCCGTATCGGGGTCCATTGCCTGCAGCAGTTTGTATCCTGCGTTGGCGGAGCTCAGGTTCGGGAAGATCAGCGTATTCACGTCTTTACCTTTCAGGCGGGTGAACGGATACTTGGCGTCACGCAGTTCGCGGTTCATGGCAAAGTTCACCTGCATTTCACCATCGATGGCGAGTTCCGGATATTCCTTCTGCATATAGTTCACTGCTCCGTGCACTTTGACAGGGCTGCCGGAGGTATCGGCACCGAAGTTGGAGTACGACAGCATCGAGATGACCGGTGTATGGTTGAAGAAACGGACTGTCTTGTCAGCCAGTTTGGCGATGTCAATCAGAGTTTCCGTATCCGGATGACGGTTGATCAGCGTATCTGCCAGGAAGTAAGTACCCTTCTTCGAATTAAGAATGTGCATTGTTCCGAAATGGTTGAATCCGGGCTGGATGCCGATCACTTCTTTGGCAACTTTGATGGTGTTGCTGTATCTGGTATAGAGTCCGGTGATAAATGCGTCTGCATCTCCGGTTTCTACCATCATCATACCGAAGTAGTTGCGTTCGAACATCTTGTCGTTGGCTTCTTCGTATGTAAAGCCTTCGCGGGCACGTTTTTCGGCAAGGATGCGTGAGTAGCGTTCGCGGCGTTCCGACTCGTCCGGATGGCGGAGATTGACGATTTCGATGCCTTCCAGGCTCAGGTCGAGTTCTTCGGCCAGTTTGCCGATTGCTTCGTCGTTTCCTAATAAGATAGGATGGCAGATGCCTTCGGCTTTTGCTTCGACGGCGGCTTTCAGCATGTTGGGATGGATGCCTTCGGCGAATACGACACGTTGCGGGTTGCGGCGGGCGGTGTCATAAAGCTGGCGGGTCAGTTTGGATTCGTATCCCATCAGTTCGCGCAGATGAACGCAGTAAGCGTCCCAGTCTTTGATTTCCGTGCGTGCCACTCCGCTTTCCATGGCTGCTTTGGCTACGGCACAGGAAACTTCAGTGATGAGGCGCGGGTCTACCGGTTTCGGGATGAAGTATTCCGGACCGAAAGAGAGGTTGTTGACGTGGTATGCTGTGTTCACTACATCAGGTACAGGCTGTTTTGCCAGATTGGCGATAGCGTGTACTGCTGCGATTTTCATTTCTTCGTTGATCGCTTTGGCCTGTGTATCGAGTGCGCCGCGGAAGATGTACGGGAAGCCGATTACGTTGTTGATCTGGTTCGGATAGTCGGAACGTCCGGTTGCCATCAGTACGTCGGGGCGGGCGCTCATTGCATCTTCGTAAGAGATTTCCGGTGTCGGGTTTGCCAGTGCGAATACGATCGGCATGGGAGCCATGCTGCGCACCATGTCCTGACTCAGTACGTTACCTTTGGACAAGCCGAGGAATACATCGGCGCCTTTGATCGCTTCTTCCAGTGTGTGGATATCCGTGCGGTCGGTGGCAAAATATCTCTTCTGTTCGTTGAGGTCGGTACGTGTCTTGCTGATAACGCCTTTGCTGTCCAGCATGACGATATTTTCGAGGCGTGCCCCCAGTGATACATATAATTTGGTACAGGATACGGCAGATGCTCCGGCACCGTTTACGACGATTTTCACATCCTCTATTTTCTTTCCGGCCACTTGCAGGGCATTTACCAGTCCGGCGCTGGAGATGATAGCGGTTCCGTGCTGGTCGTCGTGCATCACAGGGATGTCAAGTTCTTCTTTCAGACGGCGTTCGATTTCGAAACATTCGGGAGCTTTGATGTCTTCCAGATTGATACCGCCGAAAGTAGGAGCGATTGCTTTTACGGCAGCGATGAATTTCTCCGGGTCTTTTTCGTCCACTTCGATATCGAACACGTCGATTCCTGCGTAGATTTTGAAAAGCAGACCTTTGCCTTCCATCACCGGTTTGCCGCTCAGTGCGCCTATGTCACCCAGTCCGAGTACGGCTGTACCGTTAGAAATAACAGCTACCAGGTTGCCTTTGGCTGTGTATTTGTAAGCGTCCTGCGGATTCTTCTCTATTTCGAGGCAAGGCTCTGCCACGCCGGGAGAGTATGCAAGTGATAAATCAGTTTGTGTACTGTAAGGTTTGGTAGGAACTACCTCGATCTTACCGGGTTTGCCCTGCGAATGGTAGAGCAAAGCGGCTTCTTTGGTTATTTTAGCCATGGTATTGGTATTTTTATTAATAAGTTATCATTTGGCTGCAAATGTAGGAATAAAAGTTATACATTGTTGTCTTTAGATGATAATTTCTATTAATTTTATAGCAAAATGACTGATTTTGCACAAACTTATGGTTGCTATCCGGGTCTCTGTACTCCTTAATGTATAATGGTTATTTCTTTTTTCTGATTGCTATATAACATATCTGTTTTGATATTCTCTAGGCGACATTCCTTCATGCCGTTTGAAATATCTTCCTAAATACGACTGGTCCGGGAAACCGAGCCGGTCGGCTATATCCTGCATTGTCAGCTCCGTAGACTGGAGCAGTACTTTGATCTCTAGAATGGCGAAATCATCAATGATCTTTTTGGCAGAATCTCCGGTCACACTGCGGCAGATGCCTGTCAGGTATTTGGTCGAAATACAAAGCTCGTTGGCGTAGAAGTTAACTTCCCGTTGTGAAATGCAGTTTTCGTGCACCAATGCGACAAACTTCTTGAAGATTTCGTCCTGCCGGCTTCCCCCTTCTATTTCCTGTTTGTCGAAGTAGCGGTAGCATTTATCGTAAATATCCAGCATGAAGGATTGGAGATGATTCTTGGCTATCTGGTTGCGGAAGCGGTTCTCGCGGTCATTATAAATAGCAGTTGCCGCCTGTATCAATCCGTTGATTGCTCCGGTATCCTTATCGGGAAGCACATAGCACGGTCTTTCCTTCATAAAGCGGAAAAAGGTCGGTTCTAACCGCAGGCAGGCTTCCCGAAACATATCTTTGGGAAATCCGAAAAAGGAAGCTGTGAAGTCACTGCTGCTTCCGTTGATGCGGATAATGCTTCCCGGCAGCAGTACCACCTGAGTGTTTTTGACGATTTCGTACTCTTTCAGATCGATGGTGACGTGTGCCCATCCGCTGCGGCAGAAATAGATGGCACCCCCTTCCATTTTCCAGAGGTGATGCATGATAGGTGACAAATTCTCATCGCTTCCGGCAACAAATGATTCCCGGAGAACGGCAAGGGTAGAGTTTCTCTGTATCATAACTATTCTTATTTAGTGGGTAAAAATAGGACTTTTTCACTAAATATCGCTCATATTGTTCCGAAAATGAACAAAACTCTAAACACTATGACCAGTTTTCTATGGTGAAAAGAGTCTACCTTTGCCGCGATCAAAAATTTTAATAGGTAACACAATGAGTAAAAAGGTATGTAAAATGAAGCAAGGGCTATTATTGCTCTGTTGTCTGGTTGCTGCTGCAGGTTGTAAGCAAGCTCCACCCACACAAATGGAAACAGGATATGAAGTAATGACCGTCTCTCCGACCGACCGGATGATTTCGAGTGCCTATTCGGCAACTATCCGCGGACGTCAGGACATCGATATTTATCCACAGGTAGGCGGTACGCTGACAAAAGTCAGTGTCACCGAAGGACAGCGGGTGAAGAGCGGACAGACGCTGTTCATCATCGACCAAGTGCCGTATGAGGCAGCCCTGCAGACGGCAGTGGCGAATGTGGAGTCAGCCAAAGCGTCTCTGGCGACGGCACAGCTGACTTACGACAGCAAAGAGGAACTGTATAAGGAGAATGTAGTTTCCGCTTTCGATCTGAGTACGGCAAAAAATTCTCTTCTGGCTGCCAAAGCGCAACTGGCGCAGGCCAAGGCACAAGAAGTGAGCGCCCGTAATAACCTTTCTTATACGGTAGTGAAGAGTCCGGCAGACGGAGTGGTAGGTACATTGCCTTATCGCGTAGGTGCGTTGGTGAGTTCCAGCATTCCCGAACCGCTGACCACCGTTTCCGACAATTCGGACATGTACGTCTACTTCTCGATGACGGAAAACCAGTTGCTGGGGCTGATTCGCCAGTATGGCTCTAAAGACGAGGCGCTGAAAAGTATGCCCGCCATCGACTTGCAGCTGAACGATAAATCGGCTTATCCCGAACAGGGACAGATCGAGTCTATCAGCGGAGTCATTGACCGTTCGACGGGTACTGTCAGCCTGCGTGCCGTTTTCCCAAATAAGGACGGACTGCTGCACAGCGGCGGTGCGGGTAACGTAGTGATTCCGGTACAGAAAACGGGAGCTTTGGTGATTCCGCAGGGAGCTACGTTCGAAATACAGGATAAGAGATATGTATATAAGGTAGTAGACGGTAAAGCGCAATCTGCCTTGGTGCAGGTGACCCGTGTGAACGGCGGCCGCGAATTTATCGTGGATGAAGGACTGGCTCCGGGCGATGTGATTGTGGCGGAAGGCGTAGGATTGCTTCGTGAAGGTACTCCGATTAAGGCAAAGACTGCTCAGGCATCTACGACAACTACTGAAAATTAAACAAAGGAGGAATCGATCCATGAATTTAAGAACCTTTATTGAACGCCCCGTATTATCGGCAGTCATCTCTATTACGATTGTCGTTGTGGGTATCATCGGGCTGTTCAGTCTGCCCGTCGAACAATATCCCGATATTGCTCCGCCTACCATTATGGTGAGTACCACCTATTATGGCGCCAGTGCGGAAACTTTGCAGAAGAGTGTGATTGCTCCTTTGGAAGAAGCGATCAATGGTGTGGAAGACATGACTTACATGACTTCCAGCGCCACCAATGCCGGTACAGTGAGTATCACCGTGTACTTCAAGCAGGGAACAGACCCGGACATGGCAGCGGTCAACGTACAGAACCGCGTGTCGAGAGCGACGGGACAGCTTCCGGCAGAAGTAACGCAGGTCGGTGTGACTACTTCCAAACGTCAGACAAGTATCCTGCAGATGTTCTCGCTTTCCAGTCCGGACGATAGCTACGATGAAAACTTCCTTTCCAACTATATCAGTATCAATCTGAAACCGGAGATTCTGCGTATCTCGGGTGTAGGCGACCTGATGATTATGGGAGGTGAATATAGCATGCGTGTATGGATGAAGCCGGACGTGATGGCCCAGTACAAACTGATTCCATCGGATATCACCGGTGTGCTTGCCGAACAGAATATCGAATCGGCCACCGGTTCATTCGGTGAAAACTCGAACGAAACCTATCAGTATACAATGAAATATAAAGGACGTCTGATCACTCCGGAAGAATTTGGAGATATTGTCATTCGTTCTACGGACAATGGTGAGGTCCTGAAGTTGAAAGACATCGCCGAGATACAGTTGGGACAGGATAGCTATGCTTATCACGGTGGAATGGACGGTCATCCGGGCGTTTCGTGCATGGTGTTTCAGACGGCGGGCTCCAATGCGACCGAAGTAAACCAGAACATTGATAAATTCCTTGAAGAAGCCCGTAAAGACCTCCCGAAAGGAGTGGAACTGACACAGATGATGAGCTCGAACGACTTTCTGTTCGCTTCTATCCATGAGGTGGTGAAGACGTTGATCGAGGCGATTATCCTGGTGATTCTGGTGGTATATGTGTTCTTGCAGGACTTTCGTTCTACGCTGATTCCTTTGGTGGGAGTCATTGTTTCGCTCATCGGTACGTTTGCTTTCATGGCGGTGGCAGGATTCAGTATCAATCTGCTCACGCTGTTTGCGCTCGTGCTCGTCATCGGTACGGTGGTGGACGACGCCATTATTGTCGTCGAGGCGGTGCAGGCACGCTTCGACGTGGGATACAGGTCGTCCTATATGGCAAGTATCGATGCAATGAAAGGTATCAGTAATGCTGTTATCACCTCTTCGCTGGTGTTTATGGCAGTATTTATTCCGGTATCCTTCATGGGCGGTACTTCCGGTACGTTCTATACCCAGTTTGGTCTGACGATGGCGGTTGCCGTTGGTATTTCCGCTATTAATGCGTTGACACTGAGTCCGGCATTGTGTGCCTTGCTGCTGAAACCCTATATCAATGAAGACGGTACGCAGAAGAATAACTTTGCGGCACGTTTCCGTAAAGCATTCAATTCGGCTTTCGATATTCTGATAGAGAAATACAAGAATGTGGTGCTGATCTTTATCAAACGCAGATGGCTGGCATGGTCGCTGCTCGTTTGCTCCGTAGTGTTGCTTGTATTCCTGATGAATACGACAAAGACCAGTCTGGTGCCGGACGAAGACCAGGGTGTGGTATTCGTCAATGTAAGTACGGCGGCCGGTAGTTCGCTGACTACGACCGACGAAGTGATGGAACGCATCGAAAAGCGTCTGATGGATATTCCGCAGATTAAGCACGTGCAGAAAGTGGCCGGCTACGGATTGCTGGCAGGACAGGGAAGCTCGTTCGGTATGTTGATTCTGAAGCTGAAACCGTGGGACGAACGTCCGAATGACGAAGATAATGTACAGGCAGTCATCGGTCAGGTGTACGGTCGTACGGCCGATATCAAGGATGCCAGTGTCTTCGCTATTTCGCCGGGTATGATTCCGGGTTACGGTATGGGTAATGCGCTGGAACTCCATATGCAGGATAAGATGGGCGGTGATATCAACGAATTCTTTACCACTACCCAGCAATATCTGGGGGTATTGAACCAGCGTCCGGAGATTGCGATGGCATATTCTACGTTCGACGTGCGCTATCCGCAGTGGACGGTAGAGGTGGATGCAGCCAAGTGTAAACGCGCAGGCATTACACCGGATGCGGTACTGAGTACACTGTCCGGTTATTATGGCGGTCAGTACGTGTCCAACTTCAACCGTTTCTCCAAAGTATACAGAGTCATGATTCAGGCAGACCCGCAATTTCGTCTGGACGAAACCTCACTGGACAATGCTTTCGTACGTATGTCGAACGGAGAGATGGCTCCGCTGAGCCAGTTCGTAACGTTGACACGCAGCTATGGCGCAGAGTCGCTGAGCCGTTTCAATATGTACAATTCCATCGCCGTGAATGCGATGCCGGCAGACGGATATAGTACGGGAGACGCTATCAAGGCCGTACAGGAAACAGCCGTACAGTCTCTTCCCAAGGGATATGGCTATGATTACGGAGGCATCACCCGTGAGGAAAATCAGCAAAGCGGTACGACTATGATCATCTTTGGTATCTGCTTCCTGATGATTTATCTGATTCTGAGTGCATTGTACGAGAGCTTTATCATTCCGTTCGCCGTGCTTCTGAGTGTGCCTTGCGGATTGATGGGAAGTTTCCTCTTCGCATGGATGTTCGGACTGGAGAATAACATTTACTTGCAGACAGGTTTGATTATGTTGATCGGTCTGTTGGCTAAGACTGCCATCCTGCTGACCGAATACGCTGCCGAACGCCGTAAGGCAGGCATGGGACTGATCGCTTCTGCGGTAAGTGCAGCCAAAGCCCGTCTGCGTCCGATTCTGATGACAGCGTTGACGATGATCTTCGGTCTGTTCCCATTGATGTTGTCCAGCGGTGTAGGAGCCAATGGTAACCGTTCGTTGGGTACGGGTGTAGTCGGTGGTATGACGATCGGTACGCTGGCATTACTTTTCATCGTGCCTACTTTGTTTATCGCTTTCCAGTGGTTGCAGGAACGCTTACGCCCTGTGCAGAGCAGACCTACGGAAGACTGGCAGATCGAGGAAGAAATCAAGGTGAGTGAAGAAGAAAAATCTAAAGCAGGAAAAAAATAATTGATGATGAAGAAAATAATAATCTTATCCGCAGCAACGCTCGTGTTGAGCAGTTGCGGTATCTACAATAAATACAAACCTGTATCGGAAGTCCCCGAAGGACTTTATGGAAGCGAGACCGTCGCTTCCGCCGATACGGCGAACTTCGGTAATCTCTCGTGGAGAGAGGTCTTTACTGACTCGTATTTGCAGAATTTGATCGATTCGGCTTTGGTACGGAATACGGATATGCAGACAGCGCATCTCCGTGTGAAAGAAGCGGAGGCTTCGTTGCTGACGTCCAAGCTTTCTTATCTGCCCTCTTTGTTTCTCGCACCGGAAGGAGCTGTGAGCAGCTTCGACCGTGGCAAAGCGACTCAGACCTACTCATTGCCGGTGACTGCCTCGTGGGAACTGGATATCTTCGGAAAGGTGACCACGGCCAAACGTCGGGCAAAAGTGGCCTATGAGCAGAGCAAGGAGTATGAACAGGCGGTGAAGACGCAATTGGTGTCTGCCGTGGCAAATACTTATTATACCTTGTTGATGCTCGACGCTCAATATGAGATTTCCGTGTCCACCGAAGCGGCATGGAAAGAGAGCGTGCGGACAGCCCGTGCCATGAAGAAGGCCGGTATGATGACCGAAGCCGGACTGGCTCAGACGGAAGCCACCTATTATAATATATGTACGGCAGTGCTCGACCTGAAAGAACAAATCAATCAGACGGAGAACTCAATGGCTTTGTTGCTGGCGGAAACACCTCACAAGATACAACGCGGCAAACTGGAAAACCAGCAGTTGCCGGAAGACTTCTCCGTAGGGATTCCTTTGCAGATGCTTTCCAACCGTCCGGATGTACGTAGCGCGGAGTTCTCTTTAGCGCAGGCATTCTATACGACGAATGCTGCCCGTGCTGCTTTCTATCCTTCCATCACGCTGAGCGGGAGTGCCGGATGGACAAACAGTGCCGGTAGCATGATTATCAATCCGGGCAAATTCGTTGCTTCTGCCGTAGCTTCACTGACGCAACCTTTATTTAACAAGGGAGTGAATATCGCCCAGCTGAAAATAGCGAAGGCACAGCAGGAAGAAGCCCGCCTCAGCTTTGAACAGACATTGCTGAACGCAGGTGTGGAAGTAAACGAGGCACTGGTGCAATATCAGACGGCCCGTGAGAAATCCGCTTTCTACGATAAGCAGATCACCTCTTTGCAGACTGCTGCCAGAAGCACTAGTCTGTTGATGGAACATAGTAATAATACTACTTATCTGGAAGTACTGACCGCACAGCAGACATTGCTGAACGCCAGACTTTCACAGGTAGCCAATCGCTTTACCGAAATCCAGGGCGTGATTACACTGTATCAGGCTTTGGGCGGAGGCCGGATGTAGGAGGATAGTATGAATCCTGAAAAAGTACGGTGTCAGATAATCGAATACACCAAACACGAGATGTATCTGCACGGTGCTGACGGACTGACCATGGATGACATAGCCAAGGGGATGAAGATGTCGAAGCGTACGCTTTACAAGCTGTTCCCCAGTAAGACTTGTCTGTTCCGCATCTGTCTTTCTGATTTCACCAACGGGATCAGAAGTTGTCTGAAACAAAGTCAGATGCGGATGGACAGTTCGTGTATGCAGGTGCTTTTTGCCACAGTGAACGGGTATCTCACGCTATTGCATTCGTTAGGAAAGACTTTATTGCTGGATATCGCCGCGAACGAAGATTACAGCGCTTCCTTCAAACGGGAAGAGGCCTTCTGGTTGCAGCAGTTTATCGACGTACTGACGCATTGTAAAATCTGTGGTTACCTGCTTCCGGGAGTCGATCCGGATCGCTTTGCGGCAGATTTGCAGGAGGTTATTTATCAGAGTTGCCTGCAAGGTACTCCGTATGTTGTTCAGCAGGCGCTGAACCATACTCTCTTACGAGGACTTTTTGAGGTGGACGGCATTCGGTATATTGACGAACACCTGAAACTGGATAAATTTAATGTTTGTGTATGAAAGGAAGAGGGGGTATTAAATCCGGAGATAAGCAGAAAGGCAGTTAACCGTTGGCAGGTTAGTATAAACGCTTTTATTCTCACCACAGTGAGAACATTTTCTCATCGCATTGAGAAATAATTCTCAAAGGCATGAGAACTTTTTCTCACTGTGGTGAGAATTTTTTCTCAAAGGCATGAGAATACTTTGAGAATATAGCAACTTGTATCATGCTATGTATTAATCGGATAGCAGTATAGTGGTATCTGTCTTATGCCTACTATTTTATGGCTGCCTCAAACGCTCAATCTCTAATAATGTAGTTTCCCGCTTGTTTGGTAAAAGCGGCTGGGCTATTCTTTGTCTCCATATGAAAACTTGACAAATGATCAATCTAAAGCCCTTTCACCACATCGACAGACAAACCCGTGCATTCTGCTATCACATCATCCGCTATACCTTTCTGCTTGAAATTGCGGGCTATCTCTATGGTTTGGTTGTGCTCTTTGAGCGCGGAGAACACCAGACCGGAAAGATATTCAAGTGTACTGTACAAGCGTTCCCGATTTTCCTTCCGCTGATAATCCACACTAAAAAATGTGGAACGCTTACGGTGTAATATCAGGTAATATGTTCCGGCAGTAAGAAGTCCCGCTATTATATCAATTGGGATACCCGTTCCTTCAAACAAATTTTTGTATTCTTCTATAGCCACTTTGTAATGCTTTTCCCTGCTTCGTGCCATACGTCTTGTGGTCGAATTGTCTGCTTCGAGTTCCCACACTAGCAAGTGCTGCATATCGGTATTGTCATATAAGTAATTTGCCAAAGCCTTTAAGGTGCTTTTCATGATGTCCTCGTTGGCTTTGTCTGTAGGGTGTTCTTCATCGAATAAATCGTGTAGCCAATAATCAGAGATGTATGCGTACTTATCCAGCAACCGCTCAATATTCTTATAGTTATTGAGCAGGACGGACATTTGTATGTCGGCTCTTTGCATAATATCCGTAAAGGTAATTTGCGCCAGACCTTTTTCACTTGCTAACTGCCGGATGGCATCAAACACGTCCGCTTCCAGTTCGGCGCGGGTACGGCGTGCACGTTTATTCTTCGATTGTTCCATGTTTACTTCTTTGTTGCATACAAAAGTATGAAAAATAAGTATAAGTCACTTATTTTCCTTTATAAAACAGATTTATGAAACGGTTCGGTCACCGAACAAATTTATTTCTATCTTTGTCTTATTAGTATTTAGAGAATAGAAAAACAAAGAACACTGGGGAAAGCAGAGTGGGTAAGGGAACGGCTTTCTCTACGAACGTATCTTTTGAGTATTATTTAAATCAGTAGAAAATGGGGAATTTAATTTCGTTTATGAAGGAAGTAGCCGATGGGCTGCGGGAAAGTGGGAATTTTGGGACTGCCCATATTTACAGGAGTAGCCTGAGTGCAATCCTTGCCTTTCATGGAAGTGATAAGCTTCCTTTCCGGAAAGTAAGTCAGGAGTTTCTTAAAAGTTTCGAATCGTATCTGCGTGGCAGGAACTGTAGCTGGAATACAGTTTCCACTTATATGCGTACGTTGCGTGCAGTGTATAACCGTGCGGTCGACCGCCATCTTGCGCCTTATGTGCCTCATCACTTCCGGTATGTCTATACAGGAACGCGCGCGGACAGGAAACGTGCGCTGGATAAGGAAGACATGGAGCGTCTGATGAAGGAACTTCCGAAACAGCTGTGTCAGGACAACAAGGAACTACAGCGTACTCGTGGTCTTTTCTTTTTAATGTTTTTACTTCGTGGGATTCCTTTTGTGGATCTTGCCTATCTGAAAAAGCATGATATCGATGGGAATGTAATGACTTACCGCCGTCGAAAAACCGGCAGGTTATTAACAGTGACTCTTGTACCGGAAGCTATGAAGCTGATCAAACAGTATATGAATACCGATCCTGCTTCTCCCTATCTTTTTTCGCTGATCACCAGTGGAGAGGGAACGGAAGCTGCTTACAAGGAATATCAGCTGGCATTGCGCAACTTTAATTATCAGTTAATGATTTTGAAACAGGTTTTGGGATTGACATCTGAAGTAAGCTCGTACACTGCCC
>ENA-UOOC01002928-UOOC01002928.1-human-gut-metagenome-genome-assembly--contig:-C48old-NODE-2928-length-12223-cov-11.166831_pt1 | contig 12223 bp, 8 predicted proteins | sample MGYA00242469_ERZ724016 | MGnify/ENA metagenome assembly ERZ724016 | reverse complement strand
TGGATCAGGAGGACGCAAAGCGCGCCATCTTTACCATCAAGACCATTGTGGAGGATCCCGAGATCGGTGCCATCTACAAGGGCAAGGTGACCCGCCTGATGAACTTTGGTGCCTTTGTGGAGATCGCCCCGGGCAAGGAAGGCCTTGTGCATATCTCCAAGCTGGACACCAAGCGCGTGGAGCGGGTAGAGGACGTGGTTGCCGTGGGCGATGCCATCGTGGTCAAGGTGACCGACATCGACCAGCAGGGCCGCATCAACCTGAGCCGCCGCGACGCCATTCTGGCTCTGGAAGCCAAAAGGGCCGCCCAGCAGCAGTAAAAACCTAATACAGATTGCATAAAATAAGAGCCGCTGTACTTTTTGTACAGCGGCTCTTTTGCGTGTATCCCCTCAGGCTCACTGCGTTCGCCAACTCCACCCAAAAAGCTCCCCCTTCGGGGGAGCTGGCATCGAGCAAAGCGAGATGCCTGAGAGGGTTCGTGCCCAAACCCCACCCGTGAAAAGGCAATTCTGGAAAATCCGCAGATTTTCCAGAATTGCAAATTTAAAAATATATTTTCCGCTGATTATGCGCAGAGCAACGCGGAGCGCATTCAAAATCGTGCTGCGCCCGGCAGGGGAAGGGCACAAAAAATGCTCCCCCTTGCGGGGGAGCAAATTCGGTACACAACGCCACGCTGTGCCGAAAAGAAAGGAGTGCAAAGTCAGTTTTCCTTTTTGCCCTGACGGTTCAGCACCCAGCCTGCGGCAAACAGCAGCACGCCGCTGCAGGCCAGCACCGGCACGGGCCAGTTCAACTGGCCGGTCTGGGGCAGAACAGGCTTATCGGGGTTGGAAGGGGAGACCGGGTTATCCGGATTTTCGGGGCTTACGGGGTTGTCCGGGGTGCCGGGACTTACCGGGTTATCCGGTGTGCCGGGGCTCACCGGCGTATCCGGGTTATCCGGCTGCTCCGGGAGATCAGGGGTGTCCGGTGTGTCGGGCGTATCGGGCACATCCGGGGTGTCGGGGGTGTCCGGCGTTTCCGGGATGGTAGCGCCTACCTTGGGGGTGGCGTCCACATCGTAGATCCAGTTGTCGCCATCGGGCAGCGGAATGGACACAAGGAAGGGTTTGATGGCCTCGTAGCCGTGGGATGCCTCGGTCTGCACGACCAAGTACAGCCCCTGCGGCAGCTTGGTAATGTTGGCATAGCCCTCTTCGTTCACGTCCTGCTGGGCGGCAATGGTGGGCACAACGGGCAGATACTTTACCAGCCGGTCTGCCAGCGTGCTGTCGGAAAGATCGCCCAGCACGACACCGCAGCCCGTAAAATCGCCGGTATAGTCAAAGTACAGGTTGCCGTTGGTGCGCTTGACGGTGGCCACCTGATACAGGGTAAGCTCGCCGCCGCGCAGGGGTACATCGTTGTGGGTGTCGTACAGACGGACGTGGAGCGAGCCCAGACGCCCCAGCACAATGTTGGCACTGGTGGCAAACGCCGGCAGGGCGCAGCATACCACAAGGCACATAGCCAGCAGCACAGCCGCCAGACGATGACGCAGATCAATGCTTTTCATGTTCTTCACCTCTCGTTTTCTTGGGTTTGCGTGTAGAAAGCAGCATACCGATCAGCAAGATCAGCAGCATGGGCAGCGCCATAATGGGCGCAACAATAATGGGTTCAATTTTAAGCGCTTCGGCGGTAACGCGGAGGTGCTTGTACTGATCCGGGGTCTCTACGCGGCGGCCGCGTACCAGCAGGCGGTGGGTGTTGATGCCGTAGGGGGTGCAGGTCATCAAGGTGACGTAGTCCTTGCCTTCGGCGATCTTCAACTCATCGGTCTCGGTGGGCAGCACGATGGAAATTTTGTCCACCTCGTAGGTGAGCACTCGGTCCAGCACGGTGATGGTAAAGGTATCGCCCACCTCCAGCTGGTCAAGGTTGGTAAACAGCTTTGCGCTGGGCAGGCCGCGGTGCGCCGAGATGACCGCGTGGGTGGACGCGCCGCCCACCGGCAGGCTGGTGCCCTCCAGGTGGCCTGCGGCGATCTGCAATACGCCGTCGCTGGTGCCGTGGTAGATGGGCAGCTCCACGCCGATTTTGGAAATGGTGATGTAACCCATAATGCCGGTGCCGGTAATATCCAGCGTTTCGTTGTAGCCGGTAAGCTGATCCGGGCGGTAGAGGGCGTTTTCGTTGGCGGCCACCTGTGCGTTAAAGGCATCGGCGGCGTCAAAGTAGGCGCTGTAATCCGCATCGGTCATTTTGTCCACGTCCTGCGCGTAGCTTGCCACCGCGCGGGACTGGTTGCGCTGGTTGACGTAATCGCTGATAGTGGGGTATAACATCACGGATAGACCCACGAAAAAGACGAGGATCAATATAATGGTGCTTTTGTTCTTTTTCATGGGCTACTCCCTAACGTTATAGTTTCAGGATCAGAGCAGGGGGCTTTGCAGCCCCGCTCTGTGCAGGGGAAAAGGAGAGCTTAGTGGTTCTCCATGCGCTTTTTGGTAATGAGCAGGATCGCTGCTGCAACCATCAGGCCGCCGCCAACAACGTAGAAGATGGTGGTGCCGATGCCGCCGGTGCCGGGCAGGGTAGTGCCGCGGTTGTTCTCGACGGGTACCAGATGGTCAGTGCCGGTTGTTGCATTTGTCTGACCGTACTTGATGGCCTGACCGCCAAATGTAGCGGCTTCGGCGGAATCTTTGGGCAGGGTACGCTCGATGATGACTTCAATGGGGGCGGTCAAAGTGTTGTAACCCTCGGGAGCGTCAGTCTCTTCCAGATAGTAAGTACCAGCGTCCAGACCCTCAAACTTGATGTTGCCGTTAGCGGGGGTCTTGACCTTTGTGGCGGCTTCCTCTGCGTTGCCAGTCCAGCCGGTCAGCTTGTAAATGCTGGTGTTAGTGCCGGTTTCGGCGAACTTTGCGTACTGCTTGTTTTCGCCGTCCTTCTTGTACAGCTGGAACTCAGCATTTTCCAGCGGGGTGTCCACATTGTTGATTTTGGTAAACTTGTGCACGCCCATTTCCCAGACGTAGGTCTTGGTGCTGGAGTGCTCAGTGTAGTTTTTGTTGCCGTATTCCAGAACGGTATCGTTGTCGTTGCCCGTAGTACCAATTTCTGCATCAGCGGTAACAGTGGCACTGTAGGTCACTTTGATGGAATCGTAAGGCATCAGCGGCTTGAGGAACTTAATCTCAAAGGTGCATTTATCAGAAGTAGAAGTTACCAGCTCATAATCGGTATCGGCGGTGAGATAATCGCTGAAGATGTTTGCGGAACCGGCACGATCACGGTGGAGATAGACCTTAACAGACGTAGAATCGAATTTCAACCCTTTGGTCATGGTATCGTGCAGAATGTAGTTGGTGGGATTACCATCGGTCACATAAATATTGGTGTGGAAATTCACCGTGTCACCAATGCCGGCATCATTGCTGTAGCCAGAATTACTGCCTTCGTAAACTTCCTTCTCGATAGTGGGCTTGCTGTTCTTTTCGTTGATTTCTGCGTTCGGGTCGGTAGTACCAATGGAGCAGATAGCACCATTGTCCAGATCAGAAACCACCAGATACCAGCCGAGGGACAGATTGCTAAATGTAAGAGTTATGCCGGTAGCCTTTTTAGAGCCAGCTACAGGGACATTATTAGTGGGATTTTTAGCATAATCGCCTGCATCATTTGCAAGTGTCTGGATAACATCACTGTCATTGTTGGTATTAGGGTTTGCCCATGTGACAACACCAGTGCTATCATCCAACTTCAAATCCGAAGGATGTGCCTGAACAAAGCTCTTCCACTCGGGAGTGACCTTATAAAGGTAGGAACTAGTACCTGCGTGGTACTCCAGCTCCAGAATGCGGTAAATCGTATAAGTCTGGTTCGGAACGGCGTTGTTGATGGTAATGCTGCCTTTGGTGGTAGGACTGCTGCCTGTTTCTGCAAATGCCGGAATGGCCATGGCGCAAACCATAGCAACTGCCAGCAGCGCAGCCATGAGTTTCTTCATTGCTTTTTTCATGGAAAAAGCCCCTTTCTTTTCTGCCCCTTGCCGCCCCCTGCATTTTGCACAGGGGGGGGGGGGGTAGGGGTGTCGTTTTTGTTCGGTCTATCGCGTAAACTTTTGCGCCGGGCGGGCGGGGGCTCAGCCTCGGGCGTCCAGCAGGGAAGTGCAGCTTAGTCATCTGCCCTCCTTTCACGTCTGCGCTTGCGGTGGATAATACTATATGCCAGCGCGGTCAGCATCATTGTGCCGCCCACGGCTGTGTACGGGAGTGTACCGGTGCCACCGGTAGAGGGGAGCTCGTAGCCGGAGGAATCGGTCTCGGTGTTGATGATGGTAATAGTACCATGCTGCACACCATCGTTGCCAATGTAGCTTACCGTGTAATTTTTGTTGGTGGCAACTTCCTTTACGTAGAAGTACCGGTCTTTATAGGCTTCAGGGATCGCGTAGTTGTAAGTCCAGCTCTTCGCCTTTTCCAGCGTGATGGTGTCAGCCTTTTCAGCGTTGGTGGTATCGCCCTTGGTCGGGGTGCACCAGAGTTCCAGCTGGATGTTATCCGGCAGGCTGCTAGCGTCTTTGGGAATGGCTTTGCCGTCTTTGTCGATCCACTGCTTTACAAAGGTAAGTCGGTTGCTTTCGTTGGTCATTTCCAGATCAATGGAAGCGCTGCCCTTGTAGACATTGACGTTACCTTGGGCTACGCCGGTGTTAGTTTCACCGTAACGGCCGACAGCCTTCGTGTAGGCTTCGACATCCGAGGTGGAATCAGATGTCCAGATGAAGTAATGCGCCCAATCTGTATCCGTGCGGTAGCCATCCGGTGCCTGTTCTTCGGTCAGCTTGTAAAGATAATCGTGGGGGCGGTACACTTCACCGGCTGCGTTCTTACCGGGCTTTAAACCGGCAGCTGCAGAGAAGGTCAGGTCGATCTCACCGTTCGCGTCAGTTGTTACAGTCTGGACGTCCTTGTACGTACCGCTGTCGATGTCAAACCATTTCAGCTTGAACGTTGCACCGGGCAGCAACTTTCGGGCATCGCGACTATCAACCTTATACAGATGCAGTCCGGCAGAATCAGCGGTACCTCCGGCGCCTGTAGCATATGTTTTTGTAGGAGTCGCTTCGAACGTTTTACCACAAAGCTCGGCGGTATTTTTCATCTGGTAGCTGGTGTTAGAAGTGTTCCGGTAAGCATACTCCAGAACATAGGCATAACCGTTCGGGACGCTGACGGTAAGGATATAATGGTTGCGCTGATTTTTTTGGGTCTCCTTATAGTCCACAGTATATACACCATCGGCGATCTCTGCGCCCTTCTTATCGGGAGCGGTTGGGTCATAGCTGTACAACTTGACCGTAGAGCGTACCAGCGCGGCGGTATTTGATTCGTTGCCATCGGGGTGCATATCGTCTACCAGCTCGATCATCTTGTCGGTGCCAAGCTTCAGCTTGTCGGGGTTGATGACAACAGAGTACCGTACATAGCCGGTAGAATTATCATACTGTCCTTTCTTGCTTATGATCTGGGATTCATGCTTGACCTCAGTTTTGGTGGTAGAGCTATACTCTCCCCATTTTGCAGAGTTGCTGAAATATACGGTCTGCACCTGCTGGGTAGGATCCCAGATGCTATCATCCACTTTTGCAGCAAAACGGATCAGGATGCGGTCGACAAGCTGCGGGTCGGGGTATTTCAGATACTTGAAATTACCAGTAAGACCAAATGTCAACTTCTGGCCGTTCTGCTGGACGCTGAAGAAGTCAGCGGTTGAAAGGTTTCCTTGAATCTGGGGCTGTTCATCGCCATTTTTATACCATTGTGCATCGGACATGTATTGCCGCCATGTATTGCCAGTGGTGTACATATCTTCAGCACCACGGCGCACTACTACATAGGCAGAGTCTTTAACATAGGTCAGGCCGTCCTGCAGGGTATCGGTGACGGTGGTGGCTGTCCATTTTGTCAGGTCGCCGGGAGTAAGCTCCAACTGGTAGTAGATATAGGTGCCCTCGTGCTTGACGCCATTAAAATCTGTATAGCCGTTGCCTTTTTCTACAGTGACATCGTTGGCGCTATAAGAGCCTTCACTATTCGTACCGCCGGCCGTATTAGAGGACGTTTTAACAAGCCCCATGCTGTTATCGGCGGGCACGGTAAAATAGTACGTGGCGGTCTTGCCTTTGCACTTATTCTGGAATTTAATCTTGTCACCGGGCTTCAGTGCAGTTTTATCATACGATGCCTTGGTAGAGTACTCCGAGATCACGACCTTATCCAGATCGAACGTATCGGTCTTTTCAAACGTCAGCTTGAAAGAGCGAACCTTGTCGTTATCGTTCGGGAAAGTGTACTCATCCTTATCCTTACAATCTTCTTCCGCGTAATAATGGATCGTAAGGTTAAGACCGGCCTTCGACAGGTCGTTGTAGCCGTAGGAATTTTCTCCCACAAACACCAGCAAGTTCTTCTGGATCGCTGTTTCCAGCTCGCTCTTGACGGCATAATGGTCGCCGTTTTCGGGCTTTTTGATGGTATCCTGAATCTCGACCTTGTTTACGCCTTCATTATCGGGCAGCTGAACTTCCAACTTCCAAGGCAGCGTAAAGAGCCCGGTTGTGGTATCCAGATCGGAAGTGGTCAGGGTGGATTCATTATTACCAGATTTAGTTGTTTTGCTGACGACCTCGCTGCCTTTGTTGTAGCCGGCAGAGCCCGTGCCTTCCCACTTCTTGCCCCCATTGAGTTTGATCGTTGCAGTGTTGCTTACAGTGGGGTTCGTTGCAAAGTCAGCCGGGGCAGTTGTGGTATAGGTTACTGTATACTTGGAATTTGCATTCGGGTCGTTGAAGGGAGAATCAGTCGGGAAGGTGTAGGTGAATTTGTTTTTACCAATTTCAAAATCAGTTTTGTTAACAAGCTTTTTGCCGTCCTTGTCCTTGATGATGAATTTGCCGGTCATTTCAGTTCCGGTAGGCAGGGTATCATTCAATTCAAGCCCGGCCAGCGTGTTGCCGTTGGGGTAAATCTCGATCGTCCAAGTGATTTCTCTTGTTTTTGGGTCATAGCTGCCATATTTTTGCAGCTCGTTTTGGAAACTGATTTCTTTACCGTTGCTCTCGCCGTTGGCAAAAGCGGTATTTTTAATATTACCCCAGTCCTGCTTGGTTTTCTTGAACTCAAGATCATAGTCCAGTGTATAATACTCACCGGCGTTCAGCGCGGGCAGCTTGCTGCCGTCGGCTGTTGTGATCTTGATTGCAGGACGGCCGTTTTCGTTAGACGTAGTCACTTTGCAATCGCTGTACGGTGTAGTGCTACCGTTCTTGTACAGCTTGACATCCTGATACTTGACATCCGAAATATTATTGATCTCGGTGATCTTATCTACCAGATCAATCGTCTCGCCGCTGCCGTTTTTCGTGCTTACGGTAACTTTGTAGTGCACCTTATAGGTACCGTCAGATTGCAGCGTATACTCAGAGCCGCTGGCGTTCTTTACGATCTCTTTTTTAACTTTAACGTCCGTCTGTTTTTTGATCTCAACAGTATGGTTGGTTCCGGGGAATCTGATCTTATTTTCAGTTGAGGTCGATGTTTCGCTTACGCGGCAATCAACGTAAAATGTGCCGCTGGTCTGTCCGCTCAGCGGTTTGTTAAAGGTGAGGGTAGCAAGACCGTTTGTGTCTACGGTAATAGTACCAATGGCTTCGTTTTGACCGTTAGTCAGATATCCGCTTGCAGTGTTTTTAAGCGGAATAAGATGGCTGGGGAGCTTGTAGGTCAGGGTGCTTACACCCTTGGCGCTCCCATCGGGAATGTCAAAGCCATAATGCAAGGATACATTGTCATTGACGGTAACGGAAACACCCTCGGGCAGTGTAGGGGCATCGGTGGTGGGAGTGCCCTTGACTGTATAAGTGTTGCCGTTGAGCGTGATCGTAGTGCCGGTGATCCAGTTATCGTTCAACGTGGCCGTGGTGCTTGCAGTCATGGGCTCACCCGCCAGCATAAGCATACTGGGGGCTTTCAGTGCGCCGTCAACGGCAGAGGAGAGCATCTCGTCTGCGTACTGGGCGGCGGCAACATCCACCACGGCCAGAACCTCGGCGCTGGAAAGGGTGACTTCAGCCACCTTGCCGTCCACGTCGCCGGAGATAACGGTCAGGGTGTCATCGTCCGCCTCGCTCACGATGCCCACGGTCTCCACGGGCTGAGCGTCAGTCACGGTGGTGGTCTGCGGCTCGGCAGCGGGGGACACCACGCTGGGGATAAGGGTGTCCGCGCCGGATGCAGAGGTGCCGGTGCTGTCCACCGGCTTTGCGGCGGGCTGCTCCGGGTTGGCGGTGTCGGGGAGATCGGGGGTGATCACGCTGTCGGCAGCGGGGGCATCCTCAACGGCAGGGGCGGTATCCAGCGCAGCAGCGCCGGATTCCTCAAGCTCTGCGCCGTTCTCACCCTCAGCGTCCATGCTGAACTGGTCGTCCAGATCGTCCGCTGCACCATCGGCGCTGCTGTCCACAGCCACGGTGCGGGTGACGTACTTATTATAAATAACGATGTCGCCCACATTGGCGGCGCTGCCGTCCTCGCCGTCCAGCAGCCAGTCCATGTCGCTCATGGAGCTGCGCAGGGCAAGCACGCTGGCCTCCTGCGGGATGGCGCTCTGGGGGATACCGGCGTACTTCAGGCAGTAGGAGAGGAACATCACGTCCCACTCGCCGTAGGGGTTGCCGTAAGACTGGCCGTAGCGGGAGTAGTAGCGCAGGGTCACGCCGTCTGCGGGGTCGATCTCGAAGTTTTTCTCGCTCTGCTCGTAGCCCAGCTGGGTTTTTGCCACGCTGAGCAGGTCCTCGTCCCAGTTGCCGGTCATCACGGCCTCGGCGTTGGCGGCCTGCCACTCCTCGGGGGTCTCAACGTCGGCGGAGGTGTCGCTCAGGCAGGCTACGGTGTGGTGATGCTCCGGCAGGGGGCAGGTAAGCACTTCCTCATAGCAGGCGTCAGTGTGGTGGTGGTAGATGGGCTCCACGGTGTCCACCGTCGGCTCCAGTGCCACAGGCTCGGCCACAGCCATAGCCGCCAGCTCGGCGCTCTGGGTGGGCTCCACCACCTGCTCCACAAGCTCGCCCTCTTCCAGTCCACAGGTTAGCTCGTACTCGGTGGTATAGCAACTTTCGTCGTGGGTATGCTCAAATTTATCGCAGATCAGGCTGCCATCCTCGGGGTCGAAGCAGTCGTCACCGTGGACGTGCTCTTCCTCCATGCAGGTCAGAGTCTGCACCTCGGTGTAGCAGTCCTCGGTGTGCTCATGGGGCACAAACTCGATCTGCGGCTCCAGCGACAGCGGCGCGGGCTCAGCCTCAACGGTGGGCTGGCTGGTGGCAGCAGCGGCGGCCAGCTCGTCCGCATTTTCAAGCTCGCCTTCCTCGTAACCGCAGGTGAGCACCTTGGTGTAGCAATCCGCGGTGTGGATGTGCTCCTCCTCGCCGCACTGGTACTGCGCGGTCATCGAGATGCCCACGCCATGCAGCTGCCAGTTGACGAACAGGGTGGTGATCATGGCAAGTGCCAGCACAAATGCGGTGTAGCGCCGCAGGGTGTGCCGGTTCTCACGGAACCGCTCCATGTACGTTTTAAGAATGTCGTTCATAACGAAATACCTCCCCCCGGGGTCAATGGATCAACGAGAAGCTGGACAAGGGCCATATCCTCAGGAAAACCCTGCCCACGATCTGGCTTTTTTCAACGCAGCCTATCACGCTGCTGCGGCTGTCGATGGAGGTGGCACGGTGGTCGCCCAGCACGAAGTAACGGTTTTCCGGCACCTGATAGGGGAACCGGATGTCGCATTCGCCCACGGTCAGCGCGTCCACATAGGGTTCGTCCAGCGCTACGCCGTTTACCGAGACTACGCCGTTCACGTCCATATCAATCACATCACCGGGCTGCCCGATGATGCGTTTGAGCAGCAGCTTGTTCTGCCAGTAAAACCCGCATAACTCACCGTTTTCAATGTGGTTGGATTTTACCAGCAGGATAATGTCTTTATCATTTAATGTAGGGTACATGCTGTCGCCGGAGACCTGAAGCACCGGCAGAAACAGCGTAGCCAGCAGCACGGCTGCTGCGGCCACCACCACCAAAATATAGATCGTACTGCGCAGCACCCGCTGGTAGCGGCTCTGGTACGCAAGACGCTCACGTTCTGCGGCCACTTCCTCGGTGGAAGGGATGGAAGCGAACCGGATATCGCGTTTTTTCATGTTTCCTCCGAAGGCAGGCCGTCAGTGCTGCGGTATTGATCCAGCAGCTCGTTGGCCTTGTGGTCAAATGCCTGCCAGCGCTGCTGCACCTCCTGCTCGGCGCGCTCTACCATGGCCTTGCAGTCGGCCTCGGTCTGGGTGCGTTTTTGCGCGGCGGCGGCGGTCATGGCGTCGCATTCCTGCTGCGCCTGCGCTTTCAGGCTGTCGGCGTCTGCCTGTGCCTGCTCCAGAATGCGCTTGGCCTCGCTGCGCGCCTGCGAAAGGGTATTGGCGGCGGTGGCGTTGGTGTCCGCAAGACTGGCCTGCACTGAGTGCAGATAGTCATCGGCGGCGGCCTGCGCGGCGGCGAACACGTTGTTCAGCTCCAGCGCGGCCTGCGCGATGGAACCGGCGCTTTCCAGCCGGAGCTGCCGGTCCTGCAGCTGCGCGGTAAGCGCGGCGTTCTGCGCCTTGAGCTGGTCCTCGCTCTGCTTCAGCGCATAGATGATCTCTATCAGTTCAGCGCGGTGCATCCGCCGCAGTTCACGATCTGCCATTTGCGTACAAACTCCCGAATGTAAAGATAACGAAATTTTTTTCGAAAATACCGAAACAACTTAACGGAAATGCCTGAAAACTCACTTGTTGCCACGCAACTTGCGCAGCTGGAGAGACCTTTTATAAACTACCTTATTTTAGCACATTCCATGTAACAACAATATAACAAATCAGACACAAAATCAAGAGATAAAGCCAAAAAAATATCGCATTTTTTTGCTTTTTATATAGAAAAAGCCCAAAAAACGGCCACTGACCCCCAAAAAACTTAAAAAGGTTGTTCACAATTCTGGAACGTGAAGTTCTGCGTAGTAATGCACTGAATTACAGCGTGTACGAAAAACGGGAGCCGCACTTTTCGAAAAAAGCGCGGCTCCCGGATCTGAACTTTGGGGTGATGCTTTTACTTGCCGAAGCTGCCCAGCAGGCTGTTCAGCGATACAAAGGACTGGTAGATGACGTTAACGTTGTTGATGATGGAGCTTGCACCGGAGAAGATGCGGGCAATGTAGTTGAACACCTTGCCGATGTCCAGGAAGGACTGATAAGCGTTGCTGGCGCCGCCGTCCAGATAGGTCATCTCCTCGGCTTCGATAGCGGAATAGCTGGCGGGCATTTTCATGGTAGAAGTAGTCATGGTAAGATCCCTTTCTTCAATGGTGTCATTGTGTTTACAGCAGTGTTCAGAACATGGTGGCGACCAGCAGGGTGGTAAGCAGGGCACCGGCCACAAGTGCAGGCCCTACATACTTTTGCCACTGGGTGGCGGCAGGCTGGGTGGTGGGCTGCGGCACGGTAGAAGTACCGACCTTGGCAGTCCAGTGGGCGTAGATGGTGGCGTCGGAGGTGAACACGGTGGAGGTGGTCACCTTGCTGCCGCCCACCGGCTCGGTGTACCAGCCGTCAAAGGTGTAGCCCGTCATGGTAGGCTGCTCGGGCGTGCTCTCCAGTTTGCCGGACAGGTTCGTGTAGGTTACCACGGTGGAGCAGATGCCGCCTTGGGCATCCATACCAATGGCGTACACGTTCTCTTCCTTTTTGCTCCCTGAAGTTTTGTCGGCGGCAAATGCAGCCGGCAGTGCGCAGCACAGCAGCGTGAACAGGCAAAGCCCGACCACCAGCGTTTTCAGGAATTTTTTCATGAGATCCCTCGCTTTCCTTCACAAAGATGGAGACACTGCCCCGCCCGGGGACAGCCCGGACATCGGCGTAGTTTCTTCAACTTATTTTTATCACATCCAGTGTACCAGAACCGCAACAAAAAATACAGTCTTTTGAGAAAATAATAAGAAAAATCAGGAAAAAATAAATTTCACCTTTGCAATATGAATCTTGTGCCCCCTGCGGACTGTGTTTTTTGAAAAACGCATCCCGCAAAACTTGCCTTTCGTAAAAACATGGAAGGATATGGAAAACGCAGGGCCC
>ENA-UOOC01002925-UOOC01002925.1-human-gut-metagenome-genome-assembly--contig:-C48old-NODE-2925-length-12226-cov-6.427738_pt1 | contig 12226 bp, 4 predicted proteins | sample MGYA00242469_ERZ724016 | MGnify/ENA metagenome assembly ERZ724016 | reverse complement strand
GGACTTCCCCCGCCCGCAGTTAGTGCGCAGCACTTACTGCTTCTCACGGTTCTCCCTTTTATATCCTCTTTCCCTTCACCCCTCTACCCCTTTTCCGCACTTTTCACTATGATATGTGTGAGGGCTTGATGGCTTGAATTTACTGCCGTTCCTTGGTGGTAGTTTGTTCGCCCAGACCGTGGTTTGTGGTTCTTCTATTACTTTGATAATCGTACTTTCGCACCTTGAAGAGATACTGAGTGCTTGGCTTTACTTTTGTCCTTTTTTAATTTTGGTGGGTAGTGAGTGCAGAAGCGGAGCAAGGCGGAAGCCGGCGACGCGTCTCAAAATCCTGTCGGCGTAAGCCGACTCCTCAACTTTTCTCTCTTCACTTTTCTCTCTTAACTGGGGCGGCGCAATCGCCCTCAGCTTCCCCATAAACCTCAATCGCCGCCCTATACATCCATCCCGCCGACCCAGTATATATCGACCATCCCCCGCGGGAATAGCACCCGGGATTGGAGTAAACGTCTCCGCTCATATAATAAGGCTCCACGCCGTAGTGCCGGTAGCCCTCGTTTTCGGAGCGGAGGATGGGATTCAGCGCGTCAAGTACCTGTTTTGCCTCCTCGTGAAGCCCTGCGCGGTTCAGAGCCATCCCCAGCCACACCGCGCCGTGGGTGTACTGCCCGCCGTTTTCTCTTAGCCCCTCGGGGTAGTGCTGAATATATCCCGCTTTGGGATTAAAATGCCTGCCTATTGCGGGAGCAAAAAGCTTTATAACCCCGCGCTTAACGTCCGCTAAACGCTCGTATGCCGCCAAGAGCGCGCGCTTTGTAAATTCCTCGTCCGCAAGATTGGCAAACTGCGCAAACGACTGCGCAATCGAGTCGATTTTGCAGACCTGAGAATCTTGTGAGCCAAGGGTAGTGCCGTCGTCGAAGTAGGCGCGCTTGTACCATTCGGGGTCTTTTCCTGCGGCTTCTATCGCCGATTCAAGCGCATTGGCTTCCGCGATCAGCGATTCGGCGTATTCCGGCTCGACGGCTTGGCATAGGCGCGAAAACCTCTTCAATACTAAAATAAAGAACTCGCTCAGCCAGACCGATTCGCCCCTGCCCTTTTCGCCGACGCTGTTAAAGCCGTCGTTCCAGTCGCCCGTGCCTATCAGCATAAGTCCGTGATCGCCAACCTTGCCGCGCCGGAAATCTATAGCCCTCTTGCAGTGGACGTAAACGCTCTCCCGCAGGGCGGTGGGGTAGACCTCGCCGTAGATTTCGCGCTCTCCCGACTTTATTTCAATCCCCTGACAGTACCGCACGCCGAGCGAAAGAAGACTTTCGTCCCCTGTTTTTTCAACGTATTCGCAGACGGCGTAGGGCAGCCAAAGGTTGTCGTCTGAAATAAGGGTGCGTATTCCGCGCTTCTTTTTTAAAGGGAGCGCGTGCCACCAGTGCAGAACGTCGCCCTCCTCAAACTGCGCCATGCAGCAGCGCAGTATCTGAGCTTTGCAGACGGATGGATTCTCCGCGATTATGCACACCGCGTCCTGAAGCTGATCGCGGAAGCCGTATGCGCCCGAGCATTGGTAAAATCCGGTGCGGGCATAAATTCTCGCGTGCAGTGCCTGATATCTCAGCCACTCTTTTGCGAGTGGGCGGAGGTAGTCGGGGTAATTATCATATGAGATTGCCCGCTCCTTGGTGCTTGTCTGCTCGGCGAACCACTTGGGCATATTTGCTGCCGCTTGCTTGTCCATCGCATAGGAGAGATAAAAGTCGAGCTCGGTGATGTCGGTTTTTTCAAGACTGACTATGCTTGCTGCCGCGCATTCACCGCTTATCTCGCAGGAGGGCGCCCAGTTTCCGCTTAAAATCTCCCCGCGAAGGGTGGCAAACCTGCACTTTTGCGAGCAGGACAGCGACATCCAGCCCTTAACCTCGCTGGCACAGCTTGATAAAAGCAGAACGCCGTCCGCAATCTCGGGCAGAATCAGGCTTGAATGCCTGCGTGAAAAGCCTAAGCACGGCTCGGTGTAATACATCAGCTCGGCAGGGGAGTCGGTTCTGATTTTCACCCGCAGCCGCTTGCACAAGCCTTTATCCGAGACGCTCAGCTCCGCACTTCCGCTGTAGCCCCACCCTTTAAACAGATACTCCGCCTTGTAGGGCGAAAATACCGCCGTGGAGCCCTGTATCAGGTCGATAAACCTGCCGTCGGAGGTCTTAAGGATAAGCCGCTCGCCGATGTTGTCGCGGGCGGTGTCGTTGTCCCACGGGGTCAGCCGAAGCTCACGCGAGTTAAAGGCGTAGCTGAACCCCAGCGACATATCGGAAACTAAAGTTCCGAACTGCCTCGAGCTTAAAACGTGGCACCACGGAAGCCGCGGATTCGAGTTGATGACATAGCTTTCACCGCCGTTGATAAATCCGCCCAAAGCCACCTCTTTTTCGGGGGTGAGCAAAACTCTTCCTGCCCTTTCCAAAATAACGGGCGCGGTGGAATCCGCCTTTTCATATTCGCGGATTATCTCATCAGACGAGATGTGCCGCGCGTATGCCGTTACAAGGTCGATAAGCTCCTGCCGCACCGCCGCTCTGTCGATGGGGATTATCCCGCCTGTGGAGTAAATAAGTCCGTCAACCCCGAACTCCTTGCACGCCGCGACAAGGGCGGTGTAATGCTCCCGCTCGTACCGTCCACCGTCGTCGTAGATAACCGCAAGCTGAACGCCTATGCCGCTGAGCGTCAAGCGGCGGTAGGCTTCAAGGTAGGCATAAAGCTTCTCACGGTCGTTGCGGTCGTTCAGCTTTAATAGGATAAGCGGGATGTCGATTGAAACCGAAAGCTCCCACAAAGCAGTCAGGGGGAGGCAGTTTTTGCGGACGGCTTCCGCCTGCTCCAAGCCCAAGTCGGCTGCAAACAGGATCGCCGAAAGAAGCCTGTCGGCAAGGCGCGAGCCTGCACCTGATGACCCCTGAATATACTCCTGCCGCAAAAATCTGCTTCTTAATTCCTTTGAGATGTTAACTGCGGCTTCCTTGGAGTCGGCACAGATGATGAACATATGAAGCTCCGCCTGAGACTTGGGCGGCAGTTCAAGCTCGGTGCGCACAAAAACGCAGGGGTCGGGGGTGGAAATATAGCTCTGAGGGATTGCTTTCGCCCTTGCAAACAGTCCCCGCAGTCCCTCGGGGCGGGTAAGCACCTCCTCACGGTTAAAGGATACCGCTTCGGGAACGTCCTCAACAAACCCCACAGCCATAAAGCAGGAACCGTTCGGTTCGGAATCGGTGCGGCTTACGGTTATAAGCCGAAGCTCGGGGTCGTAATCTGGGTCAACAAACATTTTATTAAAGGCGGGGTGGGCTTCCTCGGCGGAATCGTCTGCCAGCGACGGCTCGATATAGCCGAAAAGCGTCGCTTTAAGTGGCTTGTCGCCTGTGTTTGAAAGGGCAAAGCTGCGAATCTCGCATGGAAAGCTTTTTAAAAGCGACACCCTCATCCCCGCGCGCAGGCGTGGAGTGTTTTTGTAATACGATACTCCGCCGTCCTCAAACTCGCACTCGCCGCCGTTTGAGTAGTCGGGCAGGAGGGTAAACGAAACGCTTGTTTCGCCGTCCGACACCCCGAAGAAAGCTCCGTGGGGGCGCAGAATATTGTCACGCGTGGCGGAATAGACGTTTTTGCCGCGGTATTTCGCGATGGATATGCCGCCGTCGGTGAGGACAAGGGTGTATTCGCCGCCCGAAAGCAGCTTGGTTCGCGGCTTAAAGCAGGAGATGTCCGAAAAAGCCTCGCTTTGGGTCTCGCTCGGCTGGGCTGTCTTTATTTGCGGGCGCATCAGGATGTCCTCATACACCTGCCTGCCGAGATTTACGCGCTCGCAAAGAAGCTCGCTTGCACCGAGGACGTTTTTATCCCGCATAAAGCGCTTCTGGAAAATGCCGTCCTGCAAGGCGTTTACGGCGGCGATAATGCTCATTCCAACGTGGTGAGCCATGTAGCTTTTGACAGCCTCGGGCTCGGAACCCGATCGCGAGCGGGAGGTGAAGTCCAGCGCCTCATAAAAGCCATAGCGCGAGTACATACCGTATTCGCGGAGCTTGGAAAGATTCTCCATAGCGGCGGCTGGGGAGTATCCCAGCGAGAGATAGGTGGAGTATGGGGACACAACATAGTCCGCCCAAAGCCCGCGTTTAAGTCCTGTTTTGGGAACTCCGTGAGCCATGTAGCGGTAGCTGAGCATACTGTCAAAGGCATAATACCCGCTTTCGGATATGCCGTAGGGACGGTTTAAAGACTGCGCATAGCTTTTCTGGCACCAAAGCGCATATTTCAGGCTTTCATACATAAGCGAGCTTTCGGGACTTTTAATGAACAGCTCGGGCATGAAAAACTCGAACATCGTGCCCGAATAGGAGGCGCAGCCGCTGTAAAAGCCCGAGCTTATCGCCGTGCGCGAAAGCCTAAGCCAGTGGCTTTTCGGCACTTGGCGCGAGGCTATCGCGTAAAACGAGGTCAGCCGCGCTTCGCTCATAAGAAAATCATACCGCGAGCGGTCGAGCGAGCCTGTTGCGGGGTTGATTCCTATTGCCATAAGCCCCTTAACGTCGTCGTAGAATATGCCGAGGTCGGTGTCGGAGATAAGTCTGTCAAGCCGCTCTATAAGCGATTCTATCGGCTTGAATACGTCAGTATACTCGCGCAGACCCTCCTTAAGCGCAACCATCGAGCAGACAAGGTTGCCGCTGTCCACGCTGGAAACGTATGGGTTGGGGCAAAGCTCAAGGGTTTTGGTTTCGTACCAGTTGTAAAGGTTGCCGTGGTATTTTTCCATGCACTCCAGGCTGTCAAGGGTGTGTGCGATTCTTGCGCACATGGTTTTTGGCGAGATAAGCCGACGGTCGCATGCCGCCAGCACCGAGACAAGATACATCCCTATGTTAGTGGGAGAGGTTCGGTGGCAGATGCGGTAGACAGGCGAAAACTGAACGTTGTCGGGCGGGAGCCAGTTATCCGACTCGGTTACATAGTCGGCATAAAAGCTCCACATATTGGCAATATCCCGCGAAAGCTCCTTGGAATCTCTCCACGAAAGCCGCGGGCGCGCTTCGATATCTGCCCTCTGCGAGCCGACAAGCAGCACTATCGGCATTATGCACATCGGCACGGCAATAAGTCTTATAAGGTAGGTCGGCGAGAACAGAAGAGCAATTGCTAAGATTTCGGGAATCATAAAGTAAACCGCAGGGTCGGAGGCGGAGCGGTCGGCAGCGGCTGAGGTTGTCCACTCCAAAAGCCTTTTTCCGGTGGACATTCGGAATACCGCCGTGACAACTGCTCTTAGCGATTTGACTGCGGCGGTTGGGAGCATAACCGTCTCGTAAAACAGCCTTATCAGGCAGAAGCTTCCCTGACCCAGCAGCCCCGAAAAGAACCTGCGCGGGCTTATGCCCTCGTGCAGAACGGTTTTAATCAGCCCGCAGACATACGGGAAAAGATACCCCGCAAGCGCGATTGCGGCTATCGGCGCGGCAGTTTCGGGGATGACGATAAAACCGCACAAAAGCGCTGCTATCACGCTGATTGGGGTTATAGCACGGCGCAGATTTTCTGAAAGCTTCAGCTTTGAGACTGCCCCAAACCCGCCCGAGAACACAAACCGCAGATTCTGAACGTCTCCGCGGATCCACCTGTCCGCGCGCTTATAATAGCTTACGGCACTTTTGGGAAAGCCCTCGGTGAAGATTACGTCGGGGACATAGAGCGTGTTTAAAAGCTCGCCCTCTAAAATGTCGTGGGAGAGGATCTTCTCCTTCGGAAGCCACGCGCAGCATTCGAGCATTGCGGGGAGGTAAATTAGTCCCTTGCCGCAAAAGCTTCCGCGCCCGAAGGCGGACTGCCAGAAGTCGAGACTTTCGCGGTCGTAGCTGGATATTGAGCCTATGCCGCCCATCCCGCGTGCAAAGCCGGAGGAAAGCGAGGAATCAAGCCGCGTTATCATGCGCGGCGCGGATATAGCGCAGCCCGAAACAACTCTGCCTTCTGAAACAACCGGCGAGTTTGCGGGGTGGAGCATAACGGCAATCAGCTCGGAAACAGAATCGATGTATGGCTCGGTGTCGAAGTCCACCGCGCAGATGTAGTTTATGCCGCGAAGCCGCTCGGCACTTCCTAAAATCGCATAGAAGCTTTTTGCGGAGGAATCGTTTCCGCTCTGCATAAAGCGGGCAAGCTCGATAATCGCCCCGCGCTTTCTTTCAAGACCCATGTATTCGTCCTGAGTTTCGGAGTAGGTTCGTTTTCGCACAAGACAGCTGAATTTGTCAGGGCAGATGGCGTTTAGCTTGGCAATAACCTCGTCTAAGCAGGATATCACCGCCCGATCGTCGGAGGTAACCGGCATTTGTTCGGGGGCAAGGTCGCAGACGGCGGTTATGGGGATATTCTCCTGCGGATTTGCAGCGTAGAGCCGATAGAGCCTTTCATAAAGCGAATCCGCGCTCTGAACGCCGTTGAGGGCGGCTGAAAGGACTATTGCGCAGCGGGTGTTTGAAACCTCCCCGCCCGATGGGTCAAGCCGCAGCACCGGCGTTCTTTTTGCAAACCGCATGATAACGCCGTCGGCGACCGATTTGCAGGCTTCGAGCAGTGGCAGAAACAGCACCAACGCCGCCCAAGGCGAATCCAAAACGGCAGCGGACAGCAATATATCCAAAGTGACGGCAGGCAAGCCCACCGCCGCGATGTATAAAAGCGTCTTTTTAAGCCCTGCCGCCTTATCATACAACCTGCGCAGCCCTAAAAGGCAGGTAAGCTCTGCGCTGTCGTTTCGGGATTTCTCCGTCAGCTCGCGGGAGAGGTCGGAAGGCTCTGCGCCCTGCTTTTTGGCAAGGCGGTATATCCTTTCGCGATAATACGCCTTTGAAGCACTGTCACTGCACGAATATCCCCGATCCGACTTGAGTGCAGAGCATACGGGATTTAAAGCGTTGTTAATCCGCTCCTCGTCTAATGATGAAATATCCGCAAGCAGGGTGATATACCGCTCGATTCCATCAAAGCCGCCTTTTACGCTTTTGTGGCAGAGCATAACAAGCCGCTCGGTAAGCTCAAAGCGCAGATTTTCGACTTCCTCGGGACATATCCCTCCCGAAAGCCGCGCCGCTTTTATTATCTCATCGGACGAGGGGAGACTGTTATCGCCAAGACCTATAATCCTGTCGGCAAAGGCGGAATCGGCACCCACCCTTGCCGTGCGGGGGTATCCCAGAAGATATTCTATTGACATAAAAACGGTGTGGTAGTTGTCGGCAAAAAAGGTCTGAGAGTCGGTTTTGCATCCATAGCGGCAAAGCTCTTGCCAGATTGCGGACATTTCCCGCCCCGCCCGCTTTATTCTTCCTCTTAAGCTTGAGACGGTCACAAGATTAGACATATATATGCTTCCTTTCACGTCTTAATGGAAATATGAGGATAGTATTTGCCGTTATGCCGAAAAATATGTAGATGGTGTGGTATAATTTGTACATTGCCGAACGCAAAATCGTGTTGCAATTTGATTTCCAAAGTGATATACTGTACAAAAGCGATTTAAACTATGAAAGGATTGATATATATGAAGTACTTGGTTCTGCTCTGCGACGGTATGGCGGATTATCCCGTTGCCGAGCTTGGAAACGTTACCCCGATGGAAAAGGCATACAAGCCCAACATGGATATGCTCGCCAAAAAAGGTGAGGTTGGATTAGTCAAAACGGTTGCCGACGGCTTGAAGCCGGGCAGCGACGTTGCAAATCTCTCCGTTCTGGGATACGACCCCGCGCGCTACTATTCGGGAAGATCTCCCTTAGAGGCAGGCTCTATCGGAATCGACATGAAGCCGACAGATGTTTCATTCCGCGCAAACCTTGTAACCCTCTCGGATGAAGAAAATTACGAGGACAAAACCATGGTTGACTACTGCTCGGACGATATATCCACCGCCGAGGCAGCGGGTCTTATAGATTTCTTAAAGCAGCATTTAGACAGCGACGAGTTTACGCTGTATTCGGGCGTAAGCTACCGCCACTGCCTTATCTGGGCTAACGGCACGCTGGATGTCGGAACGCTCACGCCGCCGCATGATATCACCCTCAGACCGATAAAGGAATACATCCCCAAAAGCCCCAACGCCGCAAAGCTTTACGACATGATGAAGCGCAGCTACGAGCTGCTCAAAGATCATCCCATAAACAAGGCAAGGATGGAGCGGGGGCTCCGCCCTGCAAATTCGCTCTGGCTATGGGGCGAGGGTGTGCGCAAGCCGCTAGCGCAGTTTAAGGACAGATTCGGTTTGAACGCCTCGATGATCTCAGCCGTTGACCTGCTGAAGGGTATCGGCAAGTTTTCGGGGATGAACGTTGTAAACGTCGAGGGCGCGACGGGATATCTTGACACCAACTTTGAGGGTAAGGCGAAAGCTGCGATAGACGAGTTTAAGTCGGGCGCGGACTTTGTATACATCCACGTTGAAGCCCCCGACGAGTGCGGACACCGCCACGAAATTGAAAACAAGGTGAGAGCGATAGAGCTTATAGACGAGAAGATTTTAGCTCCCGTTCTTAAAGAGCTTGAAGCGATGGGGGACTACAAAATCCTTATCATGCCCGACCATGCAACTCCGCTTGCCTTAAGGACTCACACCAACGACCCGATACCGTATCTCATCTACGACAGCACCAAGGAGCAGCAGGGGGTTGACTGCCTTTGCGAAAGAACGGCTAAGGAAACAGGGGTGTATATGCCTGTTGGACATGAGCTGATGAACAGGTTTGTGGGTGTTTGAAAAGAGTGATATGACCGCAGGTGTCTGCGTGCTTTGACATTTTTTAGTGAAAAGAGAATAGAGAAGAGAGAAAAGAGAAGAGTTAAGGTATCGCCTTGCGGCGATGAATCTTGATATGCGGCAAAGCCGCATGACAAGCCGATTTTGCGGCTATCAAGATTTTTCGGCATAAGGCGATACCTTTAAGCGCATATGAAAATAGAGGAATCAACATGAAAATCGAAGTTATAGAAACGCCAAGGCTTCTGTTAAGGGGCTTTACTAAAGATGATGCATTGTGGGCGTATAGCATCTGGAACAATCCCGAAATGAATCAGTATTTACCCGACGAAGCCAAGGAAGAGATCGATTATGAGTATTTAAAGATGCTGGAAGGATTGGGCGAGGACGACGAGTGCTGCTATCTGATTCCGGTCTTAAAGGATTCTTTAGAGCGCGTCGGGACTTGCAGCTTTATGACAAGCGAAGATGGAAAGATATATGATATCGCCTATTGCGTGCATAAAAGCCTATGGTGCCACGGGTATGCGACCGAAATCGCGCAGGGTCTTATCGATTACGCCCGCAGGCAGGGAGCGGAAAAGGTGACTATCTTTGTGGGTCAGGAAAATGCCGCTTCAAACCGCGTTGCGCAGAAGTGCGGAGGAAAGATCGTAAGCGAAAGCACTTACAAAAAGCGGTGAACGGATATCATTATGAAGGACTATAAATACGAAGTTATACTTTGAAAATATTAATGAGCGTGTAACCCATAATTGTATTTATTAAGTGAAGAGAGAAAAGAGAAGAGATTCGGAGTCACCTTGCGGTGACGGATCTTGATATGCGGTAAAGCCGCAGGACAAGCCGCTTTAGCGGCTATCAAGATTCGTCGGCAAAGCCGACACCTCATCTCTTCTCTCTTCTCTTTTAACTTTTATCTCGCGCAGGATATTCAGCGCAGGATATTAAAAATTAATTTGCGTTAAGTTTAGCGATTAACTCTTTCAATTCTTCGCGCGCCTCCTCCGGTATAAACGCAGCCATCATTGAAACCGGCTGGCAGAACAGTCCTGCCAAGCCGTCGCCGCCGGCGACATCTGCGCCCATCTCCTTTGAGATTTTCTCAATTGCCGAGATATCAAGCTTTTCGGGGTCGAGTGATGTCAAGAATCCTGCCGCCTCGCCGGGGATGAATCCGACCTTAAGCATACCCTTTATCATATGCCCGATGTTTTTGTCGATAAACGCTCTGCCCTCGGGGTTCATGGCGAACTCGTTCATTGTCGAGCCAAGAGTGAAGCTGTTGGGGCGCAGGGGCTTTTCGGAATGGACGTTGACTCCGGCTTCGATTATAACCTCGTCGGCGTTTTCGCATATCTGGATTTTGTACTCGCCGGACTCTATCCGCCAGTCGTGCAGAAGGTTTGCCCAGTGAGAGAATGCGCGCGGGTCAAGCGTGAATTCGACCGTTTTTTCCTCGTTCGGTGCAAGCTCGACCTTTTCAAAGCCCTTAAGCTCGCGGACGGGGCGGATGACCTCTTTTCTCGGCGGGCAGACGTAAAGCTGAACTGCGGTTTTTCCCGCAACCGAGCCAACATTCTTGACCTTGACGCTTGCCTTAAGAGATTCGCTGTCGCCGATTTCGGATTTATCTAAGGTAAGGTCGCTGTATTCAAATTTGGTGTAGCTAAGACCATAGCCGAACGGGAATAGCGGCTTAAGCTCCTTGGCGGTGTAGTAGCGATATCCCACAAAAACGCCCTCGCGGTATTCAACCCTGTCGCCCTCGCCGAAGTAGTAGAGGTAGGAGGGATTGTCCGAAAGCTTTTTGGGGAAGGTCTCGGCAAGTCGTCCCGAGGGATTTACCTCGCCGTAAAGAACCCTGGCTTCCGCTTCTCCGATGGCTTCGCCGCCCAGATACGCTTCCAAAATTGCGGCGGGCTTATCCACCCACGGCATTTCAACCGGCGAGCCGTTGTGAAGCACTACCACGGTGTTGAGGTTGGCTGCGCAGACGTCCTCAATCAGCCTGTTGTGAGCTTCGGGCATACCCATATGCCGCCTGTCCGCGCCCTCGGATTCCATTCTGTTGGGAAGTCCCGCGAAGATAACGGCACAGTCGGCGTTTCTGGCAGCTTCTACTGCTGCCGAGTGGAGAGCTTCGTCCCCCTCGAATCCCTCTTCGGGATATCCTGCCGAGAAGCTGACGTTTGCACCCATTGCCAAAGCAGCGTCAAAGGCGTTGGTGACCTTGACCGAGTTTACATGGCTTGAGCCGCCGCCCTGATAGCGCGGAGCCTTGGCGAATCCGCCGATAAATGTGACCTTTTGGCTCTTTTTGAGCGGGAGCAGACCGTTATTTTTGAGCAGCACCATGGAGTTTTCCGCCGCCTTAAGTGCAAGAGCGTGTCCGCGCTCGAAGTTGGTTTCCTCCTTACGTGCGCCCGCTGCCGCCTTGAAAACAAGCTTTAAGATACGTTCGCAGCACTTGTTAAGAGCATCCTCGCTGAGTTTGCCCTCGCGGACGGCTTCGACGATCTGGCTGTCGGTGTTCTCGGCAGGCATGGTTATGTCGGTTCCGGCTTCAACAGCTGCTACTCTGTCGTGGGTGGCACCCCAGTCGCTGACTACCACGCCCTTAAAGCCCCACTCGCCGCGCAGAATCTCATCAATATATCTCTTATTGGCGGTGGAGTAGGTGCCGCCGATTTTGTTATAGGACGCCATTATCGTCCACGGCTGAGCCTTTTTAACGACAGTCTCAAACGCGGCAAGATAGATTTCGCGCGCGGTGCGCTCGTCCATCTCCGAAGACGAATCCATCCTTCTGTGCTCCTGCGAGTTGGCGAAGAAGTGCTTTAAGCTTGTGCCGACTCCCTGCGACTGCACGCCCGAAACAAACTCCGCGCCCAGCTCGCCGGCAAGATAGGGGTCCTCCGAGAAATACTCAAAGTTTCTGCCGCAAAGCGGGCTGCGCTTCATGTTTATGCCGGGACCTAAAAGTATATTAACCCCTTTTTCCTGAGATTCCCTGCCCAGCTCGCGGCCGATTTCGTGCATAAGCGAGCGGTCGAAGCTGGCGGCGGTCATGCTGGCGGTGGGGAAGCAGACGGCTTTAAGGGTCTTGCCGCCGATCTCGGTGCGAAGACCGTGAGGACCATCGCTCATCCTTGCGGACGGTATTCCCAAGCGCTCAACCGCCTTTGTCAGCCAAGCGTCTTTACCGGAGCAGAGTCCGGCTTTTTCTTCGAGAGTGAGTTCTTTTAACAGATTTTTGATATTTTCCATATAAAACATCCTTTCACCGGAATTGATTTTTTATATGAATATATTATACAGGATTTTTGTGCGGTTGGCAAGAGGGGGGAGAGATGTTTTTGATACTAATTCTCAATCAGCCTGTAGCCAAAGCCGACAGATAAAATAAGACCAATC
>ENA-UOOC01002916-UOOC01002916.1-human-gut-metagenome-genome-assembly--contig:-C48old-NODE-2916-length-12260-cov-8.800082_pt1 | contig 12260 bp, 10 predicted proteins | sample MGYA00242469_ERZ724016 | MGnify/ENA metagenome assembly ERZ724016 | reverse complement strand
GGGGTTGCTGCACCGCCTGTTCTGGCAATGGTACAGCAAGAACAAGGCCGTTGCGGACAGCGCAGGCCTGACTATAGAAGATTTTGACCAGGAGGCGTTTTTTGCGGTCCAGGCTGCTGCCCAGGCCTTTGACCCGGAAAAGGGCACCTTTGCCACGCTGCTTGGCTACTATGTGCAAAACCGAATCAGCAAAGTGGTATGCGGTGAGCATGGCCGCCTGATGACCACAGAGGACGGGCGGGAAGTCCGCATATCTGCCAACCCGCTGAACGGCAGCACCAGCATTGACACCCCGCTGGACGATACCGACGGCGGCAGCGCAACCCTTGGCGACCTGCAGGAAGACCCGGCAGCCGCCCAGGCGTTCCAGACCGCCGAGGATGAGCTTTACACCGAAGAGCTGCACGCAGCCTTGGAAGAAGCCTTGAACAAGCTGACCGCCAAGCAAGCCGATGTTGTCCGGCGGCACTATTTCGGCGGGAAATGCCTTTCGGAGATCGCGCGGGAGGACAACACCACCAGAAATGCCCCGTATAACCATGAACAAGCCGCTTTTCTTGCCCTGCGCAGAAATCCCGCCCTTGCCCGATGGCATGACGACATTTTGTCCGCCAAGGCATGGACGGGCACCGGCTGGAACGCATGGAACCGTTACGGCAGCGTGGAAGAGCGCGTAACCGAGTACATCGAAAAGAAGGAAGCCGAGCGGCGGGAGTTCATAGAGCAGCGCCGCCGGGAGGATGAAGCACTGTTAGAAAAAGCTCTTGAACGGTTCAAGTGTGTTAAATAGTGTGTTACAGCAAAAGAAAATAGCCTAGATTTCAACGAATCTAGGCTATTTTTAATGGAGCTGGTGACAGGAGTTGAACCTGCAACCCACTGATTACAAATCAGTTGCGCTGCCATTGCGCCACACCAGCTTATTTTATTGTTTTCCGAAGGGCGGTCTGCCGATTGATAATGCCTTCCGCCTGTGACAAATCACTGTTTTATAGGATAGCAGAAACCACGCAAATTGTCAATATCCACTCGTGTTCTCGGATGGGAAGCGTCGGGCAGCGTGAGCACTTTTTCCCTGTTCGTTCAACGGTTCGTTTCCCAGGCTGTGCAGCGGCAGCAGGCATGTTCCGGCAGGCAGAGCCATGCCGCGCCGGCGCGGGCTGCAGGCACAGCGCCCCGCCGGCAGTGTTTTGGCCGTATCAAACCGATAAAACCGCTTGCAAGGCGGGGTTTGCAGCGCTATAATTAAATTGGGATATTATATAGAAATGCCGTCTGCTTCCCGGTGCGGAGCCTGCGGCAGCAGCCTTGACGGCGGACAAACCCAGAGGATTTCTGTGAGGAGAGTTGTTTATGTGTCAGATCAGGGTGAATCTGCGCCGATGGGCCTGCCTTCTGGCAGCGCTGGCGTGCCTGCTTGCGCTGCTGCCGCTTCCTGCACACGCAGCGGGAGCCGCGTCAAAAGTGGTGCGTGTGGGCTGGTATGAGGACGCCTACAATATCACGGGCAAGAACGGCGAGCGCAGCGGCTATGCCTACGAATACGAGCAGTCGGTCGCGGCATACACCGGCTGGACCTATGAATATGTCAAGGCCGGCTGGTCGGAGCTGCTGGAAATGCTGAAAAACGGCGAGATCGACCTGATGGCTGGTGTTTCCTACACCGAGGACCGTGCACAGGACATGCTGTTCAGTGAGCTGCCGATGGGCCGGGAAATCTATTATCTGTATGCCGACCTGACCCACACGGACATTTCGGCCTCAGACCTGCGCACTCTGAACGGCAAACGCATCGCCCTGCTGAAAACCAGCGTGCAGGCCGCCCAGTTCTATCAGTGGGAGGAGGATCACGGCCTGCATCTGCAATATGTGTGGTCCAACAGCTTCGAGCAGGGCAAGCAGCAGGCGCAGGGCCGCGAGATCGACTGCGTCATTTCCACCGAGACGCCTGCCTGGGTGGAATACGGCATGTCTGCCATTGCCCAGACCGGCGGCTCCGACATCTACTTTGCCATCAGCAGGACCCGGCAGGACCTGAAGGAAGAGCTGGATCACGCCATGCGCAAGATGGAATTCGACAAGCCGTTTTACGCTGACGAGCTGTACCAGCGGTATCTTTCTGCCTCCTATACGCCTGTGCTGTCCAGCGAGGAACAGGACTGGGTCACGCAGCATGGAGACATCCGGATCGGTTTTCTGACCAGCGATGCCGGCATCAGTACCTATGTGCCGGAGAGCGGGCAGCTGGTGGGGGTGATCAACGACTACATCACCTTTGCATCCGACAGCATCAGCAACCAGAAGCTGGATTTTTCACTGGTCGGGTATGATTCCATGGAAGAGGAGATCCAGGCCTTGAAAGACGGCCAGATCGACCTCATCTTCCATTTTGCCCAGAACCCCTATGTAGCGGAAGAGAACAACTTCGTTCTGTCCAACACGGTCCTGACCCTGAACATGGCGGCAGTCACAGCGCAGAATTCCTTCAACGAGAACCATGCGAACACCGTTGCTCTGCTGAAGGATGACCTGCTGCTGAAATGGTACGTTTCTTACTGCTATCCGGACTGGAACATCGTCGAGTACAATTCCCTGAAGGATGCCGAGGCAGCCATGCGCAGCGGCGAAAACGACTGCCTGCTTGCCGAATCCGGCGAGGTCGCGAAGTACCGTGAGGACAAAAGGCTCCACAGCGTTTTCCTCACGCAGGACGGCAATGTCTCTTTTGCCGTGGCACGCGGAGATGTCACCCTGATGTCGATCCTGAACAAGACCCTGCGCACGATCCCGGCCTCCATGCTGACGGGTGCGCTGCCCATGTACGAGGCCTCGCTGGAAAAGGTGACCGTGACCGACTTTGTAAAGGATAATTTTCTTGTCGTCTCCGTGATGTTGATCACCTTCTTCGGGATGATCCTGGCGGTCATCCTTGTCTCGCTGCGCCGGTCGCGCATCGCTGAGGCAAACGCCAAGGAAGCCGCCCGGCAGGCCCGGAAGCTGAACCAGAAATTGCAGGAAAGCCAGCGAGAGCTGCGGGCGGCCCTGCAGCAGGCGGAGAGCGCCAGCTCGGCCAAGACCACCTTCCTGAGCAACGTGTCTCACGACATCCGTACCCCGATGAACGCCATCGTGGGCCTGGCCAGCCTGATGGAAAACGACCTGCAAAACTCGGGCAAGCTGCAGGGCTACATTGACAAGTTGAAGACCGCCAGCTGGCATCTGCTGAACCTCATCAACGAGATCCTGGACATGAGCAAGATCGAAAGCGGCAAGGCCACCCTGAACATCCAGCCCTTCCGCATGGCCGAGCAGATCGCGCAGGTGGACAGCGTGATCCGCCAGCAGGCCGTGCTGCGGGACCAACAGTTCACCGTACAGGTCCACGACCTGCTCCACGAGAATGTGGAAGGCGACGCCACCCGCCTGCGGCAGGTACTGCTCAACATCCTGTCCAATGCGGTCAAGTACACCGGCCATGGCGGCAGCATCTCGCTGAATGTGGAGGAGATCCTCCGCAGCGGCCACTATGCCCGCTACAAGTTCACCGTTACCGACAACGGCATCGGCATGAGCGAAGCGTTCCAGAAGCACATTTACGAGTCCTTCAGCCGGGCCGAGAATTCGGTGACCAACAAGGTGCAGGGCACCGGCCTGGGCATGGCCATCACCAAGAACATCGTGGACATGATGGGCGGTGTCATCACGCTGCAAAGCCAGCTGGGCAAGGGCACCCGCTTCGAGGTGGTGCTGGACTTCAAGATCTGCGAAGAAACGGTGCAGGCAGCACCCGCCGTCTGCCCTGCCCCGGCGCAGGACAGCCCGTCGCTGCACGGGATGCGCTTCCTCTGCAGCGCTTCCGCTACGAACCGTCTGCGGAGCAGCCACAATAACCGACAGCATAAAAGCCCTGCCGCTGAAAATCAAGCGGCAGGGCTTTCTGTTTGCAGTCCGGTCAGGCAAGGGCCTGCTGGATCTTTGCAAAATCGGCCAGGGTAAGGGCCTCGGGGCGGATGCGGGCGTCGAACCCGGACGCCTCAATGGCGGCAATGACCTTTTCCTTGGGCAGGTTCAGGCCGCCTGCAATGGCGTTGGCCGCAGTCTTGCGGCGCTGGCCAAAGGCCGCACGGATCAGTGCAAAGTAGCCTTCCTCGTCCTCCACCTGCACGGCGGGGGTGGGGCGGATGTCCATGCGCACCACGGCGCTGGTGACCTTGGGGGCCGGGTAAAAGCTGCCCGGCGCAGCGGTGAACATCAGCCTGGAGGTGGCGTAGTAGTTCACTGCACAGCTGATGGCACTGGAAGCCCGGGTGCCGGGCACGGCGGCCAAGCGGTCGGCGGCTTCCTTCTGCACCATCACGGTCAGGCTCTCGATGGGCAGGCGGTCGCCCAGCAGCTTCATGACGATGGGGCTGGTGATGTAATAGGGCAGGTTGGCGCACACGGCCACCGGCATGCCCGGAAATTCTGCCGCAATGAGGGCTTTCAGGTCCACCTTCAGCACGTCCTGCAGCACCAGCTTGAAGTTGTCCACCCCGGCCATGGTCTCGGCCAGCAGCGGCGGCAGGCGCTCGTCCACCTCAATGGACACCACCTTGGCGGCACGCTTGGCCAGCTCTTTGGTCAGCACACCGATGCCGGGGCCGATCTCGATGACGCCGTAGCGCTTGTCCACCCCACTGGCATCCACGATCTTGGTGGGGATGCCCGGATTGATGATGAAGTTCTGTCCAAAGCCCTTGGAGAGCGCAAAATCGTATTTTTCGCACAGGGCGCGGATCACGGAAATGTCGGTCAGTTCGGGCATGGAGGCCATCCTTTCTCAGAAAAAGGCTGTTGCAGGGTATGCAGCAGCCTTTGGGGTCATTGGTACGATTGGCGGCAGATCACTCCCCCAGTCAATGCCTGACGGCATTGCCAGCCCCCTCGGAGATGGGGCCTTTTGGCGTGACCGGACAAGCTCCGTCAAACGATCTGCTTTGCCGCATGGAAAAGCCTTCCTCCCAGAGGGAGGTGGCGCGGCGCAAGCCGTGACGGAGGGAGTTTACTGTGCCGCAGAATCGGCCGCCGCTTCGCTCTGTGCAGTGTCTGCCGATCCTTCCGGTGCATCCGTCTCCGGTGCAGTCTCGGCGTCAGCGGCGGTGCTGTCGGCAGCCTCCGAAGCAGCAGCGGAAGAAGCACTGTCGTTGGCACCGGCCACGGTGGTGGTGCCGCTGAGCTGCTGGGCTGCGCTCACGGCGCGCTGGACCTGCGGGTCCGTGGTCGGGGTGTAGTCCAGATAGGAGTTGGCTTCATCCGCGCTCAGGGCGCGCTCCACATCCACGCTCAGGCCCGTGCCGTCAAAGCTGGTGCCGTCGCCGCAGAGCAGCTTTGCCACCGTGATGCTCACGGCGCTGCCGTCCGACAGGCGCTGCGGGCTGCTCTGGATGGTGCCCTTGCCCATGGTGGTGGTGCCCACCAGACGGGCACCGCTCATGGTGCGCAGGCTGGCGGCGAACAACTCCGCTGCGCTGGCGGTGCTGCCATTTACCAGACACACCAGAGGCAGGGCCGTCTCGGTCTCGCTGTCGCTGCTGCCCACCACGGTGCGGTTGCCGTTTTTATCCTCGGCGTAGGCCACCGTGCCCTCCGGCGCGATCAGATTGATGCAGCTGATGGCGTCATCCAGAACGCCGCCGCCGTTGTCACGCAGGTCAAACACCAGGCTGGCGGCACCATTGGCGCTCAGGGCGCGGATGGCGTAGTCCAGCTCACTGGGGGTGCTGCCGTCGAACTGACGGATCTTGATATAACCCACATCGCCCAGCATCTGATAGTCCACCGTGGTGCTGGTGTAGCCGGAGTGGGTCAGGTCGGCCGTATGGGAGGATGCCGCGCTGTCCAGCCAGGTCACGGTGACGGTGGTGCCGGCCTCGCCCTGCAGGCGGGACTGCACCGCATCCACGGTGGTCAGGCTCTTGACGTCGGTGTCGCCCACGGCGGTGATGTAGTCGCCCACCACGATGCCGGCTTCCTGGGCAGGCGAGCCGTCGTATACCTTGGTCACCTTGGCGTAGCCGGTCTGGTCCAGACCCAGCTCCACGCCGATGCCCAGGATGGTGCCGTTCTGCACATTGACCAGCTCGGTGTAGGCGGTAGCGTTGTAGTAGCGGGCGTACTTGTCGCCGGTGCCCAGCAGGTAGCCTGCGGTCAGGCGGTCGTACAGCGTGTTTTCGTCGATGGTGTAATAATCGTTGCTGCGGACGTAGCGGTCCACCTCTGCGATCTTGTTGTACATGCTCTCTTTTTCCTTGACGCTGCTCACCGTGCTGTCAAACAGACGCATGGCCACCAGCATGGTGATGGAAAAAGTGACCGTCATGGCAAGGATCACGATGGTGACCGCCATGCCGATGGAGATTTTACGGTTCATGTCAGCTTCCTCCCTGTCAGAACAGCAGCATCATGAAAATACTGCCCAGCAGCGAGAGTACAAACACCCCTGCCAGCAGCAGGCAGGCGATGCGCAGCATCCGCTTACGTTTTTGTTCGTTCATAAAAACCAGACTCCTTCACGATGGATCAATTGTGCGGGAACGGGATGTAGCCGCGGGGGTTGACGGCGTTGGCCTTGCTGCCGCCCTTCCACACCTCCAGATGCAGGTGGTTGCCGGTGGAATTGCCGGTGCTGCCCACATAGCCGATGAGCTCGCCCTGCTTGACGTACTTGCCGGCACTGGTGGCCACCGACCGCATGTGGCCGTACAGGGTGCTGTAGGTGTTGCCGTCGGACATTTTGCCGTGGTAGATGATGACATAGTTGCCGTAGCCGCCGCTGGACCAGCCTGCCACCTGCACATAGCCGCTGGCGGCTGCGTAGATGGGGGTGCCGCCGCCGGCAGCCAGGTCGATGCCGGCATGCAGCTTGTTCACGCCGGACACCGGGTTCTTGCGCCAGCCGTACTCACTGGAGATGCGGCTGTAGCTCTTCAGCGGGCAGGCAAAGCCGGTAAAACTCAGCTGCGGCTGGCTGGAGGCAGCCGCAGCGATAAGCTTCTGGATCTGCTTCTTGACGGCCTCGTAGTTCAGCTCGTCCGACTCGATGGCGGCCAGCCGCCGAGATGCTGCTGTTCAGCTCGCTCTGCTTGGACTGCATCTGGCTGTTCTGGCTGTCCAGCTCTTTCTTCTGGCTCTGCAGGTCGGCCTTCTGGCTCACCAGCTCGGCACGGTCGCTTTCCAGCGCGGTCTTGTCGGCTTCCAGCCCGGCCTTGGCGGTTTTCATGTTGTCCATGATCTCGGTGTCCTTCACCGAGATGTCCTGCATGACCTCGTTGAAGGTCAGCAGCTCATACAGGTCGTTCACCGCGCTGAGCATGGCCACGCTGCCGCCGTCCCGCAGCTCCTGCATGGCAGCCATGTGCTTTTTGAAGTCGCTCCACTGGTCCTGGATCTCCAGCTCCTTTTCCTCGATCTCCGTTTCCTTTTCGGCGATCTCGGTCTCCTTGGCGCTGATCTCCTGTTCCTTCTGGCCGATGCTGTTCTGCACCGAGGCGATCTGCCCGCTGAGCACACTGATCTGGTCCTGAATGACGCTGACGCGCTCCTTCAGTTCGCCTTCCAGCGCCTTGGCGGCAGCTTCTTTCTTTTTGGCATCGTTCAGTTCCTGCTCATGCAGCTTGATGGACTGCGACAGCTTGTTCAGCTTGTTCTGCAGGCTGGACATACTGCTGCTGCCCGTGGCCGCCGAAGCCGGGTATACCGTGGCCGTGACCAGCAGGCAGATGCAGGCCAGGCACAGGCTCACCGCACGCACCACGCGGGTGCGGGGGCTTTCCGGCCGGGCATGACGGGCTTTGTGGCCCGGTGCGTGGAGCCGGAAAGGTTTTGCGTGCATTGCTTTTTTCATGGACGTCTCCTTTCGGTCAGACATTCAGATGCTTGCGGATGGAGAACATGCTGCCCAGGCCGCCCACCAGAGCGCCGCCCGCCAGGCTGTAGATCACGACGGTGGGCCAGACGTTGGCCACCGGCACCAGGGCATGGCCCATGATCATCTGCCACAGGCCTCCCAGGGTGCTGGCAGCACTGACGGTATAGGAGTAGGCGGCAAGGCTCACACCCGCCGTCAGGGCGCCGGAGATCAGGCCCATGGCCAGGCCCTCGACCACAAAGGGCAGGGTGACCAGCGCATTGGTGGCACCCACATACTTCATGATCTCGATCTCACGCCGACGGGCAAACACGCTCAGGCGGATGGTGCTGCCCACGGTGATGATGCTGACGATCATCAGCACCAGTACAATGAGCCGCCCGCCCTTGGTGACCGCCCGCTGCACTTCCACGAACACGTTGGTCATCTCCACCGGAGCAGCCACGCTGTACACGCCCGGGATGGCCTGCATCTTTTTGCTCATGGCAGCCATCTGGCTCAGGTCCGAAATGGTGACCCGGTAGTTTGCCTTAAAGGGGTTGTCGCTCTCGAACTCGTCCCACAGGGAGGAATAGTCCTCCATATAGCCCCGGTAGATGTTCAGCACGTCCTGTTTGGACACATACTGCACCCCACTGACCCCCGGCATGGTAGAGAGCTTTTCTCCCACCTGGGTGGCGGTGGCGTCATCGCAGTCAGGGTCCAGGTACACCACGGTCTCGTTCTGGCTACCCAGATAGGACACCATGCTGTCCACGTTCACCTCTGCCAGACTGGCAAAGCTGTTCAGGGTCATGCAGACACTCAGGGACGCGATGCAGGCAATGGTCATGGCCCAGTGCTTGCCCAGATTGCGCAGGCCGCGCCGGGTCAGAAAGAAAAAGGTCGAGATCCTCATACCGTCGCCGCCTCCTTTTCCTTCGTTTCATCGTTTTGCTCGTCCGGTTTGTCGTCCACCGGTTCGGTGAGCTCCTTCCAGGCGTTCAGCTCGGCAGAGCGGGCCGCAATGGCCTCCGGGTCTGCCGGGATATCCGAGATGATGCGGCCATTTTTCAGGGTGACCACCCGCTGATGGAAGCGGTGCACCAGCTCGTGCTCATGGGTGACCACCAGCACGGTGATGCCCGTCTGGCTCACCCGCTCCAGCAGCTCCATCATTTCCAGGCTCAGCTCCGGGTCGATGTTGCCGGTGGGCTCGTCGGCGATCACCAGTTTGGGGCTGTGGGCCAGCGCACGGGCCACGGCCACGCGCTGCTGCTCACCGCCGGACAGGGTGTCCGGGTAGACCTTGGCCTTATCCTCCAGATGCACCAGCTCCAGCATGTATTCCACCCGCTCCCGGATGACGCTGCGCTTGACGTTGGTCACATGCATGGCAAAGGCGATGTTCTCGTACACCGTCATGGAAGGGATGAGGCGGAAGTCCTGGAAGATGATGCCCATCTGACGGCGCAGGTAGGGCACCTTGCGGCGGCGCAGGTGGGCAACATCCTTGCCCAGCACCGTCACCTTGCCGGAGGTGGGCAGCTCCTCGCGCAGGATGAGCTTGAGCAGCGTGGATTTGCCGGCACCGGAATGGCCCAGCAGAAAGACGAATTCGCCGTCGTCCACATGGAGGTTGATGTCCTCCAGGGCCAGGCGTCCGCCCTTTTTGTACTCTTTGGAGACGTGTTCAAAATCGATCATGGAACGCTTTTACTCCTGACATCAAAATTTTTTGATGGTCAAGACCCCTGCAGCCTGTTCTGCCTGCAAGGGGTCATTTCCACAGGCAAAAAGAACCGGCCAGCATCGGGGTCGAGCGGCCGGTTCCGGTGCCGGACAGGGAACCCTGTGCGGCGGTTGCATCAATATTTGGCCGGGTTGTTGGACAGGTACTTCTTGACCATCAGCGCTACCTTAAAGACGATAGCGTCGTCGAACTCACGCAGGTCCAGGCCGGTCAGCTTTTTGATCTTTTCCAGACGATACACCAGCGTGTTGCGGTGCACAAACAGGCCGCGGCTGGTCTCGGAGACGTTCAGGTTGTTCTCGAAGAAGCGCTGGATGGTGAACAGGGTCTCCTGATCCAGGCTCTCGATGCTGCCCTGCTTGAACACCTCGCGCAGGAACATCTCGCACACGGTGGTGGGCAGCTGATAGATCAGACGGGCAATGCCCAGGTTGTCGTAGCGGATGATCTGCTTCTCGGTGTCGAACACCTTGCTCACTTCCATGGCGATCTGGGCCTCCTTAAAGGAAGTGGCCAGGTCCTTCACGTTGGAGATGGGGGTGCCGATGCCCACGACAGCCTTGATGTAGTGCTCGCCAGACAGGGTATCCACGATGCTGGCGGCCAGCTTTTCCATGTCGGTGCGGTCGATGCCCTTGCGGATCTCCTTGACCAGCACGGTATCCGTCTCGCTGATGTTGAACACAAAGTCCTTCTGCTTGTCCGGGAACAGGCTGCTGACCACATCATAAGCCGAGATGTCGCCGCCGGAAGTCACGCGCACGATGAACACCACGCGGGAAACGTCGGTGGCAAAGTGCAGCTCGCGGGCCTTGGCGTAGATATCGCCGGGCAGGATGTTGTCCAGCACCACGTTCTTGATGAAGTTGGACTTGTCGAACTTTTCGTCATGATACTGCTTGATGCTCTGCAGGCTGATGGACAGCACGGCAGCAAACTGGCCGGCCGTCTCATCGGCACCTTCCACGAACACCGCGTAATCGTTGTGCTTTGCGCTGGAGAACTGCTGGTAGGTGTAACCATCGCGCACAAAGCGGTCCCCTGCGGTCAGGCGCTCCGCCACAAAGCCGTCGCGCACTTCCCCGATCAGGTTCAGTTCCGAGCAGGAAATGACAGCGCCGGTCTCATCCACCACGCCGACCACCCGGTTGATCGCGTCTTTCATCTGGTAGATCACGCTTTGAAATACTCTATTGGCCATAATGGATACCCCTTTTCCTCGTTTGTGCAAACCGCAGCGGCAGCGACTGTGATTTTTACCAATTTCGCTGCATTACAATCTATATTTTACACAAAAGAATTTACTTTTGCAACATATTTCAACAAAAAAGATAATTCTTTCTTGTTGAAATTATCTTTCGGGGCGTTTGCAGGCCAAAAAAGTGCTTTTTTGCGTGGTTCTTGGCACTATTTTAGCTTTAAAATGTGATGTTTTTTTGAAATCCGGGTGAAAAGCGGCCCTCATCCTCTGGTAATTTCTGCCACCTCATCGTCCGAAAGTTCCCGCCACTGGCCCGGCGCAAGGTTCTCGTCCAGTGCAAGCCCGCCGATGGCGTCCCGGTGCAGGCCGTTCACCCCGGCCCCGTACACGCCGAACATCCGTTTGATCTGGTGGTACACCCCCTGCTTCAGCACCACCCGCACGGTCAGGCCGTCCGGAGAAAGGGCGGTCACCTCGGCCGGGGACAGGGCCGTGCCGTCGGCCAGCGTGACCCCCGCGGCAAAGCCGGTGCGCATCTCCTCGGTGAGGGGGGTGTCCAGCGTGACGGTATAGGTCTTGGAGACATGGCGCTTCGGGGCAAGGATATCATGGGCAAATCCGCCGTCATCGGTCAGCAGCACAAAGCCGGTGCTGGTCTTGTCCAGACGGCCCGCCGGGAACAGCTCCCGGCGAGGGTAGGCATCCCCCACCAGGTCCACCACCGTGGTGTCCCGCTTATCGGTGGATGCGCTCACCACACCTTCCGGTTTATTGAGCATGAGATAGACGAACTGCCGGTAGTTCAGGGCCTTGCCGTCCACGGCCACGGTGTCGGTTTCTTTGAGCTGGGTGTCCCCTTTTTTGCAGACGGCACCGTTCACCTGCACCCGGCCCTTGGCCAGCAGAGCCTTTGCCTCGCTGCGGGTGCACTGGGCCGTCTCGGCCAGATATTTATCCAATCGCATCTGCGGTACTCCTTTTTATGTTCTGCTACCAGTGTAGCATGGCAGACAAAATCGTGCAAGGCGCAAACGCAAAAAGGAGAAGCCCGTGGGCTTCTCCTTTTTGCAATTTATACTGTCATCAGACGCTCAGGGATGCGTGCTGCTCCACAGCGTCGGGGTTGGCGTCAAAGATGGGCTGCAGCACGTTGGCGATGAACTCCTCCACCTGCTGGGGTGCACGGCCCACAAAGTTCTCCGGCACCAGACCTGCCACGATCTCCTCCTTGGTCAGGCCAAAGGCGGGGTCGGCAGCAATGCGGTCCACCATGTCGTTGGGCAGGCCTTCTTCCTTGACCTGCTTGCCGGCGGCAATGGCGTGCTGGCGCAGGCGCTCGTGCAGCTCCTGACGGTTGCCGCCCTTTTCCACGGCCTGCATCATGATGTTCTCGCTGGCCATGAAGGGCAGCTCGGCCATCA
>ENA-UOOC01002893-UOOC01002893.1-human-gut-metagenome-genome-assembly--contig:-C48old-NODE-2893-length-12326-cov-4.165594_pt1 | contig 12326 bp, 6 predicted proteins | sample MGYA00242469_ERZ724016 | MGnify/ENA metagenome assembly ERZ724016 | reverse complement strand
TTTGGATCCGGCATCTCAATGTCAAATTCCGTCGTGAAGACCACGAACCAATGACCGCAATCCTTCCTGATGTGAATCTGCCTGACCGTGCCAGACTTCATGGAACCATCGGCGCATTTGAACGCTAGCGGACGGCTTTTGCGGTAGCGCATCCAGCCGATCTTAGGTAACTTCACGCGGCCGTTAGCATCATCGATATGTTCAGGCTTAAACTGCGGAATGCGAAAGCCGTCTCCGATATCTTTGGATTTGAATTTCGGCCATTCTTTACGAGCAGAATCGCTCTTAGGACGAAAACTGTCAGCAATGGCCCGATCGAGATCCTTGAGCGCCTGCTGCAGAGGTTGAGACATCGCCTCTTTGAGAAAAACAGTCTTTTTCTCTTTCTTCCATTTAACAAGCTCGAGACATAGCTCTTTATAGCGCAAGAGAGACAAACCGCTTTTCTTGCGCTCGTTTTGCAGTTCCAGGGCTTTGTTGAACACGAAACGACGACAGCCGGCGTTTCTGCTCAACGCAGAGCGTTGCTCGTCTGTCGTATAGAGTTCGTACTGGAAACCGCAGATGATTTTCATGATCAGGGAATCATGCCTGAAATTTTGTATACGCGCCAGTATTCTCAATTTTTTATCGTGCGGTGCACGATCGGCCTTATATCCCCTGGTTGAAGTCAGGGGCTTTACGGCCTCTACTGTAAAGAATCGTCCGGAAAAAGTTTACTTCGGTCAGGAACAGGCAGAGAAGCGGTCCTGCGAGTCAAAGGAAGTCTGCGTTTGAGTCAAAAACGCAACCTATTGAGATTTTTTGCCATGACGACAAACGACCGACAGCGGAAAATAACCTCAACGGCATTCTGTCGATTGGAGGAAAAACACAATGAAGCGCAGAGCATTGATCGGCGGCGCGATGGCCGCAGGTGTGGCAGCTGGGTTGCCGCTTACGTCATCCGCGGAAGAAAAGGCGAGCAAGGCGGTGCGTGCCGTAGCCAAGGTCGATGACGGCAGCGTTGTGAATGTGCCGCTTGCCAAGCGCTCGGGTCCGAAGTCCGTGGTCTATTTCACGCGGGATTTGTCGGCCGACGGCTTACGCAAGATCGTTGCCAAGGTCTCGTCCGTTCTCACCGGCAAGGTGGCGGTGAAGCTGCACACCGGCGAAAAGGGCGGCCCCAACATTCTGCCGCGCGAATGGGTTAAGGAATTGTTGGCCAACGACATCAAAAACGCCACGATCGTTGAGACCAACACCTACTATCCGGGTGATCGCGATACGACGGCAAAGCACCTCGATACGCTCAAAGTCAACGGCTGGACGTTTGCACCGGTGGACATCATGGATGCTGAAGGAACCGCCATGATTCCTGTGAAGGGAGCCAAACACATCAAGGAAATCAGTGTCGGCAAGGGACTGCTCAAGTACGACAGCCTCTTGACGCTGACTCACTTCAAAGGCCACACGATGGGCGGCTTCGGCGGCTCGAACAAGAACATCTCCATCGGTTGCGCCGACGCGCACACAGGTAAGAAGCAGCTGCACGCCGGGGCTACCGGTCAGCAGTGGGGTATTACCGGACGCGAATTTATGGAAAACATGGTTGATGCCACCAAAGGCATTACAGACCACTTCAAGGGCCATGTTTGCTACGTCAACGTGCTGCGCCGTATGAGCGTGGACTGTGACTGTGCTGGAACGTCCGCTGAGGCTCCGCGAGTGCCCGATATCGGGATCTTTGCTTCGCTTGATCTTCTGGCTGTGGAACAGGCCTCGGTTGATGCTGTTTACGATCTGGGAGAAACAAGTGCTCCGCTGCGCGAACGCATCGAATCGCGTCATGGATTGCGTCAGCTTTCGGCTATGCGAGAAATCGGATTGGGCAGCGAAAACTACGAAATCGTGAATCTGGACAAGGCCTGATTCGCGTCTGAATCAATGAGGTTAATTTCCGAGTCGCCGGATTGAAATGGGTCCCGGCGGCTCGGAATTTTTCAATTAGGCAAAACTTCCTGCCAAGCAACGAAACGTTGTTCTTGCGCACAGAAAACCAGAGCGGCGCAGAGCAGTTTTGTCTCGCGCGGAATGCCTCCGTAACGTTTGATTTGCATTTGGTCCACAGCTTGAGCAGGCAAATGAGTGACCTGAGCTTGTGTCTCGGCGATGTTGCCTTTGCTATTGCTGAGCGCCCAGTTCTAGGAGAACCGGGCCACGTTACAGGCTCGCGCAAAGTAGTTGGCTTGAACTTTGTTCGGATCAAGCTTCGTACGAAATCCCAGCTGAAAGGTCGTCATTCTTCAATCTTCGCCAAATCGTACCGACGGTGTCCGGCTTTTGTACGATCCGGAACCAAGCGTCCTTCGTGTTCCCAACGACGAAGAGTCGAAATCGAAACTCCGAGACGTTTCGACATAAACGAAGCTGTTGGCTCTAAGGTTAGGAAAACCTGACTTTCCTAGCGCAAGAAGAGGCAGTGGCCTTGGCATTGGTTAAGTAGACTGGAAGAGGTGCATCGGATGGAGGAAGGATGCATTCGCTTAACGGTTGTAGTCGATTGACTGTGCAGGAGACGAAATGCGGTTTCCCTCAGAGTATTGCTATAGAGCCGACAAAATCGGATAGATAAGTTCGACCGCATTGGTATGTCGGTTCGCAACCGACGGTTTTCCCATCGTTTGCCCAAATGGCAATCGGCATGCGAAAACGCTCGCTTCGGTCGTGAAGATGCGGCCATGTAGCGAGCGTTTGCGTGACTGAAAAAAAGCAAGGCGGATGTTGAAAGACAGGTTGCTAGCCGCCGGCAATAAAGGCCCTGGCACCGGATCCCATGAACTGCACCCCGATGCAGATCAGGAAAAAGCCGATGAGTTTGCTGAAAACGGCCATACCCGAAGGACCCATGCGGGAAGCGCAGTATTCGCTTGAGCGCAGAGTGACCCAGGCAATGATGCTGGTGACCAAAATGGCAAGCGTGGTAAGAAAAAACGTTTCTGCCATGGAGGTCAATTCGGGTGCTTCGGCGATTTTGGTGGAATATCCGATCACGACGGCAATGGTGCCGGGACCTGCAATACCGGGCATCGCAAGCGGGAAGAACGAATAGTCTTCCTTGCCGCGTTGGACGGCAGGGGCGTTGTTCGGACCTTGACCGCCGAAAAGCATTTGCGTGCCGATGATGGCAATCACGAAACCGCCCGCGATACGCATGGCGCCGAAGCTGATCCCGAAAAAGGAAAGAATCAGGTTGCCGCCGATGAGGCTCACAAACATCACAGCAAACGAGTAGATGGCCGCGAGGTTGGCCTGTTGTTTTCGCTGCTCGTGGGTCATGCCTGCGGCAAGGCTCATGAAGAGAGGAATTTTAGAAAGCGGATTGGTGATGACCACCAGGGAAATGAGTGCGCCCAGGAAGTACTTGAAGCTGACGGAATCCAGCATAGCGAGCACCGCGTTCGGTGTGAATCTCAAAAAGAAAAAATCGACAGGACGAAGTTTGTTCGAGCCGGCAGAATTCGGCGCATCATACCAAGCTATTCAAAAACAGCAAGATTCGGTTTTCCGACAGTGGTTCATTTTTCCGACCGCATGAACGCTCTTGCCGAACAGCAACGCGGCAACATCGGCATTTTCTCGGCAGCGGGCGAGGATGATTTTTCCGGCAGGTTTGGCACCAAGGAAAGTTTCACCAGCAGGTGCGGCTGCATCAGAGGCTCCTTGGGAAAGGCCTTTTTGAGCGCCGCATGAAATTCTGCATCCAACGCCTTTTGCAAGGACAGTACGTCAGAACCACAGGTCTGAATCGGGTGCTTGCGGTCAAAGTCGTAGCAACGTGCCTCGAAGTGTTGCGTTTCCTTGTCGAAAACCACCAACACTTCGGTTTTGATCGACAAGCCGAGGTGCACGGCAAGCTTCCAGCCGGGCAGGCGCAGAGGATAGGCGAACGCAGAAGACATACGAGGACCTTGCATTTAACGTGGATAGTCAGTCCATTGTATCGATGGACGGCGGCAGACAAGGCACACCGAAAAGAAAACACACAATATTGCGAGGAGTTGTTTTTCCGTCGGTATGGGAAGCGTCACCGGCGGTCTGCAAAAGATGACGTTGCAGTTTTTGCCGTTACGCGATTGCGAATTCTGTGTGCCGAAAGAGGTAAGTGCTCGGGGAGAAGACCGAATTTCCATTCCGTGGCGATTGGAACGAAAAAGTACGGTATTTTTCCTTGTCGCTTTTGCTTTCATTTGACGTGAGTCGGCGCCAGACTTTCTCTGTTGGCGGTTGTTGGCACGGGATGGCGACAGCTTGCCGTTAAAGAAACTTAGAAAAGGAGAGGCGACATGATTCCTAAACTCGCGACTCTGGCCGTATCGGCTGCTTTGGTGACGGCATTTGCCAAGGACGGCGTCTACACCGCCAGTTCGGTGGGCCGCAACGGCTCGATCAATGTACAGGTCACGATTAAAAACGATGCAATTGCTGACATCAAGATTGTCGATTGGTCCGAAACGCATCCTGTGGCTGACCTGACCAAGACGAAACTGATTCCCGACATCATCAAGCATCAAAGCGTAGAAGTCGACGCCATTTCGGGTGCCACGCTCTCGAGCTTTGCCATCAAGGACGCCGTCAGCCAGTGTCTGAAAAAGGCCGGATTGGATGTCACTAAGTTCGAAAAGGAAGTGCCGCAGCCGGCGCTCTTGACCGATACCAAGACGCTGGACGCCGATATCGTCATCATCGGTGCGGGCGGTGCAGGTTTGTCTGCTGCCGTGACCGCTGCTGAAGCCGGAAAGAAAGTGATTGTTCTCGAAAAGAACGGCTTTGCGGGCGGCAATACGAGCGTGTGCGGCGGCTGCTTTAATTCGGCCAATGTTAACCAGAGCCACATCAAGATGACCGAAGGCCAGCGCAAGATCGTCGAAGGCATCTTGGCCGAAACACCCAAGTCTGATCTGCACAAAGAATTGATCGACAAGGTTTCCAAGCAGTGGAAGGCCTATAACGACAAGAAAGAAACCGTTCTTTTTGACTCTCCGGAATTCCATGCACTTCAGACCTGGAAGTCCGGTGACTACAAGGCGGATCTCTCGCTTGTCTATACGCTCACTCAGAACACCGGCAACGTCATGAAGCAACTCGAGAAGATCGGCTTTGTGTGGCGTGACAAGGCCACGCAGTTTGTCGGCGCCCTGTGGCCGCGCTCCAACCGCGCTCAGAACTTCAAGTCCGGTGTGGGCTATATCGATACTTTCCTTGCCTACATCAAGGATAAGAAATTGCCGGTGACGATCGAACTGAGCACCAAGGCCAACGAGCTCATCGTTAAGGACGGACGCGTCGTCGGCGTCAAAGCTCAGGCAATCGGCGGTGACGAAAAGGGCCGCAAGTACGTTGTCAACGCCAAGAACGGCGTTATTCTGGCGACCGGCGGCTTCGGTGCAAACGTCGAAATGCGTAATGCCTACGACGAACTGTGGGGTAAGAAGCTCGGCAAGACCACACCGACCACGAACCTTCCGTCAGCTACCGGCGACGGCATCACGATGGCCAAGCAGGTCGGTGCCAATCTGGTGCAGATGGGCTGGATTCAGTTGTTCCCGGCCGGCGACCCGCAGACCGGCGCAACGAGCTTCAAGCTCGGCGAAAACTCCTGCATTTATGTCAACCGCGACGGCAAACGCTACGTCAACGAGTCCGAGCGTCGTGACGTGCTCGCCAAGGCCAATCTCGCTCAAAAGGACGGACTTTTCTTTGTGATTTCGTCGGCCAAACGTGCCTTGATCGATAAGGACGGACGCAACGCCTATGGCGTCAAGGTCGAAGACATTCTGGCTTCGGGCAAGTCTTACAAGGCCGATACGCTTGAAGAGCTAGCCAAGAAGGCAGGCATCAACGCCGCCAACCTCGTTGAGACGGTCAAGAAGTGGAACGAATTCTGCAAGAAGGGAACGGGCGACGAAATGGGACGCCCGACCTGCATGGACGAACACCGTCTTGACGAAGGCGGTCCGTACTACGCCACGCTGATGACGCCTTCTGTGCACCACACGATGGGCGGCGTGCAGATCAACACCAAGGCACAGGTCATCAACAAGGCCGGGAAGGTTATTCCGGGGCTCTATGCTGCCGGTGAAGTCACGGGTGCCATTCACGGCACGAACCGCGTCGGCTGCAACGCTGTTCCCGATGCTCTCGTGTTCGGTCACATCGCTGCTGAAACTGCGGCTGCGGCTAAGTAGTCGTTTTGCCTAAAACTTGACCCAACGAAGGCTGCAGGCTTCGGTTTGCAGCCTTTCTTTATGGCGGCAATTAGCCCAGGACTGTCGCGGTTGTCGGGACGAAGGAACCGAGTATTTATGTTATTTACCGACAGGCGAAAGGCCGATTGTCGCCTGTTGTTTCGAACGACGAATCCAAAGAGCAAAAAACGGATCTTCGAGCGCGAAATCCTTATTACGGGAATTTGCGAGTAAATTGCATCGGAAAAATCCGTAACGGAAATTTGCGAATAAAAGGACATTGCAGTAGCGAAAGCAGACAACATTGTTTTCGGTAGCCGATGCGATGTCGCTTTTTTCGAAAAAATGAACGAAGAGACGGAACAAGCCGAATGGCGAACCGAAGAAGACGATTCCGCACTCGTCAAAGAACTTCGATGTGAGTGGGAGGCGGGACGCTAAGCTAGGGATCTTTTGATGTCCTTTTTGTCCGAAAGCTCAATGCCGGATACGGGGTTGGCTTTGGCGGTGACAAAGAAAACGCCGCTTCGCAAAAGCCTCGAGAGGACAGTCTTCCGAAGCGGCGTTTTGCTTGGACCAAGTTTTCATCAGCCAAGGATCAGTTCCGATCCCCGGTTCTGTATGGCGAAAATCTCAGAAACGATAGTCGAGACGAACTTGGCCGGCGGCCCCCTGACGTTGGCCGACGTAGCCTTTGAGGACAACGGAAGCAGCCCAAGGCGAATCGGCACTCTTTCGATAGGTTGCCGAGAGTTCGCCGACGCCCGTATTGCCTTCTAGCGAGACGCCGTCAATAGCCAGATTGTTGACATCGGCTTTGAGGTCGGACTGAAGTGTGCGCTCGTAAGCAAGACCGGCGCTCCAAGCAAACTGATCGGTCAGTTGATGGCGTAGGCGGGTACCGAAGCGCAGCGTGTGAACGAAGACGTCGTCGTATTCCAGAGTCGAGCGATCGGCAGCGTCAATACGGATGCTCTCCGAGGAAAGCCAGTTAAGAGCGTAGCGTCCGTAGACTTCCGTCATAAGCGTATCCGTGAGCGCGAATCGCATGCCGGCTCCGAGGTGCGCTGCGGCAAAGAGAGAATTGTCGTCAAACGTGGCTCCGGAAGAGGCAAAGCGGCCGGAATAGTCGGTGGAAGACATGCCGCCGTGCAGTGAGGTGTCCAGGAAGAACGTGTCGCTCACAAAATGCCGCAACGCCAGACCGACGCCGTAGTATTCGTGATCGGCATTGCCGCTTGAGGTTGCGTAGCGATTGTCCGAGTCGCCCCAGCCTGCTTCGAAAAAGGCGGCGAGCACCGTGTCGGAAACACGGGTCGACGCGCCGACGATCAGGTGCATGCTGTCCAGATCCAGGTCGCCTGCGGTGTCATAAGAAGACTTGCCGCCGTACATGGCGCCGAAAAGTGTCGTTGCGTCGGAACGGGCCGACGATTCGGCCATCAGCAGGCCTTCATCGGCAACGAACTCGGTTGCCTGGTTGATCATTGCCATTGAGCCAAGAATGCTCTCCGAGAGAGTCGAAGCGTTTGAATTAGCCGTTTTGCGGTAGGAGCTCGCGTCGAGAATGTCTTTGAGCGTGTCGCTCGAGATCGTACCGCTCAGAGTCGAGTCTTCGGCAACGTTCCACGATTCGGTCGTGAAAGTGTCCGACTTGTTAAAGACGGTGTCCGTGGAAACTGAAATCGACTGGCCGTCGGCAAGGTCGATGAGTTCAAAGCTGTCACCCGGATTCAGACCGCTGACATGAATGTTGACGGAAGTACCGGACAAGTCCCAAACGGCAGAGTCGTTTCCATTGAGCGTACTGACGGACAGATTGTCTTGACTGGTCGCGCCGAGCGTCAAGATCGGAGCCGAGGCATTTTCTTTCGTGACGTAGAAGTCAACGTTGTCAAAATGCGTGAGGTAATTTTCAACGGTGTTGTTTCCGGACAGGATGAGGCGGCTGTTTTCACCGAATGAGTCCTGTGAACTGTAGTCGCCGTATACCCCCATGACGCTGCCCACGGTTGCGTTGGAAAGCGTCAACGTGTTGCCCGAAGACGTCCCCAAAAACGTCTTGCCTCCCAAGCGGGCAAGCGATACGGTTCCCTTAACAGTCGAGTCGGCGATGACAATGGAGGTGTTGACGATATCGACATGATCGCTACTTCTGGCTGAAACGCCGATGATCGTGTTCACAACGGAATGATCCGTAACAGCCACCCTTGTGTCTTGTATGGAAGTTGAATCAACGGAACTGAGTCTTACGCCGTAGACCGAGTTGAGTTCGGAGCCGGCAATTTGAACGGACGTTCCAATTGCTTGCGCTGATTCAACGGAATCAAGACTTACGCCGTAGACCGAACTGACTTCAGAGTCAGCGATCCGAACCGTTGTTCTGACGGCTTGAGCCGATAAGAGATTCTTAGCAAAGATTCCGAAAATATCCGCGTCGCCTTCCTGCGTTTGTGTGTTGGACAGAATGACCGAGTTGTTCGTAAAGACGGCAGTCGATTGCTGAGGGTTGAAGAAGTCAATGTCACCGGAAGCTGAAGCACCGACTATCTGCCAACTGCCTTGAATGGTGGAGTCGCTTATGGAAAGACGATTGGAGTGCAGATCGAACGAGGCCGGAGTTCCGCTGGTTGCTTCGACGCCGTATGCACTGGCAGAGTCATCGGACAAATTCTCACCCAACGTGCTGTCGCTTATTTCCAGAGCATTATTGTGAGCTACAACGGAACCAAAAGACGTATCGCCGTACAACAAAGAAAGCGCAACAAGAGAGCCTCTCAATGTGCCTGTGACTGAGGAGTGTCGGATGTCGAGAGTGCCGTTTGAAGCCTCGGCGTTGTGACGTCCCTGCAGGTTGGATGCACAGATTTGTCCTGTGGCCTTCGCGTCGGTTTGAAAATTATCCAGTATCACGCTGGCGTCAGACGAGGAGACCGAGATTGCCGATTGGAGTTGATCCGCTGCAATCGAATAGGACGACTCTCCGTTAAGCTGCACGTTGTCGATGACAACGGAGCTTTGCTGCGACGCAAGCGACCCGGTATCGGAATCGAGCGCTTTTACGGCAGCAATTTCAAAGCTTTTCTCGCCGACGAACGTGGAGTCCTGAATTAGAACGGAATTGTCGAGTGTTTGGGCGCTTTCGGTGACCGAGGTCCTGACCGCAAATACGTTGACCGACAGCTCGGAGTTGGTGATGCGGACGGCGTTGTGATCAGCTGCGAGCTGTCCAATTGTTACCGATGAGAGATTCTCTCTTAAAAAGCTTCCGATGTCCTTGACGGGTATACGCGAGATTTGCCTGATCGATTTCCAGAAGATTGCCGCTTGCCGTGAGCGAATCAATATTGGTTTGATCGGTTATCAGTGCCGTGGCGATTTCATAGGTGTCTGTATCTTCAGCCAATGCCCCGGAGAGCTTGAGCGTGTTGTTTCTCAGATACAGTGTTCCGATGTCTGACGCTCCGGTCACCTGAACGGCTGAAAGTCTGCCTGCGGTCAGTTCGGAGCCGAGCGGGCGGCTGACGGTGAGCGTCGAATTGTCAAGACGAACTTCATTGCCGGCCAAATCGTGGCCTAATGTGGCGGAAACCCAAAGATTGGGCATATGGCCGGCTTCGGGGTTTGCCAACGGAAAGAGCGTACTGTCGACTGGTTCGGAGGCGGCTTGAGAGCCGGTCAAAACCTGATCGGCGTAGTACCAGATATCGGAGTTGAGGCTCCAGGCATGAGCCTGAAAAGTCATGGCCAAAAGGACGGCGGAAGCCAGAAGCGTATGTCGGGGCATGGCAACGAAAGGGCAAAATATTCCAAAGAAGTGGGTGAGCTGAATTTTATGGGCCTGAAAGCGTGCCGAAGCTTTTTTTGTAGTTTTTTTTGGGGTTCTTTGAAAAAGGCTGCAGAGCAGCGTCAAATGCATTGATTTCACGACATAATTTTGCAGATTTTTCAATAATTCCCCGAGCGCAGGCGGTACGGCCGCTTTGTTGTGTATTCTCGCCAACCGGCCGGCGAAGCCGAGAGATCGAGATACACAAACGATTTGTTGCGGATACAAAAATGAATAAACCTTCTCTGATTGCTGCAGCAGTGGCTGCTGTTTTGACAACCATCGGACAGGGAGCGACAGCGGCTCCTTGGACTCAAGCCCGCTTGGACAAAGTCATCGGTGAGCAGGCAAGCGGCGAAGAACCTGTTTTGCAGGATATTGCTCTAAAGCTTGACCAAAGCCAAATTCAGTCCGGTGCTTCTGCCGCAGCGGTGGTGGTTGACGGCACTCGGAGTGCCTCGGCAAGCCGAAACAGTTTGACGCTTGCGTTGAGCGAGGATTTTTCCCTTGCTGAGCTTGCCGCAGCCGAGGTGTCTGCTCTCGGCGAGGATCAAACGGCTCAAACGTCGGCTCAAGCTTCCGACAACATGTTGAACGTGCAGGCGCAGAACGTTACGGCTTCCGGCCGATGGACTGGAGCTTCGGTTGAGTCGAGTTCAAATGCACTTGCCCAAGGCAACGGACTCAATGTGACGGCCGAAACGCTTGACGTTTCGTCGAGGGGAGAAAGTACGGGCTTTTACGGCTCGGTCGTTGACGGTTCGACAGGCACGGCGTCCGGCTCATGGGTAACGATGAGCGTCGGGACAGCGGAAGCTAGGGAGATGCAAGTCGCAGGAGCTCAGGTGACAGGCGTATCAGCAGAAGCTTTGAATAACAAAGTCACCGTTGGTATAGATGAGAATGCGGTTGAAGCATTGTTGCTCTATGGCGGTCGCGCCACGGCACAGCCGACTTCCGACACCGAGCAGGCAGCCACACAGGCCATTGCCTCAAATAATGAAGTCACGGGAGTTTTCGGAACCGTCCATGGAGATTCGGATATCACCGTCTCTGCGGGCAAGGCCGAGGCTACCGGGCAAGATGCCGTTTCGGTTGCCGACGGTAACAGCACAACAATTGAGATTGCCGTTTCGTCGTTTGGTCCGATCCTTGACATTCAAGGAGGGGTGTCAAGTGCCGGAAGCGAAATGGGCGATCCGCTGTCTCTCTCCGCGCAGGCCAGTGCTTCAGGCAACATAGTCACGGGCCGTCTCGGCAGCATCAGTGATTCGGACATCGCTATGGTTGCGGGCAGTGCCAGGGCCAATGCGCAGAATGCCGTTTCCGTTGCCGACGGCAATCGCTTGGCATTTGATGTTTCCACCTTAGTATCGAATCCGGTCTTTTTAGTTACAGGAGGCGAGTCCGTAGCCGGAACCACGTACGGCAGTTTACTGCCTTTGTCCGCGCAGGCAAGCGCTTCGGGCAATGTGGTCACGGGGACTTTCGGAAGCATCAGTGATTCGGACTTGGCTATGGCTGCGGGCAATGCCCGGGCCTATGGGCAGGATGCCGTGTCATTTGCCGGAGGCAATCATCTGACATTTGAGACTGCAACTTCGGTATCGAACTCCACTTTGGAGTTTTACGGAGGTTATTCAGCGTCCAAAAGTGCAAGCGGCGATCTGCAGTCCGCACAGGCAAGCGCTTCGGGCAATAAGGTGTCGGGACGTTTCGAAAGTGTCAGTGATTCGACCATATCTATGTTTGCCGGCAGTGCCGCGGCCAACGGACAGAATGTGGTTGCCCTCGCCGATGGCAATCAATTGGATTTGGAGATCTCCTCTTTGTCATCCAGTGATGATTCCGGTGATGTTTTTTCAGTTATCGGGGGTAACTCAATAGCTGACAGCTTAAGTGTCGCGTCGCCGTCAGTGTCTGCTCAAGCAAGCGCTTCGGACAATGAGGTATCAGCACGTTTCGAAAGTGTTAGTAATTCGGACCTGTCCATGGTTGCCGGCCGTGCCGAGGCCTACGGACAAAATGCGGTTGCCTTTGCCGATAGCAATCACTTGGATTTGGAGATCTCTTCTTTGTCATCCAGTGATGATTCCGGTGATGATTCCAGTGATGTGTTTTCTGTTATCGGGGGTAACTCAGTAATTGGCAGCTTAGGCTTCGCGTCGCTGCTATTGTCTGCTCAAACAAGTGCATCGGGCAATGAGGTGTCGGGACGTTTCGAAAGTGTTAGTAATTCGGACCTGTCCATGGTTGCCGGCCGTGCCGAG
>ENA-UOOC01002872-UOOC01002872.1-human-gut-metagenome-genome-assembly--contig:-C48old-NODE-2872-length-12407-cov-29.348284_pt1 | contig 12407 bp, 10 predicted proteins | sample MGYA00242469_ERZ724016 | MGnify/ENA metagenome assembly ERZ724016 | reverse complement strand
CCACGACGCCATACTCCGTATTGAACAGCGCGGGCTTTTCATGCGGCTTTCCGTCTGCCAGCATCAGCTGCGCCGATGTGCGGTAAAGCAGATGAAAGATACCGGAGCTGTAGCCATTGATGAGCGTAGCCGTCATGCCGATGACCTTTTTCGCCGTGCCGAACAGCTCTGCCATCGCGTCACCCTGGCCGCTGTCGTTGTTGTACTCGTGCAGCTCATCCACGATAAGCCCGTCAAGCCTGCCGCGGTACCGCTTCTTGATGTAAGAGCTGAGCGGATACCGCCGGCACGCGCCGCGCGTCGGAAAGTACCCGTCCGGGTTCTCGCGAAGCGTCTGCAAAGCGTCCAGCGCGGCGGGGTTCTTCGTCTTCTGCATGGCATGGACTGCCAGCTTCCGATGCACCCAGCCGTATTCCGGAATCTTGACCCACGGAGACGGCACGCTTGGATTCACCGCTGTCCACAAGGGACTTTCGCAATTCATACATTGATGATTGCGCCGGTTTTCCATGCGGAACGCCTCCGGTTTCGCGGTCACCCAGTCGTATGTATCGTCGCTGCTTGGCAATTCTATGACGGAACCACAGCCGGGGCAGCGGAACGCGCCTTTTCGTGCGTCAAACAGGACAGCCGGGCGGCGCATATAGCCGTCTCTGGCTTTTTCCTTGCTGATGACGGCGTAGATGCTTTTGTCGCCCTGCCGGTACTGCGCGTACAAACTGTCCAGCTCCGTAATGCTGCGGACGATGACGCCTGCGGTGTCCGGCAGCGTTTCGGCAATTTCACGCACCCACTTCTTCGCGACGTGCGACGGGCAAAGAATGATGTTGAACGTCTTTGACCGTTTCTGCGCCTGATACGCCGCCAGTGCGGTCGCACCGATCTTCGTCTTGCCGCTTCCACATTCCGCCACGATGAACGCAGACTTTCCCTCCGAGAGCTTGCGCTTGACCGATTCCGCAACCGCAAGCTGCGCCGGGTAAAGGCTGTAGCCCGCGTGTTCGCGGATATGGTCGTTGATGCGTAAAATCTCCGGGGAAAGCTGCTCCGCAGCGGGGTCAAACAGCGGTTGGAACTGATTACGGATTCGCTCTGCCACGGTCACGCCGAACGCGCTTAGGTAGCTGGTGACAGAATGCACACTGTCAAAGCCGTTGAGGTTCTGAACTGTTCCGGGAATACGAATTGCGCCGCTTTTCAGGCCATCCTCCAGCACCTTGACGATATTGGCGTCGTCCTTCTTGCACAGCAGCAGCCACGCCTCCAGCCGTTCCCGAATGGAAATGACACGCAGCGGCCTGAGTATCCCGCGCCGCCGCAGTTCGTCCAGAACGTAGTCCTGAAACTCCGGGATAAGCGGCACAGCCGTTTTCCGGTCCAGCGCTTCAAACAGCGCCTGCCGGTCTCCGGCCGGGCAAAAAAGGATGCACTTTCTCGGCGGCAGCTCTACATTCGTCTGCCCGCCCGCCTGTGCATCTTCGTCCTTTTTTGCCGCAGCGTCTTCGTCATCCAGTGAGAGGATGGTCGCCTCGGCATAAATTCCGTCGTGGCTCAGATGGCGTTCGTACTTCTTGGGTTCGCAGGTGAGCATGGCTGTTTCACCGGCAAATTCCGTTTCCAGCGTCGCACCGGCATAGATCGCGTCCGACATGGCGCGCACCATCTCCGGGTACCCACCGAAGCGGATCGCCCGAAGGTGTTGTTTCTGCCCATCCGGTTCGAGAATGATCGTGTCCGCATACGCGCTAAGACGGATCTCCTGCTTGGGATTGTAGTAGCTGATTGGCATGAGCCGGCTCTTTTCTGGCATTCATGGTTTCACTCCTTTCATCGTTTTTGGACGCAAAAAGACCGTAACTGCCAAGCGGCAATTACGGTCTTACTGGTCCTGTTGTATTTTGGTATTCACTGGCCTGCGCACGGAACCGGGGCATACCTGTCCCCAAGTTTTCACCTCCGCCCTTCATCTGCTCCGCCCTGATACTGCTCTGACCTGAATACAGCTTTATTGTAGCGCGACGGCAGGCGGGTGCAAACTTGCGGATTACTCAAGTGTTGTATCGCATAACCGCTTTCTCCGTGCTGCCCGACGAATCCAGCTTGCGGCTCTGCGCTGCTCCGTATCGTCATAATAAGCGATCATGTCCGACGCCGACGCAAGATAGCACAGCTTCTGCGTCAACCCGATCCGTCCTGGCCAGAGCCAGCAGCCCTGCGGGTACAGTGTGTGCAGATAGTCAAGCTCCGGCTCTGCCGGTCTCTCTTTTCGTAGTCCGCACAGGATCACTGTGTAGTCCAGCAGCGGATAGTCCTGCTGCAAGCGCCGGATCACGCGGAACGCAAGCCGCTCAAACAGACCGAAATAGCCAAGAACAAACGCGGAAACATGCTCCTGCTCAATCAGCGTACGAAGCCGCAGTTCCAAACGCTCCTCATTCAAATTTCTGATCGTCTGATCTCCAATTAGCGCGCAAATCATAGCTGTTTCCCTCCGCTCCCATTTCAACAGAACGATTGTCTGCTTATTATAAAGCGCATGCGCCATATATTTCGGCGAATTGCATAATATAATTATATAACGCTCTATAAATAAGTCAAACGCTTTATAGACGAAGCTGAACCAAGACGCCGCAGCTTCTATAATTTTCACAGAAGGGGGCGTTTACTATGAGCAAAGACGAAATCAGCTTCAAAAACCGGGACCGATTTATCCAGATGGGCATTGCGATCTCCTCCCTGCGGAAGATGCGCGGGATGTCACAGGAACAGTTAGCCGAAAAAGCAAGCATCAGCCGCTCTCATCTGAGCGCGATTGAAGCACCGAATATGGTCCGTGCGTTCTCCATGGAAGCGTTCTTTAACATCGCCGACGCGCTTGATGTAACGCCTGAGGAGCTGATCCAGATCGCATTCTTGCAGGATAAGATTTTGAAGCGGAAACAGTAGCATTTATCTATCAGGTTTTAGCCTAATAGTTTTCTGATAATTGGGGCGATGAAATGAAATCAAATAAAACTGGCGCAAAACATACGAAAAGAACAAATATAAGGAAAATTGGAAAATTCTCGAACCCATATGTCAACGAAATCGGAATCCATCACTTTGACGATGGAACTGAGGCTTTGATATTTGACGTCGGCAATCCAAATGCATTAAATCAAATAATTGGTTATGCAAAATTCATCAATGCAGATTACAGTAATGTCTACTATCGTGGAGAAACCGAATTACATTCGTCTGTCCTTCCTAGTATAGCAAGAGAAGCTGGACACCAAAAATACGAAGAATCGCTTAATAGAGTTATTGCGGCCGCAATCGCTGATGAGTAATTTACAAATTGTGCTAAACTATCAAACCTTAGCAACTCCAAAGCCTCGAAACTAATTGCAGAAGCAATGCTGCAACATTATGGGTTTTCCACGCATTTTGTCGATGTTGTTGATAATCATTGGATTGCATTTGCATTATGGTTTGGCCTAAATCAGTACGCTACAATTACAAACTTGTCAACGTATTCATTTTATAAACAACGTAGAATCACCCCAGTAGAACTCTATCGCCACAAGGAAAAAGTGATATTTATCAATATATGCTTCTTATTGCTGTCGACGATTCTGTGGTTCCACTTGAGCGAGGGGTATATCAAGGAAATGACACCACAACGATCGACTTGCGCTCATCACTTCCGTCTGTTTTCATTCGTCCACATGCCCAGCATGGATTGGTGATAAAGAGAAATACACGTTCGCCGGCTGATTCGTTTGATTTATCCTCTCATGTGATTGCAATTATACGTATGCGAATAGATCACGTTGCACAGTGGATAGGAACAGGACAATTATTGACTAGTTCAAATCTTTTTCCATCCCCCGCGTTTGACTATGGGTATGAAATTCTTTTAAAGCGAACAGATCTATTTGAAACGGCCTATCATCATATCGCTCAATATATTTAATTTTTATCAAAACAAAATCGCAGCAATCACCTTCCCACAATCTTCCCAAAAATTTGTTTCTTCCCCTCGTCATACCGCTGGATCACGACCATGACAGTATCGCCGGTTTTGAAATCCGAGTCCTCGTAATGGAACGAATACCGGCACATGACGACAGCGCCATCGGGGAGGTTGCAGAACACGCCGCCGGCGTATTTTCCCGCGATGGTTGCCCTGCGGCGGCAGCCGACGGGGTGGCGCAGGCTGGCTTCGTCGAAGGGGTTCGGAACGGTCTCCTTGACGGAGATCTCCAAGGTACCAGCCTTGCGGTCAAACTGCTTGACCACGCAGGTCAATTCGTCGCCCGGATGATATTGCTCCCGCAGGTCGGGGATGGCGGCATAACTCATATCGCGCTGTGCGAGATTCACGTCATAGCCGTAACACTCGACCAGACACCGGCGCGGGCCGACGGCCAGCACATGGCACGGCACACGGCTGCCTGGCTGGTGGAGCGGCTGCGCCGAGAAGTAATAGCGCCGTGAATGAAGTGCCAAGCGGCGGGAACCAATGGCAAAGCCCGCTTCACGATCCACATGCGTAATGACAAAATCGATTTGAGCGCCCGGCATGTTCCGTAAAACGAACGCAGGGCGTTCGTCGTTTTCTGCCCACATTTCTGTTTCGGGGATCAGGATACGCGCGCGGAACGGCACGATGACCGCACAGTACATCCGCTTGGTCTCGACCTGTCCGGTCTGCGCGCTGCGGACGGTCATGGAATGGGGATCGACGCCGATGATCGTGCCGCGCATGACGCTTCGGCTGCGGAAGGAAGCATAGATTGTGTTCCACTCCTGCCGCTGCTCCGGCGAGAGATCCTGATCGAGCGCACGGAAGTCCAGATTGTAGAAGGATTTCTTCTCCGGTTCGGAAGATTCAGATTTTTCTGCCGCTGCGGGCACGTCGTCCTCTCCATAGGGTTGTACAGGTTCTGTGATTGCAGGTTCTTCGACCTGCGGTTCCAATACTGGCTGTTCTGCGGTGACCGTTTCTTCGACTTGGGCGATTTCTGGCTGTACGGTTTCTTCCTGCAGCACTTCGGATTCAGCTTTCTTTCTGGGCATATGTAATTCCTCCTAAAAATTATTTTCTGGCAAAGAAGCGGTGCGTGCCGCTCTCTTGCCGGATCGCAAAAATAACGGGTCTGGTGTATGGGAATGTCTCTGGTCGGATGTCATCGAGCAGCAGAACGATGATTTTTTCGTCCTGCCGGATCTCACGCTCCGGCGGCGGATCACTGCCGGACACGATGACAAATTGCTTGAAGCTGGGTTCTCCGAGCGAAAAGCGGAGCAGGATGTGTTTATCCACGGCATAAAAATCCTTCGGCTGTGCCGCAGACAGCTCCAGCATCACGTCAATGGCTTCTATCCGCTGTGTATTGAGCTGCCCTCCGGTTTGTGTAATGAGACCATCCGAGATTTGCAGCAGTCCGCCCATCTGCATCTGGCGTACACAAGCGCCGGTCACGCGCACAGCGTCGTCAATCGATGAAAAGGCAAACATCTTTTGCAGCAGCGCGGCAAGCTGCCGCTGCTCCGCGCAGCCGAGCTTTTCCAGTGCCGCAAGCAGGAATTTTTGCTGTTTTGTCAGCAGCATCAACCTCGCCCCTTTCCCGGCGGCGAACGCAGCGAATTGAGATACGGATCGACCAGCAGGTCACTCTCCGTTTCCGTGATGCAGTTGTAGATGGTTGACATAACATATTTCGTAGAATCCCTGACCGGCACATTCCGGTTCGCGTGCAGCTTGGTCTCCGCTTCCTGCAAAACGAAATAGTTCAGCAGATGCAGCCGCGAACGTACCCGGCTTCTTGGCAGAATGGCCTGCCCGATGCGCAGGTTGTCCGAGTAAAACAGCCGCTCAATGGCGTTCTCAAAAACACGCGCTACCTCCGGCTCGAAATACGAAAGCTCACAAGCATCCAGAATGCCCGTGAGCTCTTTTTCATCGTCCGCCGGTCCGTCCTCCGAAGGTACGGATGGACTGACATCTGAGAAAACTGTATCAGGTTGACTAAAATCAGTATTACTTGCGCCCGGATCCTGCGGTTCTGGAACATCAAAATCTGCGGTTCTAAAGGCGGGGATTTCGGGGTTCTGGGGCGGCACATCCTGCGGTTCTTCCGCGTCAAGAAACACAGAATCCGCGGTTCTGGAACCGCATGATTCATACGATTCAGAGCAAAACGGTGCGCATTCGTAGCCGGGATCGTCGATGGGCGTGACGTGCGCCAGATAGATCTGATTGGCGTCGCCGCGCCCGCAGCGCTTTTCCCAGATGAGCTGAAGCTCCGCCAGCTTACGGAATGCCGCCGTGACGCGCTGCTCACAGATACGAAGCTCCTTCGCCAGCGCCTTACGGGGAAAGATCACAAACACCTCACCGGCATCATTCACCCAGCCATTGCGCCGCGAGAGCTGAAAGCGGTTCAGAAGAAATGTGTACGTCACTTTCGCGTCCAAACTCATATCCGCGTATCGCGGGTCGGAAAATAACCATCGCGGCATCTGCATATGCCAGACGTTCTGTACGTCCGTCTGCCGCATAAGTCGGAAATTTGGATGCTCGGTCAGCTTGGCTGCTTTCATGGGGATTCCCTCCGTTTTCTAATTGCATTGTATTGATAGTTGATAAAATGGCATAGTTGTGATAAAATAATGCCACAAGGATTTTATTTGCGTGGGAGGTGTAAGCATGATCACGATTCGGCCTGTATCAGATTTACGAAACAAGTTTACAGAGATCGAAGACTGCGTCAAAAGCGGCAAGCCTGTTTATCTCACCAAAAACGGGTACGGCTCTATGGTCGTTCTCAGTCTGGAGCAGTACGCCGCGCTGACGGACGATATCGAACTGAAGTTGGATGAGGCGGATAAGGCTGCGGCAGCAGACCCCGTTCGTTATACGGAAGATGAAGTTTTTTCGAGAGTGAGGAGCCGCATCCATGAACGAAAAGCATTATAAGCTGCGCTTTCTCCCTCTGTTTGAAGAAGACCTCAATGAAATCGTGGATTATATCACGCATCGTCTGAAAAACCCAATCGCCGCAGAAGCGTTGATTTCTGATGTGCAGACGGCGATCCGGAACCGCCTTTCCTGCGCAGAAGCATTTGAACAGTATCACTCGGCAAAGGAGCGGCAGTATCCGTACTATCGGATCTCTGTCCGCAATTATACGATCTTCTATGTCGTCATGGATGATGTCATGGAAGTCCGCAGAATCATTTACAGCCGGCGCGATATCAAACGCCAAATCTAAATCACTGGTTCAGGATGCTGTCCACCGTGCACTCCACCATTCCAATCTCGTCATCCTCAGCCAGATCGTAGTCGGGCGGTGGCCCGCTGCGGTCTGGCTGTTTTTCGTTGTCGGGCGGTTTGGGGATGTTTGACGGTTCTTTCTGAACAGATGCTTTCTTTTGCGGTGCTGCTTCGGCTTCTTTTCTTCGCCACTCCGGGATGTAGTCAATGACGCGGCAGGTGGTAAGACCGGCGTAGTCCGGCAGCTCCTCCGGCGTCATCTTGTAGAGGAGCGCGGGCTTGTGTCCCTTGAACAGCGCCAGACACTTCCGGTTCTCCAAGCGCAGGACTTCGTCGGGGTTCATCAGGTCGCGCTGCGTGTTGCTTCGCGTCTGGGAGTACGGCCGCGTAGACGAATACACCGGTGAAAACAGCGGCATCATCGGCATCTGGTTATTGAGAACGGAGATCGTCACCTTGCCGCATTTTTCCGAAATGTACTTTGCCGACGTCAGATCGTTGCAGCCCATGTAGAGCGTCTGGTCGAATGTCGCCAGCTGATTTTCCCATTCCTTGCCCGGATACTTTTCCTGCCACTGAGATAAGCTCTGTACGACGATCTGCGCAGACATATTGAAGCCGCGGATGCTGTTCAGACTGTCCGCCACGCCGTCCAGATAGCCGATGTTGCAGTATTCATCGAGGCAGAAGTTCGTCAGCACCGGCAGCCGCCCGCCCGCACATTGCAGGCGCGCGAAGTTGGACAGCTGCGGCAGGGCCAGCGAGAAGAACAGCGACGATAAAAAGCGGTACGCGCTGTCCTGCGCGGAGATGATGACAAAGTACACACAGGGCCGCTTGCCGGGCAGCAGAAGGTCTACATCATGGTTGCGCGTGATCTTATCCACCAGACGGCTTTGGAAGACCGCCAGCCGGTTGCCGAGACCAATGACGATGTTGCCCCAGAGGTTTTCTTTTGCTTTGAGGAACAGCCCGTGCGGGTATTTGGCCGGATGCTCCGGCGGGAGAGCAGCTAGCCTGCGGTTGATTTCCTCAATGCTCTCCGTTGCGATCATGCGGTACACATCGCCGAGCCCACGCTGCTCAATGGGGAGAAGATTTCCGTTGGCATCGCGCAGATTGACGACATAGTGAATGAGCGCCATCAGGAGGTTCAGCTCCGCCCGGCTCCAGAAGTCGTTGGCCTCCTTCGGCCCCGACGTGTTCTGCACGATCGTGTTGGCTACCGTCTGCACAAGCTGCGGCTGGGTGTCCAGACCATACAGACAATTCCATCCGTCCGAGTGTTCCATATCCAAGAAGTTTACCGCTTTCACATAAAAGCCATGTTGCCGGAAATACGGGGAAAGACGTTCAAACAATTCTCCCTTGGCATCCGTAATGAACGCGGACTCGCCGCGCTTTGCGCAGCCCATGAGGAACGGAATGATGAACCCGCGGGACTTACCGCTGCCCGGCGCGCCGATGCAGAGTAAGTTATTATTGTCTCCGGCAACCATCCGGTGCGCGGCATAGAGTGCGTAAGCATCCGGATCATCCGGATGCTTTTTGACTTTGCCGAGGATCATGCCCTCCGCTTTGCCCGCAGGCGACAGCTCCAGAAATTCTCGCATTTCTTTTTCCGTCAGGAAACCGGACGTACCATGCGTACCGTCCGGGAGAATGTCAAACCCGCGCGGATCATGCGTGTATTTGTAGCCGGAGAACCAGATGTAGCCCTTTTTCGTGATGAGGCAGATGATCAGCACGATCACCAGCGTCGTTACAATTCCAAAGCCGGTGAACACTGCACCCCAATTTTTGAACGGATTCAGTACCCAGATGCTTTTGATCTCATCCTCGCCGGTGTGAAAGGTCGATGCAATTCCAAGCCGCAGAGAATTGAGAAACATCCCATAAAAATACCAGCCGACGATCACGGCTGGCACGCGCATGGGCAGCTTGGCTTTGTTTCGGGCAAACCAGCTTTTGAATCTTGCGTCCAGTTTGTCCTCCAGCTTTTCAAGGAGCTTTGAGAGGCGGAACATCCAGAACACTTCCTTCCGATGTGTAAAATGGCAGGTCAGGCGGCGTGTATGGCGCGGTGCTTCCGAGCAGCTCCCGCAATGCCGCATCCGTAATCGTAAAGACACGCGCCTTTCCGGTCTCACGGTAGCGGCGGTTCAGAACGGTTTCCACCTGTTCGGGCAGCGCTGCCAGCGCAATTTGAGAAAGTCCATCCGAACGGGCCATTTCCACCACCGCGTCGATGCGCCGAAGATCCATATCCGCCGCCATGACGAATGGGACGCCCTGATACAGAGCATCGTACATCGGCCGGCCAGCGGGCGGCGGAACGTAATGCGACTTCAGGATGATCCTCGCCAGAAGTTCACGGTAATTTGGAACACCCATGATGCGGAGCTGCAAGCAGCCCGTTTCGTTGCATGGCAGCAGAAACAGCGGCAGCTTCAGGCAATCGTAGACCTCGCGGTAGGTTTGCAGGCGCGTGTTGTGGATCTCCTGCCCAGTATCCAGTTCGCCAAGGATCTCCTCATAGCTGGACGCGGCAAAAATTATGGCGCGCTGCTTTACGGGGATCGCCGCCGTATGATTTTGGAACGCGGTCAGTTCATCCGTCAGCGCGACGCAGCCGATACCGGGGCTGACCCAGTGAATCGCGCACATGAGGTTGCCAGTGTGGAGCAGCGCCGCCACGCGGGTGCTGCCCCATGGATTGGAGCCGCGATTGCGGGCAATCATGGGGAGGAACATCGCCTGTTCGCACAGCGCGGAAACATCTGTCGTAAAAACAGGAACGCCCGCCTGATACGCGGTGGTCATCAGCTTTGCTTGCCGGATGCGGCGTATGGTATCAGCGGCTTTGTAAGCCGGGGCGACCGCGGCAGGGAGTTTTGGAAAGGCGGCGTCAAGCAACCGGTTCCCGGCAGCGGTCAGCGTATAGGCTTGTGCGGGCAAATAGAGTTTTATCAGGCGGAGGATTTCAAGATTCTGAACCTCACCCTTGGAAAACACACCGGCCAGATCTTTTGCCAGCACAAAACGGCACCAGCGAAGGAAGCGCAGGATATCAAGGTCGCGGGTCGTAAAAATCATGGCAGCTCCCGTTTTCCTGCGAGGCACCGAAACTGCGCTTGCGCCGGTTCCGGCGCAACCACAATTTCGGTGCTTCTGCGTGACTTTTGCCTGCTTGACCGATGGGTAGCCGTAGATGCCGGGTTTTTGCCGTCCACCAGACGCTTCAAATTACGAAAACGCATGGAATTACAAGCGGTTTGACCCATCGGTTTTTTCCGAGCTTCAGACAAGGCAAAAAGAAGTCGAGGGGCACAGCGCAACGGATGGCTCCAAAGGCCGGTATGCGATTCCTTTTCGATGAAACCGGAAAAATTCTTCCTCCGATTCCGGCAGCACCAGGCTGATATGGCAGACATTCTCCGCGCTGCGGCTGGACATCATGTGGACGGATAGATGGTACTGGTCGTCATCGTCAATGACCAGACCCTTGAGTGCATTGCTCACGGCTTTCCACCCCTTGTTGTCCTGATCGAATACGTGCCGGCCATCCACGTCGCTGTGTTCGTCGATCACCAAAAGCATCTGCTTGAAATGCAGGCGGAAATTCGTGTGCCGCATATACGCGGTCAGGAGCTGACGCACCGTGTCTGTCAGCCAAGTCGCGGGCATATACCGGCAATGCGGCAGAAGCGTGTCGAGCTGCATGTGTACCCAGCCCGCGCCCGCGATTTCAATGTGCCCGGACGGGAGCTGGAACTCCAGCCCGTCGCGCCGCCCGTATCCGCCAGCGCCCGGCATCTGTGTTTCGCAGAGGGCGCGCAGATAGAGCGTCGCAGACTCAAAGAAATATGCGGTTTCTTCCAGCGTGAGCTGCAATTTCTCGCGGCTCATTTTGCCGCCGTCAGAAAGTGCAGACAGCGTATTGGCTTTCTGCAAAGCCCGGCTGATGACCGACTGGATCTTCTTCATTTCCTTTGCAAAGCGTTCTTCGTTCATGCTTCTCGTTCCTTTCTCTTTAACAAATCTGTTGGCGATGTGGTGATCGCGTCATATTCTTTCTGTGTCGCGTAGAATGCGATGGGTACATGGTTATACCCGATGCAAAGGAGCCCCTCGCCGCGGCGGAATCTGGTAATCTGACGGACTTCTTCCTCGGAGAGATTCAGGACATTCTGAATGAGCCGCGCCTCCTGTTCCTCCATCTGCATGACGATTTTGATGCGGCTGGAATCCAGAATGCCTTTGCCGTATTTGCCGTTGTCCAGCGAGAACAGGTCCTGCATACCCTGCGTGGATGTGATGGCAATACCGCCGAGGCCACGGATGGTTTTGACCATTTCCTGAATGTAGCCAGCCGCCAGCGGGTTGGAGTTCGCACCGACCAGCGACCATAGCTCGTCTGAGATCAGCGCCGAGAGCTGCCCACCCGCGCCGGAAATGAGGTCGTTCGCAATGTCTGTCGCCCAGAAGATGCCGGGCAGAAGCAGATCGTCGGGCATCCCCGACGTGTCAATGACGATATATTTGTTGTCGAGGTCGATCTCGTTACGGCTGCCCATGGCCGAGGCAGAGCCGGTCACATACCGTGCCAGCACAACGGCCAGATGCCGCGTATCCGCGCTTTCCTGCAGCACGTCGTACCAATCCGCCAGAACGGGCATTTCGCGAAAACTCCCGTTCTCATTCAAAACAGAAGCGTTGTCAAATGTGATGCCATAGCGCCGGTAGCACTCAACCAGCGACGTGTCCAGATAGTTCCGGTCTTCGTCGCTGAGGTCGCGTTTTTGCAGGCTGTACCAGATAATAAGCCGCGAGATTTTATCTGCCAGCACGGAATCATCCCGGGAGGCGAGTCCCTTGAGGCCCGCGTAAGTGTCGAGCGATTTTCTGCGGATGGCCATAATATTCGGGCAGTCCGGCGAGGATGGCGACATACGCAAGTACAGTCCACCAAGCTGCTCACAGCGCGGGCGGAATTCGTGGCCTTTTTTCGGGATGATGTAAATAACACGCTTGCCCTGTTGCCGCAGACGGCCGCCGACACATTGGAGTGTGAACGTCTTGCCCGCACCGGACGAGCCGCCGATCCAGATGTTGCCGTTCGTATATTTATAGTCATCATAGGGGT
>ENA-UOOC01002869-UOOC01002869.1-human-gut-metagenome-genome-assembly--contig:-C48old-NODE-2869-length-12419-cov-7.354173_pt1 | contig 12419 bp, 12 predicted proteins | sample MGYA00242469_ERZ724016 | MGnify/ENA metagenome assembly ERZ724016 | reverse complement strand
GTGGCGCAAACCTATCACAGCAATGTGACAAGGCGGTGCTTCCCTACTCCACCATGTGATTTTCAATTCCACGGCACTGGATGGCAGCAGAAAGTTCCGGGATTTTTTCTTTTCGGCGTTGGCAGTGCAGCGGTTGAGTGACCTGATTTGCTTAGAGCACCAGTTGTCTGTCATTGAGAAGAAACCCTACCGGGAGCGGCAGAAGCGTGTTCTCTATCCTCCAAAGGAGAGCAACCGTGATCGCCTGTGCGGAATCATCGACACTATCCTTGCAGAAAAGCCGGGAGATTACGAAACGTTTCTTCATAAACTGGAGCAGCAGGGCTATGAGGTGAAGCGCGGCAAGTACACGGCGGTGAAGGGCAAGGGGCAGAAACGGTTTATCCGTTTCCGCACTTTGGGCACCGGCTATGGGGAGGACGAGATCAAGGCGGTGCTGGAGGGAAAGGCGAAGCACCACCCCCATCAAAAGCAGCCACCGCAGGAGCAACCGTTCCAGCTTCTGGTGGATATTCCGCAGAAAATGGCGGCAGGCAAAAGTGCCGGCTACAAAAAGTGGGCAACGAAGTTCAATCTGAAAGAGATGTCCAAAACTCTGCTGTTCTTGCAAGAGCAGAAAATCAGCAGTGCCGAGGAACTGCGGGAGCGTGCAGCGGCGGCAACGGAACGCTATCATGCCTTGGGCGATTCCATCAAGGCGGCGGAAGCAAGGTTGACCGAAATTGCCGTGCTGAAAACTCATATTATCAACTATGCAAAGACCCGTGAGGTGTACGCTGCTTATCGGAAAGCCGGATACAGCAAGGCGTTTCTGGAAGCCCATCGGGAGGAAATCACCCTGCACAAGGCGGCGAAAGCTGCCTTTGACGAGGCTGGGCTGCAAAAGCTGCCGAAGGTCAAGGAGCTGGATGCGGAGTTTGCAGAACTACTGACCAAGAAGAAAGCCGCTTACCCGGACTACCGCAAGGCACGGAATGAGATGCAAGAACTGGTCCGGGCACAGAAAAATGTGGAACGATTTTTTGCAGAGGAAAAGGACACCGCAGAGAAAACCCAGACCCGCTAAACGAATACCGCCGAGGGCTCTTCCCATTTGGGAGGTGTCCTCGGCGGCTTTTTTAGTTTATATAGCAGTTTTGCGGAGCAATGCGCCTGTTATCCGTATATTTTCCCTACGATCCTTCCGCGTGCTGCAGTAAAGCAATACATGGCTGGTGAGAGACTGGCGATATCTACAACAACAGTCTGTACGGTAGTGCTTATCTCTGCATCGTAACCGATTTTTGTGCGGCCGCTACCAATCCCGCTATGGAATGGTAAATCCTAATTTTATATCCATCAAAGCAACTAGGCAACTGGAACTTTTATTTATAAAGTACAAACTGCACCAACCCCATCGCCATGGGCGGAATCAACGCTCCAATGATATATTGCTGAACTGTGTGCCGTTTTGCAGCAACACTCGCCCAAGCAACGATAAAGAGCAGCGGAACGCTGACAAGCAAGACTTCCGGGTGGTTCAAAGCTGCCGGCAAGCCAATCGCCATACTTACGCCTGCTGCATGACCGCTGGCGTAAATCTTACAGAGCCGATTCAATATTAGAATCAAAAGACCGGAAAGAAAATATGTCCAGCTGATTAGGCAGAGTTCCTTGGAAGCGCGCGTGAGCAGGGTGACAGCCACATCCAGAAAATAGCCGAGAAAGGCAAAAAGTATTGCAAGATACCGCTGTCCTTCTCGTCCTTTTTTCCGAAAGTAAGGGAGTACAGGCTGCAAGGGATAAGCCAGCAGCGGAAGGAAGGTCAAAAGCAAAAGCTGCCACAGCAAACAGGCAAGGGAACCGAAAATTTCCGGGCAGGCTCCGTAGAAGAAAAATATCAGCAGTGCAGCAATGATTGGTGCCAACGTGCATTTACGGATTACAATAGAAGCATCAGCGTTCATACGGCAGCTCCCCTTTCATGCGCGCAATACGGCGGCTGATCCCCATGCCGAATGCGTTTGGTCCAACATGACATCCTATGCTGAACGGCAGAGCGGTGCAGAGGATCTCTCTTTGGGGAAAGGATGTTACAATATGGTTGTGCCAGCTGGCAGAATCGTCAGCTGAGATAAAACTGCTGGCCGCAGCAACATCCAGATCCCAGCGCGGATCATAATCCTGAATGGTACGCTGAACGGTTTCGATCAGCTGCTTCTGACAGTTGGATGCACCGCGCACTTTGTCGTAGTATTCTAAAAGGTTTCCTTCAATCTTCAAAAGCGGCTTGAAATTCAAAATTGTACTGAGTGCTGCCGCAGCAGTTGCCACGCGCCCGCCGCGTCTGAGAAAAGTCAGCGTATCGACCCCTACATAGACGATCGAGTCGTAGGCGCTCTCTTCCAGTGCGGCGTGAATCTCGTGTGCCGTGCATCCGGCTTCTGCCAAGGCGCAAGCATCCAGAACAGAGCTTCTCTGTGTTGCGGAGATACGATGATTGTCTGCAACAAACACTTTCTCCCAATATTTAGAGGTAAGAGCAGATACGACCGCAGATGCACAGGAAGAAGATAACCCGCTGGACATGGGGATATAAACAAGTTCATCGTATTCTGCAAGCACACGATCCCATAGGTCTGTTACATCCTCCGGCGAGGGCTGAGAGGTCTGTGCGGTCTGGGCAGAAAGCTCACGATAGAATTGCGCCTCTGTCAGATCGACCCCTTCGTAAAATACCTCTCCGTTTATGATAACGGGCATGGGAAGAACGAAAACACCCAGTTTTTTGGCTTCCTTGGGGGATATGCCGCTGTTGCTGTCGGTTACGATTGCTGTTTTCATAGGACGGCTCCTTTTTGATTTGGATTCAATCGGATTTAGGAAAAATTCTTGTTTCTTTCGTCGTTTTTTGTTATACTTCTCTTATTGTAAGGCAGGACACAGATCGTGCGCCATGCGTTGTTTATATTTGAGGGGTATCCAATGCGACAGACACGGGCAGCCATCATCGCTGCATTTGCACAGCTTTTGGAAGAACGGCCACTGAATAAGATCACGGTCAAAGACATTGTTGATACCTGTGATATCAACCGGAATACATTTTATTATCACTTTCAGGATATTCCTGCGCTGCTGCAGGAAATGATGGACGAAAAAGCTGCCCTACTCATTCAGCAGCACTATACCTTCGGTCGTCCGCTGGACTGCATCCGGCCGGCTTTGCAGTACGGCAAAGCGCACAAACAGGCCATTCTCCATGTCTATCGGGCGGTTCCAAGAGAGACGTTTCTGACCTATCTGGAACGATTGGCCCAGCACATGGTGGACGAGTATTTCCACAATATCTCCAAAGAGCTTTCGATCCCGGCAGAAGATGCCGATATTCTGAACCGTTATTATAAGTGCACGACAGTCGGCTGCCTTCTGGACTGGCTGGATGCCGGGATGTCTTATGACCTTGAAGCCGAAATGCAGCGGCTCTGTGTCCTGATGGAGGGGGCAGGGGAACGCGCTCTGCACAAAGCCGCAGAAAGATGACTGCTTACAAAGAACGCCGCAGAATTTCCTGCGGCGTTCTTTGCTTCATTTACTGCTTCTTATCCTGTTTCTTTTCCTGCTTGCGCTCATTCCACAGCCGTTCGGCTTCGGGTGCCCAGCATTTTGCGTAGGAATCGCATTTGCTGCAAAGATGTTCGGCACTTTCGGGGGACTGCGGGTCGGTAGAGTGTGCGCCTGTAGCCTCTACCATCTTCCGCAGACGCTGCGGATTTTCCAGCATGGGACAGGGTTGGAGCATATTCTCATTGAAGGGCATGTTGTCGTGATAAGCCATGAAGATGGGGCTCTGCAGCGCTTCCAGAAGCGTGCAGTCCCGAATGTTGGCGTTGGAGTAGTGGATGAACACACAGGGGTCTACATCGCCGTTGGCGTTGATGTGCAGATAGCGTTTGCCGCCTGCAATGCAGCCGCCCACATATTCGGCATCGTTCTGGAAATCCATTGCAAACAGCGGCTTTTCTGCACGAAGTTTGCGGATGCGGTGGTATACCGCCTCGCGCTGCTGCGGATTCGGCAGCAGTTCCGGCGCGGCATCGTTGCCTACGGGCATATAGTGGAAGTACCAAATGAAGTAAGCACCCATCCGAATCAGGCTGTCATAGTATTCTTCGGAAGTGATGGCCTCATAGTTGGCACTGGTGTAGCAGGAGGAAATGCCGTAGGGCAGCTTCTTGCGGTGGAGCAGCTCCATGGCCTGCACGACCTTCTGGTAGGTTCCCTTGCCGCGGCGGGCATCCGTGGAAGCCTCGTCACCTTCCAGCGAGATCGCAGGGATAAAGTTCTTCACCCGCAGCATTTCATCGGCAAATTCCTCATCGATCAGCGTGGAGTTGGTAAAGCAGAGGAAGATGCAGTCGTTGTGCTTTTCACAGATGCGGATCAGATCCTTTTTGCGCACCAGCGGCTCGCCGCCGGTGTAGATGTACATATAAACGCCCAGTTCTTTGCCCTGCTGGATGATGCTGTCGATCTCGTCATAGGTCAGGTTCAGCTTGTTGCCATACTCGGCAGCCCAGCAGCCCGTGCAGTGCAGATTGCAGGCGGAAGTCGGGTCCATCAGGATCGTCCAAGGGATGTTGCAGTTGTACTTTTTGCGGTTGGCCTCCTGCTTCGGCCAGCCCACCATGGCAGCATTGATAAAGAAGTTGACCGACACGGTCTTCATCACTTCCGGGTCAATGTCATGGACGATGTGCAGGATATAGTTGTGATACGGATGCTCCGGGTTTTCGATGGCCTCGCGGATCTGCTTGCGCTGCCGGACGAATTCACCGCCGGCAAACTTGTCCGCCCAGTCCATGATCTTCAGCAGATTCTTTTCAGGGTCTTTGTACAGGTAATTGAAAGCCTGCTCCAGACCGTACTTTTTGATGCTTTCCATTGCATTCATGATTGATCAGTCTCCTTTATTTTACGACTTCTTCTGTACGTCTTTTTACCATGATCTTGACAACTAAAAGATTGACGATTCCTTCCATCAGCAACGTGCAGCTGGTCAGGAACCGGATGTTCAGCGCGTTTTTGCTGAACAGGCTATACAAAATCAGCAGTACGCTGACAACGCCTGTGATCACTGCAGCGATCAGGACGAAGCCCCATCGCTCCAACCCGAAATCCTGCGCTTCTTTGGACATCTGGATCCGAATCAGACAATCCATCAGTGTGACCCATCCAAGCCCCTGAGACAGATATGGATACGCCAGATGATGTGCTGCACAGACCATGACACCAAGAACGATCATCAGAAGCCCGCAGGCAAAGTCAAAATGAAAGGCCAGACAGTAGGAATCTTTTGAAAAAAAGCCTACGATCCGGATAATGCCATATCCGACCAAAAGACAGCCAATAAACCAGCAGGTGGCGACGGGATCAAGGTTTGGATGAAACCAGTAAATGAAAGCGGCAGCGCAGGAAACGAATGAGACCAAGAGGTACCCATAGTATGCGACCATAAGTTTTTTCATGCGTTGCCCCACTCCTTTCGTCCGCTGCTTCGTTCGGGGATGTCTTTATTCTATCGGATTTCACAAGTCCAACAATGGACAATGAAGTGTGCCCTGTACGAAATCGAACATTGCAGGGGTATTTGCCTAAATCATGACACAATGTCCACTTCCGGTCACTGCATCTCGCACCGAATATTCTTGACCGATAAGTCCTACTCTCTCTACTTTATTGTCATAAACCTTTCAACCCTCTTGACGAACTCCACATACAGTGGTATTTTTCTTGTAAATCCCACCATTCTTGTGGAATGGTCTAAAATCATCCACAAGATGTGGTCGTGTTCATTTTGAACGCTGCCATAGAAAGTGGTGGGTTATCACCGTGAGACCCACCACTTCAGTGAGAAAAAGTTCCCAAAACAACTTACCGCCCCGCAACACACCCGATTTATTTTGCCGACAATTCACCCGACAAAATCCATCGCTGCGCTGCGTGGGCGGCTTTCTCTTTTAGGGGAAACGTACCTTGAAAATTTCATGAGCCGACCGGACGTGATACCGACTTTTCGTCAACGCCGCTACAAAATAGGGGCAGGAACTGCGTTCGGAGCAAACGGTGATCAACATACACGAGCAGCGGAACTCTCTACTTATTTTTGCGTCTTAACAATTCGGAAACATTTGTTGAAAATGCGTTTTGAGCGCAGCGGTAGAGGGCAAGAACTGTCCCGTGGCCACAAATCTTCAATTCTTGAAAAATTTTTTCCATCCGGGACTTTACTTCTGCAATGCGGATGCTTTCGATGTAGACGACCGACCAGCAGATACCACTGGTGATGATGAGAAGATCGACCAGAATATTCACAGTTACGCCCTTTTATTCGTTTGCGGCGGCCTTTGCAAATGCCTGTGCTTCTGCTTCCTGCTTCTCGGTCAGGTGACCGCCCTCCCGGCCAATTCCGGCATGTCCTTGCAGAAGGAGCTTCATGCAGAGGGTATGCTCACACAGCGGGATTCCTTTTGCCTTGGCGGCTTCTGAAATGCGCTTGATGGCTACCGTCATGCCGCCTGTCGTAGAGAAGGTTGCAATTTTGCTGATCTGTTTTGCGTTCAGCGTCTGCAAATAGGTTTTCAGTTCCGGGTCGGCATCCCACTTATAGACACCGCCGCCGATAAACAACAGGTCAACTTTTTCGGTCAGCGGAGTGCTGATCGGCTCAGCTTTAACCCCCAGCGTTTTGGCAATGACTTCTGCGACAGCGCGGGTATTTCCGCCGCGCGACTGGTAACGAACTGCGATTTTCATAGAGGTTCCTCCTCACAGATTTTCCATGTGGGCACGGTAGTCCATGCCCATGTAGACAAACTCGTAAATCATATCGCCCTCACGGGTGACAGTCTTTCCGGTTTCATCCGTGTACTTCATTTTGCCGTGGGCATAGTTTCGGGTGGTGCTGGGATGCAGGTCTTTCAACTCCAGAATTTTGAGGAGCGGCTTCGGCAGCTGTGAACCAGCATCACGGCTTTCCAGCTCGTACTGCTGCTGGATGGTATAGACCAGCTTGCGCTTGCCCTGCGTCAGCGTGTATGCGTATCCCTCTGGTGAAACGAAACTTCTGACGGAATTTGTAAGCGGTGGAGCCTATTCCATGGTTTGCCGCTGGCTGGAAAGCGGATGCCGCCAATCACCAAAACAGGTAGCATCCCTTTTAACGACCGTCATTCAGGATGGAATCAAACTGAAAATGTGAAAAAGGGCGGAAGCACTGCATTCGGCAACGCTTCCGCCCTTTTGTCTGTCCTTAATTTTCTAACCCATGGCTCCCGGCCACGTTCTTCGAATATTTGTCAGGATCACCGTTCAGGATCAAATCCGCATAGCCCAGCGGGTCGTTATAGATGAGATAATCCAGTTCAGTCTGCTGCACCTCCATGGACTCGAACCCTGGGCCCACTGATTAAGAGAGCAAGCCGCCGGTTCGTCTCAATTTATGGAAGTTTCGAGTTATCGTTATTTTTAATCAAGGCAACGTGATTTTTCACCTGGTAATTTCTGCACTCTTTGTCGGATTTTGCAGCGAAAAGTACCCTTTGCACGTTTTGAAACCGTGCAAAATCCGTGCAGAAACCGTGCACTTACTCTCCGACAAATAAAATCGCCCTATTCCCCACCGACTTGACGGCATTGGTTTGAGTGGCCGCACACCAAAATCAAGTCTAGGAGGAGCATTCCACCTCACGCCGTGATCAGAGCCATGAGGTAGAACTCCGTAGGAGTTTCATCTTCTGTGGGCAGAATGGTGATCTCCACGGTATGGGTCTTCTGCTCCCCATGATGAAGGATAGGCTGTAAATACAGGCAGTCGCCCCAATCCTCATCGAAGTTGCCGTCCAGCACAGCGGCGTGGGCGGTGTCGCCGTCCAGCACCAGCTGTGCCCGCAGCGCCGGGCGGCGGATGGTTTTACGGTACTGCACCGCGATGCAGGAGGCGTCCACCGTAAAGGTGATCTTATCGCCGGGTCTCTGCCCGAGCCAGCCGTTTTTCCAGTGGTCGAGATGGCCGGTTTTCTCGGCGGTGTCGGCGCGAAACCCTTCCAGTCTGGGGGAGACTTCCCGGATGGTCAGCCGCCGGGCATTTTCGTAGGCGTTAGCGGTCAGCGGAGACGGTAACACGGCTCCCTCTTCCGGCTCCTCCCGGTGTGCATTAACGTTTTCCAACAGCTTGATGATCTCGCCAGCCACCAGCCCATGCCCGAAATCATTTGGGTGCAGGCCGTCCGGCGAAAGCTGCGGGCGGGTGTATGTTCCGGCTTTCAGATCCTGATAAATGCTGTCCCGGATGCTGATGTGGGGCACGCCGTAATGGTCGCCGACCGCCACATGGTCGTCCTCAGCGGTCAGACCGGTGTCATAATAGATGTTGTTCAGCAGCACCACCGCCGGGCGGGACGGCCACGACAGCAGTTTGCGGATGACGCCTTCATAGGTTTCCTGCCGGAAGGACAGTTTTGCATCGTTGACGCTGAAATCCACCGCCACAAAATCCGGCTGATACATCAGCACATCGGTGACAGCGCGGGAGACCCCGTAGAAGGAGTCCGTGCCGCCGATGCCGCCGTTGACATAGTGGAAATTCGCCTGCGGGAAGGTGCGGACGAACCACTGGTACACCCGGTAGGCGTAGCAGGTTTCCGGGGAAGAAGAAAGGCTTCCCTGCGTGATGGAGCCACCCAGAAATCCGATGGTCAGTTCCTCGCCCTGTGCGGCACGGCAGAGCAATTTTTTCAGACGGGAATAATTTGCAGCTCTCATTCTAAGATACCTCCCTGATATGCATTCTGAATGACTTTTGCGGCAGGACGCCCGGAGACGGCATAGGCGCTGGGCTTTCCGGGGTCGGCGGGCCAATCCCAAACGCCAAAACCCAGCACCCACGGACGTTTGGCACAGGCGTGGAACATGGCTTCGTACCAGTCCGCCTGCTCCAGATCGTTCCGGGAGCCTTTCAGCTCCCAGTTATTGGGCACCGCAGAGGAGCCGGTGACATTCATGCAGCCGGCCTCACTGAAAAGGACAGGCTTTCCGAATTTCTGGCTGACGGCCTCGATGCGGTCCAGCTGATTTTCCCAGTCATTCAACGGATAATAGCCGCTGGATGCGATGCAGTCCACGGCATCCCACCATGCCACATGATCCTCGCCGTATTTGTCGCAGTTGTAGCTCACCGGGCCGTGATACTGCTGGCGCACCGCCGCGATGAGGGTACGCCATTCGGCTTCCCGATGCTCGGTCATAGTCATTTCACAACCGGTCAGGAACAGCCCGCAGCCCTCGACCTGCGCCAGTGCAGCGTAGTGGGTCTGGAATGCCGTGTAGCTGGCAAACCACTCGCTCCATTTCGTTTCACAGGGCACATCGTGGTCAAAAAAGCTGATGCGTGCCCGCCAGACCCCATTGGCACAGTTGACGGTAGGTTTCAGTGCCACCTGCAAGCCCAGCTGCTTTGCAAACCGGATGGCATTGCAAAGCTCCTCGTCTGTTGGGGTGGCATCGGTTCGCCAGTCGATTTCCTCGCTGTAAGGCGTGGCCTGCACCCCGCTGGGCGACAGGATGACCCAATTCGCTCCGGTGGCTTCTGCCATATCCGCCATACTGCGGCGGGCAGCATCCCCTGCAAGCATTCCCCGGTGGGGAAAGGGCGCAAAATTGACACCGTAAAATTTTTCATTCCAGTTCATAGACAGACCTCGCTGCATCGTAAAATCAAGCGTCAGATTGCACAATCAGTATAACGATTTTTTGTTGTTCCCGTCAATATGCCCTGCGATTTTCGGCGGATGGTACAAGCGGGCATTTCAAGTGCTGGTCAACCTGAACGAAAAATCCGGGCAGAACATACTCAAACAAAACTTAAAACAATAATTAGTCTTTTGTTAGGTTAAAATTTTAGCTTGAGCTTTGTCGTCGATTCTGCTATCATCGGGTCGGAATCAAACCGGGAGGGTGAGAATATGGAGGTTTTACAGAAAAAATCCTTGGCAGAACTGCCGCAGGTGCGGGCACTGGGGCGGCACACCGGGCGTGACCCGCTGACCCTGTTCTGGACGGCCAGCGGCATGGAGCTGGAATTTACCGGCAGTGAACTATGGGTGGATTTTTTCGCCGACTATGAGATCGTAGAGCCGTGGGTCAGTGTGGAATTGAACGGCGCATGGGTGGCACGGTTTGCCGTGAGCCCCGGCAAAAGCCGGATCTGTCTTTTCCGGGGCATGACACCGGGCAAGGCAAAGCACCTCCGGCTGCTAAAGGATGTGCAGGCCATGCACGATGACCCAGCGCATCTGTTGCAGATCACCGGGCTGGAATATGCAGGCGGCGAATTTCTGCCTCTGCCGGAGCCGCAGTATCGGCTGGAGTTTGTGGGCGACAGCATCACCAGCGGCGAGGGTGCCATCGGGGCCAAGCCGGAGGAGGACTGGGTGGGAGCCTTTTTCTCGGCGGAGAACCACTACGGCCGCCTGACCGCCGATGCACTGGGAGCCGAATACCGCTGCATCTCGCAAAGTGGCTGGGGCATCGTGACCGGCTGGGACAACGATGTGCGCCACATTCTGCCGCCCTGCTATCCGCAGGTGTGCGGCGTAGCCATGGGGCAGCGCAACGCCGCCCTTGGCGCACAGCAGGAAAACGATTTTGCCGCATGGCAGCCGGATGCCGTCATCGTCAACTTAGGCACCAACGACACGGGTGCATTTGATAATCCGCCGTGGCAAGACCCCATCACCGGCCAGCCCCACCAGCTGCGGCGGCTCTCAAATGGGAACTTCCACCCTGCGGACGACCAAAAGGTGGCAAACGGCGTGCAGCATTTTCTGACCCTGCTCCGGGCAAAGAACCCGCAGGCAAAGCTGGTGTGGTGCATCGGGATGCTGGGCAGCGAGCTGCTGCCGGTGCTGCGGCAGGGCATGGAGCAGTACAAGACCATTACCGGAGACAGCTCTGTCTATCTGCTGGAGCTGCCCAACACCACGCCGGAAACGGTGGGTGCCCGGCAGCACCCCGGCGCAGAAAACCACCGGCAGGCGGCAAAGGTTCTGACTGCCTTTCTGAAAACGATCCTATAAAAGTGAAAACGGGATACCGGAGCGTCCGCAGACGCTCCGGTATCCCAAATACAAACTATATTTTCCGCTGAAGATGACCAGAGCAAAGCGGAGGTCATTCAAAATCGTCCCACAGCAAAAAGGGGCTGCTGCACAAACCTTCGTGCAGCAGCCCCTTTTTGTCAGGTCGATTCTCTCCGCACGAACCCACCGGGCACGATGACAGTGGGTGCGATGGCGGGTTTGTGCGCCATCTTGCGGCGCAGCTGGGCCACCACCGTTTTGGCCATCCCGTCCAGATCCACCCGGTAGCTGGTCAGCTGCGGATTACAGATGGTGGAATAGCGGTAGTCATCGTAGCCGGTCACAGCCACATCCTGCGGCACCCGGTAGCCATTGCGCTTGAGGGTCTCCACCAGATTGTACGCCACCTCGTCGCAGTTGCAGACAAAGGCTTCCGGCATCTCGTGAGGCAGGGTGAACGGAATAAAGAGCCCTCGGTCGTCCCGATCCTCCAGCCGCCAGTCGTCCCGGATGGGCAGCCCGGCGCGGAGCAGGGCTTTGACATAACCCAGATAGCGGTCCATGATGGAGCTGGTGGACAGCACACTGCCCACAAAACCGATGTTCCGCCGCCCGGTGGAGATGAGATGCTCGGTCATCATATAGCTGCCGCTGGTGTTATCGCTGAGCACGCAGTCGGCGGCAATGGCATCATCGTAAAAATCCAGCAGCATAAAGGGCACGCCGGTCTGCACCGCTGTGGCAAGGTAGCGGCGGCTGATCTCGCCCATAAAGATGAGGCCGTCCACCTTGCGGTTTACAAGGAAGGAGGGCATATTGCAGCTTTTTTCTGCCTGCGGCAGAACGATCTCCATCAGCACCGAGATGTCCTGCTCGGCGGCGCATTTAAGCACCGCCCGGTACAGATTGGAATAAAAGGCGTTCTCGTTGAAAAAACGATCTGCCACCAGAATACCGATGCTCTCGCCGCCGGGCTGTGTATGCGCCCGGGCAGGGGGCTGATAGCCCATCTCCTCGGCAACGGCAAGGATCTTTGCCCGCATCTCGGCGCTGACGCCTTCTTTGCCTGCCAGACCCTTGGAGACGGACACGGTGCTGATGCCCAGCCGCTGCGCGATATCGGCCATGCGTACTGCTTTTGCCATGTTCCTGACCAGCTTTCTTCTTTCATTTTAGAATGAGGTAAATAACGTTCCGGTTAACTTTATGGTTAGCATAGCAGTTTTTAGTCGTTTCGTCAATGAAAAGCCAGTTAAAAAGTGCAAAATCAGCCTTAGACTAAGCGGTTTTTAAGTTAATTTTATT
>ENA-UOOC01002855-UOOC01002855.1-human-gut-metagenome-genome-assembly--contig:-C48old-NODE-2855-length-12472-cov-3.761778_pt1 | contig 12472 bp, 9 predicted proteins | sample MGYA00242469_ERZ724016 | MGnify/ENA metagenome assembly ERZ724016 | reverse complement strand
ACTTCTACTCCAAGGCTATTTGCTTTATCAAGCTTTGAGCCTGCTTCCTCGCCGGCTAATACATAAGTTGTTTTCTTAGAAACCGAAGACGAAGCTTTGCCGCCGAATGACTCAATAATACTTGATGCCTCAGAGCGCTTTAATGTAGGAAGTGTACCTGTCAATACAAATGTCATACCCTCAAATCTGTTGTCTTTAATAACATTTGTGGAAATCATATTCACTCCGACTTCTTTTAGCTTTTCAATAAGTTCTTTTGATGAGTCGCTTTCAAAGAATTCAACAACACTTTGTGCCATAACAACACCGAAGCCGTCAATTTCAAGAATATCATCAACGCTTGCGTTCATAATATCATCAATATTTTTGAAATGGTCAGCCAAAAGTTTGCCTGCTTTAGCGCCGATATGACGAATACCTAAAGCAAATATAAGTTTTGACAAATCATTCTTTTTGGAATTATTAACCGAATTAATTATGTTTTTTGCACTTGTTTGCTTAAATCCCTCAAGGCTTGCGATTTTATCAGGGTCAAGATTATAAATATCATAAGTTTTATTGATCATACCCACATTTACAAAAGTTTCGATAATTGCAGGACCCAAGCCTTCAATGTCCATAGCATCTCTTGAACAGAAGTGAATAAGGTTTCTTAAAAGTTGAGCCGGACATTCGGGATTAATGCATCTGATTGCAGCTTCATCCTCATCACGGTAAACGTTTTCACCGCAAGATGGACAAACCTCAGGAAATTTGAACACATTTTTAGCATTATGCTCATTAACGCATAAAACTTCGGGTATAATATCGCCGGCTTTACGAACTGTTACAATATCGCCTATGCCTATACCTTTTTCGTTAATAAAATCCTGATTATGAAGTGTGGCTCTGCTGACTGTTGTACCGGCAAGATGAACGCTGTCAAGAATAGCGGTCGGTGTTAAAACACCTGTTCTGCCGACTGCTATTTCAATATCTCTTAATACTGTTTGTTTTTCTTCCGGCGGGTATTTAAAAGCAATTGCCCATTTAGGATATTTTGCGGTAGAGCCGAGCTGTTGTCTATGTGAAAAATCATCAACCTTAATAACTGCTCCGTCTATGTCATATTCAAGTGAACCTCTCGCTTCACCTATTCTGTCAATTTCAGAAATAGCATCTTCAATGTTATCAACCTTTTTATATGTCGGAATAGTATGAAATCCGAGTTCTTTGATAAAATCAATTGACTGCTTATGAGATGTAAGCTGTGCACCTTCTATTTGTTGAATGTTAAATACAAATATATCAAGACCACGTGTTGCGGTAACACTGCTGTCTTTTTGCCTTAAAGAACCGGCAGCGGCATTACGTGGGTTTTTAAAGGGCTTTTCGCCTCTGAGAAGCTGCCTGTCCACAACCTTGTCAAAGCTTTTTTTAGGCATATAAACTTCTCCTCTAATCTCGATATAAGGTATCGGTTTATTAAGCTTTAAAGGAATATTATGAATAACTCTCAAATTTCCGCTTACATCCTCGCCTACGTCACCGTTGCCTCGTGTAGAGCCTCTAAAAAATACACCGTCACGGTATTCAAGGCTTACTGACAATCCGTCGATTTTAGGCTCAACAACATAGTTAACGGTTTTAACGCTTTCTCTGACTCGGTTATCAAATTCCCTAAGCTCGTCCTTTGAAAAAGCATCTTGCAGACTTTCCATCCTAACAGTATGTTCAACACTTGCAAAGGAATTGTCCGCTTTGCCGCCTACCTTCTTAGTGGGTGAGTCGGGTGTATCATATTGAGGATATTTTTCTTCAAGTCCCTTTAAATCACGCATCATCATATCATATTCGTAATCTTCAATTTCCGGTGCGTCATCATTATAATATCTGTCAGAATGATATCTAATTGTTTTTCTTAATTCTTTAATTTTTTTCTCTATTTCAGTCATAATATCACCAATAAACATTATTAAAATTATTTTATCACATAATATGTAATTAATCAATTATAAGTCTAAATATTTTCACTAAAAAAGCACGCCGATTGGGCGTGCTGAATTATGTTTCACTTTTCACTTTATCTATTTTAAACATCAGCCTAAGAATAGGCGCTAAAAATTTAGGACTTTTAATAAGCACAACTTTCATAAAAATACCCCTATCTTCTACAGCACATTATTCCGAGAATGATTACTACAATCGCAAGTATTCTTGTTATCCAAACAGTAGGACAGCAACACGCAATGACACAACCGACACCGAAAGCTATCCACAGATAATCCCGTCTGCACATTTTTTTCATATAGTAAACACCTCTTTTGCTGTATTTACTATATTCTATTCAAAAGCTTACTAATCGTTACTTAAAATCAACAAAAGTTTTCCTGATTTATAATTAATTGTTACAACATCATCTTTAAATGAATTGCTTTGCGTATACAAGCAATCTGCAGGTATTGTAAAATCTGTTAAATCATATTGCGTCCCTCTTGTTGTTAAACCGATGCACGCATCAAACAGTGGATACATAGAGAAATATGGGTAATTGTCTTTTTTAAAAGAATATGACTTTTCAATAATTTCAATTTTATTATGCTTATTTATCAATACGGCTTTTATATTTCTGTCGAAGCAAAAATTAAGCACTAAAACATTGTTATAAGTATGGTCAAATCTGTTGCCTATGCCGCCTAAAATAATAATATCATTATAGCCACGCTTAATTGCTTCTTTAACAGCAGATAATGTATCGGTATCATCCTTTCTTACAGGAAGGATGATAGTTTCAATATCCGTATCAGGCTTCGTTGAGGAATCAAAATCACCGATAATTAAATTTGGTTTGATATTTAATTTAACACATTTTTGATATCCGCTGTCAGCACCGATGATAAATCTTCCGTCGATATAATGCTTATAATAATCAATATCGTCTTCAGGCGCTCCTGTAATAATCAAGCACTTTTTTATTTCTTTTCCCATTCTTTTATATCTTTAACCTCATTATACATTTGCACATAGCTGTTATATCTACTTTCGCTTATTAACCCATTTTCAACGGCCTGCCTTACGGCACAACCCTTATCGTTGATGTGAGAACAATTATTCAAGAATTTACAATTATAAATATAATCCGAAAACTCCCTAAAACAATGCGGCAACTCGTCCTTCATAATTTTCTCACATCTTTCAATATCAAGCGAAGAAAATCCGGGGGTGTCGGCTATATAACCTTCATTGCACTTAAAAAGTTCGCAATGGCGTGTAGTATGCTTTCCCCTGCCGAGTTTTTTGCTTGTTTCACCGGTCGCAAGTTCTAACGATGAATCAATATTATTTAAAAGTGAGGATTTGCCGACACCTGTATTTCCTGCAAAGGCACAAATTTTACCCTTAAGCATTTCCTTAACCTCGTCGGCTCCTAAGCCGTTTTTATTATTGCAGATAATTGTTTTAAAACCTGCTTTAGTATAAATATCAACATATTTATCATAGGCATTTTCCAAGTCGGTTTTTGTAAAAACAATAATCGGCTCAATGTCTTTATATTCGGCAATGGCAATAAGCCTATCAAGAACAACGGTGTTAATTTGAGGGTCAACAATTGAAGAAACAATAAAAAGTGTATCAATATTTGCAAGAGGCGGACGAACAAGTGAGTTCTTCCTTTCAAATATATCATCAATAGTGTTTTCGGCATTTGTATTAACGCTTATGCTTACTTTGTCGCCGACTAACGGAGTTATTCTTTTTTTACGAAAAACACCACGAGCTTTACATTCATATAAACCATCAGCGGTTTCCACATAGTAGAAACCGCCGATTCCTTTAACAATTAGACCATTAAGCTTCATATTATTGAGCTCCGTTTGCGTTTGTTGCTGCGGCAGTCTGAGAATGAGTAGTTTTTTCATTAGAAAAGCCGCTGAAATCAACCTTAAGATTTTTACTTTTTTTAGGACTTACGACCTTTGTTTCAACAGCTCCCGTGTCTGTTAAAGAAGCCTTAATATTAGCATCTTCATCACCTTCAAGAGTAATGCTTACGCTTGCTTTACTGCCGTTAAGCGTTACCGCCTGATTAAGGTACGTTTCGCCGTCAAGAGTGATTTCGAGTGAGTCTTTCACATATTCTCCCGAGTCATCAACAACCTTTGGAAGAGTAACAGAAAGAGAAATTTTCGCAGCCGCTTTGGTGGTTGTGGTTGTTACTCCTGAAGAAATAACAATTTTAATCTTATCTTCTGCTGTTGCGGTTGAACCGGCAGCCGGTGATTGAGAAATAACGGTTCCTTTAGGTCTTAAATCGTCTTGAGTAACAAAAGTAATATTGTTGGTGCTAAAGCCCATTTTTTCAAGGAACTCTTGCTTAAGACCTGTCACGTCCGGTACTTCTATATTGATAACCTCTTTAGTTGTAGGGCCTGAACTTACGAAAACAACAATTTGAGTATCAGCGGATACAACAGTGCCGGCTTTAGGTTCGGTATAAACAACAAGTCCCTCTTCAACCGTTTCACTTGAAATAGTTGTAAATTTATAATTAACCAAACCCACGTTAGAAAGGGCTTTTTTTGCCTTTTCTTCATTAAGATTATAGATATTAGGAACATTGATATCATCCATAGAAGCAGATACAACAAGTTTAACCTGAGAACCTGAAATAACTTTAGTGCCTGCTTCGGGTGATTGCTCCATAACAATACCCGGCTCTACTTCATCTGTTTTCTTTTGCTCAAGTACAAATTCATAGTCATATTTATTAGAACTGATTAATTCATCATAAGAAAAGCCGACGAAATTATCAAGCTTATTTGTATTTGTTTTAAACGAGCCTGTTATTGCCATTACTAAAAGTACAGCGGCTGTTACCAAAACAATAATTCCAATCAATACAGCGGTTATAACCTTCTTTTTATGGTCAGGGTCATAATAAACATCTTCGTCCTCATCGGTGTTAGGGACGATTTCTTCCTTTTCCTTAATAACAGGTGTTTCGCTTGTTATTTTATCGGTTTTGCCAACGTATTTAGTAGGTGATTTGTCAACAAAATACGAATAGTCAAAAACTGTTTTGGGATTTTTTATAACTTCTTCAACGTCAATAAGCATCTCGGTCGCAGACTGATATCTGTCCTTAGGGTCCTTTTGCATTGCATGAATACAAATTTGCTCAAGGCCGAGCGGAATATCAGGATTAATTTCGGTGAGCCTTTTAGCATTGCTTTGAAGTTGCATAAGAGCAACGCTTACTGCACTTTCAGCTTCAAATGGAACTTTGCCGGCAAGCATTTCATACAAAACTACACCTACTGAATAAATGTCGGCCTTTTCATCAGTAAATTCACCTTTAGCCTGTTCCGGACTGATATAATGAACAGAACCAATAGCAGTATCCGTAAGCGTTCTCGTTTCGCTTCTTGAAAAACGAGCTATACCGAAATCCGCAACTTTAATATTCCCATTTGGTAATAGAATTATATTTTGCGGTTTAATATCTCTGTGAACAATACCCTTATCGTGAGCGTGCTGCAATGCTTTTAATATTTGGGTTGTGAAAAACAATGCGTCATTCCAAGTGATTGCACCCTGTTTTTGAATATACTCCTTAAGAGTAATACCATCAACATATTCCATAACAATATATTGAAGCTTTTCCCCAAAACTAACATCATAAACCTTTACGATATTAGGGTGGGAAAGAAGTGCAATTGCCTTTGATTCGTTTTTAAAACGTCTTACAAAATCATCATTAGTTAAAAATTCATCTTTTAAAATTTTAACCGCAACTATTCTGTCGTCAACATTATCATAAGCTTTATAAACAACAGACATACCGCCAACACCGACGATTTCCTGTATTTCATATCTTCCGTCAAGTCTTTTTCCTACATAATTATCCATATTTTATAAACTCCGTTATTTAGAAATTACAACTACCGTAATGTTATCTCCGCCACCGTTTTCATTAGCTTTATTTACAAGCCTGTCTGCAAACGCATAATGCTTTTTATCGCTTGTAAGTTCAAGTATTTCACTGTCAGATACATAATTAGATAAGCCGTCGGTACAAAGCAGCAAGGTTGTATCATCATCTAAATCAATCTGGTCAAAATCTATCTCTATATTTTTATCAACCCCGACAGCTCTTGTAATAATATTTTTATTTGGATGATTTAATGCCTGTTCAGAGGTGATTTTGCCTTTGTCGAGTAAATCCTGAACTATACTGTGGTCAGTTGTAATCTGAAAAATTTTTCCGTTTTTGAGAATATATGCCCTACTGTCGCCTGCATGAGCAATATAAGCTTGACCGTCTTTTACAATAGCGCAAACAACGGTAGTACCCATTCCTTTTAGCTCATGTTTGCTTTCAGACATATCAAAAACTTCAACATTAGCCGCATTCAAAGCAGAATCAAGCATATTTTTTATTGAACTGTCACGCATTTGTTCACGATATGACACATTAATTTTATCGCTGATAACCTTAACAGCCAGTGCACTTGCAATATTGCCTCCGGCAGCACCGCCCATACCGTCGCAAACAACAGCCCAAACAACCTCGTCAGAAAATTCACCGACAGCATACGCATCCTGGTTTGAATCCCTTACGTGACCTTTATCTGTTTTAGCAACTATCCTCATTAGTTTTCACCTCTGTTTTTAAGACGTCGTAATTGACCGCATGACGCATTGATATCGGCGCCCAAAGTACGTCTTATTGTAGCATTTATCCCGTTTTTTTTCAATATATTTTGAAAATTCAAAATTGCCTTCTTAGATGATTTAATATTTCCTCGTTCTTTAACATCGTTAACAGGTATAAGATTAACGTGTGCATTCATACCTTTAAGTCGTGTTGCAAGCTCCAAGGCGTTTTCTTTACTGTCGTTTACATCCTTAATCAGAGTGTATTCAAAGCTTACACGTCTGCCCGTTTTTTCGCCGTATTTGCGACAAGCGGCTAAAAGCTCGTCAATCTTATATTTATTGTTTATCGGCATAGTGTTGCTTCTTATTTCATCATTAGGAGCATGGAGAGATATAGTAAGTGTAAGCTGTAAATTTAAATTCATCAAATCATATATTCTCGGTACTACTCCGCAGGTGGAAACAGTAATATTGCGCATACTTATATTCAAGCCGTTTTCGTTATTAACATTATACAAAAAATTAATAACATTATCAAAATTATCAAGCGGCTCCCCTATTCCCATCAAAACTATATGAGAAATTTTGATATTCAAATCCTTTTGAGCACTGTGAAGCTGTGCTTCAATTTCACCGGATGTAAGATTTCTTTTAAATCCCGCAAGTGTAGAGGCACAAAAGGTACAACCCATTTTGCAACCTACTTGTGAAGAAACACAAATAGTATAGCCGTATTTATACTTCATAATAACGGATTCTATATATTCACCGTCCGAAAGTTTAAAAAGATATTTAACGGTGCCGTCAATTTTTGATATATATTTATCTTCGATTTGACAAGTTGAAATATAAAAATTCTCACTTAGCTTTTCTCTTAAAGATTTGCTGATATTTGTCATTTCATCAAAAGATGAAACACCGTTTTTGTGAAGCCATGTAAAAATCTGCTTTGTTCTGAATTCAGGTTGACCGAGATCAGTAATCACATTATTGAGTTGTTCATATGTAACGGAATTAATATCAATCATTATTTTTCCTCATTAATGCATAATAAAAGCCGTCGCCGCCAAAAGGAGTAGGAAATACAGTCTTTTCTTCTAAAATTTCAAAATTATTGTTACTTTCAAGAAATTTTGCTACAACCTTTTCGTTTTCTTTTTTATTTAAAGTGCAGGTTGAATAAATAATATTTCCTCCTGATTTTAAATATTTAGAAGACGTTTCAAGAATATAATACTGAATTTGAGGCAAATCCTTAACAGAATCAAGTTCTTTATATCTTATTTCAGGTTTTCTCCTGATTATACCAAAGCCGGAGCAAGGAACATCGCAAAGAATTTTATCCGCTTTTGGGATATTATCATTATATTTTGTTGCATCGTTAACCGATGCCGAAATATTAACGATATCAAGCCTTTTTGCGCCGTCATTAATAAGTTTAAGGCGGTGCTCATACATATCAAAACAATAGAGTTTACCGCTGTTATTCATAGACTGAGAAATCGTAAAAGCCTTGCCGCCGGGAGCAGAGCACATATCCAAAACAATATCGTTTTCCTTAGCATTTAATGCTTTGGCACAATTATAACTTGATAAATCCTCAATATAGAAAAGCCCGTTTTTAAATGCCTTTGTTTTAGTTAAATCTACACCGTTTTCAATAATTACAAAATCGTCATATGCCTCTCCTACAACGTTGCTGCATTCAAGTTCATATAAAAGCTCGTCACTGTTTACAAACTTTTTATTTGCAATTGCAAATAAAGGAGGTTTATCATTAATACACGGTAAAAAAGCTTTTACTTCGTCCTCGCCATACTGCTTAATCCACATATTAATCAAATTTTGCGGCACAGAGTATTTGACAGACAAGTCGTCGGGAATTTTACGGTCATTGTCAATCTTATGTAAAACAGCGTTAATCAGCTTTGAATAATAGTTTTGACCAACTTGCTTTGCAAGATTAACGCTTTCGTTAATTGCAGCTGAGCTTGGCACTTTTTCCATAAATAAAAGTTGATAGGCGCCAATCCATAGAGCAATACGTACCTTAGGCTTAATTTTGCCTTTTATATACTTATCAATAAAATAATCAAGTGTAATTTTCCGTTCGGTCACACCGTAAACAAGTGCAGAAATAAACGCCTTATCTTTGTCAATAGACGAAAGTGCTTTATCAAGTGCAATATTTGAATATGACCCATCATAAAAAATACTATATAAAGTTTCAAAAGCAATAAGACGTGGGTTCTTAATCAATTTCTGTTACCTCTGTTAATAATAAGAAAAAGTCTCAATAATGTTGCAAGTGCAGATGCTAAAGCGGCTACGTAGGTTAAAGCAGCGGCAGTAAGCACTTTTTTAGCTCCGTTATATTCCTCGCCCTCAAGATAATGGCAATTATCTATCGTTTCAAGCGCTCTTTTGGACGCATTAAATTCAACAGGCAAAGTTATAAGTTGAAATAAAGCAACAGCGGAATATAGGATTAGACCTGCATAAATAAGTGTGTTACTGTAAAGAAACATACCGACAATTGCAAGCGGAACGCCTAAATATGAACCTATACGTGTCATAGGAATAACCGCATTTCTTAATTTAAGCGGAGAATAACCTTGTGCATGTTGACAAGCATGCCCCGCCTCATGGCAAGCAACACCGACAGCGGCAACGCTTGTTGAATCAAAAACGTCCTGCGAAAGGCAAATTTCTTTATTCTTAGGGTCATAGTAATCGGTAAGTGTGCCTGCAATTTTCTTGATTTTAACGTCTGTGATACCGTTGTTCATTAGAAGTTCATAAGCAGCTTGAGCACCCGTCATACCACGTCTGTTTCTGACTTTAGAATATTTTGAAAAAGAGGTTTTAACCTTAATTTGGCAATATGTTGCAAAGATGAAAACAGGAATCATAATAAATCCTGTTAAATAATAAGCAAGATAACTACCCATAAATATCATTCTCCCAATATTGTGCCGACAGTAACATTGTTTCCTGCCAAAAACGATTTAGTGTCCATTCGTTTCTTACCGTCAGGTTGAAGTTCAAGAATTTCAACACATCTTCCGTCACCGCAACTGACAATAAGCTTTTTATTATTATCAATAATTTTTCCTGCTTTACCGCCTTTAATGTCAGATAAAACAGTTTTGTGAATTTTGATATTTTTGTTATTTAATGTTGTTTGAGCACAAGGCCACGTTTGAAGCCCTCTTACTAAATTGTGAACTTCAAATGCTGTTTTATTCCAATCAATAGAGCTTAAAGCTTTGGTAATTTTTTGAGCATAAGAGCTGCCTTCTTCACATTGTGAAACGGGATTAATGTTGCCTTTTTCAATATCTGCAAGTGATTCAATCAAAGCATCTGCGCCGATAAGCGATAATCTGTCAAAAAGCTCCTCGCTTGTTTCATCAACGTCAATGTTTGTTTTTTTAACAAGAAGTATGTCACCGGTATCAAGCCCTTCGTCCATTTGCATTATCGTAACGCCTGTTTCTTTGTCGCCGTTTATAACAGACCATTGAATAGGTGCAGCGCCACGATATTTAGGCAAAAGCGAAGCATGAACATTGATACATCCGTATTTTGCAGCTTCAAGTACACGTTTAGGCAAAATCTTGCCATACGCAACAACAACAATAATATCAGCATTCATATCCTCAATTTGCTTAATAATATCATTATCTTTAAGCGAATTAGGTTGAAAAACGTCGATTTTATGTTCATTAGCACATTTCTTTACAGCCGGCGGTGTTAAAATTTGCTTTCTGCCTACAGGTTTATCCGGTTGAGAAAAAACTGCAATAACATTATGCTTTTCAATTAATTTTTCTAAACAAGGCACAGCAAAATCAGGTGTGCCCATAAAAATTACATTCATAATTATCTCCGTTACTGTGTTTCAAGTTCGCCTACGACATGGGAAGTGAATAAAATTCCGTCAAGGTGATCAATTTCATGGCAGAAAGCACGAGCCTTTAAGCCTTCGCCGGTAAATACCTGCCATTTGCCGTTTCTGTCTTGTGCCTTTACTTGTACTTTCATTGGGCGAACGGTTACTCCGTACTTGCCCGGTAACGAAAGGCATCCTTCAGACTCTCTTTGCTCCCCTTCTCTCATAGTGATTTCAGGGTTTACAAGTTCCATTGGGCCGTCACCAATATCTATAACAACAACTCTTTTCAACATTCCAACTTGAACAGCAGCAAGCCCTACTCCGTTTGCTTGGTACATTGTTTCAAGCATATCATCAATAAGAATTGCAAGTCTGTCGTCAAATTTTTCAATTTTGCGGCTTGTTTTATTTAAAATTGGATCTCCAAACTTTACTATATTTCTTAAAGCCATAATAATTCTCCTAATTCAAGTCATAAGGGTTAAGGTCTAAAGAAACCGAAACATCCTTATATTCTTTAATTTTACTGATATTCTTTTGAATAACGTTAAACATATTGCGAATATTTTTTGAATTTTTACATTTAACGGATAATCTGTATCTATAACAATTATTAAGTTTTGCGATTTTGGCAGCGCTCGGTCCGAGAACAATTATCTTTTGTTTACAGTTCTCATTTTCTTCAATTAATAGTTCAAAAAACTTTTTAGCGCACATAGCAACCTTGTTTTCATTTTCACCTATAAACGAAGCTGAAATAATATCACAGTAAGGCGGATATATTAAAAGCCGCCTTAGTTCAATTTCGTTATTATAGAAACTCTTATAATCTTGATCGGCAGCATATTCTAACGTTTGATTATATGGATTAATTGTTTGAATAACTGCTTTGCCGTTGCCGTCACGTCTTCCGCTTCTGCCGACAACCTGTGTTATCAAATCAAAGCAACGTTCGGCGCTGTTGTAGCTTTCGTCATAAAGTGAATTGTCAGCATTAACAACACCCACAAGAGTTACGTTGTCAAAATCAAGTCCCTTTGCCACCATTTGAGTTCCAATCATAATATCGTATTCATGATTTGCAAAGGCGTTAAAAAGTTTCTCATGGCTAAACTTTGCAGATGTTGTATCGGCGTCCATTCTTAGTATTCTTGCATTTGGAAAAAGATATGAAAGCTCGTCCTCAATTTTCTGCGTTCCGTAGCCGCTGTATCGTATGTTTTCACTGTGACATTCGGGGCAAACATTATCAAGTGATTTGGTATATCCGCAATAATGGCACGTCAAACGGTTATTTGTGCTGTGATACGTAAGCGAAATTGAACAATTTGGACAAGTAATAACATGACCGCAATCGTTACAAGCGATAAAGGTATTGTAACCTCTTCTGTTAATAAGCAAAATTGCCTGTTTGCCGTTGTCAATTGTTTCGGATATTAATTCCTTTAGTTTTGAAGAAATCGGTGATTTGTTGCCGTTTTTCATTTCTTGCTTCATATCAACAGTAATTACGTGCGGCAGTTTTGCATCTCCAAAGCGTTCATTTAGCTCACAAAGAACATATTTGCCCTTAAGTGCATTCGAATAAGCTTCAAGCGATGGAGTAGCGGAAGTCATCAAAAATAAAGCCTTGTTATATTTACATCTAAAATGCGCAACATCCTTAGTATTATACTTTGGTGTACGCTCACTTTTATAAGTGTTTTCCTGTTCCTCGTCCATAATAATCAAGCCGAGATTATGGAGAGGAGCAAAAACAGCACTCCTTGTGCCGATAACGATTTTCGCTTCTCCCCTATCGGCTCTTTTGTATTCGTCGTTTCTTTCGCCAAGTGATAAGCCGCTGTGAAAAACCGCAACCTTATCGCCGTATCTTGCGTGAAATATCGAAAGAACTTGCGGCGTAAGACTTATTTCAGGAACAAGAACTATAAC
>ENA-UOOC01002853-UOOC01002853.1-human-gut-metagenome-genome-assembly--contig:-C48old-NODE-2853-length-12475-cov-8.049839_pt1 | contig 12475 bp, 9 predicted proteins | sample MGYA00242469_ERZ724016 | MGnify/ENA metagenome assembly ERZ724016 | reverse complement strand
AAACCTGTTGATCCTGCTGGCCCGGCGCTGCCGCCGCCTGCGCCGCCCCGTGGCCCGCGTCCGGCGGGAGCGCCGCCAGAACGCCCTGGTGGAGGATGCCCGCGCCTATTTTGTCGAAAACCTGGAACGGGAGTTGAAAGTGGACGAGGTCTGCGAGGCCCTGGGCTGCACCCGGCCCCAGCTGCAGCAGGCCTTCCGCGCCCGGCTGCGCCGCACGGCCATGGAGGAATTTTCCGCCATGCGCATCGAGTATGCGGCCCAGCTGCTGGCACGCGGGGCATCCCCCGGCGAGGTCGCGGCCCAGATGGGCTACTGCTCGGGCGCGTATTTCAGCCAGAAATTCCGCGCAGCCACAGGCCACACACCGTCGGCCTACCGGCGCATCCAGCAGGGGCTGCCCGCTAAGCGGCAAAACAGGCAACAAAAAGATAAAGCAGAATCTAAAACCTCTATTGCAGAATCACCGCAGAAAAAGTAAAATAGTGACAAAGGGCAGGCAGAGCGCCCGCCCACAGGCAACAAAAGCATAAATATAAGGAGACGACTGTTATGGCAATTTTGGTTAGCGGTGGCGCCGGTTACATCGGCAGCCACACCTGTGTGGAACTTCTGGCCGCAGGGTACGACATCGTCGTGGCCGATAACTACTACAACTCCTGCCCCGAGGCCCTGGCCCGCGTCAAGAAGATTGCCGGCAAGGACTTCCGCTTTGTCGAGGCCGACATGACCGACAAGGCCGCCGTGGAGAAGATTTTTGCTGAGAACGAGGACATTGACTGCGTCATCCAGTTCGCCGCCTACAAGGCCGTGGGCGAGAGCGTTTCCAAGCCCATCGAGTACTACTCCAACAACCTGGCCTGCACGCTGAACATCCTGGATGTCATGCGCCGCCACAACTGCCACAACATCATCTTCTCTTCCTCTGCCACGGTCTACGGCGACCCCGCCAGCGTGCCCATCCGCGAGGATTTCCCCGTGGGCGGCACCACGAACCCCTACGGCACAACCAAGGTGTTCACCGAGCAGATCCTGACCGACTGCTGCAAGGCGGATCCCGAGTTGAATGTTGCGCTGCTGCGTTACTTCAACCCCATCGGTGCCCATCCGTCCGGCCTGATTGGCGAGGATCCCAACGGCATCCCCAACAACCTGGTGCCTTACATCGCCAAGGTCGCTGTCGGCAAGCTCGAGAAGGTCCATGTCTTTGGCAACGACTACCCGACGCCCGACGGCACCGGCGTGCGTGACTACATCCATGTCGTTGACCTGGCCCGCGGCCATGTGGCAGCCATCAAGAAGCTGGAAGAGAAGCCCGGCCTGTTCATCTGCAACCTGGGCACCGGCCACGGTTACAGCGTGCTGGACGTCATCCACGCCTTCAGCAAGGCCTGCGGCAAAGAGATTCCCTACGTCATCGACCCGCGCCGCCCCGGCGACATTGCCGAGTGCTGGTGCGACCCCAGCAAGGCCAAGCGCAAGCTGGGCTGGGAGGCCCAGTACGGCATTGAGGAAATGTGCGCCCACAGCTGGAACTGGCAGAGCCACAACCCCGATGGGTATAAGACCGCGAAATAAAACTGCATAAAAAAGCCTCCTGATGCTCTTGCATCGGGAGGTTTTTTATGTCATCGCGCAGTAGGGGCCCCGGGCATGCCCGGCCCGGGTGTGTATGGCAAACGGAAGCTTGCGGGAAGGCTGCGGGCCGGACATGTCCGGCCCCTACCGCCCCTACCATATTCTTTTACACATACATTTCCTGACTGCGCGGCGGCAGTTTGGGCACGGCGGGCAGCGGCGCAGCGGCGGCACGCCAGGCGGCAGGGGAGAGGCCCACCTCCCGCTTGAACACGCGGCAGAGGTAGTTTGCGCCGGAAAACCCGGTCAGGCCCGCGATCATATCCAGGTTATACTCATCGCTGAGCAGCAGCGCCTTCACGGCCTCGATGCGCACATTCGTCATGTACTTTCCGGGTGGGATACCGATTTCCTGCTTGAACACCCGCACCAGATGGCTCTTCGTCACACCGAGCTGCTCGCTCAGTTCCTCCACGCCGTAGAGGGCCATGTAGTTCTGCCGGATGGCCGCCACAGCCTCGGCCACCAGCGGGGGCAGGGGACGGGCCGTCTCGTCAGCCTTGCCCACGGCGCAGAGCAGCGCATAGGCCATCGCCGCCGTGTGGATACCGTGCAGCTGGGCAATCAGCTCGGCCGCGCCGGGGCAGGCCGCGCCGTCAGCCCAGCGGGCCGCACCCAACTGTAATAGGTAGGCGTCCGTGCAGTGGCCGGTCAGCCGCACAGCCAACAGGTGGCAGTCCGTTTGGGGCGTCAGCGTCAGGGGGGCAGGCCCCAGCAGGATATCGCCGCTCTGGCCTGGGCGGTCAAAGCCGTCCAGCAGGCATTCCCCGCGGGAGAGTACCCCCACCCACAGGCCGTTCCCGGCCAGGGTCAGGGGGGTACTGCCGTCCAGTTCGGCGTTCTCGGCAGCATTGCAGTAAATTTCTGGGTCAAATATCAATTTCGGCACCTCGATATCAATAAAATGCTATTTTCAAATAGATTATAACCTGTTATTATAATCATGTCAACAGAAACAGCCCCCTCTACATGGGCTGAATACCACTGAATTTTATGGAGGATGAGCATTATGGCTTCCATTAGCTGCCGTCACGTCAAGAAAGTTTACCCCGGCAATGTTACCGCTGTTCCCGATTTCAGCCTGGAAATCGCGGATAAGGAGTTTATCGTTTTCGTCGGTCCTTCCGGCTGTGGTAAGTCCACCACCCTGCGTATGATCGCTGGCCTGGAGGAGATCTCCGGCGGCGAGATGTACATCGGCGACCGTCTGATCAACGACGTTCCCCCGAAGGATCGCGACATCGCGATGGTCTTCCAGAACTACGCTCTGTACCCGCACATGACCGTTTATAAGAACATGGCTTTCGGTCTGGAGCTGCGCAAGATGCCCAAGGACGAGATCGACAAGCGCGTCCGCGAGGCTGCTAAGATCCTGGAGATCGAGCACCTGCTCGACCGTAAGCCGAAGGCTCTGTCTGGTGGTCAGCGCCAGCGTGTTGCCCTGGGCCGTGCAATGGTCCGTAACCCGGCGGTCTTCCTGCTCGACGAGCCTCTGTCCAACCTGGATGCTAAGCTGCGTACCAGCATGCGTACCGAGATCATCAAGCTGCACAAGAAGCTGGCTACCACCTTCATCTATGTTACCCATGACCAGACCGAGGCCATGACCATGGGCGACCGCATCGTCGTCATGAAGGACGGCATGATCCAGCAGGTCGATACCCCGCAGAACCTGTACGATTATCCCTGCAACATCTTCGTCGCAGGCTTCATCGGCAGCCCCCAGATGAACTTCCTGGACGGCACCCTGAAGAAGAACGGCGACCAGTTCACCGTTGATCTGGCTGGCACCGACATTCCTCTGCCGAAGGAAAAGACCGCTGACGGCAAGCTGGACGCTTACGTTGGCAAGACCCTGAAGGTTGGCATCCGTCCCGAGGATATCAAGGACGATGAGGAATTCCTGGACAAGCATCCCAACAGCCACATTGGCGCTGAGGTTGAGGTTTCCGAGCTGATGGGCGCTGAGATCTACCTGTACCTGACCTATCAGGGCCAAAACCTGATGGCTCGTGTTGCCCCCACTTCCAAGTCTCGCCGCGGCGACAAGATCACCGTTGCCATGGACACCCACAAGATCCATCTGTTCGATCCCGAGACCGAGAAGACCCTGCTTAACTAATTCTTCAAGCTTTCATAGCGGTTCCGTTGCGGCGGAACCGCTTTTTTAGTAAACGGAGGAACGACGATGCGCATTGCCAACTACCTGCGGCCGGATTGTGTCGCACTGCGCCAGCGGGCGGATTCCCTGCAGGGCGCGGTGCAGCAGCTTGTGGCGCTGCTGGATGGGGCCAAAGTCCTGACGGACACGGCAGTCTTTGCGGCGGATGTCCGCGCCCGGCTGGAACTGGGCGGCGTCTGCGTGGGCAATGGACTGGCGATCCCCCACGCCAAGAGCACCGCGGTGGAAAAATTGCAGCTGGCCGCATTGACGCTGGATCCGCCGCTGCCCTGCGATACGCCCGACGGCCAGCCGTTGGAGATGCTGTTCCTCATCGCCGCCCCCGCCGAGGCCAACGACCTGCATGTGCAGGTGTTGGCCGAGCTGGCAACGCTGTTTTTGGATACCGATTTCTGCGCCAGTCTGCGCCAGAGCGAGACGCCCGAGGCCTTCTGCCGTGCCATTGCCCGGCGCGAAGCCCAGGACGACCCGGCCGCGCCCCCGCCGACGCCCACCAACGAGCCGGGCTACCGGCTGCTGGGTGTGACGGCCTGCCCCACCGGCATTGCGCACACCTACCTGGCGGCCGAGGCCTTACAGCAGGCCGCCCAGACCCGGGGCCTGACCATCAAAGTGGAGACGAACGGCGCGGGCGGCGTGGGCAATGAACTGACCGAGGACGAGATCCAGGCCGCCGACTGCATCATCGTGGCGGTAGACCGCTCAATCTCACTGGCGCGGTTTGTGGGCAAGCGGCTGGTCTACACCTCGGCAGGGGAGGCCGTGCGCAACGCGGATGCCCTGCTGGAAAAGGCCGTCTCCGGCAAAGCATCCATCTACCGCGGCGGCCACGCCTTCCGCACCAGCGACTGGAAGGAGCTGGGCCGCGAATACTACGGCCACCTGATGAGCGGCATCTCCCATATGCTGCCCTTTGTGGTGGCGGGTGGCGTGATGCTGGCGCTCTCGCTGCTTTTGCAGCACCTGGGCGGCCCGGCGAACTGGTCCACGATGATGACGAACGTCGGCAACGCCGCGCTCTCCATGATGTACCCGATTCTGTCCGCGTTCATCGCGTACAGCATTGCCGACCGGCCCGGCCTGATGCCCGGCCTGATGGGCGGCTACCTGGCCCAGACCGGCATGACAACGGCCACCAAACTCAGCTGGATCCCCAGCGGGTTCTGGGGGGGGCCTCATTGCGGGCTTTGCCGCCGGGCTGGTGGTACGCCTGCTGAATCGACTGTTCCGCCGCATCCCCCAGGATCTGGACCACATCAAGACCGGGCTGCTGGTGCCGCTGTTGAGCTTGCTTTTTGTCGGCTGGCTGATGCTTATGGTCGTCAACCCGCCGCTGGGGCGGTTCAACCGCTGGATGTCGCTGGCGCTTGCCAAGTTGCAGGGCGGCAGCCGCCTGGTGCTGGGTGCCGTGCTGGGTGCGCTGATGGCCACCGACTACGGCGGGCCCATCAACAAGGCGGCCTACGTCACCGGCACGCTGGCTGTGACCAACAGCCAATATGACCTCATGGCCGCCGTCATGGCGGGCGGTATGATCCCCCCGCTGGGGCTGGCACTGGCCTGCCTGCTGTTCCCGACGCGGTTCACCAAGGCCGAGCGCCGCACCGTGCCGCAGAACCTTGTGATGGGCGCGTCCTTTGTGACCGAGGGTGCGCTGCCCTTTGCCCTGCGCGACCCGCTGCGGGTCGTACCCTCCTGCATGGCAGGCAGTGCGCTGGCCGGGTTCCTGACCGTACTGTTTGGCTGCGGCTGCCCTGCGCCCCACGGCGGATTGTTCCTGCTTGCCGTCATAGGCAATCCGCTGGGCTTTTTGGCTGCCCTGGCGGCTGGCAGTCTGCTGACCACATTGTTGGTCGGTATGCTGAAGAAGCCTGTGAAATCGTAAATCTTCGTTTTCTTCGTTCCTGCCGCAGAATATCCGCTTTCCACCCCCGCTGTGCGTTGCGTGCAGCGGGGGTTTATGCTATACTATGAATATATGTGTGTCAAAAAGAGGAGGCCTTTACCCCCATGGAACAGGTCAAGACGTTTTACCGGCGGTACCGCTGGTTATTTTTAGCGGCGGCCTATCTGGTAGTGTTTGCGGTGGGCGTGCTGTATCTGCGCGTCACCATCAGCATCCCGCCGGAAGGGGACGACAAATTAACGCTGAACCGTTGGATGTACGACTTTCAACGGATGCCCTTCTGGCAATACCTATTGCAGGACTTGCAGGGGCGGCTGCGGTATTTCACCCTGCAGGAGGTTCGGTTCTTTCCGTTCCACTACCCCAACGCGGTAGCGCTGCTGTTTTACGGCAGTTTGAGCCATTACCGGCTCTACATCATTGCCTGGACCGGGGCGGCGGCGTTCCTGGTCAGCCGGGTGGCCGCGCGGTTCGGCAGCGGGGATGCCCTGGCGCTGGGCGGCTTTACGCTGGCCATGGCGGCGGCCCCCATCTGGAACGAGGGTATGTACAGCTACTATGCCGTGCCCCAGCGGGCGCTGTTCTGGGCCATGGCGGCCTGGCTCTGCCTGTTTGGGTGGGAGAATTTCCACCGCCGCGGCTGGGCTGCAGCGGCAGCGCTGCTCTCCTTCGCCGCCTGCGGCACTTATGAAATTGGCTATATGTTCGCGGCGCTGGCCTTTGTGGTTTGGTGCCTGCGTGCCCGCAGCGTCAAAGCCGGGCTGTTCAACACCGCCCCCGCGCTGGGCGGCATGGGCGTGGCGCTCATATTCCATATGCTGTGCGGTCGCAGCGGCGGCACCGGCAACGAGGTCTCACTGGATATCCCCCAGGTGCTGCGCGTGCTGGTGCAGCAGATGGCTGCGTCCATCCCCGGGCTGAACTCCCGCATTTTGCAGGAGGATTGCGGCGTACTCTCCAACGGCGACCGGCTGTGGCCGCTGGTGCTGGGCGTGCTGGCCGGACTGCTGCTTTTCTTCGCCGTGCCGCGCGAAAAACTGAACCGCAAAATGTTGGGCGCCGCCGGGTTTGGCCTGGCGGTCTGGGCGCTGCCCGCACTGCTGCTGGCGCTGTCCACCCGCTACCAGGCTCCCGGGGCCATCACCTGGAAGTGGGGCTACATCCCCGCCGCCGCGAGCTCCATCGGCTTTGCGCTGGTGGTGGCCGTGCTGCTGGCTGCGCTGGCGGGTGCCTGCCGCAAGCTGCCCCAAATTTTGTCCATTCTGGCGCGGCTGGGCCTGACCGCCGCGCTGGCCGCCGGGCTTTGCCTGAACGGCTCCTACCTGCGGGGCGTCGTGCGCACTCACCACGCCGAGAATCTGGATAACTACCAGTTCTTTGTGCGCACCATCCAATCCGGCCTGGCAGATGCCGTCCTGCCCGGGGATCTCATTCTCTGCAATGAGAATGTCTGGGACAGCAACGCCGACGCCGAGACGGCCTTTTTCAGCCGGTTCACCGGGCGCGACTTGCACGCTGCCGTGCTGGGCACGACCTACGATGCCCCCGCCGGGAACACCTACGCCTACCAGACCTACCGCAAGTACGGCGGGTACGACCTGGCCTGGTGCGGCAGGCTGCAAAGCGCCGACAGTGACCTGATGGACGGCGTGCAGGTTTATGTGCAGAGCGCCTGCGTGCCCGATAATGCAGTCATCAAGTACAAAGTCCGCCTGGCCGACGGCACCGAGGAAGCCCGCGCCATCTGCCTGCTGGACTGTACCCAGACCCCGCGGGACGCCAACGGCGACTACCTTGCCACCGTGGAGGACAGCGGTATCGTGAATGCCAAGCTCATGATCTGGGACGGCTAACTAAAAGAGGATTTACGGATGAAACATTTCTTTGCTTTCTGCAAGCGCAACCGGCTGTTCGCTGCCCTGCTGGCGGTGGAGCTGGCCGTGCTCTGCGTGCTGGCGGCAGGGCTGTTCGGTGCGCCTTACAAGCTGACGATGACCCCCGACCTGTTCGAGAATCCCTTCCCGGACATTGCCTCCAACGAGGGGGATCACTTCCAGGTGTGGAACCAGACGAACTTCCAGACCAGTGACCCGCTGGATTTCCCTTCTGCCGGGCAGGCGGTGCGATCCGGCGCGTATGAGGTGACGGTGCAGTATTTCTCCTGCCAGACGCCCGACGCGCCCACCTTCAATATGCTCAACTCCGCCGGTACGCTGAGCTTTTCCAGCGCCATGGTTCCCTCGGCGGTCAACGCCGACACCCTGCGGCTGGATGACTGCCACCGCACCCTGACTACCCGGCTGTGGGTCAGCAGCGGCGCGCAGCTCAACGATTTGACCGCCACGCTGCACTACAACGGCCAGGGCCAGCTCTATCTCTACGCCATCACCCTGACCGAGCAGCCCATCTACCGCGTCACCCGGCTGCTGGGCTTTGCGCTGTTCTTCGCGGTCGTGGACTTCCTGCTCTGGCTGCTGTTTGCCAAAACAGGGGAGGAGGGCGCTGCCAGCCGCCGTGCCCTGCGGCTGCCGCTGGCGCTCATCGCCATCACGGCGTTTGCCTGCCTGCCGCTGTTCAGCAATTATCTCTACTTCGGCCACGATATGGACTACCACCTGCAGCGCATTTCTGCCATGGCGGCGGAACTGTCCTATGGGCAGTTCCCGGTGCGGTTCACCACCACGACGCTGAACGGCTACGGCTACGCGAACCCGCTGTGCTACTGCGAGCTGTTTTTGCTATTGCCCGCGCTGCTGTACAACCTGTGGCTGCCGCTGCGCACCTGCTACCAAATCTACCTGTTTGCTGTGACGCTGGCCACCTGCGCCATTGCCTATTACAGCTTTGCCAAAATCGCGGCCAGCCGCCGCCTGGGCCTGCTGGGGGCGCTGCTTTACACCCTGTCCTGCTACCGGCTCGTCTGCGTCTACACCCGCGCCGCTGCGGGCGAATTCACGGCCATGGCCTTCTTCCCGCTGGTGTTGGCAGGCCTGTACGGCATCTACACCAGGGACAAGCCCCGCTTTGCCGATTGGCTGCCCATGTCGCTGGGCATGGCGGCCATGGTGCAGAGCCATCTGCTCTCCTGCGAGTTGACGGCGCTGCTGCTCATCCTCTTCTGCCTGCTGCGCCTGCGGGAGACGCTGCGCCCCGCGCGGCTGCTGGCCTGGGTCAAGGCCGCACTGCTGGCCGTGGGGTTGAGCGCGTGGTATCTGGTGCCGTTCTTCCTCTCCACTTCGTCGATTCCCTTCATGGTCAATGGCCCTCTGATCGGCAAAATTCAGTTCCAGGGCCTCTACCTGATACAGCTGTTCAACCCCTTCTACAACGGCTTTGCGGGCGCAGATGCGGGCACGAACCCCGACATGATGCTCTCGCTGGGGCTGCCGCTGATTCTGGGGCTGGGGCTGGTCGTGTTCTGCCTGCTGCGCCGCCGCGACGCCCAGGGCCAGGCCGCGTCCATCCTGACGACGGCCGCCGGTTTCTTTGCGCTGACGGTGTTTTTAGCGCTGCACATCTTCCCCTGGGATTACGTGCAGACCACGCTGGGCCGCACGGCGGGCAAGCTGGCCGGGCTGTTCCAGTATCCGTGGCGTTTCCTCTCGCTGGCGACGGTGCTGCTCTGCCTGGCGGTCGTTATGGCCGTCAAGCTGCTGACGGCGCGTGACCGCCGCCTGGGGCTGACCGCCACCGTAGTGCTGGCCGCTGCCGCCCTGTTTATGACCGGGGCCATGCAGGCGCAGATGCTCAACGGCCAGCGCGAGGTCAGCTACAATGTGTTCAGCTACGAAAACCCGACGAGCTGCATCGGCGTGGGGGAGTACCTCATCGACGGCACCAGCTCCTACGAGACGATCTGGGCGCAGCCCAAGCCGGGCAGCGATGACCTGCACCTGGTCAGCTATGAGAAAAAGCAGGGCGTCGCCTACGTAAGTGTACAGAACGACGGCGGCGAGGCAACCATTTCGCTGCCTATCTTTAACTACGGCAACTACTACGCGGCCGACGAAAACGACCAACCCTTTACCATCACCAGCGGCGAGAACGAGCGTATTGTGCTTACGATTCCCGCCAACTACACCGGCACTGTGCGTGTCTGGTACCAGGCCCCCGGCTTCTGGCGCGTGTTCGAGGTCATTTCCGCCTTGAGCCTGCTGGGCACGGTGGGGTACAGTGTGTTCGCCCGCCGCAAGCGCCGCGTGGCCGTCACCGTTTAAAAACGAGGTTTCTTCATGCCAAACCGCATCAACTATCAGCTGGAAATGGAAAAGGTCCTGCGCACACTGGACGGCACGCGGCCAAAGCTCCTGCTGCACGCCTGCTGTGCGCCCTGTTCCAGCGCGACACTGGAACGCCTGGCCGCGCATTTCGACATCACGATCTTATACTACAACCCCAACATCTACCCACCGGAGGAATACCACCGCCGGGAGGCCGAGCTGGAACGCTTTGTGGAGGAGGCGGGCTACCACTACCCGGTGGTGGAGCTGCCCTACGACCCGCAGGAGTTTTACACCGCCGTGAAGGGACTGGAGAGCGAGCCGGAGAAGGGCGCACGCTGCACGGTCTGCTACCGGCTTCGGCTGGAGCAGGCCGCCCGCTATGCCGCCGCGCACGGCTTTGACTGGTACTGCACGACGCTGTCCATCTCGCCCATGAAGGATCCTATCCGCCTGAACGACCTGGGCACCGAACTGGGCAAGCAGTACGGCGTGCCGTTTTTGCCCAGTGAGTTCCGCAAAAAGGACGGCTACAAGCGCAGTTTACAGTTGAGCGCCGAGTATGGGTTGTACCGGCAGGATTACTGCGGGTGTGTATTCAGCAAAAAAGAAAGAGAACGTCCCTCCGCCCCTGCAAACGTTATCCCCTAAACAGGAGTTACCTTTATGACATTCTACCAAATCGCATTTCTATTTTTCACTTACTCGTTTCTGGGCTGGGTGGGGGAGGTCGTCTTTACGGCGGCGGTCCGCCGCAAGTACCAGGACCGGGGCGTTCTGAGCGGCCCGCTGTGCATTTTGTACGGCATCGGCGGTCTGGTCATCACGTTTGCTTTGGGGGATATGAGCCGCGACGGCTGGTTCTTCCTCTTTGTGTTCAGCGCCGTCTACGCCACCGTCATTGAGTGGATCGGCGGGCACATTTTGGAGCGCACCTCCCACACCCGCTGGTGGGATTACAGCGCTATGCCGTTCAACCTGGACGGTTACATCTGCCTGGGTGCATCGGCCACCTGGGGCGTGCTGGGCGTCGTGCTGCTCAAGTGGGGCAACCCGCTTTTGCTGGCGCTGTTCAGCCTGATCCCCCATGGCCTGGCCGCCGTAGTGCTGTGGGCATCGCTGGTGGTGCTGGGCATTGATCTGGTCGGCACGCTGCTGGCTATGGCGGGCCTGCGCTACAAGTGGCCCGCCGCCGAGGCCATCGAAAACCGCCTTGCCAACATGACGGTGCGCGGCGGTATGTGGATCTTGGATCGTGTGGAGCGCCGTATGGCCAAAGCCCACCCGGCCCTGACCTTTGCCCGCCCCGAGCGGCAGCAGAGCGGCACCTTTGCCGCCGGGTGCAGCCCCTACAAAATCATTCTGCTGTTCTTCATCGGCGCGTTCTTGGGCGATATCACCGAGACCATTTTCTGCCGCGTCACGGGCGGCGAGTGGATGAGCCGTTCCAGCGTGGTGTGGGGCCCGTTTTCCATCGTGTGGGGCCTCGCCATCGCGCTGGTCACACAGCTGCTCTACCGCTACAAGGACAAACCCGCCAGCTGGCTGTTTGTCACCGGCACGCTGCTGGGCGGCGCCTATGAGTACCTGTGCAGCGTCTTTACCGAGGTCGTGTTCGGCGCGGTGTTCTGGGATTACAGCGCGATACCGTTCAATTTGGGCGGGCGTATCAACCTGCTGTACTGCTTCTTCTGGGGCTTTGCGGCGGTGGCGTGGTTCAAAGTGCTGTACCCGCCGATTTCTGCCGCCATCGAAAAGCTGCCCCGCCGCTTCGGCACGGTGCTGACTTGGGCGCTCTGCGTGTTCATGGCGGCGGATATGGTCGTCAGCTCGGCTGCGCTGGTGCGCTACAACGACCGCCTGAACGGCGTTCCCGCCGCGAACAGCATCGAAACTTATTTAGACGAGCACTACGACAATGACCGGATGTATAAGGTGTACCCGAAGGCGGTGCATACAGGGTAATTGCAAAAATCTTTGTATATTCCGCACATATGTGTTATAATAATTTTGTATCTGTTGTATAAGAATCGAGGAGGCGACCGGCTGTGAACCGCAACGAGGGAAATGAACTGTACCTGAAAGCCCAAAAGCTGGCACTGCGCGATTACCGGGAGAAAATGCTTGCCGGGCAATCGCCGTTTCTGCCTGTGCTGGACGATATCCTGCAAAATGTCCCGGTGGAAAATCAAATTCCCCTCGGCCAGGTGGATATCCCGCTGAATCTGCTGGTGGGCACCAAAACGACTGGCCGCACCGCAGCGTTCGCATCCAACTTTATGCCGCTGCTGGACCTCAAGACCGAGTTTGCCAGTAAGTGGGTCAACCTCTGCCTGTCTCATCTGGAAGAGGGCATCCGCGACCCCATCCGCTGCTATGAGTACATGGGTCGCTTCTATGTGCAGGAGGGCAACAAGCGCGTCAGCGTGCTGAAATACTTTGACGCGACCAGCATTCTGGGCAATGTCATCCGCGTCGTGCCGCAGTACAGCGACGACCCCGCCGTGCAGATGTACTACGAGTTCATGCACT